>JGI24766J26685_10000348_pt1 | contig 12940 bp, 10 predicted proteins | sample SanBayMetagenome_FD_26685 | JGI IMG/M metagenome (IMG submission 26685)
GATCGAATCCGAGTGAAGCGATGGCTTGCTGACGGATGTAGTCCAGCGCATAGGACTGCCGCACCGGAGCGGGGCGTTCGCGCACAGTCAGCGGTTCAGCCAAGGCACTGCGGTAGGCTTCCGAGTCAAGGAATCCGAGGTCGCGCATCTGCTTCAACACGGTGTCGCGATTGGCTTTCGACGCCTCGACATTGGTCCACGGCGAGAGGCTGTTCGGACTTTTCAGAAGACCGGCCAAGACGGCCGATTGCGACGCACTCAACTCGGCAGCGGGAACGCCGAAATATCCCCGTGCGGCCGCCTCGGCCCCGTAGAGACCGCCGCCGAAATAGACGCGGTTCAAATACATCTCCATGATCTTTTCCTTCGGGAAATGTTTTTCGATCTGCAGCGCGAGAGCCATTTCGAGGAGTTTGCGGCGGTAGGTGCGCTCTTTCAGGTCGAAGGAATTGCGGGCCAGCTGCTGCGTGACCGTGCTCGCGCCCTGGCGGATGCGGCCCGCCGTCCAGTTGGCTTGCGCGGCGCGAATCATACCGAAGTAATCGACGCCATCGTGTTCCCAGAAACGCTGGTCCTCCGCGGCGATGACCGCCTTGACCAAAAGGGGCGAAATTTTGTCATAGGGAACCGGGTTGCGGTTCTGGATGAAAATTTTTCCCATTTGCCCGCCCTTGCGGTCGTAGATGACCGAGGCCGACTCCATGCGTCCGAGCCGCTCGAAGTCGTATTGCCCGGCCAAGCCAAGGAATTCGTTGCGGAAATAGAGAAACCCCGCCCCCGCGAGCAGCGCGCCGAGGAGCAGGAGCAAGAAGGTCGTCCAGAGCACCCAGCGCCACGCGGAACGGCGACGCGGTTGCTCCTCCTCCCAAGAGTAATTCTTACGTGGCATGCGCGATGGGCGAAACTTCCCGTAGCGGCGAAGGCGGCGGACCACCGCCTGCCGCCGACCTGGGACGACTCGACTTGGACGCTACACCATTGCAGGCTGGTTGGCCAACATGGACGCACTGCCGAGAGAGGGCCAACCCGTTCTGTATTGGGACGCGGATTGCAATTTTTGCCGCCGCTGGGTCGAGCGGTGGCGCGAGGATTCCGCCGGCGCGGTTGATTACCGCACCCTGCAATCAGCTCCTCCCGACGTGATCGACGCGGCCGGGGGCGTTCCCTTCCAGCGGATTGTCCTGCGCCATGCGGACGGAAGTCTGGCCACCGGGGCGGCCGCAGCCCTCGAGGCGCTCGCCACGGGCGGTCGCGAGGGACGATGGGCCCTGGCCGTTTATCGGAATTTCCCACCGTTTCGCTTTGCCGCGGATACATTCTACGCGTGGGTCGCGGACCATCGGCCGCTGTGCGGGATGCTGACGAATTTGTTTTGGGGCAACGACACACGCCGTCCGACTTACCACATTTCCGGGTATCTGTTNCCNCGCCTGATCGGNCTGATTTTTCTCTTCGCCTTCGTTTCGCTATGGGTGCAGATCGACGGACTAGCCGGCTCGAAAGGCATTCTGCCCGTGGCGGAACATCTTGCCGCAGCGGAAAAGCATTTCGCATCCCAGNGCGGTGCTTTCGCCAAGTGGCTGCAGATGCCGAGCTTGCTCTGGTTCGGCGCAAGCGATACCGCGCTGCACGTTTGGCTGGCCATCGGCACGCTTGCCTCGGTCCTGCTCGTGTGCGGACTCATGCCCGCCGCTTCGGCCTTCGTCGCCTGGCTGTGTTATCTGTCATTTGCCGCCGCTGTCCCTGTCTTTTTGAATTTCCAATGGGACGCACTGCTGCTCGAGGCAGGTCTGCTCACCGTTTTCTACGTGCCGTGGACGCAACGATTGCGCCCGGGTTCCTCGGCCCCGTCGCGTCTCGGCCGTCTCTTGGTCTGGTGGCTTCTCTTCCGGCTGATGCTGCAGTCCGGCGTGGTGAAACTTTACGGATTTGATGCGACGGGGAACAATGCGTGGCTCGACGGCACGGCTCTCGGTTATCACTACTGGACCCAGCCAATTCCCGTTTGGACGAGTTGGTGGCTCGCCCAGTTCCCCGCGTGGTTTCACGCCGCATCCCTGCTCGGCGTTTTCGCCATCGAACTGATCGCGCCGTTTTTCATCGCGGGTCCGCGAAAACTTCGCATGACCGCATGCCTCGTCTTTGCCGCACTGATGATTCTCATCATGCTGTCGGGACACTATGGATTCTTCAATTTGCTCACGCTCGTTTTGTGCCTTTCGCTGGTTGATGACTCTTGGTGGCCGGCGTTCCTGCGCCGGCACCTCGACACGCAGGCTAAGGCCACACCGGGGCGTTGGCCGGAGCGGGTCCATCGGTGGCTGACTCCGTGGTTTGCCGTGGCCATCGTTTTTCTCACCACATTGCAACTGCTCATGGTGCTGCGCATCCTGTCTCCCGCCACAGTCTTTCCACTCATCGGCCCGGCAAGCGCTTTTCGCAGCGCGAATTCTTACGGTCTTTTCAGCGTCATGACCACGGAGCGTCCGGAAATCACCATCGAGGCGAGTGCGGACGGGAAAAATTGGTCGCCCTACGAGTTCCGTTACAAGATGGACCCTGCCAACACGCGGATGCGCTTTTTCATGCCGCACATGCCGCGCTTGGACTGGCAGCTGTGGTTCGCCGCGCTGGAATACCGCTCCTCGGGACAACCCCCGGCATGGATCATGCCGTTGCTTGGCCGCCTGCAGGAGGGATCAGCCGCGGTTCTCGGACTTTTGGAACCCGGTGGCGCGGCGGAATCGACGCCGCGATTCTTCCGCCTGCGGTTGGATCTGCTCACTTTCAATCCGCCCGAGCAGCGCACGGAGACCGACCAGTATTGGCAGGCCGAGCGCCTACCCCCTTATACGATCGAAGGAAGCCTGCAGCGCTGAGTCCATCTGCTCAGCCCGCGCTGGGACTCTGCGACTTGAGTGCCTCGACCATCCGCCGCACGTGCGGCGCGCGAGAGCGCGGCTTGAGAATAGTCAGGCTTTTCTCCGGGCAGCCCCACTCGATGATTTCCAACGTCACCTGCCGCACGCCCCAGCGGTAAACATCCCGATAGTTGGTGTGGAAAAGATCCACCTTGTCCTTGCCCACCATGGCCGAACCATAGTCGTCGACCACATAGACCTTGCCGGTTTCCACCACGCGGAATTTGGTTCCCAGCGGAATGCGCGACCAGTCGGTCGCCGCGCTGTTCACCGCGCCCGACTTGAGCCGTCCGCCGATGGCGTTACGGCCGGACCACGCCCCGTTGCATTTCGCCCCGCTCGAATAGGCCGTGGCGGTCACCGGAACAGTCTTCGGTTTGGACGGCGCGGCCGGGGTCGTCCCCGTAGTGACGCACCCGCTGGTCATCAAGCCGAGAATACCGGCCAGGAGGACGAGCGGACGGATGGAAAAAATACCCCGGGTGCGGTTTATTTCGGTGGGCGGCATGGTAGGCGGGAATTATGCGGGCCCAGCCCCTCCGCGGCCAAGACAAACTTGGGCCAACGCGTGACTTCCGGCGCGCTGTTCTCTTTTCATCACGTCGCAACATGGTAAAAACCATATCCCATGTTTACCGGTCTGGTCCGTGAAGTCGGCGATGTTGTCTGGTTGCGACGCTCTGACAAAATCGTGCAACTCCTCGTGCGGGCGCCCCGTTCGGCCGCGCGCGCGCGCGTCGGCGAGAGTGTCGCGGTGAACGGTTGCTGCCTCACCGTCACCGCCTGTCGCGACGAGCAATTCATGTTCGACCTCCTCGAGGAGAGCCTCGGCCGGACAAACCTCGGTGATCTCAAACCGGGTGATCCGGTCAATCTCGAGCGCGCTCTGCGCGTCGACGGGCGCTTGGGTGGGCACTTCGTGCAGGGCCATGTCGATTGCACGGCAGAGGTTCTCGCCCTCGAGGAAAAAGGCCCCGATCTGCGCATCGACCTTGCCCTGCCGCGCGATTTCGCCCGCTACGTCGCCTTCAAGGGCTCGGTCGCCATCAATGGCGTCAGTCTGACCATCGCGGCCCTCGGCGAGGACCGTTTCTCCGTGTGGATCATTCCGCACACCTGGAGAACACCAACTTGGGCGATCTCGAGGTGGGCGACCGCGTCAACCTTGAGTTCGATATCCTCGCCAAATACGTCGAGCGCCTGATCGGGGCAAAGTCCTAGGGAGTGCCCGAGGCCACGATCTCCAATTGGTCGGGGGTAAAAATTTTGATCTGCATTTGCCGGTCGCGATACTTTTCCAGCGAACCGCGCACCCGGACCCTCTGCTGCGAATATTTGTCGAAGCCTTCGGGAAACTTGTCATAAGCCGCGCGGAAAACGACGGCAACGAAGCCCGTGCGGCGATCGCCAAAATTGAGGAAGGTGATGTTGTCGTTCGCACCTTTGCCCACATTGGCCACCGTGCCCTCGATGACGACCTCGCTGCCGACCTTCGATTCCATGGAGGCCGTGTCCTCCGCTTGGATGACCGGCGCGTCTGAAGTCGCGGCAGGCGTTGCGGGTTCGGACGGAGTCTCCGTTGGCTCGGCACTCTCACCGCTGTCTGTGGCGGTCTCCTCGGTGGCGGCGGGCGCTTCGGCGACATCTTGCGCTTGCAGACCACCAAAACCGAACAGCAGGCAGAGTAGTAGGAGGGATGACTTGCTCATAGAATTGCCGTTATAGGCCTACCGCTGCGGGGCACAAGTCCCGAGTCGCGCGGTCAGGCGTGGCCCACCGGCCGCCCTTCCGGCGCATGGCGCGCCAAGGGTTGCTGGCGTGCGAGGTGCCATCCGAATAATTTCATGACCAGCAGGTGGATCGGCGCCTGGGTCACGCGATAAAACCACCACGGGAGGGCCGGACTGTAGTTGAAGATCGCCGCCAAAACGCTCCGCCGGTCCGGACTCTCGCGGAACTCGAGACGCGCCGGGGCGCGACCATCCGGCGTCTCTCCCAAACGCGCAAGCAGACCGCCGGTGATGTAATAAAGCGGACGATCCGCCGAAGAGCGGCTGCTCGCGTAGCTCAGCTCAAGCAAGGGGCGTCTCAACCCGGTGACGCGGAAAGCCAGATTGAGATGCTCGTCGACGGTCACGCGCAGGACCCGTTTGAAAAACGACGGCAACCACCGGGCATATTCGCGCGCGACCCAGATGGCATCGTATCCGGGCGGCAAAGGCAGGCGCTGGATGGAACAAACATAAAGCCCCTCCTCGCTGTGAACGTGGCGCCGCGCCAGATGATCATCCGCCTCTTCGGACGCCGCATTTTCCGCCGGCAGCGCCTCATCGAGCGCTTCGTCGAAGGTCTGGGCGACAATCCCCGCGCGTTCCTGCAGCGTGGGCGAATGCGCGACCATGGCATGACGGAGGCTTTCCACCAGGGGCGCAACCAACTCGCGGTGCGCTCCCGTGATCATGCGCATGCCGAGCACGCTCAGCCGGTTGGGAATGAACGGCACGGCGACAATGCAGCGCTTCTTCCCCAACCGCTCGGCCGTGCGCCGCATCAGATCGACATAGGTCATCACCTCGGGTCCGCCCAGATCGAAGGCGCGGCCATACATTTCCTCGCGACCGACGCAATAGCGGAGCAGGCTCACCACGTCCCGCAAGCTGACCGGTTGGGTCATCGAGCGCGTCCAATGCGGACAAAGCAATATGGGCGAGCGCTTGACCAAGCGGACCACCATCCGGAAAGACGAACCTTGCGGTCCGACGATGAGTCCTGCGCGGAGGCTGGTCACCGGCACCTTGCGCGCGGCCAGGACCCGCTCGACTTCGAGGCGGCTGGCCAGGTGACGGGAGAGATGAGCGTCATCCGGAATGATTCCTCCGAGATAGAGAATCTGCTTCACTCCCGCGCGGGCCGCCGACCGGGCAAAGTTGTCGGCCAGGATAAAATCCATGTCCTCGAACCGCGCCTGCGTCAGGCGGGCCGGCAGCATGGAATGAACGAGATAGACCGCGTAGTCGACACCCTCGAGGGCGCGTTCGGTCTGCAGCAGGGAAAACAGATCGCAGCGCTCCCAGCGCACGCCGGGCAACTCGTTGGCTGGCGTGCGGCGCAAGGCAACGACATCGAAATCCGCGGTAAGGACGGGCAGCAGGGCCGAACCGACAAAGCCCGACGCGCCGGCCACGGCCACGACCGGACGTTTCCCCTGCTCCGTCATTCCGCCATCAAACACGCCCAGGCGGCGGCGGCAAGCACTCGCGTCAAGCTCCGCGCTGTTTCAGCATATCGCGATTTCCCCGAGCAGTTCTCCTCGGCGGACGGTTCGGCCGGCGCGGCAGGTGCGGCGGCCTCGTCTTTCTTGAGCACGTTGATCGCCTTGACCACGAGGAAAATGGCCCACGCAATGATGATGAATTGGATCAGGACGGTGATGAAATTGCCGTAATTCAGCGTCGGCGCACCCGCAGCCTGGGCCACGGCAAGGGTATCGTAGGTCTTGCCGTCGAGACTGACGAACAACTGGCTGAAATCGACTTTACCGAAGAGCAGCCCGAGCGGCGGCATGATGATGTCGTCGACGACGGACGAGACGATTTTTCCGAAGGCGGCGCCGATGACCACTCCGACGGCGAGATCGATGGCATTGCCCTTGGCGATAAATGTTTTGAATTCCTGAAGCATGAGCGGGCAGTCTGTCTGTATGGTTGCTCCCTGCGCGAGCCGAAATTGACTAATGAAATCCGCCATTGCCCTGATCCTCGTCCTTTGCGGTGTTGCTTATGCCGCGCCGCCCGCCGACCTGCGCGTCGGGATGGACTTATCCTACCCGCCGTTCGAAACCATCGGTCCGGACGGAAAGCCCGCGGGCATCAGCGTGGAAATTGCGCAGGCACTCGCCACCGATCTCGGGCGCCCGCTGCAAATCGAAAACATTCCCTTCACCGGCCTCATCCCCGCACTCAAGTCCGGTAAGATCGACCTGATCATTTCCTCGATGACCGCGACAGAGGAACGCGCCAAGGCGGTGGCCTTCTCGGAACCCTATCTCACCACGGGCCTCGCCGCACTCATCCCGGCGGATAGCGCGGCTACGGACTTGGCTGCCCTCGACCAACCGAACCAGACCATCGTTGTCCGCCAAGGAACGACCGGTGAGGTCTTTGCCCGAAAAAGCATCCGTGCCGCGCGCATTCTCACTCTGGAAAAAGAAAACGCCTGCGTTCTCGAAGTCGTCCAGGGCAAGGCCGGAGCTTTCATCTACGACCAGATGTCCGTCTTCCAAAACGCGCGCCGCCAAGCCGGAAAACTCCGCGCCCTGCTCGCCCCGCTGCAGCAGGAGTCTTGGGCCATTGCCCTGCGCCCGGACGATGCCGGGTTACTCGAGCAAGTGAATGCTTTTCTCTCCGCATTCCGCGCGGACGGAGGCTTCACTCGCCTCGCGGACAAATACCTCGCCGACGAAAAAGCAGCCTTCGCCGAACAAGGGATCCCGTTCGTCTTTTAATTGTCCCGAACGAGAATCGCCGCTCCGCGTGGCGGGAGGGACACAGCGAGCTTTCCATCGGCCGATGAGACCTCGGCGTCATTCCACCGGTCCCGCCATATCCCCTCGCCTTTGACTTCCGTATTTTGTGTCTCGGTCGAGTTGTTCAGAACAACTAACACCTCTTCGCTGCCGAGCTTGCGACGGAAGCCATAGAGCTGACGTTCGTCGTCGATCAGCACGGTTTCGAAATCCCCACGGCGCAGCGCAGGCAGTTCGCGCCGCAACGCGATCAGCTTGCCATAATGCTCCAACAAATCGCGGTTCACCTCGACCTTGTCGGGCTTCTCTTTCTTCGACCCGTCGGGAAGCGTGGCCTCCGCCTCGTAGGCCATATCCTCCCACACCATGGGCTTGCGGCAGTCGGGATCGTTGGCGCCCCACATACCGACCTCGTCCCCGTAGTAAATCATGGGCGCCCCGACATAAGTCATTTGCAGGACGGCAAACAACTTCTGCGATTCCAGCTCCTCCGGCGTCGGCTTGCGCGGATCGTATTGACCGTTCTCCACTTTGGAAAAGTTGAAGTAGGCGGCCCAATCGTTGGCGTGTTCTTTGTCGCGGTTGACGACGTGCGAGCCGATTCGATCGGTATCGTGGCTTCCGAAAAGATTTTGCTGCACCTCGGCGACTCCGGGTGGAAAGGCCTCGCGCAATTCGCGCAACCTTTTGTCGAACTCGGTCGTGCTGATCCGTGTTTTTTCATCGGCAAAATAGTCCGAGCAGGCGAAGGCAAAATTGTAGTTCATCACCGCGTCGAATTCATCGCCCTGCAGGTAGGGCTTCAGTTCGGGAACCGGATCGATCAGCTCCGCCGTGATGTAGGCCTCGGGATTCACGCCTTTGACCACCTTGCGCCATTTTTTCCAGAATGGATGCGCCACGCAGAAAGCGACGTCCAAACGCCATCCATCGATGCCATCCGACGGATTCCCGTCGCCATCCGGATCCATCCAACGCCGCGTCGCCGCGAAAATGTATTCCCGCGGACCCGCGACAATGCCGTCTGCGTCCTCGCGGAATTCCGGCAGTGTCTTGTGTCCAAACCAGCCCTCGTAGTCGAACTTGGTTCCTTTCTCCCCGTCGCGCCACGAATTGACCGTGAACCAGTCCGCATAGGCCGAGTCCTGCTGCTTCTCGATCACATCAAGGAACGGCCAACTGCGCAGCCCCATGTGGTTGAAGACGCCGTCGAAAATAACTCGGATGCCCCGCGCGTGGCATTGCTTGATCAACTCGAGAGCCAGCTTGTCGGCCGAAGTCCACGCCCAAGTGGACGGATCACCCGGATTTTCCTTGGCGATCAGGGCGCGATCACCTGCTGGGTCGGGACCGAAGTTCGGATCGATGTGGTGGTAACTCATCCCGTCGTATTTGTGCGAAGAGGGCGAGTCGAAGACCGGATTGAGGTAGATGGCATTGATCCCCAAGCCCTGCAGGTAATCCAGCTTGTCGATGATGCCCTGCAAATCGCCGCCGTAGCGGCGTCGTTGCACAAGGTGATGGAAAGGTATCGGCGAATTCTCCTCGTAGTCCTGCCGGGCATACCAGTCGGAGGTCCAGGGATGCACGCGCCACGGCAAATCCGTCACCAGCGGGAAAGCACCGGCGATGTCGGCCTGGGTCGGATCGTTCGAGGGATCCCCGTTGCGAAAGCGCTCGGGGAAGATCTGATACCAGACCGCGTCCTTGGCCCAATCGGGGACGAATTCCTTTTCCTTCACCGGTTCCTCGGCCCCGACGAGCACAACCGTAGCCATGAGGAACAGAACGGCGGCGCTCAGGCGGGCCTTCATTAGCGGGCGAGCATCGGCTTGGCCGCAGCGAGCAAGGCGTCAACGCTGATACCGAGTTTCTTCATCACCGTGCCACCGGGCGCACTCAGACCGAAGCGGTCGATGCCGATCGCCTTACCGTGCAGTCCGACGTAGCGATACCACGGTTGGGTGACTCCCGCCTCGATGGAGATGCGGCGCTCGCAGGACGACGGAAGGACGGACTCGCGGTATTGTTCGCTCTGGCGCTCGAACCGCTCGAAGCAAGGCATCGAGACCACCCGGACTGAAGGACCGAGTTTTTCCGCCGCGTCCATGGCAAGGTGCAACTCACTGCCGGTGGCGAGCAGGATGAGCGCGAGGTTTCCGCTCTCGCGGCGGGCGACATATCCGCCGCGCAGCGTTCCCTGCCGCGCGTCGTCTTCGGGGATCTGACGCAAGGTGGGCAACACCTGACGCGAGAGCGCGAGCAAGGTCGGACCGTCTTTGCGTTCGAAGGCCGCCGCAAATGCCCCTGCCGTCTCCGCTGGGTCGGCCGGACGTATCACATCGAGATTGGGAATCGCGCGCAAGGCCGCCACGGCTTCCACCGGTTGATGGGTCGGACCGTCCTCACCCACCCCGACCGAGTCGTGCGTGAAAATATAGACGACCGGCAAATGGGACAGCGCCGCGATGCGGATCGAGGGACGGCAATAATCGCTGAAGACGAGGAACGTCGCCCCGCTCGCGTGGAAAATTCCATCGTAAGCGATGCCGTTGAGGATACCGGCCATTCCGTGCTCGCGGATGCCGAAGCGGATGTTGCGCCCCCCATGGTTGCGGGCATCGAATTCCCCGCCGTCCTGGATGTAATTGAGCGTCGAGCCGTGGAGATCGGCACTTCCGCTGACGACCAGCGGCANNGCCTTNGCNACGTGCTGCAGAACATCGCTGCCCGCCTTGCGCGTGGCGATGTCGGGAGCATCCGTAGGATATTCCGGAATGGATTTAAGGAGATCGGGCGCATCTTTTTTCAGCGCCGCTTCCAATTCGGCGGCGAGATCCTTGTTCCCCTTCCTCCACGCCTCGAAACTCTTCTGCCAGTCCGCATAGGCCGCCTCCAGATCCTTGGCGTGACGGACGAAGTATTCCCCAACTTCGGGCGAGACGTGGAACCTTTCGGCCGGAAGACCAAGAGCCTGACGCGCGGAATCGGCGAATTTCACCCCGCCCTCTCCATGCGCTTTGCTCGTGCCAGCCACCTCGGGAATTCCTTTGCCGATGAGCGTCTTGGCCACAATGAGCTGCGGCTTGCCTTTGGCCGCTTTCGCTTTTTCGTAAGCGCGGGAAAAATCCTCCATGTTTTGCCCGTCGACCTCCTGGACATCCCAACCATAGGCCTTGAAGCGGGCGTTCGTATCCTCGCTCTGCGTGAAGAGCGCCATGGCATCGAGGGTGACGTCGTTCGAATCGTAAATGAGGATGAGGTTGTCGAGTTGGAGGTGCCCGGCCAACGAACAGGCCTCGCTCGCGACGCCCTCCTGCAAACACCCGTCNCCTGCCAGGCAGACAACCTTGTGGTCGAAAATCCGGTGCTCGGCCGTGTTGAAGCGCGCTTCGGACATTTTCCCCGAGATGGCCAGGCCGACCGAGTTGGCCACNCCCTGCCCGAGCGGNCCNGTNGTGCATTCCACACCCGGAGTTTCCGCGAATTCCGGATGACCGGGCGTGATGCTGCCGAGTTGGCGGAAATTTTTGATGTCGTCGAGCGGGACGTCGTAGCCGGCAAGGTGCAACCACCCGTAGAGAAACATGCTGCCGTGGCCCGCAGAGAGAACGAAGCGGTCGCGGTTGAGCCAGCGCGGTTCCTTCGGGTTGTAACGCAAGGCACTGCCGAAGAGGACGGCGCCGATTTCCGCGCAGCCCAGCGGCAAGCCGAGGTGCCCGGATTTGCAGGCGGCAATGGCATCGATGGCAAGGCCCCGCGCATCGCGCGCGGCCAGACTGAGAATTTCGTGGGGCAGGCTCATGAGTAATCCGCTATTTCGCCGCGCGCGGCGTCCNNCGGCAAGCAAACTCTCCCGTGCAGGCGTGTTTGCCACGAGAAGACGTTTCGGCCAATCTGACCGCATGATGGATAAAGTCGTNGTGCGCGTCCCCGCCACCAGCGCGAATCTCGGNCCGGGATTCGACTGCCTCGGCGTGGCGCTCGATCTGCACAATCGCGTCACGGTGACGCGAGGCGGAGTCCCCGCTCCGGACACCATGGTCGGAGCCGCCGCCGATGCGTTCTTCGCCGCGTCCGGGGTTCCGGCCTTCGCCTTCCAATGGTCTATCGACGGCGACATCCCGCGCTCGCGCGGCTTGGGCAGCAGCGTTGCTGTGAGGCTCGGTATCCTGCACGGCCTCAACGGACTCGCTGGCCGACCGCTTGATGCCAATTCGCTGTATTTGCTTTGCGCCAAGCTCGAAGGCCATCCGGACAACGCGGCGCCGGCCGCTTTCGGAGGATTCGCCGCGGCAAGACCGGACGGGTCTTACTTCCGCTGCGACATCGAACCGGAGGTTCGTTTCGTCGTGATGATTCCCGCAGAAGAGGTCGACACCGACTCCTCGCGCGTGCAACTGCCGGACAATGTTTCTCACCGCGACGCCATCTTCAATGTGGCCCGCGCCAGCATGATCACCGCCGCCTTTGCCTCGCGCCGCTACGANNTTCTGCGCGGATCGATGGCCGATCGTCTCCACCAGCCTTACCGCGAAACGCGCTTGCCGCATCTCAGCCGAACCATCGCGGCCGGAGTGGAAGCAGGCGCCCTCGATGGATATCTCAGCGGATCCGGTTCCGCCGTGGCTTGCATCACGCTGGATCGACCCGATGCTGTCGCCGCGGCCATGCAAGCCGTGCTGCCCACGGCCCGCGTTCTCATCCTCCGAGCCGACAATCGCGGCACGGTAGTGGAAGGCTGACCGATGCGCGTTGTCCTCGAAAGATTCGAGCGCTACGCCGTCGATGTCATTCTCGAGCGCCGCGAGGGTGGACGCGCCAATGCCCTGAAGTTTGTCCTCGGCGGATTCGCCAAGGTGTATGAGCAAGCAGTGCAAATCCGGCTCGGGCTTTACCGCCGCCGCCTGCTCCGACCACAGGAACTCGGTTGCCCCGTGGTCAGCGTGGGAAACCTCACCGTCGGCGGGACAGGCAAGACCCCGGTGGCGGAAATGCTGGCCCGCGAGTTGCAGCGNCGCGGACGCCGCGTGGCCATTCTCAGCCGTGGCTACAAGAGTGTTCCCCGNCCCTTTGCCCAGCGCCTGCGCAACAAAATCTTCAAACACCTCGATCTTTTTCCCCCGCGCATCGTTTCCGACGGCAAGGAGGTATTGCTGGATTCGCGCCGCGCCGGCGACGAGCCGCACATGCTGGCCAAAAACCTGCCCGGCGTGTGCGTGCTGGTTGACAAAGACCGCGTCAAAAGCGGACTCCACGCTCTGCGCCATTTCGGGAGCGACGTGCTCCTGCTCGACGACGGTCTGCAATACCAGCGGCTGCGCCACCGCATCGACGTGGTGCTGGTCGACAGCCAGACCCCTTTCGGAAACGAGNATCTCCTGCCNCGNGGNACCCTGCGCGAGCCCCCGGCGAATCTTCGTCGCGCGTCCTACATCATCGTGACCAAAAGCGGACCGACACCGGACGAGGCCCTGCTTGCCCGGCTTCGCAA
>JGI24766J26685_10000359_pt1 | contig 12766 bp, 9 predicted proteins | sample SanBayMetagenome_FD_26685 | JGI IMG/M metagenome (IMG submission 26685)
TAGCCTGCCCGGGCCCAGACGCAGCGTGATGGGGGGCTTGGTTAAATGGCCCAACCGCTTGCGCTGGTTGGCTCACGGTTGGCTCACGGGGTTGGCTCACGGGGTTGGTTCGCGGGGGCTTTTTGGGGGAAGTTACATCGGAAACCCTGATTGCGGTTGCTACCCTAGAGACCGAGTTTCCGGTACGATTCAGATACTTGTTTTGCCCTAATCATCATGACCTCCGCCGATCTGCTTGAAATGACTTCGACCACTGAAAATCCTGGCGCTAAGCTAATCCGAGTCGGGCACAGTCCGGATGCCGACGATGCCTTCATGTTCTACGGATTGGCCAAGGATTGCTTCGACACCCAGCACTACCGGTTCGAGCATGAGCTAGTCGATATCGAAACGCTCAACCGCCGGGCATTCCAAGGCGAACTCGAACTGACGGCCCTGAGCCTTCACGCTTACGCCTATCTGAGCGATCGGTACATGATCTGTTCGTGCGGAGCGAGCATGGGGGACAACTACGGCCCGATGATCGTCACGCGGAAACCTTCGACGCGCGATGATTTGCGTGGCAAGACGATCGCGGTCCCAGGAACCTTGACGACCGCTTATCTATCCTGTCGGATGTGGCTCAAGGAGTTCGAGCATGTTGTCGTTCCGTTTGACGAAGTACTCGACGTGGTTGAACAAGGATCCTATCAAGGCAAGAGCATCGATGCGGGGCTTGTGATCCACGAAGGCCAATTGACTTACCAAACCCAGAATTTGCACTTGGTGGTCGATCTGGGCAAATGGTGGATGGAGCAAACCGGTCTGCCTTTGCCGCTAGGCGCTAACGGCATCCGTAAGGATCTTGGTCCCGACGTCATCCGAGACGTCAACAAGTACCTTTACTTGAGCATCAAGCATGGCTTGGAGCATCGCCACAAGGCCCTCGATTATGCGCTCGGATGGGGCCGTGGTTTGGAACGCGACAAGGCCGATACGTTTGTTGGAATGTACGTCAACGAATGGACGTTGGACTTTACCGACCGTGGACGCCAAGCGGTTCGCGAGTTGCTCAAGCGTGGATACGAAGCGGGCGTGATCACCAAGCTTGTCGAGCCAGAGTTTGTCGATCCACCGACGTTTTCTTGAGGTGCTGCCTCAACAATTTGGCTACGATCAAGGCCATGAACCGATCATCGGAGCGATATACTCGCAGAAAATGATTCGTGGTCAACTTTGGGACGATTCTCCCAAGGTGCATCATGCGTTTCGCCTGGAGGATCGGGATTCGGGGCGTTTGCTCCTGGATACTTTAGAAATTCACACCCTCGAGCTTGGATGGTATAATCTTCAGGAGAGCGAGCTTGCGACCGCTAGCCTGCTGGACCGTTGGCTGTATTGGTTGCTCCACGCCCACCAGTATGATGCAAAGAAGCTTGGGAGTTTGTTCCCCCAGCCAGAGTTCCAGAAGGCGACCGACTCGATTGACCGGATTGCCATGAAGACCGAGGACAAAGCCATGTACGACACACGCGAAAAAGCCATCCGCGACCAGCAATGGATCCTAAACGCTGCGCGCCGCGAAGGCCGTGAGGAAGGCCGTGAGGAAGGCCGTGAGGAAGGCCGTGAGGAAGGCCGTGAAGAAGGCCGTGAAGAAGGCGAACTTTTCGGCAAGATACGCATGTTGCAAAATTTGTTGAGTCTCCCTCAGTCGACCGACAAGGAGCTGCAACCCAAATCCAGGACCGAACTTGAGACGTTAGCAACCGAACTCCAAACTCAGTTGCGAAAGCGGATGACATAGTTTCCTCGTCGGTCTGTTCGATCCTGTGGTTGGCCGACGGAACCGGACGAACGGAACTAGCGAGCGCGGCTGATGAGGATTTCGTGGACCCCTTGGCCTTCGATCCATCGGTAGCGTTTGTCAGAATCAAGACCTTCGACGGTTTCTTCTTTGCCCGAGGGCCACACGCATCGGACCTTGGTGAGTTTGGTCTTTTTGCCGATGCCCAGGTGGATCAAGCGTTCGTTGGAGCCGAAGAATCCTTCGCCGTCGCACAGGGAGGTCACCCAGAATTCGTCGTCGGCTTCGACCCGCAGGACCGCGCCGATCGCATCGCGTTCGCTGAGGGTACCGACGAGTTCCCATTGAACGAAATGGTTTGTGCTAGGGGTTCGATTTTCGAGCAGCGCCGCGGGGCGGTCCAAGTGGGTGGCCACCAGATCGGGTTTTCCGTCGACGTTGTAATCGAGGGATTGGAGGCCACGTCCGATCCACTTGCCATCGAAGTAGGGACCTGGTGAGGGGTTGCGAAGCCAGCGAAACTCACCGTTTTGATTTTTGAGTATTTGAGTTGGCATTTGCCAAGGAATATTTTCTGTGCGAAGGTCATCGATATGGCCGTTGACGGCGATGAAATCGAGCCAGCCATCGCTATCCAAATCGGAAAATTGGCTACCGAAGCTCAATTGGTCCAGGGTAAATTGCCCCAGTTTCGACCGGCGAGTGCCATCGACAAAAACGCCGGGGAGGGTCTGCAGGTAGAGCGTACTGACTTCGTTGTAGAAGTTCGTCACGATGATATCCAAGAGACCGTCGCGGTTTTGGTCGCCGCAGGAGATCCCCATGCAAGCTTGAGCGCGGCCGATGCTATCGACGGCCACCCCTGAGGCGGCGGCGGATTCGACAAGTTCCCATCGGGCAGCGGCATCGCTTGTGCCGTCCTCTTTTTTGGGAGCAGGCTCGCTGAGCAAAAGGTTGTTTGGCGAAACATCGTTTGCAAAGAACACTTCGTTACCATGGCGTTGATCGAGGTTGGTCACCAGGGTACCGAGCGTATATCCGGTGCGGATCGATTCGAGCAAGGGATCGGGGGCGGCTTTCCAGGTTCCGTCCCCGTTGCTCAAGAGGATTCGGTTCTTGCCGGGTGGGAACATTTTAGGGTTGCAAGAGATCCGGGTGGAGTTGTTCGATTCGCAACGTCGCGAGATGGATTCGGAGCCGTAGACGTAGGATGCGGAGATAAGATCAGGCAGGGAGTCGCCGTTGATATCCGCGGCATGGATGGAGCTGTTCCAGAGGGAGTTGGCATCTTCTTGGGGCACGAGGGAGACTTCAAAGGTCCCGTCGCCTTGGTTTCGGTAGATACGCGAGACGCCGAGATTGGCGACCAGCAGGTCGGGAAATCCGTCTTGATCCAGGTCCGACACGCCGAGGCCTTGTCCGTAGCCGACGTCGGCGGCGCTTGCAAGTTGTGCGACATCCTTGAATTCTTTGCCGGCAAGGGAGCGGAAGAGAGTTTTGGGTTTGTAGACGGGGTTAGCGTCTAGTGGGGAGCCACCGGCTTGAGAGAAATACAGATCGGGCCATCCATCTTTGTCGTAGTCGATGGCGTTGACACCGCCGCCGATTCCTTCGATGGTGTACCAGGAGCGGTTGGGTTTAGCGCCATTGATGTAGGCGCTGTGGATTCCGAGCGCTTTGGCGACATCTTCCATCGCGATGGAGCCTGAGGGGCCGTTTTGGGTTGCCCCTGGGGGGGCTGGGTCGCTTTTATCTGGTTTATCGGGCGATTGATTGCTGGAGAGATTGCTTGGGATACGTTCGTTTGGAAGAGGCCAGGATTCCCAGGGGAGGGTTTCGAGGACTTTAGGCGTCGCAGGGGGGCCTTTGCGGATCGCATTTTTTTTCTCTTGGAGGGCTTCGCTCATGGGACGGTGTCCCAAGCTAACTGCGAGGGCTTCCCAACCGAAGGCGGCGATGTCATCGCCTAGGCTTTGGTAGGTAGCGGCGATTTTGTCGTAGAGTTTTGGGTCGCCGTAGGCGTAGGAGATTTGCTGGGCGTAGTCGTTGATCGAGATCAGGTCGTTGGCGAATTGTCGGACCCGCTGGGCCGGTTCGACCATTTGCAGTTCGATCAGCGCGTCGGCCAATCCTTGATAGGCCGCGACGTGGCGTCGATCGAGTTGGATGGCTTGGACAAAACACCGAGCCGAGGATTGGAGTTGATCCGATCGCAGGAGCAGGCCACCGAGTGCGTACCAATACTCGGGATGTTTTTCAGCGAGGTTGGGCTTTTTGGAGAGCCAGTTTTGGAGTTCGGTCAGGCGTTCGGTCTCGAGCATGCTCGTGGCGGTCCAGACCCAGGGTTCGAGCAAGTCTGGGTGTTGGGTTGAGATCTGTTTGAGGGCTTCGAAGTTCTTTTCGTAGCCATTTCTGATCAAGCGGGTTCGGATGGGAGCAAAGGCGACGTAGGGGTGGTCTGGGTAGGCATTGGCAAATGCGTTGCGGGTTGGTTCGTCGTCGAAATAGTCTCTTGGGTCGACGGTGGCGAGCAGTTCGAGTCGCGTGAAGTCCCCGAGGCGAATCAACCGTTCGAGATAGCGATTGGCTTCGAAGCGTCTGCCTTGAGCGTTGTAGATTTTGGCGAGCAAACGGATCGCTGGTACAGCGGTAGGATATTGTTTAAGGATCGTCAGCAGGTCGGCTTCGGCCTCGGGGAGTTTACCTAGAGCGACGGTCCATTCGGCGGCTTGGCCGGCCGCCGGGGCGGCTTTGGGGGAGTCTTGTGGGATGCGTCGGATGGTTTGGATCGCGCCTGGTAGATCGTCTTTGGCGGCTAGGACCAGAGCCGACAGGTAGATCAGATCTGGGTCTTGTGGTCGGACCAGGGAGAGTCGTTTCACGGCGTCCCAGGCTTCTTGGGTTTTTTTCTGGGCCAGCAGTTGCGAGGCTTTGTTCAAGGAATCCTGGAAATCCTCGGGTTTTGCGGGGGGTTGAGGCTCGGCAGGTTCGGGTGTTTTGGGCGATTCGGTTGTTGTTGGAGCTTGAGTTGTTTGGGGGTTAGATTGAGGTTTATCCGCGCCGCAGCCTGTCGCCAGGCACGGCAAGAGCAGCGCAAGGCAAGCCATAGATCGCAATGGCGAGAAAAGACGAGGCATGAGAGGAGAGGAGGAGAGGACTTGGCGATTGCATAAATTCTTTCCGGACCGATATCTTCGTGGTTTCCGGCGCCCATTTCAAGCCTCAGGACGTCGATTCGTCCCTTAAAGGGGATTTAATGCAAGAATCTCTCCCGGTGCGAAGGGGGGATGTGGGAGCTAAGTAGAAATACAGGTGTGTCTTGGCTCGGATAGCTTCAAGATAGGGAGTAACCTATAGGTAAGTTGCGGGGCTTCTGCGACCCATGGTGTTGATAGACCTTTTGTTGGATTGATTCTCAGCTAGTGCTCTTTATGTTTGTGCGGTTTTTTCCTTGTTGCTATTGGAGGGTTTGGGCTGTAGCCCTTGGGGTCGGCATGTGCATATTGGCACCGAGCGTCGGGGCCCAGGAGCAGTCGGATGGGTCTCCTAAGGACATGATTCCCGAGGAAGGAACGTCCGAGGGGAGTACACCCCAGCGTCAAGCATCCCAGGGCGTTGGGATCAAGCGGGTTGTGATCCTCTATACGCACAGGCAGATGTCACCGATCAACAAGCAGTGGCATTCTGGGATCGTCGATGGGATCAAGCAGGTTTATGACGGACCGATCGATATCGAAACCGAATACATGGATGTCGTATTGCAAGATGACAAGGAGTATTTCAACGAGTGGTCTAAGGTGCTTCAGATGAAGTACGCCAAGTATCCGCCTGATGTGGTCATTCCTGTATTCTTTCCGGCTTATGCGTTTGCCGTCATGAATCGAGAAATGTTTTTCCCTGGATGTCCAATGGTGTTTTGTGCTATTCCGCAGTCCTTTGCCGAGAGCCAAAAATCCAAACGCAACATTACAGGCGTCGGCGGTCAATTCGATAATGGGCCAAGTATGGAAGTCATCCAAAAGGTGTTGCCGGGGACGAAAAAGCTGTTGGTTTTATCTGGCAAGTCTCGTTTGGATATTTGGCTCAGCGGGGTCGCGATGCGTCAAAGCGAGATAGCCTTTCCAGAGATAGAATTCAAAGCTCTCGCTGGATTGACTCCTGCGGAGGCCGCCTTGGAGTTAGTCCAAGCGGGTCCGGATACCGCGGGCTTACTGTTGTCATTCGAACTGGACAACTATGGCAATCGAATGAATACTACCGAATATCTGCATGAGCTAAGCAACGTTTCAACGGTTCCGATTTTCGGTTGCTACGATACGATCTTGGGGCATGGAATCCTCGGAGGTGCATTGATTTCTCCGAACGAGTTTGGGAATGCTACCGGAAAACTCGCAGGTCGGATCCTCAATGGCGAATCGGCGGACGACATTCCGAGGGACTACAGCCTCACGTATTCGATTGCCTTCGATCAAGAGGTGATGCGGAAGTTCGGTATCTCCGAATCGCGACTTCCTGCGGGAGCTAAAGTCATCAATCGCAAACCGACCATTTGGAGCCAATACGGCCGCTACATATCCATTGGGATCACTGCCCTGTTGGTACAGTCAGCCATCATTGTCAGTTTGCTCTTGAACCGTTCGAAACGTATTGCGGCCGAGAAAGAATCGCAGTCGCTTGCAGGAAGGATTTTAACGGCGGGTGAAGAAGAACGCAGGTATTTGGCAAGAGAGTTGCACGACGATGTATCCCAACGTTTGGCAGCCGTGTCGATTGAAACCGGTACCTTGGAACATAAGATGAGCGAGTCCCATGAGATCAAGGAGTCGCTGGGCAAGCTCAAGAAGAACCTTGTAGGTATATGCGATGATTTGCATCGAATGAGTCGGCACATGCATCCGTCGGTGCTCGATGACTTTGGACTTTCCGAAGCGCTCCGGTCGGAGTGCGGCGAGTTGAGTCAGCGCTGGGGGATTCCGATCGAATTGCTTTGTTCGAAGAGGTTTCCCGAGATCCCCAAGTCGGTCGCTTTGTGTTTGTACCGAGTCGCGCAGGAATCGCTTTGGAATGCGATTCGCCATTCGGGTGGTTCGAAGATCACTATCGAGCTCAAAAGCGATGCGGAATTTGTCTACATGGACATTTCCGACGACGGCAAGGGGTTCGAGCCTAGCACGGTTCAAAAGACTCGCCGGCTCGGTCTAGCAAGTATGAGCGAACGGATCCGGCTTGTCGGTGGAACGATCCGAACCCGAAGCGCCCCTGGTCAAGGGGTAACGATTTCGGTTGTAGCCCCGATCCCTGAAACATCGATCCCTGAAACATCGAATCCTTGAAACATCCAGTCACTACTTAGATACAAACTTTCCTATGGATCAACTCGCACCAACCATGAATCGAATCAAAGTACTCTTGGCAGACGATCATCGAATCGTGGCCGACGGCTTGCGCACTATCCTTGAGACCGATTACGATTTGATCGGCATCGCGAAGAACGGTAGGGAGCTTGTCGACCTTGCGTTGTTGCTCAAGCCCGATGTGGTCGTGGCCGATATCTCAATGCCCTTGCTCAATGGCCTCGATGCGATGGACATGCTTCAGCGCATGGATTGTCGGCCCAAGTTTGTTTTTTTGACCATGCACAAAGATGTGACGTATGCCGCCAAAGCGATTCGTCAGGGAGCGATGGGTTATGTGCTCAAGCACTCTGCGAGCGAGGATCTTCTCAGGGCGCTTCAATTGGCGATGACCGGAGAGAAGTTCATTTCCCCAGAGATCGCCGATGGTCTGCAAACGGCCGAGGACCAACTGACGGAACTCGAGGAGCACAAAATGCTCACCACCCGTCAACGCGAAGTGCTTCAGTTATTTGCCGAGGGAAAATCGGCCAAGGAGGTCGCTTCGACGCTTGGGATATCTGCCCGGACAGCGGAGAACCATAAGGCCCGGATCATGTCTCAATTGAAGCTTCACAGCACTTCGGAATTGGTCCAGTATGCGATGCGTCATGGACTGATGGCTAGCGCCGGATGAGGTGTTTCAGTCTGGCTGGTCTTCGTCCGACTCGTTTCCGATGGTGTCTCGGAAAAGATCGTCGCGGGAATGAAGCTGGAAGAACAGAGCGCGTTTCTGTTCGGGTAACGAGTAATCGAAACCGAGTTTGCGCAAGAAATCGTCCGATGCACTGATCGCCATGACTTCGAGAATCCCTTTTTTGCGAGCGCGTTCGACACAAGCTCGCACCAGCTCGCTGCCGATCCCACGGCCTTGGTAGTCATCGTCGACGGCCAAGCATTGGATTTCGCCGAGTTTTCGGGAGTAGATTTCGACGGCGGCAAAGCCGACGATCTTGGACTTGCCGTCCTTGGTTGCCGTTGCGGGTTGCTCTGCGACGAATCCGTTGGCCATCAGGAGAATCAGTTCCGACTCGAGTCGTTTGAGCAGCTTACGGGCTTGGACGAACGGTTCGAGGAGGGCTTGGATGCCATCGAGATCATCGTAATGGGCCGAGCGAATCACGTGCTCGCATTTCCGTGCCGGTTGTTTTGGGGGCTCTTGGATCGCTTTTTCTTGATCGTTGTTTTTTTCGGGGGAAGATTCGTTCTTCATGAGCTTCGATTTGCTAGCAAAGACAAGAGTTGCACAAGGAGCCAGAAACACGGCGATTCGGGACATATCATCGATCTTTTGCTAGCAAAACACAAGGCCTAGGAAGAGGATCGCCAGTCGGTACAGTCGTACCTTAGGCTTGCCTTATCTACCTAGTTTCGCGTATATCCTACGTTTTATCGTTCGCCTGGAGTTCCGTTTTGGCCGAATAACCCGAAGGAGTTTCGGTTGGTAAGACAACCGAAGTCATGACCGACTATTTAGCCAATGCCAGCGACGAAATTATGGGACAGCGGATCTTCTTTTCGGTGGGAGAGCCCAGTGGGGATTTGCACGCGTCGAATCTGATCCAGTGCCTCAAGCGTATCGACCCGACGACGCGAGTGCGCGGGTTTGGTGGATCGAAGATGATCCAAGCCGGATTGGATCTTGATTTCGATTTGACCAGCATGGCTGTCGTGGGGATCACCGAGGTCCTTCCGAAGCTTCGCGAATTTTTCCGGATCGCAGACATCGCCGAAGGTTGCTTCAAACGGGGCGAGGTCGACGGTGTGGTCTTGGTCGATTTCCCAGGGTTCAACTGGCACATCGCCAAGCGTGCCAAGAAGTATGGACTACCGGTCTTCTATTACCTGCCGCCACAGCTTTGGGCTTGGGGTGGCTGGCGCGTGAAGAAAATGAAGCGGTATGTCGATCGGGTTTTTTGCAATTTGCCGTTCGAAAAAGAATGGTTCGAAGATCGAGGCGTAAGTACGACTTACGTGGGGCACCCTTTCTTCGACTCGATTGCCAACACCCCTTTGGATTCCAAGTTCATCGCCCGATGGCGGGATTCGGGACGCTTGCAAGTCGCCGTGCTGCCCGGATCGCGCGAGCACGAAGTCCATCGCATTTGGCCGATGCAGTTGCAGATCATCCGACAACTGGCCCATGAGTTCCCAGAAGTCGAATTCTTGGCAGCGACCCTCAAGGATTCGCACGCGCTGTGGTGCCAGAGCCAACTCAGCGCCTCGGACCAGGGGTTGCCCATCCATATCTTCTCGAGCAAGACCAGCGAGATCCTTGAACTGTGCGACTGCACGTTGATGAAGAGCGGTTCGGTATCGCTTGAAGTCATGGCCAGGGGTAAGCCTGCTGCGGTGATGTATCATGTCAGCGATTTGACTTACGCGATCGGCAAGATGCTCGTCAAATGCCAGTACATGTCGCTTCCGAATCTGATGGCCCAAGCCCCCTTGATGCCCGAGTTTCTCTCCCACGGCGCAATCCACTCGCGATCCTCGCGCCGGTCGATCGAGGCGATCACTCAGGAAATGGTGAAGCTTCTGGGAGATCCCCAGTACCGCCAACTGCAACGGCAACGACTCCGGGAGCTTGCAAGCCTTACGGCCAAGAGCGGCGCGACGCAGACCGTCGCTCAAAATATCTTGACCGACCTGCAGCCGCGTCTGGAGCTCCGTCGACGAAATCGGCTCGAAATGACCCCGGTCGAAGTGACTCCGGTCGATGCGAGCCCGTTTGCTGGAAATGCTACCGATAGCCGACGCGCCAAGGCGGCTTAAGGGGCCAAGCAGTAAACGCCAAGGATTTCGGCGGGGATCTGCGATCGGGGGCCTTTGAAGTTGCTCTATTCGCATGTTTTGGAGTTTCAATCGATGCTTTCCCTGGCTTTTCGTACTCGAAGATACGACATCGAGTACGAGTACCATTTCATTGAGTACGAGTACGATAAAAGCCAAAACAGCGCAACTTCAAAAACGATGGCCGGAGCGATGGGGGCTTGCTCAAGTGCCACGCAATACCACACGCAAATCGCACACGTTCGTGTGGGTCGGACCCGTCAAAAGGACATGACCCGTCGCACTCAAGACCGTGTTCGAATCGCACCTTGCCAGGGCATCTAGGATCCCGTCTCGACTCGCAAGGCTCCGATCGAGCCACCCATGGTCAATCCATGCTCCGGCCGCCTGCGTCGCGCCGTCCTCCCCATCGGTTCCCCCAGAGACCAATGCAAACGAGGCCGGAATTTCGCGCGAATTCCCACCCGTGGCCAACGACTCCAAGTCCCCCAACAATTCACTTCCTGCCTTTAAAACCACATGCTGATTTCGACCGCCAACGCCCCGCACCGCCACATCAGGTAATACCACCGTCGGCTCCCCGCCGCTGATCCACCCAGAACCTGGCTCAAGCTCCTTCACGATCGCGGCCAACTCCAGTCCGACTTGCTCGGCAGTCCCTTCCCCTTCGACCCGAGACTCGCTCTGAACCTGGTACCCGAGCCTGTGCGCTTCGCGCACCGCAGCTTCGACTGCCGTCGCATTGTTTGCCAGAACAAACGTGTGCGCCGATGCCCCAGGGGCTAAGTCCTGCGCCCCTAGCGGTTTTCCCGGCTGACTGGGCCCTGGCTGACTGAGCCTTGCTACGACCTCCGGGAATTCGTCCGGCGCGTATTGCTGAAGTATCCTTGCTGCAAGCGCACCATCGGGTGCTGGCTCGAGAACCGTCGGACCCGATCCGATCATCTCCAAAGGATCTCCGAGCACATCGGAGATCACAAGCGTTATCAGTTGGCCTGCCCGAGATCGCCTTGCCAACCCTCCTCCTTTGACCTGACTGATCGCCCTGCGAACCGCATTGAGTTCCTGAATCCGAGCCCCGCGACTCGATAGCCGACGGGTGATCGCTACCTTGGTCTCTAAACTCATCCACTCGACCGGCGCGCAGAGCAACGCCGAGCCTCCCCCGCTGAGCAGAAAAAGAACCACATCCTCCGAAGTCGCTTGATCGATGAGCCGTAGAATTTCCTTTGTCCCATCGACCACCTTGGCCGTTGGCTCATTGACCCCCGCAGGCCTCGCCTCGCAAATCTCAATGCCCCCTGCCCGACGCTTCAGTCGCTCGGGTATCGAGCCTTCGGGAAGATTGATCCAACCACAAATCGTCGGGTGTTTTTCGGTCCCCTCGAGCACCTCGAGTATCCCTTCGAGCATCCCACCTGCGGCCTTGCCGGCCCCGACGATAATCCATCGCTTGGCATGCGCTAAATCCAAACGTGTCTGTTGGATTTCAAGTGTCCGTCCATCCCATCGAACCTGTTCTCGCACCACGCGATCGGCGCGCACCGCATCGACGCCAGCTTGCCAAACCCGCAATGCATCCTCAGTCACTTGCTCCATGTCCAATCCGCACCCTATGATGGTTGGAATTACAGCGGGCTGATCAACAGCGAGCGGAACTCGACCTCGGAACCTGGATCATGGCCCTGAAGCATGATCGTACCGGCTTCGGTACGAAGCCCTTTACGAGGGTTCTCGTTGGGAGCTCGCGTATCGGTCCAGGAGACGACCGGGACCCCTTCGACCCACGTGGCGATCGTTGGCCCGTCGGCCACGATCGTGATATGCACTGGCTTGTCCTCGTCGCTCAAAACCGCCTTGGCGTTTTGGCGCCGGAAGATCGAACCGGAGCCCGCATCGACGGCCCTGCGTCGGTCCTCTTTGAAACCGTGATGGATTTGACACTCGTATCCATTCATGTCTTCGCCGGGAATGCAGCGAAAGAAGATCCCCGAATTGACGTTTTGAGTCAGCGTCAGCGCGGTTGCTTGGAGGCAAAGGTTCGCATGGGGCTGCAAGAGCTCGATGTGCCCACGACCACCCTTGAGCTTGATCGTACCGGTATCGGTAAACGTCGCCTTGATCTCGCCTGCTGGCTCGTTCCAATCGCTCTTGTCGGCTTTGGGCAATACGCTGTAACCGATTGGTCGCAAACGGATATTCCGGAACTTGATGGGTCCTTCGCGAAACTGAAGTCCAATCTTTCCGGCGGTCAAGCCCGAGGTGTCTTTGTAGTCAGCCGCTTGCTGCCCATTGACCCAGACTTGGATATGATCCTGATCGACCAGTGCGTGCAAGGAGTGCCACTGCTCCGACTCCGGTGCGGTGACTTGTTCGGTGACTTTGGCTCGACCGACGATCGATCCGGTTGGAAACGGATTGTCTTGTGGTGCGATATTGATTTCGTAGCAGTCCTTGGCAGGGTCCTCGACCGTCTCGGAGGTTCGGAGGAACAGGCCGCTGTTGGTCTTGTCCTGGGCAAGAAACTCCAATTCGATTTCGTAGTCGCTAAAGCGAACCTCGGTCAGAAGGAATCCCGCCTTGCCTTCGGTCGCTACGATCGCTCCGTCTTGGACTTTCCAATCGACTTCGGAAGTCGCTTTCCAACCTAGAAGCGATTGGCCGTCAAACAAACGGATCCAACCCAGATCGAGATCTTCGGTCGGGAGGCGGGATTCGAGCAACGCCTCGACATTGACCGATTCATCGAGCGGGGCCTCGGCAGGTTTGGCGGTCTCGGCAGGTTTGGCAGGCTTGG
>JGI24766J26685_10000360_pt1 | contig 12766 bp, 3 predicted proteins | sample SanBayMetagenome_FD_26685 | JGI IMG/M metagenome (IMG submission 26685)
TGTATGCTAATTTGGATCGAAATCAAAGACCTAAATCGTTTCTGGAAGCGTTCAAGAAACAATGGATCAGAATGATGGACTGCGATGATTATAACAAGTTGGTACAGGGGTTCCGCTTCGATCATCTATCAGATGCGGTACAAGCCGGAGTACATTTTGAACAACAATTTCTGCCCTATCTGGAATTGGCAGACAGCGAGGAGACCAAGAAAGCCGCCGAGAGAATGAAAGTGGCCAGATTTCGAAAAATCTTGGGAGGCACATTGATGGCTCAGATGCTGAACATCCACCCGGCTCCGTTTGAGACAGTCAGCGAAATGATTGCGGCCATCAAACAATTGAACGATCGATTGGGGATCACGCATCGAGCTCAGCCAGCGGAGCCAGCCTTCCATGTGATGGCATTAGCTACTGTAGAGAGTGAAAACACCCCTCCAGAGCCACCCCCAAATCCGGTGGGAAAGTCGGAGCGGAAATTACTCGGAATCGAAAAGGGTTGGACAGGTTGGAACGCTCCCCAAGACAAAAATGAAAACGGNCAAGAGAGCTCAGGAACGGGAGACACTCAGAAAGGAAATCCCAATAATGGCAAGGCACAGACCAACAANATGGGACAATTCAATGGGAATAATGGGAAAAAGCCATTCAATAACAAGGGTAATTACACCAACGGTTGGCAGGGAAATAGACAGTATCCTAACAATGGCTACCAAAATTCNCGAGGAATGAACAACGGTTCCCAGAATCAATCTGGAGGAGTCGGGTCATACGGAGCGCCCGTNCAACAGCCAACTATTGCNGGGTTANCCAACACAGGTGCGCAACAAACCAACGGCCAAGGTGGAACTGCGACAAAACCNCAGGANNCGAACAACAGTCANAAATATCAAGGAAATTTTGTGCCCGGAGGCATTCAAAAGAACAATGGCCCAACTGGGAACGGGACTGGAGGAAGTAGCACCAAGTCGGGTATGAGTTCCAATCCAGGACGAGATCAGAATAGCCAAAGCTCGGAAAACAGAGAAAAGAAATGTTTCAAATGTGGAAATACGACTCATCTTGCGCGTGAATGCCCGTTGGTGGAGGAAATTCGAGCACAAAGAAGGGCTCAGAGACTCTGCTACAAGTGTCGTGGAAAGGGACATTGGGGAGAAGAGTGTGATCAGTTCCATAAAGGTCCGAACGGGGAAGCACTCCCGGTCCTAACCCCGGAACAGAAGTGGCCCGTTGGAAACGGACATCCGAATTCAGGAAATCAGGGAAACTGAGAGAGCCCCTCGAAGACGAGGGGCTACCCAAGGAAATTGGAGGGCCAGGAAATATAGGAAAGGGAGAAGATGAAGAAGAGAGTGATACCGAATGTATATATTTGGACGAATATCCAGAAAGAATGACGAAGTCCATGATAGAAGGACCTGTATATAAAAGAAACGACACGAAAGCCGCTACGATAGCTTCAATCAGAGAAAGAGAGAAGGAACGAAATAAGAAACGACCTCGGAAAAGTCAACAACACTCCTCCGAAGAAACGAATGACGGAAGCGAATGGGGAACGGACAAGAGTGCGTACTACGACGAGTACCTAGATAATTGGAGCGACACTCAGTTCACGCTCGAAGAAGGGGACGATCGAACCTTTTTGGCCCTGATGAGTGATAGAAAGGTCCACGAGACAGACCCTAAAGTGGTGCAAGCTCGAGAGGACCGAATTACCCAACTCAGACGCCTATTTGGGGACAAATCAACCGTGATCAAAAGGCCACCCAAATCCATACCCGGGGATTTAGACAACCGAATGTGGAAGTGGATCCAAGAGCTAAACTGTCAACCGAAAACTGAAAGGTTCAAAATGCGTATGGGTAGGAGAAGGAATGAAAGGCAGGGATTTGGTACCAGTCGAGACAAGGGATTAACCAAAGACCAAATGGAGAAGGAGATAGACCGAAATCGGAAAATAATGGCGGAGCTGCGAGCTAGCCGAAATCAAGAGAGAGATATCCATGACCCCGCAAAAGAAATTGAGAAACCCGTCGAGGAACGAGAGGAAAGGAGGCTGTCGAAATATAATCAGAAACAGCTAAAGGCATATCTCAAAGATATGATGGAAAAACACTGGGGAACTCGGAAGCTCCCGAGAGCCACCATAGCTTATATTTGGCACCGGAACTACAGTCCATCACCGATAGTAGAAATGTACGTCGAAGGCATAGGGCCGAAGCGAGTACTTCTCGATAGTGGAGCAGGTGTATCACTCATTTCGACGGCATGGTTCAAGGAGGTGATGGCGCAATGGAAAGACGATGAAGCCGAGTTGAGGTACGAAGGACCCGCATGGGATCTTGGAGGCATCACGGGACCCGATTTGCCGACTATGGGCAAATACAAACTGATCTTCCAAATCAATGACTCGAGTTTCCCTATCAGGATAGCCATCTCGGACGACCCAGCGGCGGAAATGGATTACAGAATAAAGAACATCGATGCCATATTGGGGATGAACTTTCTGCTGAAGTACAAGGTGGTGTTAGACTTCGCTGAAAGGGTAATTCATATTGGGAAACAAACCATCTCATACGTGAACGAAAGACCCGAGCTGGAAGAAACTATGTCGATTGGAGCCTTGACCCTGAATCCCAAACCTATGGTGTTGAAGAAAGATCAAGAGGCAGAGAACGATTTCGAATGCGAGGAATTCGAAATAAAGAACAACATCAAGCTGAAGCCATCTGCGTGTTCTTGGTTCATGTTTTACTCAACGAAAAGGGCCAAGGAAGATTTGGTGATACCCAACCAAATTGTAGCACCAGGGATAGTGGTGTTGAAGTCTATATGGAACGAAGATCAAAACCGAGTATGGCTGGGGATCAGAAATGAAATGACTGAAGAGGTGGAGATCAAAGAGGAAACTAGAGTATGGATCCAAGTAAAGAAATTGGCTGAGGACGAGAAACCGAAAGCGTACATCGGAGCACTGATTCAAGATCCCGAAGTAGATCGTTTCTCGAAGGCCTATCAAGAGGAATGGAAAGGAGTCAGAGACGAAGTGGTAGAAAGGGCGACAGAATTGGATGATCAAGAAAAAGACAAACTAAAAGTGGTGTTTGAGGAATTCTTTGACATCATGAGATTGAAATATGAAGCACCGGGAGAAGTGAAGTCGTACGAGGTTGAAATCGAACTCACCAAATACGAACCGATCTACGTAAGACCCTATTCTTTGTCAGACGTAATTCACAAAGAAATCGATCGACAAATAGGGGTGATGCTCAAACACAAAATTATTCGCCCGTCGGTGTCGGAATGGAACTTCCCGATAGTGGCAGTGAAAAAGAAAATCCTGGATTTGCAACATGACCAGATCCATGACATCCGGATGTGTATCGACTTTAGACCGTTGAACTTGGTGACTAAACCCATGACGTGGCCTATCCCAACAATAGAAGACACTCTACGAAGATTGGGCGGTTCCAAGTACTTTACGACTCTAGATGTCTTGAGTGGCTTTATGCATCTCCCCATCAAAGAACAACACCGAAAGTTCTTGGCTTTTGCAACCAAACTAGCCCACTATGAATTCTGTCGGATGCCGTTTGGATGGCAAAACAGTCCCTTTCACTTTCAGAGATACATGCAGACGCGAATTGCAGATAGGAACAAGGAATGCTGTCAAGTCTACATCGACGACATCATCATTAATTCTGACACCAAGGAAGAACATTTCGAGCACATCCGCCGGGTGTTGAGAATACTAGCGGAAGAAGGGGTCTACCTCAAGATGATGAAAATTTCAGCATTCCAGCCGCAGCTCGAGTATTTGGGACACATCATTTCAAGAGAAGGGATAAGGAAAGACCCGAAGAAAGTAGAGGCAATCTTGAAATGTAAAGACCCAATCAACAAGAAACAAGTACGGCAAATATTGGGCAAGGCGAACTACTTGGGCAAATTCATAGCTAACATGGCAGATATCACGGGACCGATGTCCAAAGTCACCAGTTCCAGTGACAAAGTTCCATTTGTATGGGGAGAAGAACAGAAACAAGCGCTGCGGCGGCTGAAAGAAGCAGTGGTAAAGGATGTCATGTTGGCATTCCCAGACCCTAACAAGCCGTACAATATAACCACCGATGCATCGGACTATGCCGTCAGTGGGGTATTGTCACAAACAGACGAGAAGACGAAGATCGAAAGGCCCATCATGTTCATGTCTAGAAGTTTGGACGAGACACAGAGGAGATACACAGTCACAGAAAAAGAACTATACGCAATTATATACTCGCTGGAAAAATGCCGACCGTACATCTACGGTAGAAGATTCTTCATATATACGGACCATCGCGCATTAATTTGGCTCTGTGGGAAGAAAAATCCGATGTCCAGAGTGGGACGGTGGAGTATGCAAATTGCAGAGTATGCGTCAGGCATCAACTTCATAGCAGGGAAACAAAACCGTGTGGCTGACGCATTATCGCGAGCACCATATGCGGACGAACCAATACTCGGACCAATGGGAGATTATCAAGGTAACGAGTTGTTACCAGAACATCTGAAAGAACAAGTGGCCAAAATGGTGGGAATAGACCCACAAGAGCTGCAGAAGAATGAAGAAGCAATGTGGGAAAAGGCCAAGGAATGTGAAGCGAAGTTACAAGGGTTAGAATGGGATGTTCGAAACAAAAGAACAATAGCTGGGTTAGTGAAGAAAAGCGCAACAGAGTGGTTCCCGACGTTGACCCCGAAGTATTGGGCACAGAGAACCGACCCAAAAGATATACCAATCAATGTATATCGGGATGCTGAAGGAGTCTTGTGGGAAAAGGGTGAAAACATCATACCCCACCAAGTCAAGGTGTTATGGGTCCCACCTGCGTTCAGAAGAGACATAATGAGGGCGTTCCATCATACACCCTTATCAGCACACCCAAGTGGACTCAAAATGTATTTGAGAATGAAATACCACGTGGCCTGGAAAGGAATGAAAAATGACGTATTGGAATACGTCCGATGCTGCGCCATATGCCAGAAAAATCGATTTGGCCTCAGAGAAAAACCAGAATATCAGAGTCGAGGAAAACCGGAAAGACCTATGCAAAGGATATCAATGGACATTCTATCATTAGAAGGAGTTAAAGCATCAGGACCATGCAATGTCTTGGTGATGGTCGACGAATTCACTCGATATGCGGAAACGTATCCCATCAAAAACATGGAGGCCGAGACCGTGGCGGACAAATTGGTTGAAGAGTTCATATGTCGATATGGCATCCCAGAAGAAATATTGACGGATCGAGGCGCTAACTTCATGAGTGATCTATTCCTGGAGTTATGCCGACAATTGAAGATTCAAAAACTGAATACTACGGCGTATCATCCAGAGACAAACGGAGCCAACGAACGCATGCATGGTACTCTGTATACCATATTGCGAGCCTTGACGATACCGGATGGGAAAGATTGGAAAAGACAGTTACCAATGGCCATGTTTGTGTATCGAAATATGGCGCACAAGAGCACGGGATTGAGCCCACATCAAGCATTGTTCGGATACACGTCTAGGCATGAGTGCATAGATGAGGAGCTAGTGGAAACAACGTTCCCATTGGATGAGAGAGTGCGAGCTTTATATGACATGAGGGAACACATCCAAACTAGGATGGAACAGGTGGAAAGAGAGAACCACGAGAAAGCCAACCTCAAACGAAGTATCCGGAGCTATGAACCAGGGGACAAGGTGCTACTGAGAAATCATGTAAGGCACAAATTGCAAACCCCATGGAGAGGGCCATACACAATTATCAACAGAATTGGAAACGTGAATTATGAGATTCAGATCCCACAAGGGGATCGAACTCATAAAGTATTCCACGTCCAACATTTAAAGCCTTGGATAACTCCCAGGGATGACGAACTCAGGAGCATCGAAGAAGAGGATGAATTGCCAGAGTTGGTTGACATATCACCCAAGAAGAAGGAAGAAAAACAAGAAGAAATTCAGACGCCGGAAGAAAGTGGAAGGGCAGAACCAATTGACGAAATGCCAGATCCACGCACCATGAGGCCCATCACCAGGGCCTACGCAAAGAAATTAGATAACCCTCCCACATCTCCCACATAAAATTAGCAACTTAAGAAATCCTCCAAGCTTGCCAACTAAAATAAATTATAAAATAAATATTAATTGATTGGTTTCTTGATCCCTTACAGTGTCTGACTCAGGAATGGAAGGAAACTCCAGAGCTTCGGATTCAGGAGAGGAAAGCACTCTGGACCCACAGTTGAAAGAAGAAAGTCCAGAGAGCAACGATCAAGACCAAAACGAAACAAAGACAACTGAACGGGAATTATTGATGGCGGAGATCGAAAAACAAACCCAGGAAATGGGGTTTGAAGAACCAGAGATGGTACCGGGATCTCCAGTCGAAGCGAGCCTACAGATCGAAGAACCAGCTGAAGAGGAAAGAGAAGAAGACATTTGGGCGTTCCCAAAGGGATGGGANGAATACATAGCCGAATGTGCCACAGAATGGCAAGAAATGCAAAAGGAAAAAGATAGGAAAGAGAAAAGAAACAAACGAGAGAAAAGGGGCCATAGACAAAGAGATGGACGTGGAAAAGAAAACGATGAAAAGAAAGATGAAATTAATTTGAGGGAAGGCCGGCTCCTCAGGACAATGGGAGCCACCATTCCTACAAAAGAAGAGCTGGAAAAGCGAGGAGATGACAACAAGAGAGCCCAAGACTACGATAAACTCCCGTTCGGATGGACTTCTCGAAGCGAATTGAATGAAAGGAGTCGAAAGAGAAGAGAAGAAGAGGCAAGGAAGAGATGGAGAGAAAGGAAATCAACAGACAAGAAAAGCGAAAGTAGCCCCGAGGAAAAGAAAGAGCAAGCATGGTCAATGGACCTAAAGCAAAAGACACGAGGAAGAGACTCGGGAGCACAAGTGGACCTGGTCAAAATTACGAGAAAGGATTCAGAAGATCAGAAATTCGACGAAACTAAGAAAACAGGCTTGAAAGGGAAAAGACAAAGCGAAGAGGACAACAAAATGAAAGAAAAGGTTGCCAGACATGAAGAGAGTTGGTTCCAATGTATATGGTGTGACAAGAAGTATTTACCAGGTACGCATTACACCTGCCCAAAGAGAGATTTGGACTATGCGGGAGCTNGAGACACCACGCCGGAACCGGAAGAAATTGACTTAACTGAAGCAACGTTGAGTGAACCTGAACCATTTGACGAGGACAGCGACAGGGAAGAGAAAGAGCCAGAGGGACCACAAATTTGCGAACATTGCGAATTTGAACACCAGGTGGGATTGGGTCTCCCCGATTGTGCGAATATTATAAGACAAACGGGAAGCGATTTGAGTTCAATGACACCGGAACTCCACCGCAAGTATCTGTGTCCTGACTGTGGAACAGGGTATGGAGAAAGAGATAGACACCTGGACTGTCCATACCAGATGGAGAGAAAGAAGCAGGGGCACAAGGAAGAAGAACATCCAGAAAGGATTGTACACGATCCAGACTGTGACCAACCGATCTTCCCTCCACAGCGACAATGCAGAAAATGTGGTACGCTGTACGATCAAGGTGACGATCACGAGGACTGCACAGGAAAGCCAAATCAGAGTGCTCCACCCAGAGGAACACTGCTGCATATGACTCTAAGAAAAGATGTTCGCTTATGNTTTCAGTGCGGAGAATTCGGTCATAAAGGGGAACAATGTCCGTCNGTGAAGAAGGAGACATCCAAGAAATGTCATTACTGTAAAGGAATGGGTCATGAAATCAAAGAATGTCCGGAAACGAAAGAGGCGCGACAGAAAAAGGAAGACAGTCGAAGAGGTTCGAAGTGTCTGGTATGTCACGAAAACGGGCATGAAGCGCCCATGTGCAAAAAGATCAAAGAGAGGAGGGAAAAAGACCAACAGAAGGGTTTGGTGAGTGCAACCCCGAATCGCAAGAGAAGTTCGAGTTCGGATGAGACTAGTTCCGTGGATACGAAAAGGACGGACCGGAGGGAAAGCCGCAGNCCGATCATGTTCCTACCAGGAGGAATAACCTCTTACCGAATCCCGAAGAAGAGTACAGAAACTCCATCAATGCCCGTGGGAAGACCCAGTTGCATCAAGACAGGATTGGGGTACGGAGAGACCAGCCGGTTTGGCTCGAAGACAGACCGGAAAAGTGAGATTGAGACAAAACCAACTCCGAATGAAAGAGAAAGGATGCTGAAAATACATTATACCGTGCTTCGGACTATTGTGGAGAAAAGATGGTGGCCCAAGCATATATTGGCTACCANTGATCGAAGGAGAGATTATGCAGAAAACCCAGANAGATACTTGCCACAGATTATCACGGTGGTCTTCGACTCATCCGGAGTCTTNAGTCACGTCGACTCAAGCGAATATTATGTGGATCTGGGGTATCAAGCCATNTTGAAGAAGAACAAGAAGGCCCCAGCCATCAGCAATCAAAACAAAAGAGCAGGAATGTTGACGGTAAACATCCGNGGATTCCAACCTGGAACGCAGGATCCCATCCATTTTCAACAGGAGAATGAGATGTTGGGAATCATGAATACTTTGTCAATGATTCATCACTTGCACAAGACTGCTCCACTGCTGACGTTCTATTTCGTGCTAGGGCATCACATGGTTATGAATGAGAATCTCGGGGAGGAGGAAGTGTTCCAGACGTACTTCCATTGGATTGATAAGAATTTGCACCCCAAGTTCCAAGGAAAAGCGATTTGGATGGGTACCGGCAGGGTAGGCCCAGGATCAATGGCGGAGAAGAACATTCAGAATATCCAAAAGGAACACAATCGATACCTCAGCTATGTCACTCGAGCGGCCAGAGTAGTATACGATGATTGGTGGAAGGCAGTACCTCGACATTGGGTGAGACCGGGCGTGGGAGGAGAAGTCAACTACCCTCACTCTGTGGGGTTACATACCCTATTCGTGGAGTACATGCAAAAGCACCACCAATATGCCCCTCATTGGAGCATTCAGGGAGGAAAACTTGANCACCAGAAGATGAAAAATTCGGTCAGGAACCGGAATCGGAGAGAGAGAGAGAGAGAAGAGAGTGACTCTGAAAACGAATCCAAGAGTCAGGAAGGATCTGAAAGAAGTGAACAAANGTTCACAACTGGGAAAGCTACGGGAGCAAGAAGCAAGCAAGAAATGAAAGTACCAAAGCCGGCACTGTTGCCGTCTCCCGGAGAAGAGCATAACTGGGAAGGGGTTCAAAAACGAAATGAAGTGAACCGAACGACAGCTCAACAGAGAAAAGGGNCGCAGCAACCGAGAATGACCGCAGCAATGATGAGAGCAAATCGACAACAGGCAATGAGAGGAAGAAACCGAGGACCAACTAGACAAAACATGGCACCTCAATGGCAAGACATGAGAAACCCACGCGAACAAGCACCAAGAATGGGAAACTTGAGGGCGACCGGAAACAACCACATGGGACCCAGAAATCCCCTAAGTACGGGAAGACCAGTTCAAGGAAATTGGCATCAAGGAAGGAATATAGGGATGAGGATGGAATGCCCATCCGGATACGGACCGGGAGTGATGCCAATTAGACCAGACGTGTACGGACCATACTCATGGGAGAATTCGCAAGGAATGGGAGCCCCAGTTGGACCAGCTTGGAGACCAGGAGGCGCCTATCAGACGGGAGGTACCTATCAGACGGGACCAACGGTGGTGAATCAGACGAATCAAGGAGTACTGGTATACTATCCGCACGGTGGACCTAGCGGATACCAGCATTACTGAAGAAAGAAGAAAAGAAGGACACAATAGGGAGAAGAAACACGACGACGGCAAGAAAGAATAATCGGAAATGACGACGGAAGAGAATAACAACAAGATAGATGTGAAATTATGTATAATAATGAACATTGTTGATTGAATTGAATGACGTGGCGAACTCTGGAAGGGTCGATTCAATAATGAAAGAAAATTTTGTCGGGTTTGTTAATAAATTCTGATATTTATAATTTTCTTAATACGAAAGTAAAAGAAGAGAAAACCGTAGAAGAGTAGTAAAGAAAAAGAAAGAAATGAGTAGGAAGGATGTTAGAATAGAACAGGTTGTACAAATAGAATGTATTATATAAATCCGAGAAATATGATGTTATTTTATTTCTGAAAGCTAGGAAACTCAGGGTAAAAACGAAAAAGGTATTAATCCATCCATGTTTTGTGTCACCCATACAGGCATGATTGCGATTTAAAATGATACGATTAGTGTTTTTGAAATTCTCGCTGCTGCTGATCAGTGCGACGGCAGAAGAAAACGCTACGGAAGAAATACAGACGGTATATGCGAAACCATTCGAAGGAACACCGGGAGTACTNTTCATCACTCAAGAAAATGTTACCTTCACGTCGACCGCCTGGCATTTGGCGTTCTCAGTGAACCTGTCATCTATCGAACAAGATTTACAACGAGTCAANGATATATTCAAATCGGCCAGAAGCAATCAGTCTCATTCTGTGGATTTCAGAATGATGAAACGACTAGAACAAACTATACGGTCTGTCGAAGAAGAATACACCTACTTACTGCAGGAAACTCAGCAACGAATGATAGCCGAATCTGGACCGGAAAAGAGNTCNTTGAATCCACTAGATTGGATAGGAGGTTCCTTGGGAAGCATAGCCAGGGAATTATTTGGAGTTGCTTCGGCTGAAGATGTAAATCGAATAAATTCGTATGTGGATGTACTATACCAGAGAGACACCAAGATTGCATCTCTACAGAATTTACACATCACAGCTATTCGAGAAATTGAAGGTCAAGTGCAAAAACAAAAGGATCAGTTGGCATCTTTGGTAAACTTGACAGGCACGTTATTTGGAACCTTACTACCGGAAGTGAAAGATCGGAGGACATTGTCCACAACAGTACTATTCTTACATGGAGAATTGGCTACGACCTTAACGACGTTTCGAAACACGATTCAACAACTACTCCGGCTGGTAGACTTGCTAAATCGAGGGTATGTGTCGCCAGAAATACTACCTTTGGAAGATTTGGCCCGAACATTAGAGCACATCAAAGAACAAGTTCCACAAGGAATGGAATTGGTATATGGTGGAGGAAATGGAAGCAAAGCTGAACTCTATCCGTACTATCACAATCAACTAGCTTCCATGCTGCCAGGGAAAAAGGATATAAGAGGAATACTGCAGATACCAATAGCGGAACCAAGAAACAAATTCAGGGTATATAGAGTAATGCCCTTTCCCACAAGAAGTAAAGGAAATGAATCGACACATCGATTCAGGTGGACAGGTTCGGAAACCTTTGTGGCCATGACTCCGGACAACACCAGGTATGCGGAATTGGGACCTTGGTTTTCCAGTAGCATGTGTTTGCCCGGACCACCCATGGTCTGCCCAGCTCATATGGTGTTCTCAATGGATCCAAGCACCCAATGCTTATTTCAACTGCTAACTGGAAAAGTGAGTGCTAAGAAAGAACAATGTCAATTTGAAACAGTGGACGAGAAGGTCACAGTGGTAAAATCCATAAACGAAGTGGAATGGGCGGTGACGACGAATGAAATATTGAATATTCGACCCAGCTGTTTGGACAAAGAGAACCCAGCATGGCCNATACAGAGGCTNGATGGATTCGCAGTTACNGGAGAGGTTATTGTCAACATACCACGACATTGTATGGCCACGGTAGGAAACTATATGATCCCGTTAAGACTCAGAGTGACCACTGGAACGGATGAAATCAAGAAACAAGCCAAACGAACTGGAATCCAAGTGGCCGACTTGCTGGAAATACAAGGCAGAACCTTGCAAGCTGATAAAGTTCAAGATTCCTTCATAGAAGCCTACCAACAGTTACTCACTTTAGGAGGAAACGTTACTGCATACGATCACACCAGCGAGGATGTATATAGAGTCATAGCTAGAATGTCGAATGTATCAGAAGAGATTAAGAAATTAGAGCCAGTGTGGGTGACGCATTACATGAGTTTCGGAGGATGGGTGGTATTCGGAATCATTATTTCTGTTTTGCTAATCATGTTGATCAGGTTTCGACAGAAAGTGTTGGCATGGGCAGAAGATTGGTCCAGTCCCGTACCGATTCGTGAAGAAGCCATGGTCCAAGTAGGTCCCAACAGATTAATGGTGTCAAATCGAGCAGCTCCCAGTCCTCGAAGGTCAAGACGAGATACACAGTCAGTTGAAGAATCCCTCATGTAAAGATTCGAACGCTTCTACGGGCTCTCGAAGCTTTCGAGGCCAAGGAGGTGTTGGTATCGAACCGCTAACAAGTAACGAGTAACAGTAAATGTAATACGTAACGCAACTAGGAAACTCAAGAAATGGTTATAAGCAGTTATTCAAGTACACGTTGCAAGGAAACTCCCAGTACTAAGTAGTTGAAAAGGGCAATGGACTATGGCTTCAGACGCGAATGAAAATATGTACCCCCCCTTTCTTTTGGGTTATTCACATTTCGTGCTGTTTACTCCTAAAACGTGTATATGATTTGTGAATAGAACGGGTTGACGGTTGCCGAACCCTCGACCGCAGGAATGTGGGAAAATGAGCAGATGCAAGAAACGATGAGATCCCTAGCGGGGGAGTAATAATAGCGAGAACGTTACCGGTACCATGAATCGAAGGTAAAAACGAACTTTGGCCGCGAATTACACAAAGAAAGCGGCGGGAAAATGTGTTTTGGCACACTCGTGGAACCAACAACTGCT
>JGI24766J26685_10000367_pt1 | contig 12662 bp, 24 predicted proteins | sample SanBayMetagenome_FD_26685 | JGI IMG/M metagenome (IMG submission 26685)
ATTAGTTGATAACTGTAGTTCTTTAGAGCTATCTTGCGACTGTAAAAAAATCACATTTAAGGATACTTCTAATTATGTTGATAGTGACATGCCAGGGCATTTGTCTTCTGACTTTACTAGCAGGACTATAACTATTACAAGAGGTGACGGTTCAACATTCCAGCTAATTACAGCTGATGTAAGAACGAATAATCCTACTGCCTACCCAATGGCTCAGCAAGGTTTATCATATAACATTATACCTTCTCATTTAGCTTCTAACAATACTTTTACGTACACGTTTACAAGTGCAGATGTTGATGGGATTTATGCTGTTGATTTATGTACTTATCCTAACTGGAGATCGGATGTTTATTACCAATCATTTTTAAAGCCAATCGTTTTAAGAGATGGTAAGTTGTATCAAGCTACTACATCATCTACAAATTTAGATCCAGCAGATCCTCTTAATAGTGACTACTGGACTTTATATCTTGAGACTTCTGATTGTGATGCTACTCGTTACTGTAGTAAGCAGAGGATTGTAGTTCTTTGTATCTCTATTGAGGATTGTTATAGACAAGCTGTAGCAGATGCGTTCTGTGGTATTCAGAAGAATCCTTGTAAGAGTATGTGTGATAACATGGCTTTTATGAAGGCTATGAAGATGAGAGTAGTGATGGATGGATTGGAGTTTGCTGCATGTGGATTTGACTGGGATAATGCTCAAGATCACATGGATGTTTTAAAATCACTTTGTTGCTGTAACTAATGAGTTGTAATTGTCCGACACCTAACACATGCCCAGAATCATCACAATGTCTTTGTGGTATTACTCTTAGTATATATAATACGAGTGGTGTTTTAGTAGAAACTATTAATGCTGATATATTTACAGGCGAAGGTGGCACTTATTATCAAGTAACTGGTTCTACTGCATTTGCTCCTGTTATTGGTCCTGGATATACATTGACTATATATTATAATTCTCTTCTTAGCAGATGGGAAATGTCTTATTACAATGAAGATTTAGAATTAAATATTGTATTGGGTGTTTTATATGGTTTAGGCCCTGATGAATGTCCTGTAAGTAATTGTTGGGATTTAGATTGTATAGCTGTATCTTTTAATGTAACTGATGCTTTCGATACTTATTTTACTTGGGATGGAGATTACATAAACGGTAAAAAGGCTTATAAATTTTTTAGCTCTTGGTCTGGTCCTGTATTAGAGTATGTTATATATTGGGGTGAAGCTCCTATATCTGCTGGTGCGCCTGCTGGAACTAATTGCTGGACTTTATTTGATGAGACATCGGGATTACCTGCTGGTTATTTATTTAATAGTAACACATGTCCTTATGGGCAATATATATCTGAATTTGGAGGTCTTGACACTAGATTCTCATTTACTGATTTAGGTGTTACAGGGTACGACATGAAAGCTGTAACTATTGATTGTGGCTGCTGTGATACAGAGTTAATAGTAACTATTAATGGAGTAGAATATACAGCTGAAGTTGAATATGATGAGTACGGAAATATTTTAGGATATAACGGAAAGCAATATTATGTATTTTTGTATGAGGGAGATGAATATTATGTTTATTTCAACGGAACAAATTGGGTGATTGCAACTGATTGTGGCGCTTCATATAGAATAACTGAAGATGGAATATATAGAGAGACTAATAATAATGATTTAAGAATAATAGAATAACCATGGATATTAAAATAACTGATTTACCATTAAAGACAGCCCCATTAGGAAATGCGGATTTATTTGAAGTTTCTGAAAGTCAAGGAGCTGGGGTATTTGTATCTAAGAAGATAGCAGGAAATCAATTCGTTGGTCCTCAAGGTCCTCAAGGTCCTCAAGGAGTACCTGGCCCTGTAGGTCCTATTGGATTATTTTGGCAGGGATCTTGGTCTGCTAGTGGAACGTATAATATAAATGATGCTGTTGGATTTGGTGGAGCATCTTATTTCTGTATTAATCCTGTAGGCCCATCAGTTTCTAATCCAGCTACTGATACTACTAACTGGGCTTTATTAGCTGCTCAAGGTGCTACAGGACCTCAAGGTCCTCAAGGTATTCAAGGCCCTGCTGGTGCATCTAGTTCATTTGCTTACGAGATAGGACAATATGTAGCAGCAAAAGGCGGTATCATATTTCATAGATGGTTATCTACAACAGCGTTTGGAGTACCAGAATCAGGTATAGTACAAAATTATTTAGTTGTTGATACTGTTGATTTAGGTGGCGCTCAATGGGGATTAGATGGAATAAATGTTGGAAACTGTGAAAGTACATGGGATGGATTTACCAATACCGCTAATATGATAGCGGCAGGTGCTGCTGTTGGTACAGCTGCCCAACTTTGTAACGCAAGCACTAATAATGGTCAAAATGATTGGTATCTTCCTGCTATTGATGAACTCAGTATGATTTTTAATAATAGATTTTTAATAAACTTAAATCAAGGTGTTGTACCTGGATTTAATCCTTTAGGTTATAATAATTATTGGAGCAGTACACAATTGAATGATGCTCTAGCATTTACTCTTTTTTTTGTTACTTCGGATATAAATTTTACCCCCAAATTAAATTACCTTAGTGTTCGTGCAGTAAGAAGATTTAGCATATAATATATGGCAGTAAATACTTGTAATATAATCGTTTCTACTACAACATCATCGGGTGATTGTCCTTATGGTGCATATACCCCTTATGTAATTGGAGAGACTACATTGAACTTTTCTATAAAAGGAGTTGAGTGTTTTGACTGTTGTGATTACGATACTCCTAAGAATAGAAATTTACTAAAGAAAAAGAAAGCTATCTTTGTAAAAGAAATTTCTTCAATAAGAAATAAAGAGATTTTTGGATTAAAGTGTGGCACTGAATGGGATGACTTATTTAGGAAACATTTAATCTTTGATGTGTTGTGGTGTTTACCTTATGGTAAGATATGTGATGAGGAGCAACAATGCTTGATAAATAATTTAAATGAAAACTGTAACTGTTAAGATATGAGCTGTACTAACTGCGGAAATTTAGGATCAAATTGTTCATGTTCAGATAACTGCCCTAATAAGGCTTCTGACATAACTGTATTTGACTGTAATACTTTTAATGTATTAGAAGTACCATGTGATGCTACATTATGTGATGTATTAGGATTGTTAGAGCAATACACTACTAATATGGTTACTGAGTTAGATACTATGACAAGTGTTGTAATAGGTATTGAGAACTGTATTGGATTAGAGCCTGGTACTTATGGCATTCAACAAGTGATAGATGCTATATTAGTTAAGTTATGTGAGATACCTACTTGTCCTTTACATGCGTTAATATCATTGAATGAGGATGGTACACTTACAGTAAATGCTACTGGTGGTGTAGGTCCTTATACATATCAATGGAGTATTGCAGATAATGTTGTAGGGATAGAGATAGATGGTTCTTCAACGACTGATACTGTTACGATTATTGATGGGGGAAGTCCAATTGCTAGCTCTGGATTAGTTAAGGTTGTCGTTACTGATGACAATGGATGTAGCGTAAATGATGTATTTCTATATTTTGTTCCAATTGTTGATTAAAATAAATTAAAATGAGTATAATAGTAAACAATACTGACAATCAGTTAAACATTAATAACAATGGTGTATTAGATGTTTATGCTGTTAGGTCTATTAAATCTGTAAGTAGAGCTGTAGATGCTTTTGGTAATTATTACATTGCTATAAACTTTATAGCTAACGATAAGAATAATTCTTTAAGGATTTATTTGAGTGAGGTATCTTCTCCTGTTACATGGACGAATGATTTAACTGGTGCTAATGCTGCTTTAGCTGATATTAGAGATTGGTTAGCTGAGATTATAGAGGTACAGATTAGCGAGGCTAATGATAGCATCTTAGTGTACGGATGGGATGGTACTACAAACAGAAAGATTAAGACTGATGCTAATGGTGAGTTACAGGTAGATATTCTTAGCTTGCCTAATGAAGGTCAACAGACTATGGCTAATTCTATCTCTGTTGCTTTAGCATCTAATCAAACTGGTGCTTCTAGAACTACTAATATATTAAGACCTACTGGTTCTGGTAATGTGAACTCTGTAGCTGCTACTTTCTATTCTGTATCAGTTGCTAATGTAGGAGCTGCTAACGGAGATGTATTAGGTGGAACTGACAATATTAAACCAGGTGAGGTATTAAACTTCTCTGCTGATGCTGTAAATAATTACTTTACTTCATTTGCTTATGATGCAACTGGAACTGAGTTTATAATCATATATGTTGCATAACTATGCCTGTTATCTTAGGTGGAAATACAGGTATTTATTTGGCTTCTTTAGCTCCTGCTATTGATCCAGACGCTCAAGCATTTATAACAGCGGCTGCAATAACAGACCCTACTCAACAGACTGCTATTAATCAATTAGTAGTTGACTTGAAAGGGTATTCTATTTGGACAAAATTTGATGCAATATATCCTATGCTTGGAGGAGGGGCAACAGCTCACTCTTATAATCTTAAAAATACAGCTAATTTTCAATTAACATTTATCGGTGGATGGACTCACTCAAGCACAGGTGCAAAACCAAACGGTACAAATGCCTATGCAAATACTTCATATAACCCAAGTGTAACAGGTAGTTTGAATTCTCATCATTTAAGTTATTATTCAAGAACTAATAGTAACGGAACTGAAGTTGAAATAGGAACGTATCCTGGTTTTTCTTATGATTTACTTGAACTAAGAACTTCAGGAATAACATATTTTTTTATTAATCAAAATGTAACAACTTCAAGTTTTTCTGATTCAAATTCTCAAGGTTTTTATATAGGAAATAGAACAGCTTCAAATGTCATAAATGGTTGGAAAAATGGAATTAAAGTTGTAAATAGTTCAGTTGCTTCAAATACACTTCCAAATGGAACAATATTTTTAGGTGCTGTAAATCAAGGTGGTGCATTATATTATTCAACAAAAGAGTGCGCTTTTGCCTCAATAGGTCAAGGATTAACAGACACCGAAGCAGCTAACTTTTACACAGCGGTACAAGCATTTCAAACAACTATCGGACGCTCAATAGGTACTCAAACAGTAAGTGATGCAGATGCTCAGGCTTTTGTAACGGCTGCTAATATACAAGACCAAGTAGAAGCTAACGCAATAAACAACTTAGTAATAGGCTTAAAAGCTGATAGCTTGTGGACTAAGATGAAAGCGATTTATCCTTTTGTAGGAGGTACGGCAACTACTCATAAATTCAATCTTAAGAATCCTTTAGATACTGATGCAGCATTTAGGTTAGTGTTTAGTGGTGGATGGACACATTCAAATACAGGAGCTACTCCAAACGGAACAAATGCTTATGCTGATACTTATTTTAATCAAACTACAAACTTTACAAGTACATCAAATGCTTCAATAGGTTGTTATTTAAGAACTAACAATGCAACAACAGGAGCTGATATGGGGGCGGGTGATACAGGAAGTTCAAGACAAGGGATGTTGATTTTCTCGTCTTTTGGTGGTACTTATTATGGTTGTGCTATGGGTGATACTTTTATAGCTCCAGCACCAACAAATACTGATTCAAGAGGTTTTTATTCAGTAGTTAGAAATTCTGGTATTCAATCATTACATAAGAGGGGTAATATAACTTTAAATGTTTCAGAAACAGAAGCTGTTGGAACTATTACAAATGAAAATATTTGGGTAGGAGGTGGAACAAGTGGAGGTTATAATTATAGTAGCAGAGAAACAGCCTTTAATTTTATTGGTGATGCTTTAACCCAAACTGAAATTGATAACTATTATTCACGAGTACAAACATTTCAAACATCATTAAATAGAAACGTATGAAACTAAACGAATTAACAAAAGAACAAAGACTAACTTATGTAGGCTTACTTACTGAGTTACAAAAAGACGAATTAGTAGGTCAATGGTATGCACCAGACAGTTTTTTTAATCCTATCATAACAGCTGATAATCAATGGGTTATCTCTATTGAGGAGATGGAACAATGTGTTAATCCAGACTTTTTATGGGTTAAGGATTTAGATTTGATACCATATAATCCAGTACCAACACCACCACCTTTTGAATGAGTACACAAATAAACATATTATCTGCTAATCCTTATACTATAACAGGAGGTTTATTTGCTCAAACAGCAAACAGTACTCCTATTACTAATACTACAGTAGAGACATCTCTAATTAACGGAGGAGTAGGTAGCTTATCTGTACCTGCTAATGCATTTAAAGTAGGTGATAGCTTTAGGGTTATTACAGCTGGTGTATTAAATGCTGCTAATAATCAGACTATAAGAATAAGAGTTAAGGCTGGTTCTATTGTATTACTAGATAGTACTGCTATAGGTATTACTAATATTGTTAATGATGTATTCTCTTTGAATATAGATTTTACTGTTAGACAACTAGGCGGACCTGGTGTAGCTTCTATAGTTACATTAGGTACATTTCATTATGCTAAGACATCTAATGCTTCCGTTCAAGGTTTTGCTTTTAATGTAGTTAACTCTACTACCTTTGATACTACTATAGCTAATGCACTTGATGTAACAGTAGAATGGGGAGCGGCTAACACAGGTAATAGCATTTTTAGTGATATATTTATTTTAAATAAAACATATTAATGGGAGCGAGTATTTATTTAGGTAAGGTGTTAAGTGCAGGAACTAAGGGGTGTAATATAATACTTCCTACTGTTGCTTCTATTGATCCAGATGCTCAAGCCTTCTTGACTGCTGCTGGTATTACTGATGCTACTATATCAAGTGCTATTAATACTTTAGTGGTTGACTTGAAAGGGTATAGCGTTTGGACAAAGATGAAGGCAATTTACCCTTATGTTGGGGGTAGTGCTACGGCTCATTCTTATAATTTGCGTAATACTGCTCAATTTCAAATTACTTGGAATGGAGGAGTTACACATTCTGCTAACGGTGTTTTGTTTGGAGGTGTTAATGGATTTGGAAATACTAATTATAATGTTTCAGTAAATAATACAAGTACTAATATTTCGGCAGGGTCTTATTCAAGAACTAATGCTATTACTTCAGGAGCTTCATTTGGTGCGGTTGATGGTGCGTTTAATGGTTTACAATTAGCAATTAAATTCACAGATAATAACACTTATTACGCAGTTAATGATTTTGTAGGTAATGGTGCTGGTAATTTTGTTTCAGATACTCGTGGAATGTTTGTTATTTCAAGAACGGCAGTTGCAAACACAAAAGCAATTTATAGAAATGGAATACAGTTAGCTACACAAGGTGGCACAAATAACATATCTGCAAATTTGAATGTATATGTTGGAGCAAGAAATAATCCTGGAAATACTGCAAATACTTTTGATTCAAGACAATATGCTTTTCAATATTTAGGAGACACGTTAACAGCAACTGAAATAACAAATTTGACAACAGCAGTACAAGCATTTCAAACAACTTTAGGAAGGCAAGTGTAATATTAATTTAAATAAGTAAAAATACACAGTAAGCTTTTTTGTATTAAATTTGCTTAAACATATAAGATATGATACCTTTAACATCACAAATTTTAGAAATGATAAAGAAGCATGGAGCTATAGGAGTACTTGCTTTATGGTTAGGATACACTCATTTTGAGGTTCAAGATTTAAAAGATAGATTGTTTAATTGTTTAGAAGGTCGTGAATATGTTATAAGTCAAGGCAAAAAAGAAGAACCTATCATTCCTAAAAGAGAAGATTCACTAGCGGTACTACCTGAAGATGGAAAACGACTTGTACGTAGATAGTATATTAAAAGCAGAAGGCTTATCACAAACAGATAGTTTATTAAAAGCTAATTACATTCGTGAAGTTTATAGTATAGAAGAACTTGATAATACGAGTGTAGTTGTTTTTATTTTGTTTTTTATTGTAAGTTTGTATGTAATATATAAATATAGAAAATGAGTAATGTAAAAAACTACACAGACCAACAGCTATTGGCTAGAGTAAAGTCAATGCCTAACTACAAAAACATCCCAGCTGATATGTGGTTGTTATTTGTACGATCTAATGAAGATGCTAATGATCAATTTGACGACAAGTGTTACGTATGGAGAGGGGAGAAATTTCAGTTCGTGACATCTTGCACTACTAACAAAGGTAATAAAGGAACAGCTGTTATGGAGGCTGATAGATGGAACTACGACTGTTATGCTTATGGATTGCATAAGGGTAAGATGGAAGCTCTTAGACAAGTAGCTAAAGTTCCTTACAGAAGAGATTACACAGCTGATGGTAAGACTAATCCCACTACAGAGATTATGGATAATATTATCTTTATGAATATCCATGGGGCTACTTACAACAAGGGAAGTCAACAAGTGGCTACTAAGATTGGTGGATGGTCTGAGGGGTGTTTAGTATTGAATAACAATCCAGACTATGAAAAGATGGTAAGAATCGCTAAGGATCAACCTAAAGTATCAATATGTTTAATAAATGAATTTTAATCATGGCAAAGAAAATTAAGATAGACACTCCTAATGTGGATATAGAAAAAGATGGAAAGAATGTAAAGATTAGCATTGACACTAAAGATGTTGATGTTACATACATTAAAGACGAATTAAACAAAGAGTTTAAGTACGATGGTAAGAACATTGACATTGACATCAAGAAGACTCCAGAGGGGTTAGATGTTAAGGTTGATGCTAAGCCTGGTATATGCACTCTTATAGCTAAGAGAATAGTAAAGCTTATCTTGAAAAGATTTAAGAAATGAGAAATAGACTAGCAGGTACAAAGAAAGGAAATAGTAGAACTGCAAGGTTCTATCAAGATAATCCAGATGCTCGTAAGAAAAGAGACGAGTACAATAAGGAATATCATAGTACTCCTGCTAGGCGTAAGTATCGTGCTGTTTTACAGGCGATAAATAGAGAGAAAGGAACTCATGGTAATGGAGATGGGATGGACGAAAGTCACATCTCCAAAACCAAAACCAAGAAACAAGCTCAATCTAAGAATAGAGGAGATAAGAAACGTCAATTCTTTAAATAATGGCAAAGCAAATAACAGTAAGTAGTAAATTAGATAAGCCAAAGGTTAAGAGACCTGGCGTTCACTCTAAGTCTAAGACATCAAAGTTAAAGACATCTAAACACTACAAGAAGTCNTATAAAAAACAAGGNAGATAATCGGATATTTATAGATTGAACTACAGCCAAATTNCATAAAAAATCTTTGTTTTGGCTGCTATTTAAACTCTACCTCTAAGGATACACCTATACTAGGAAATTTTTCACTAATCTTTTTAAGAAGGAGAAGCCCATGAGGACCTCTCCCTTCTTCTACTTGTATCAATACTTTAGGTTTAACACCAATCTTTTCAGCGAATGGATCTACGTGCATCTTAAAATGCTGTATGCGTATCATCTGTATTATTTCACCCATATCTTCAGGTGTTATATCTACTAAGTATTTTGACATTTGTTATGGATTAAAATGGAAGATCATCTGATTCATCCATAGATTCAAGAACTTTTTTAGCTGACTTGGGTTCTGGCTTAGCTTTTGGAGCTGTTCCTTCAAACTCATCAGACTTTGTATTTTTGTTTATCACTCGAATGGAGTTGAAAGATATTTCTTTAGATTCTTTCTTCTCTCCATCTTTCTCCCATGATCTTGTAACGATAGTACCTTCAAGGTAAACCATATCACCTTTGTTGATTCTATCCGCACGTTCAACAACAGCAGGAATACCACATGAGCATCTATGCCACTCTGTTTTATTCACCCATTCTTCGCCTTTTTTATAGCTCTCTGTTGTAGCTACGGAGATGTTAACGATTTTACCTCCATTGTCAAACGACTTAATTTCTACGTTTCCTACATTTCCTAGTAGGATGACTTTGTTTACACTCATCTTTATTATTTTAAATTAGTTAAAAATTGTATTATAGCTCTTTGTGAATGAAGCCATAATACATCTGTCTTTGGGTTATCTTTAAGCTGATAACGTAGCATCTTATATTTAATCTTAGATACATCTGTAGCAAATCCTTTTATATCAATGTAGTAGTCTATATCATTGTGCTTGACTACAAAATCCACAGTTAACGTGATAGGTCTTATTGCTTTCTTGTTGTATCTGAAACCATCTATAAGTATTATTTTTTTTTGAAACTCAAATTCAAAATTCATTTTAGTAAGTAGGTCGTGGCAAAATAGCTCAAGCTTGGAGTCAAACTTAACTCCATCCACTTCTAATTTTTTATTTCCGTACTTACTTCTTTTTATCATACTAAATGATCTTCACCATAAATATTTACAANAATATTGTCTGATGATTTTATTGGAAATTTAACTTCAATCTTTCTCTTTAGGTTCTTTTCAATCTTATCATTAAGCCAGAATAAGAACTTATCAATTAGGTTGAGTTTATTTTTAATCTTTGAAACGATTCTATCTTCATTCTCTTGCTTTAGCCATTGTAGCAAGCTCTTGAAGTATTTCATTCTCTTTGTATATGGAGAAGTCTCTTTCTATTATTGGCCTAAGATTAGGATCTGAATAAGTCTCTGGCTTCATAACTTTACCATCAGCCCTAAAGATTGCTTGACCATCAGGGCCGACTTTTGACATATTGGAACGGTGAACTTCATCAAAAAGCATTACGGCTCTATCCCCTAAACCGTACTCATGGATTGTACCGTATGTGATATATAGAATATCTGTAAGAGCATCAGCTACTTCGATGACGTTAGTGGCTTCACTAAGTTCTTTAACTTCTTCTTCTAAGAGTCTTTGTCTTAGCGCAGCTCTTTTTTTCTTTAACATCTCTGGCTTAGATGGGCTAGATATTCCAAAAGCATTTTGAAAATCAAGCACTTGTAATAATTGTNTTTCCATATTAATCTTGTTTAGGGTGAACAAATGTACTAAAAAGTATATTGATAACAAATTTTAGACATAAATTTAGACTTTTTTATTTCTACTATACTGAATTTGTATTTACTAAAGTCACCTTTATGGATGTGTTCATCGAATGTTTTATTGTATAATCTTTCTTTTTCTTTCTGAGGTATGTCATTCTCTACAGCTAGTACAGGTATATCTTCGTATGTGATGTATCTAATCTCACTAGCTTTGTACTTAGACTTGGAAGGAAATACTACTCGTATAACAAGAGTCATACAGTATATATCTGGATTAGTCAAATTCATTATTGATATATTTTAAATCTTTTAATCTTCTTATTGACTTTGTTAGTTTTAAAAATTTACGCCTAAAATATATACCAAGCTTATTAAAAGCTTTTTTATTCATGTTTATTCTTCTTCTTCTCATAGCTTACTGTTTAGTAACTTACTCTTCAGTAAGTTTTTTACTTTACTCCAGAATATTATTTCATCTTTAGTATTGTGGCTTTCTAATGTAGTGTGAACAGCGAAAATAGCCATATCTAATGCTATTGCATCAATCATTTTTTTAGATTCTACATTATAGCATATTGTTTTAACCCAGTCGTGATATTCTTTAAATATTATACCAGCCATTTGCTCTGGCCTTTTAAGATTTACATTGTAGTCATTTTCAATGTTAGTGTAATAATCATATTGCGTTATCTTCATCTTTTTTAATAATTTTATCACAAATAAATATCAAATCTATGGTTTTTACAAGTGTAAATACATCTGATCTTTGTTTTCTTTGTGTAAGTTTATAGAAATCAGGTATTTCTGACCATTCTTTAGCGGCACATTTTTCTTTAATAAACTTTTGTAGCCTTATCTTATCTACCATAATCCAGTAATCTTCTGTTTCAAATGCAAAGTAATGAGCTTCTCCGTATAACCAACCAGGATTACCTAAAACATTTTTCAACTCTACATAGTGGATATTTTCATTTGTTTTCTCGTCACCACGATGTTTTTTCTTCATGGCCTTAACATCTATCTGCATGGTAAGGGATACATCCCAATGCTCGTGAATGTCTTGTTCTTGGGTTGAGAAGTTAATCTTACCCATTGTTTCTATTGCCTTAGCAAACTTTCTTTCTACGCCTTTAAATAGCTCTACATTTTTTTCGTACATAATTAAAATATATAATCATCATCATTATTATTATCAAATCTTTTTATGGATGTTTGAACTATGTCATCATCGTAATCACCTATCTCATTCATATTTCTCCAAGCAGGTATCTCAGATTCAAACTCAAGCTCTATATCTGCTAGTTCACCATCACGATGTTTAGCGATGTATATGAATGCTTGTTTTGCTANTGGACTTGTATCTCTTTCGTTCCCTGGTAGGTAATAAGCAGGNCTATAAAGGAATGCTACGATGTCTGCATCTTGTTCTATATCTCCAGATTCTCTAAGGTCACTTAGTATAGGTCTCTTATCTGTTCTCATCTCTACTGCTCTAGATAGCTGTGCAAGGGCCACAATAGGTATTTTAAGCTCATTTGCCATATCTTTTAGCTTTCGGGATACATCACCTACCTCATTGGTTCTATTCTGCGCCCCAGGGCTTGTAATCTTCTGAATGTAATCTAAAACGACATAGTCCAATCCTTCGGTGTATTTCATTTTGTAAACCATGGTTATAACATCGGTGATAGTGAATGATCCTCCTACAATCTTAACGCCTGA
>JGI24766J26685_10000368_pt1 | contig 12662 bp, 14 predicted proteins | sample SanBayMetagenome_FD_26685 | JGI IMG/M metagenome (IMG submission 26685)
GAGGTCCTGCGTGTAGATGTCCACGTCATTGCTCGGCGGGACGGCGAAGCCGGTTTTGAATTTCCGCGGAAGATAGGTTTTACCGTAGATCGGTTCCTCTTCGTCCTCGGGCGACACGCGTTCGCCGTCGAGCCACACCTCGTGGTAGGCGCGGGTGCGCGGGGTGAGGTGGGCGCTGACCGCGCGCGCGTCGTCGAGCACCGGGCCGTGCAGCGCCGATTGATACGGGTTCGGATTGGCCATCACGTTGCGGTTCACGTCGCCGCAGGCCGCGATGCAGTCCATCACCGCATCGTTGATGCCCTGCATGGTTGTCTTGAGGACGTCCTTGGTGATGAAATGCAGCTGGAAAGCCTGGCGTGTGGTCAGCTTGAGAGTGTGGCTGCCGTATTGGTCGGCCAGTGCGTCGATCTTGAGCCATTGCTCCGGAGTGCAAACGCCGCCGGCCACACGGATGCGGATCATGAAGATGAACGCTTTTTCCTGCCCGGCTTTCTTGCGTTCGTTGCGCTGGTCGCGGTGGTCCTGTTGGTAGATGCCGTGGAATTTGGAAATGGTCGTGTCGTCGTCGGAGATGGCGCCGGTCGAGCGGTCCTCGAGGCTGGCGGCAAGGGTGCCGCGCAGGTAATTGCTGGCTTCTTTGAGGCCCTCGACTTTGGAGAGCGGCTTCGGATCGGCGGTGTCGGAGATCATGGCTTGGTGATCGGAGGAAATTAAGGCCCGGACCCCCGCCGGGCAACCGCCGAATGCGCGGGTTGCGCCCGGCGGCTGTTTGCGGCAAGAGTTACGTCGTCATGTCGGATCTGGTTTCCCAGTCCTTTCCCCCCGAACGGCTGACCGCGGTGTCAGTATTGCGGGCTTATCGAGACGGCTTCTTTCCCATGGCCTGTGGCGATGGACGTCTTCGTTGGTTCTCGCCGGATCCTCGCGGGGTTTTGCCGCTCGANGGCTTTCACTTGCCGCACGGGTTCCGCCGGGCCTTGGCGCGGTTAGACTTCGCTGTGACGGTCGACATGGCCTTCGATGATGTGGTGGCCGGATGCGCGGACCGGGCGGAGACCTGGATCGATCCGGCCATTGCGCGCGTCTACACCGAGCTGCACGGGCAAGGTTCGGCCCACAGCGTGGAGGTTTGGACCGACGGCCGCCTGGCCGGCGGACTTTACGGCGTCCAACTCGGCGGCGCCTTTTTCGGCGAGTCGATGTTCTCGCGGGTCAGCGAAGCCTCGAAAGTCGCGCTGCTCGCGCTGGTCGGCATCCTCCGCGCGCAAGGTTTCGGTTTGCTCGACATCCAATGGGTCACCGACCACCTCGAAAATTTCGGCGCGGTGGAAATCCGCCGGCCCGTCTATTTGAATTATCTGCGCGAGGCCATGATGAATGCCTGCGCTTTCCCCGCGCCGGGCGAGGTGCGTGTCGCCGAAATGCCGCACCAGCGGGTGAGCATAATTTAGCGGCGCAGTCGTGTCGCCGAGGACGGCGACGCTACAGGGGTCTCGATTTCACCTCGCCGTCGGCGAAGACGGTGACGATTTCTTTTTCCGTGGCGGCGCGCTGCGCCGAGACGAGCGGGCGCCGCTGCACATCCATTGTGATGGTGAATCCGCGGGCCAGCGTCTGGCGCGGTCCGAGCAACTCGAGGGCGTGCGCGCGGCGGGAGTGGGCTTGGCGGCGATGACGGAGGAAGGCATCCGCAGCTTGCTCTTGGCGGTGGCGCAATGCCGTGAGGCGTTCGGAAAGCGAGGCGAGCCGCGCGGCCGGCGAGCGGGCGGCGAGGACGGCGCGCGCCTTGTCCGTGCGCTGCTGACGCAAGGCGAGGACGGACAGAACGGACGCGTTGGCCCGCTCGTGCAGATCATCGGTTGTCTGACGCAGATCCTCGATTCGCCGCAGGGGCAGGCGGAAGACTCCGGAGGCGGTGCGCACTTCGAGTTGCGCACGATGGGCCGCGAGATGAACGCCGGCATCGCGCTGCAGACGCCGCAACGAGGACCGCAAACGGTCCAGCGTTTCGGCGCGGTCGGCGCTGAGGATCTCGGCTGCGGCACTCGGGGTGGCCGCGCGCACATCGGCAACCAAGTCCGACGTGGTGAAGTCGATTTCGTGGCCGACGGCAGAAATGACCGGCACCGCGCTGGCGGCGATGGCTCGGGCCACGATTTCTTCGTTGAATTCCCACAAGTCTTCGAGGCTGCCGCCGCCGCGGGTCACCACGATGACCTCGACGGCGGGAAATCCGCTGCGCGCCGGATCGGAGAATTCCGCCACAGCCTGCGCGATTTCCGCCGCGGCACCGCGTCCTTGCACGCGCACGGGGGCGATGAACACGGCGATGTGCGGCGCGCGCCGGCGCAACACATGGAGAAAATCGCGGATGGCCGCACCGGCGGGAGAGGTAACCACACCGACGCGCACCGGATGCGGAGGCAGCGGTTTTTTGCGTTCCTGCCCGAAGAGTCCCTCGGCGCGGAGCTTTTCCTGCAAGGCACGCAGCTTGGCCTCGAGTTCACCAGCGCCCCGCGGTTGCACGCGGCGGACGATGACTTGGTATTGTCCGCGCGCCTCGTAAACCGAGATCTCGCCAAAAACCTCGACTTTCAGCCCGTCGCGCAAGGCGGCTGCACCGGCCCCGGCACTGCGGAAGAGAACACACGACACCTGTGCGTCCTCATCTTTCAGGCTGAAATATTGGTGGCCGGAGGGTTGGCGGCGGAGGTTGGAAATTTCTCCCTCGACCCAGACCTTGCCGATTTGCCGCTCGAGACATTCCCGGACCTCTTGGTTCAGTTGACTGACGGTCAACGGCGCCTCGGGGGGCGCGGTCTCGCGGTCGTCCTCGGGGAAAGCGAGCAGGCCTTGATTGCTGCGCGGCATCAGGACGGGAATTGCTGCCACTCTTGGCGCAGCGTGTCGACCAATTTGCCGAGGCGGACGGACAATTGCGGTTCGGACAAAATCTGCTGCGCGGCGAGGGGATCGCGCACGAGGTGCTGGGCAAAAAGATCGCCGAGCATGGCGGGGTCGTGCATTTCCCCGGCGGCTTTGACGAAGGTGTCGGGCAACTCGACGCCGCGCGAGACGAGGCCGGTGCAAATGTCCTGCAACTCGCGCCGCGATTTGTGGCAGGCGTCTTCGTCGTCGGTGACCGTGGGCAGCGGTTTGGCGCGGCCGATGAGGTAAGGTTCCTCCTGATCGAAGCCGGTAAATTCGACGCGGCCCAAACCTTGCAGGATGAGCTGGCTCGTGCCGTCGGGTTGACCGACGCACGCGCGGACCAATCCCGCGCCAGCCACGGGAAAGATGGATTCCTCCCCGGTGTCCGGCCGCACCATGCCCACGGCAAAGATGCGGTCGCCGGCCAGGACCGTGGCCAGCATTTCCCGGTAACGGGGCTCGAAAATGTAGAGCGGAAGCAGGGCGTTGGGGAAAAGGGTCACGCCGGACAGCGCCATGACCGGAATCGAAGAGGGAAGCTGGATCGAGCCGGAGTTCACTTTGGTCAATTTACGCCCGATTTCGCCGACCGGGATCTTTTTTCGCGGCTTTTTCGCTTCAAGAGGCGCGGGGGGCTTGGCTAGGTTCACCNCATGCCGTCCGAGCCCAGATACCGCCGCATCGTCCTCAAACTCAGCGGCGAGGCTCTGCGCGAACCGGGAAGCAAAGACGCCATTTCTCCCCAGATCGTCAACCAGATGGCCCAGGAAATCAAAGAGGTCCGGGGTCTCGGGGTGCAGGTGGCCGTGGTCATCGGCGGCGGCAACATTTGGCGCGGGTTGGCCGCCTCACACCGCGGCATGAACCGCACCACGGCCGACTACATGGGCATGCTGGCCACCGTGATCAACGGCATGGCCTTGATGAGCGGGCTCGAGGACATTGGCCTGACCACCCGCGTGCAGACGGCGATCGAGATGAACAACGTGGCCGAGCCGTTCATCCTCCGCCGCGCGCTGCATCATCTGGAAAAAGGATACGTCGTCATCTTCGTCGCCGGCACGGGCAACCCGTTTTTCTCCACCGACACCACCGCCGCACTGCGCGCCAACGAAATCGGGGCGGATGCCATCCTCAAAGCGACCAAAGTCGACGGCATCTACGACGCCGATCCGAAGACCAATCCGGGCGCCAAGAAATACGACCATATCACCTACGCCGACGCCCTGCAGCGCCGCCTGCAGGTCATGGACTCGACCGCCTTCAGTCTCTGCATGGACAACAAAATGCCGATTGTGGTTTTCAACATGGCCGATTCCGGCAACATCAAGCGCGCCGTGATGGGCGAGCCGGTCGGAACGCTCGTCACCGGCGGCTGATCATTTATGGACGAACTACTTTTCACCGCGGAAGAGGGCATGGAAAAAGCCCTCGATTTCATGAAGCACGAATTTTCCAGCGTGCGCACCGGCAAGGCCTCGCCCGCCTTGGTCGAAGGAATCGATGTCGACGCCTACGGCTCGGTCATGAAGCTCAAGCAGCTCGCCCTCATCAGCACACCCGAACCGCGCCTCCTCGTCATCCAGCCCTTCGACGCCGCGACGATCAAGCCGATCGAGAAAGCGATCAACGAGTCGAAGATAGGCATCACCCCGTCGGTCGACGGCAAGCTCATCCGCCTGCCCATTCCCGAACTCAGCGAGGAGCGCCGCAAAGACTTGGTCAAAACGATTAAGAACATGGCCGAGGAAACTCGCGTGCGCATCCGTGCCGCCCGCCGCCATGCCATGGACTCGGCCAAGAAAATGCAGAAGGACGGCGGCCTCACCGAGGACGACCTCAANAGCGCCGAGACGCAGATCCAGAAACTGACCGACAAATATGTCGCCGACGTGGACAGCCAGGTGGCTTCCAAAGAAGCCGACATCATGAAAATCTGACCCGCCATGCGCTTCTTTCTCGCCGCCCTCTGCCTCCTCGCGCTTCTGCCCTCTGGCGGCTCCGCCGAGGTGGTGCGCGGAGCGCCCGACTTCACCTGGTTGACCTCCGGTGCACGCGGCCAGTCGCTCAAGTCCCTGCGTGGACAGCCGGTCGTCCTCATCGTCGCCCAATCCCCGAGCCAGCGCATCTTCCGCTCGCAGGTCGGCCAGCTGCAGAAAGTTTACCAACTGCTCGGCAACGACAAAGTCGTGGCCGTGGCTGCTTTCACCCAGCAGCCCGGGCTCATCAAATCCAACATCCCCTTCGTCCTCGCCGCCAATCCCGCTGCCATTGCCGCAGCCTATGACGTGACCGGTCCGTTCGCCGTCTTCATCATCGGGAAGGATGGCAATATCGACGCGCTTTCCAACCGTGTTCTCCCGGGGCAGCGCATCCTCGACATCATCAACAACTCTTTCGTCGTCCAGCGCGACAACCGGAAGAGCGAGTAACCTTCCGCACCGCGTGGCGGGACCCGGTGGGCTGCCCGCCCGGCCTTACTGACCCAAGATTGCCTCGGTCATGCGCAGCGCTTCGGCGTTCGGACGCACGGCGTGTACGCGGAAAATGCGCGCGCCGAGTTCCCGTCCCAGACTGGTCAGCGCCGCGGTGGGCGCATCCCGGTCGGCGATGTTCTCGCAACCCGCGGCGACAGCGAGGAACGACTTGCGTGACACGCCGAGAACGATCGGACAGCCCAGATCGGCAAAGGCGCCGAGCGAAGCAATCAACTGCAAATTGTGCTCCACCGTCTTGCCGAAACCGATCCCGGGATCGACCGCCAAACGGTCTCCGGCGATACCGGCGCCGCGCGCCGCGGCCAAGCGCTCGCCGAGAAAATCCTGCACCTCCCGCACCGCGTCCTCGTAGTGCGGATCTTTCTGCATGGTGCGTGGGGTTCCCCGCATATGCATCAGCACCACGGCAGCGCCCGTGTCCGCAGCAACCCCCGCCATGGCGTCGTCGCCCCGCAGGGCGGTCACATCGTTGATGATTTCCGCGCCCGCTTGCATGGCGGCACGTGCGACATTCGCTTTCGATGTGTCGATGCTCAAAGCGGCCGTGGTCCGCTTGGCCAGTTGTTCGATCACCGGAATGACGCGGTGCATTTCCTCCTCTGCCGGCACCGGCTCGGAACCGGGGCGCGTCGACTCGCCTCCGATATCGAGAATTTCCGCGCCTTCCTCCGCCAGACGAATTCCGTGTGCCACGGCCGCTTCCACATCGTCGAATGCCCCGCCGTCGGAAAATGAATCCGGGGTGACATTGATCACTCCCATGATCACGCCGCGGCTCGTCAGATCGAACGCGCGGCGGCTGGTGCGCCAGATCATGCCAGGCGGATGCGCGCCGAGCGCCCGTGCGCGTCGAGTCCTTCGACTCGCGCGAAGGCTTCCACTGTGGATACCGACTTGGCCAGCGAACGCCGGTCGAGCTCGACCACGCTGGTCCGGCGCTGGAATTGGTCGGCGGTCAATCCCGCGAACGACTTGCCCGCTCCACCCGTGGGCAGTTCGTGGCTCGGTCCGGCCAGAAAATCACCGACCGCCACCGGCGACCAACCGCCGAGGAAAATCGCCCCGGAGGTCAGCAACTTCGGCGCCAGTGCACGCGGGTTCTTCACCTGCAAGGATACGTGTTCGGAGGCGAAGGCGTTGGCCAAATGAACGGCCTCCGTCATGTTTTGCACCAAGACGAGCGACGATCCGCGNAGGGAATTTTTCAGAATGGCCCCGCGTGGCAAGGTGGCGGCTTGCTTGTCGAGCTCCCGCGCCACGGCTTTGAGCGTGGCCTCCGAATCGGTCAACAAAAGGGCCACGCTGTCGCGCCCGTGCTCGGCTTGAGCCAGCAAATCGGACGCGACCCACGCCGGATTGGCCGTGCGGTCGGCAATGACGAGAATTTCGCTCGGTCCCGGCAGGAGATCGACCGCCACGCGCCCGAAAAGNTGGCGTTTGGCCTCGACCACGTAGCTGTTGCCCGGACCGAAAATTTTCACCACCGGAACAATGGTCTTCGTGCCGCAGGCCAGCGCGGCCACGGCTTGCGCCCCGCCGACACGGTAAACCTCCGTCGCTCCGGCCAGATGCAACGCGGCCAGCAATTCCTTGCTTATCGTGCCGTCCGGACCCGCCGGCGTGACGGCCACAATTTCCGGAACTCCCGCCGCCGCGGCGAAGGTGCAGGTCATGAGGGCCGTCGACACCAGCGGTGCCGTGCCGCCGGGCACGTAAATTCCGACCCGCTGGAAAGGGTCGAACCGTTCCCCCACGCGTGCCCCCTGCGCGTTTCGGGAGGACCAGTTTTTGCGCAGGCCCTTCTTCGCNAATCCGCGGATGTTGCGGTGAGCGGACTGCAAAGCGCGTCGCGTCGGCGTGTCGAGCAACCGCCANGCNGCGGACAATTCCCTCGATGGCACGCGCAGTTGCGCGGGCTTGAGCGCCGGACCGCCGAATTTCTTCGTGAAGCGGATCAGCGCCGCGTCGCCCTCCTTCTCCACGGCGGCAATGACTTCGCGCACCGTTTTCTCCACCTGCGGCGCGGGCTTGGCGCACCGGTTGAACGACCTCAAGGTGCGGGCGTAATCTTTGTCACGGGGCCGGACGATGCGCATGGGTGGCAGGATGACCGAGAAGAATGATGCGGGCAATGCCGGCTCAACCGATCCACTGGAAATCGACCGGTTTTTCCATGTCGGGATGAAGACTTTTGTGCACCGGGCAAGTCAGGGCCGCATTTTCCAGCAGGGCGCGTTGCGGATGATCGGGCGGCAGCGGCACTTTGATGACCGTCTCCAGCTTGGAGATGCGGCGCGGCGCGTCGGCAGACATCGTTTTCGTCACCTCGATGGCCATCCCTCGCAAATCCAGCTCATGGCGCTCGGCCACGATGCCCATGATCGTCGCCATGCAACTGCCCAGCGCCGTGGCCGTCAGATCGGTGGGAGAAAACGATTCGCCCCGGCCATGATTGTCGACCGGNGCGTCGGTGAAAACAGTCTGTCCGGAAGGNCCGTGCGTCGCCGCACAGCGCAAACCTCCCTCGTATCGGATGTCGATCTTTACCATGAGGACAGAGGGTCATGAGGCAGGCGCCGTCGGGCAAGCTCATTGCGCTTGAAAGTCCGCCGCGCTGGGGGATCGTAGCGGTATGAACCAGATGCGTTTGTGCGTGATGGTCTTGTTCCTGCTGGCCGGCGCCGAAGCGCGTGCCGTGGTCGTGGCCGGTGCCAATGGGGGAGGGAACACGACGAACAACACGACCGCCGCGCAGATGGCCGCGCAACTGGGCCTCGCCAACACGGCCTTTCTCGGCAACGTCCTTCCCTACAGCAATGCCGGGTCGGTTTATCTCGGATGGGCCAACACGGTTGACGGTCCGCGGGCGTATCTGCTCTCCGCCATTCATATCGACATCAGCAGCACCATGTTGATCAATGCCGTGACTTATTCCGTGACGCGCCAGTCGATCAGCGGCTCGGACCTCGCACTACTCACGCTCTCCAACGTCGACGGAATCATGCCTCCGCTTCCCGTGGTCAACCTTGCCGCGGCAACACCAACCATCGGCACCGGCGTGATCATGGCCGGATTCGGTCAAAACCGCGTGCAGCCTGCCGCGACCAACGCCTTTGCTTCCGATGCCGTGGCCGTGACCGACGGGACGGGCTACAGCACAACGCTTCCGCGAATCCTCCGGTGGGGTACCAATCAGACCGCGAGGGTCAATGCGCCGCCCGATCCGCCGCTTCCCCTTGCCCTGCTCAACCTCGACGGAAGGCCCACGGTTTCTTTCATGACGACTTTCGACGAGCCGGCTTCCGGCGAATGGCTGTCCGGCAACGAGGCTCAGGCGGTGCTGGGTGATTCCGGTGGCGGTGTTTTCGACACCAACGGAAATCTTGCCGGCATCATTGTGGCGGTATCCGGCAGCGACAAAACCGACGCGGCTTTCGGCGAAGCCAGTTGGTTTGCCGACATCGCGACCTATAGGACCGCCATCGACACGGCTGTCGGTTACACGCTCGTTCCCGAGCCCTCGACCACGGCGCTTTTCTTCATCGGCGGTGGCACTGTCCTTTTGGCTGCGCTGCGCCGTCGGCGCTAATTCCGTTTCGCCAGCAGCGCGAGGAAGAACACGCATCCGAACGCTCCGGTTATGACACCGACCGGCAATTCGGTCCCAGCCAGAATGGTCCGCGCGGCAAGGTCGGCGCCGACCGTCAGGATTACGCCGAGGAGTGCGGTAGCCGGAATGGAGACCCCGTGCGGGGCACCGGCCAACCTTCTTGCCAAGTGCGGTGCCATCAGCCCGACGAATCCGATGGTTCCGCAGGCCGCGACGGTGAGGGCGGCCAAGACGGCGGCCAGAACGATGCCGCCTAATTGCAAAAGACGGACCCGCACGCCGAGGTGATGTGCGCTCTCGCCGCCCAGTGCTATCAAGTCGAGCGGACGGTGGAGGATAAGGACAAGAATAATTCCCAGCACCGCGGCCGGCGCCAACATCCCGACTTCCGCCCATCCGCGGCCGGCGAAGCTTCCCATCAGCCAGAAAAGGATGCTGCGCAACGCGCCCGGATCGAAGCGCAGAATGATTGCCGTGGTGAAGGCCTGGGCCAGTGCGCCCAGCGCCACGCCGGCGAGCAACAATGATGGCAGGTCCGCCGCGATCTTTCTGCGGCAAAGCAGCAGGACGATGGTGGCCACAAGCAGGCTTCCGAACAGCGCCGGCCACGTCACGATCGTGATACCGGCGGACAGCGCGAGCACCGCACCAAGCGCTCCTCCCGAGGAAAGCCCGAGGAGATACGGTTCGGCCAGCGGATTGCGGAAGATGGCCTGCAGGAGAAGTCCGCCCAGCGCGAGATTGATGCCCGCCGCCGCGGCGAGGAGCACGCGCGGCAGGCGCAATTCCCAGAGCACAAGTTGGGCCCGTTCCAACTCCGGCGAGGCGGGGCCGGATCGCATCAGTTCGAGCAAGCGCGGCAGATCGAGCAGTTGCGTCGGGCCGATGCAAATCGCCGCGACGACAACCGCCACTGCGGCCGCGGCCAGCAAGCCGAGTCGAAGCGGAGCATTCATGGGGCAAAAACCGTTCCGGGTCGCCCGGTGAACGGATTGGTCATCACGCGCAGCGCATCGCACCGGAAGACAGCCTGCAAATTTTCCGCGATAAGAACTTCCTCCGGTTTTCCCAAGGCGCGCACGCGTCCCTCGGACAAAATCATCAGCCGGTCGCAGAATTCCGCCGCCAGATTGAGATCGTGCGAAACGCAAAGCACGGCGCGCCGACGTTCCCGAGCCAGACGACGCAGCAAAACGTGCACGGCGAACCGGTGTCCCGGATCGAGATGCGCGGCCGGCTCGTCGAGCAAGAGAATCGGTGCATCCTGGGCGAGGGCCCGCGCGAGCAGGGCGCGTTGCCATTCGCCGGTGCTCAACGAGCGGATGCTGCGGGTCGCGAGCGGTGCCAGGTCCGCGTCGTCCATGGCGCGCTCCACCGCGGCCCGGTCTTCGTTGGTTGCCGGGGCGAGGGCACCGCGGTGCGGATGACGTCCGAGCAGCGCGAATTGCCCGACGGTGTAATCGAAAAGTGGCGCCTCGATCTGCGGCTGCACCGCGCAACGCCGCGCGCGTTCCATCGCCGGAAGATTTTCCAACCGTTCACCGCCAATGGTGACCTCGCCGCCGCGTAGCGGAAGCAATCCCGTAATCGCCCGCAACAATGTGCTTTTGCCGCATCCGTTCGGACCGACCACGCCGAGCACTTCGCCCGCGTGCAGTTCGAAGTCGATACCATGCAAAACATCGTCCTCCTTGTATCCGGCACGGATACCGCGTCCCTGTAGCGTCGCCGTCCCCGGCGACGGTCGTCGGTCCGCTTCGGCGCCGGGGACGACGCCGCTACACTTTGCCGTCACAGCTTCTCCACCTCCGCCTGCAAAGCCGCGCCCGCTTCCAACGCCGCCGGCCCGGGTATGCTGAAGGCTGCCGCCGGAAAGACCAACACGCGGCCCGCGCGCACCGCCGCCAAATGTCTCCGCACCGGATGTGCCCGCAGGGTTTGCAAAACACTTTCGCGATCCGCCTGACCGTAATCCGCCACGACGATCACCTCCGGATCGGCCGCAAGGAGGAACTCCTCGCCGAGTTGCGGCCACGGACCGCCCGCTTCCGCCGCGATGTTGCGCAACCCCGCTGCTTCGAGGATTTCATGCGCATGCGTGCCGCAGCCCGCGCTGTAGCCGGTCTCCGCGCCGAACAAGAGCGCGGCGGATCTCCCCGGCGCGGGCTTGGCCGCCTCCGGCATTGTCGGCGCTACCACTTCCAGCAAAATCGTCAACCTTTGTTGAGCCGCCCGGATCTCTTCCAGCGAATCGGCATCGATCACCTCAACCCGCAAACCGAGATCGCGGAGTTGGCGCCGGGTCGCGGCCGGCGTCATCGAGGTGGCCAGCACCAGATCCGGATCAAGTCCAAGCACCGCTTCTGCTTCCGGTTGGATCCCGCCGGGCAGGCGCGCGACATCCCCGGACACCTCGCAAAACGGCGTGACCGCCGCGAGCCACCCTCCGCCGCCGAGCGCCACGACCATTTGGGTCAGGTTCGGAGCCAGACTGACAATCCTCTCCGGCGGGGCGGCTGGGCACGCCGCGGCACAGAGGGCGAGGAGCAGACTGGCACGGAGCATGGGCGTGGTGTCCTTATTAAGAATTATTCTTGAAACAATTTGCTTTTGAACCGATGATACTTGGTCCGATGGCCACCAAGACTGCCAGTTCCAAGACCCAGCTCAAGCGCTACGAGGAATCGATCGCGCAGGACGGGCTGCGTCTGACCCGGCAGCGCAAGCATGTCTACGAAGTTCTCCTCGGACGCCAGGACCATCCGACCGCCATGGAGGTCTTCCTCCGCGCCAAGCCCGAGATGGAGTCGCTCTCGCTTGCTACGGTCTACAATGTCCTCGAGACGCTGGCCGAGCGCGGCATGGTGCGCAAAGTGCATCTTGACAGCGGATCCACGCGTTATTGCGCGAACCATTCGAAGCACGGCCACTTCACCTGCACCGGCTGCGGCGCGGTCATGGATGTCCCGCTGCTCCCCGGCGCGGAGCTGGAAAAACTCCACCAACTGCCCCGCGGTTACACCGTGACCCAGCAGGAGGTCTCGCTGCACGGCCTGTGCGCCGCGTGCCGTAAAAACTCGAACTGAATTTATGAAACACCTCAAAATCGAAAATCTTCACGTCAGCATCGGCGACCGCGAAATTCTCCGCGGCCTCTCCCTCGACCTGCCAACCGGACAAGTCCACGCCATCATGGGTCCCAACGGCTCGGGCAAAAGCACGCTGGCCAAAGTCATCGCCGGCCATCCGGACTACACCGTGACCTCGGGCGACATCCTTTTCGACGGCGAGAGTATCCTCGAGATGGAGCCCGACGAGCGCGCGCGCAAGGGTATCTTCCTCGCTTTCCAATACCCGAGCGAGATCCCCGGCGTGACCATCGCCAACTTCCTCCGCGCCGCCCTGCAGGCACGCCTGCCCGAGGGCGAGGAACTCGAGGCCACCGAGTATTACGCCAAACTTTACGAAAAGATGGACCTCCTCGAAATGCCGCGCACCTTCACCTCGCGCTCGGTCAACGAAGGCTTCTCCGGCGGCGAGAAGAAGCGCTGCGAGATCCTGCAGATGGCCATGCTCCAGCCGACTTTCGCCCTGCTCGACGAAACCGACTCCGGCCTCGA
>JGI24766J26685_10000369_pt1 | contig 12659 bp, 10 predicted proteins | sample SanBayMetagenome_FD_26685 | JGI IMG/M metagenome (IMG submission 26685)
GCGGCCCAAGAATTCTTAGAACCGAGACCGCGGCTCTGGTAGCCCTGACTGCACTCGCAATCAGGGCAGGCGAGTTCTAGGGTGCGCCTTTGGCACCTGTGTTCGCGTTAGCGTTCAGTACGGTCATCGCCGTCATGTTCACAATGCGACGCACCGTGGCTGAGGAGGTCAGGATCGTTACCGATGCCCGACAACCTAACAATACAGGGCCAACCGCCACGCCATTGCCCGCAGCCACCTTCAACAGGTTGTATGAGATATTCGCCGCATCGATATTCGGCATCACCAATAAATTCGCCTCCCCCAGCAGGGTCGAGTTCGGCATGATCGCTTTGCGCAATTCCGGATCGAGCGCGACATCCCCATGCATCTCGCCATCGATATTTAATTGGGGCCGTCGCTCACGTACAAGCGCAAGCGTCTGTTGCATTTTCTCTGATGAGGCCGTTGCTCCGCTACCAAAATTCGAGTGCGACAACAGCGCGACGCGCGGTTCAATACCAATTCGGCGCATCTCATCGGCAGCCATTAAGGTGATCTCTGCCAACTGTTCCGCGCTTGGATCGGTATTGACATGGGTGTCGACAAGGGCTACCGAACGCTTTGGAAGAATCAAAAGATTCATCGCTGCATAGGTCTTCTCGGTTGGTTTGTGGCCCAAGACCTGATCGATATAGTGGAGGTGCAGCCCGTAGCTACCAAATGTGCCGCAGATCATTGAATCGGCCTCGCCAAGATGAATCATCATGGCACCAATCAGAGTGTGTCGTCGCCGCATCTCAACCTGTGCATACTGCGCGGTAACGCCTTGACGCTGCGTGATCTGATAGTAGGCCTCCCAGTACTGACGAAACCGTGTGTCCGACTCGGGGTTCACCACCTGAAAATCAACTCCTGCTTTTAGCCGCAAACCGTAGCGCTCAATACGCCGTTCAATCACAGCAGGCCTTCCAATCAGAATTGGGTCGGCCAGATCCTCNTCGCGNACCACCTGAATGGCGCGCAGAACCCGCTCCTCCTCGCCCTCAGCGTAGACCAGTCTGCGCTTCTGGGCCCGTTTCGAGGCCGAGAAAATCGGCTTCATAAAGTTGCCCGAATAGAAGACAAACTCCTGCAGTCGATCCACATAGGCGTCAAAGTCGGTAATCGGCCGGGTTGCAACGCCACTTTCGGCTGCCGCCTTTGCAACCGCAGGCGCGATCTTCATGATGAGTCTCGGATCGAAGGGCTTGGGAATCAGGTACTCGGGGCCAAAGGACAGACTGCCGGATCCATAAGCCGCCGAGACCACTTCGCTTTGTTCGGCTCTGGCCAGTTCGGCCACCGCATGAACGGCCGCTAACTCCATCTGACGGGTAATCGTGGTCGCGCCCGAATCAAGAGCGCCACGAAAAATGAATGGAAAGCACAGCACGTTATTCACCTGATTCGGATAATCCGTGCGGCCTGTGGCGACGATCGCATCATCGCGAACCTTTNTGACGTCCTCGGGAAGAATTTCTGGCTCGGGATTGGCAAGCGCAAAAATCAGTGGTCTTGGTGCCATCTTGGCCACCATTTCAGGCTTCAAAACACCACCGGCCGATAGGCCGAGAAATACATCCGCATCCGCAATGATGTCGCCTAGTGTGCGGGCATCCGTTTTCTGAATAAACCGGTCTTTTTCTGGATCCATGAGCTCTTTGCGGCCCTCATAGACAACCCCTGCAAGGTCAGACACCCAGATATTTTCTTTCGGCAGACCAAGATCCAATAAAAGATCTAGGCATGCCAAGGCCGCCGCACCAGCGCCTGAGACCACAAGTTTAATTTTCTTGATGTCTTTGCCGACGACCTGCAAACCATTGACCAATGCCGCACCCACGACAATCGCGGTGCCGTGCTGGTCATCATGAAAGACCGGAATCTTCATGCGGGCCCGCAGTTTGCGCTCTACAGCAAAACAATCCGGTGCTTTGATGTCCTCCAGATTCACACCACCAAAGGTTGGCTCTAAGGCAGCGATGACATCCACAATACGATCGACATCCATCTCGTTGATCTCAAGATCAAAGACATCAATGCCTGCGAATTTCTTGAAAAAGAACTGCCTTGCCTTCCATCACCGGCTTGGAGGCCAGCGGCCCGATATTACCGAGCCCCAACACGGCTGTTCCGTTTGTGATGACTGCGACAAGATTCCCGCGGGCGGTATAACGAAATGCATTCAGTGGATCTTTAACAATCTCTTCGCAGGCAGCGGCTACCCCGGGCGAGTAGGCCAATGCAAGATCGCGCTGATTGATCAGCTGCTTAGTTGCAGTGACCGAGATCTTTCCGGGGCTCCCTTTTTCATGATATTCAAGGGCTTGTTTGCGAAATTCCGGATCCATTAAGAGGCCTAGGTTAGAGTTGAATTGAAAAATTATCCCACGGCGAGCGCTTGCGCGATCGCCTGCGCAATATGCATAGGTTGCCGCTTTGCACCATCCTGAATCTGATGCCGACAAGAAAAGCCGTCCGCAACGATCCAGGCCTCTGCAGGCGCCTGACGCACCGCGGGCAGNAAATGTGACTGCGCCATTGCCAGTGAGACCTTTAGGTGNGCGGCGTCGTAACCAAAACTGCCCGCCATTCCGCAGCAACTCGTCTCAATTAATTGCGGTGTGACCCCAAGCGATTGAATCGCCTCCAGNGTTGGTGAGAGTGCGCCCATCGCCTTTTGATGGCAGTGGCCGTGAACAAAGACCGCCGGCAGATCTGCTTTTACCGTAGGCGGTGTGTGAGAGCGCNTCCACTGCAACCACCACTCCTCAAACAGCATAGCCTGCNCTGCGAGCCNTTGGGCTGCATCACCAAGGCCCATGCCCAGCCATTCATCGCGCATGCTCAAAATACAGGAGGGCTCTAACCCCACCACAGGAACACCCCGGGCAATCGCAGGGGCTAAGGCAGCAAGTGTCTTACGCGCATGGGCCTTCGCATCATCGATCATTCCTACCGAGAGGGCAGTTCTGCCGCAGCATAGAGGGCTTGATGCGGCAGCCCCTGAGAGAGCAACCTTCACATTCAACGCTCGCATCACCGCGAGCGCCGAATGCAGGTGCTGCGGTTCATAGGCATTGTTAAATGTATCGGCCCACAAGACCACATCACAGGTTTCAAGCGANGCNAATGCACCCTGCGACCGCTGGGATTGGGTCACACGTTCAAAGGTATCGCCCCGCCAGGCNGGTAGCGTCCTCTCGGCAGCAAATCCGAGCCAACGCTCGCCAAGCGCCCGCAGCAGCCCAGAACGATTACGCAGATTCATGAGCCACGAGAGCCCCGGCACCGCCGAAATCCTGCGGGCAAGCACGGGAAGGCCCGCAATCAGACGGTCCTTACGTGAAAAGCCATAGCGTTTGCCATATTGGTATTGGGCCTCAATCTTCATGCGTGACATGTCCACGCCGGTTGGACACTCGCGCTTACACCCCTTGCAGCCCACACAGAGATCAAGCGCATCGCGAACCGCTGTCGATTGCCAGGCCTGCGCACCGAGCTGTCCGCTGACCGCCAGTCGTAGGGTGTTGGCGCGTCCGCGAACCGAATCCACTTCATTACGCGTTACCCGATAACTCGGGCACATCGTGCCCGCATCAAACTTTCGGCAGTGTCCGTTGTTGTTGCACATATCGATCGCCTTCGCGAAACCCATTGCAGGGTCTTCTCCCGAGCCTGGCGGCGCAATCGCAATTCCAAATGTACCGGGATCGCCGTGTTGTGAAGGATCGTTCTGAACATTCCACGCAGACCAGTCGAGCCCNGTCTGAATGGGGATGACCTTGTAATCCGGGGGATAACGAAACAGTGTTCGATCATCCATGGGCTTGGGCCGAACGATCTTCCCGGGGTTCATGAGCCCTTCAGGGTCAAACGCATCCTTTACGGCCTCAAAGGCCTTAGTGATCCGATCGCCNAACTGCCATGCAACCCACTCGCTTCTCACCAACCCGTCGCCATGCTCTCCAGAAAATGCACCCTTATATTTCCTGACCAGTATCGCCGCCTCTTCAGCGATGGCCCGCATTTTCTTGGCGCCATCGCGTCGCATATCAAGAATCGGCCGGACATGCAGCGTACCCACCGAGGCGTGGGCGTACCAGGTGCCCTGAGTGCCGTGCTTCGCAAAGACTTCGGTGAGCTGCGCCGTGTAATCGGCAAGGTGCTCAAGCGGGACTGCACAATCCTCAATAAACGAGACAGGCTTTCCATCTCCCTTTAACGACATCATGATGTTTAAGCCCGCCTTGCGGACTTCCCAGAGCGCCGATTGGGCTTTGGCTTCAAGCATCTGTACGACTGAATTCGGCAACCCCAGGTCTGACATCAACGCATCGAGTTCAGTAAGCCGTTGTCGCAGTGCCACCGGATCATCGCCTGCAAACTCCACCAATAACAGGGCATCCGTATCTTGTCCGCCAACCCGCAAGAGCGCAGTCTCAATCACAGGAGCAAACATAGGATTGGCCCGCGAGAGCTCAATCATGGTCCTATCGACCAACTCAACTGCAGTAGGCTTCAGTGTCACGATGTGTTGCGCCGCAGACATCGCCTGATGGAAGTCTGGGAAATTGACAACGCCTAATGCCTTCGCCTTTGGCAGAGGCGAGAGCTTTAATTTAATGGATTGAAAATAACCGAGGCTGCCCTCTGAACCAATTAGTAACTGACCAAAGTTGATCAACCCCGGGGAGGCGTCAGTCCGATACGGCCGCTCGCTCTGTGGGTAGAACACATCAAGGTTGTAGCCGCCCACCCGGCGCATCACACGCGGCCAGACCGACTCGATATCACTTTTAACACTTGATGCAATCTGAAATAACTGCGGCACCAAGGTGTTTAACCGCGTACTCGTGAGCGCCATGTCACCACCATCGCCAAACAATCCAAAGTAGGCCTGCGTTCCGTCAGCAAGCACGGCATTTACGCCCTCTACGTTGTGGACCATGTTGCCGTAGTACAGCGAACGCGATCCGCAGGAATTGTTGCCCGCCATGCCCCCAATCGTGCACTGGGCCGCTGTTGAAACATCCACCGGAAACCACACGCCATGCGGCTTTAACTCCGCATTGAGGTGATCCAATACCATCCCGGGTTGAACTGTTACCGTCATCGCGTTCAAATCAAGATCAATGATCGACCGCAGATACTTGCTGTTGTCAATGACCAGGGCCTCACCGACCGTCTGACCGCACTGGGAGGTCCCCGCGCCCCGCGGCAGAATTGGAATTTTTAAGTCGCGGGCAATATCAATCGCAATGCGTGCATCAAGNTCAGTCTTGGGCACCACCACACCGACTGGCATCACCTGATAAATCGATGCATCGGTCGAATATCGGCCCCGTGTCGGCAGATCGAACAGCACCTCCCCTTGCACCTCCCGGCGCAAACGAAGGGCCAACTCGCTTCTGTGGTCTCGTTTATGCCGTCCACCTGATAAAAATCGTCGACGCGCTAGACCCGAGTTGATCATTGATCATGCTCCATCAGTTTTAGAACAATCTCGCGCTTGCGATTTAAATGATCACGCAAGAGCCTTCCCAACTCTGGCCCATTACGTTCCGTCAAGGCTGCAGCAATCGCTGCATGCTCTCTCACAGCCGCATTCCACCTACGCTGGTCTAAATTGGAACGAAATCGAAGACTCTGTAACCTCGCGTTAACACTCCGAAATACTGCCTCAAGTACCGGATTTCGTGCGGCCGCATTGATCGACGAATGGATCTGAGCATTGAGACGATAGTATGTATGGAGATCTCCATCGCGATGGGCCGCTTCCATCTGCCCTTGTAATTTTTGAATCGCAGCGATCTCACGCCCGGTGGCCCGTTGGGCTGCCAGATCACCCGATAATGCTTCAAGCGATGCAATAACCTCAAAAGCAGCCGCCACCTCATCGCGGCTTAGCTGGTGAACGACTGCGCCACGATTGGGCTCAAGACGCACCAGCCCCTCGCCGGCTAGTTTTTTTATAGCCTCTCGCAGCGGAGTGCGAGAAACGCCCATCTGCTCACACAGAATGCGCTCATTGAGACGGTCGCCCGGCTCTAGAACACCTTCCACAATCTGCTCCCGAATCCGATCGGCAGCCGCATCATGAAGCCCTTGACGCGGAATTAGGGTTTGTTCGGTTGACAAGGATTTGCCCATAGGCACAATTGTATTGAATTATTTTGTATACAAAATAGATTCCTTAATTGGGCAACCTGAAAGCACCTCTTGACCATGCAACGCGACGCATTCTCCTCCTCTCCGGCGCCCATCGCGCCGACCAAGACACTTAACCGCATTGGCCAAGGCCGGCACTTCTTGCAGATTCCGGGGCCCACCAATGTGCCAGATCGTGTCCTGCGCGCCATTGATTTCCCCACAATCGATCATCGGGGTCCCGAGTTTCAAAAACTTGCCCTNAAGATTCTAGACGCCATTAAACCCGTTTTTGGAACGACCAGCCCCGTGGTGATCTACCCGGGTAGTGGAACAGGTGCATGGGAGGCCGCTCTCGTCAATACGCTGAACGCAGGCGATACGGTTCTAATGGTGGAGACAGGACACTTCGCGACCCTTTGGAAAAAACTCGCCGAGAAACTAGGGCTTGTGCCAGAGTTCATCGCAGGTAACTGGCGTCGAGGGGTCAATCCACAACAACTAGAAGATCGCCTCCGCCAAGACGCAGCATTCAAGATTAAAGCCGTATGCGTNGTCCACAACGAAACATCGACNGGCGTGACCTCCGACATCGCTGCCGTCCGTCGTGCAATCGATGCGGCCAACCACCCTGCCCTGCTGATGGTCGACACCATCTCATCGATGGGTAGTGTGGAATTCAAACATGACGAATGGGGCGTAGATGTCACGATCGCAGGAAGCCAGAAGGGGCTCATGCTTCCACCCGGGATTTCATTCAATGCAGTAAGCAGTAAAGCCGTTAGTGCCAGTAAAACATCGCGGCTGCCCAAGGCCTACTGGGGCTGGGAAGAGATTATCGCTGCCAATAAAAACGGGTTCTGGCCGAGTACTCCTGCTACAAATATTCTTTACGGGTTGGCTGAAGCGCTCGATATGCTCTACGAAGAGGGCCTGTCAAATGTCTATGCCCGGCACCTTCGTCATGCCGAAGCCACGCGTCGCGCAGTACGCGGATGGGGCCTAGACATTCTCTGTGAAAACCCCGCGGAATATAGCCCAGTGCTCACTGCCGTAATGATGCCCAAAAAATCAGACGGGACATTCTTTAACGCCGACGATCTCCGCAGACAAATCTTGGAAAACTACAATATGTCGCTGGGTACCGGGCTCGCGAAATTACAAGGCTGGGTGTTTCGAATTGGTCACCTCGGCGATTTCAATGACCTAACGCTCTTGGGTACGCTGAGTGGCGTCGAGATGGGTCTTGCCCGCTGCGCCGTTCCGCACCAAAAGGGTGGTGTGCAGGCCGCGATCGATTACCTGGCCAGCTGATATAAGCGCACAAACTCAGAACACCCTTAGAGCATAAAAATTTTTACAAAGAGGAGACATCACCATGCTAGAAAGTACTTTTAAAAAAATATCACGCGGCACCCTAGTGGCAAGTCTGGTCGCCTTGGGATTAGGGCTCGCGATCTCAACGTCAGTGCGTGCTCAAGCTATTGAAATTAAGCTCGGCCATGTCAGCGCACCGGGCTCTCTGTTTGCGGTGTCTTCAGAGGAGTTTGCAAAACGGGCCAATGCAAAATTGGGCTCTAAAGCGAAGGTTGTCGTGTTCGGCTCTAGCCAACTCGGTGGCGATAGCGAAATGGTACAAAAGCTAAAACTGGGCACTATTGACCTCGCGCTACCATCAAGCGTCATGACCTCCCAGTCAGACTTATTCGGCGTGTTCGAACTACCCTATTTGGTTCAAGACCGCGCCCATATGCAGCGTATTGAGAAAGAAATAGTCTGGCCTTTCCTGGCCCCTGAAGCCGAGAAAAAAGGCTTAAAGATCATAGCGGTCTGGGAAAATGGCTATCGTCACCTTACTAATAATAAACGCCCCATTAAAGTTCCTGCGGACTTAAAAGGTATCAAGTTGCGGGTACCAGAAGGCAAATGGCGTGTCCGTATGTTTCAAGACTACGGCGCAAATCCCAGCCCGATGAAGTTCTCAGAACTCTTTACCGCCTTACAAACGGGCGTGATGGATGGTCAAGAAAATCCCTTTACACAGATCTATTCCTCAAAACTCCATGAGGTACAGAAATTCATTAGCCTTTCCGGCCACGTCTACACACCCGCCTACCTGACTGCCGGTTCAAAGAAATGGGCAACCCTTCCTGCCGACGTAAGGAAGATTCTGGAAGATACCGCGAAGGAAACCCAGGCCTTCGTCTATCAGGTTGCAGAGAAAGAGGACAAAGAGTTACTCGACAAAATTAGAGCCACAGGCGCACAAGTCAACGAAGTCGACAAAAAAGCCTTCGTGGCCGCGAGTAAAGAGATCTATTCCGATTTTGGAAAAGAGGTTAAGGGTGCGCAGGCATTAATCGATAAAGCCAATAGCCTGCGGTAGATCTATGAAGCGAAAGAAACCGGCTAACAAGCCGGTTTCTTGTATCACGACGACCTGATAAGGGAACTAAAGTATGGCCAACACCATCGCACCACAATCAAGCGGCCTTCGCGCCATCTACGGCAAATCTCTCGAGTGGCTAGTGCTCGTCCTGATGGTTGTGTTATTCATAGAAGTGACGATTGGTATCGTATTTCGCACTCTCGGAAACGCCTTGGTATGGTACGACGAGGTCGCCTCAATTCTCCTGGCTTGGCTCACCTTCTACGGCGCAGCCTTAGCGTCATTTAAGCGCGGCCACATCGGCTGTCCGGAGGTGGTGAATCTGATGCCGCCCCACTTAAAACGAGCTTTCAATATTCTGGCGCAGCTACTCGTGATTGGCTTTTTTGCATTTCTGGGGTGGATTGGTTTTGACATCATGCCGGTGCTCGCCACTGACAGCATGGTGAGTATTCCCGAAATTCCTATGAGTCTCGTACAGTCAGTTATTCCCATCTCTTGTGTACTGATCTTGATTGGTGAATTTCTAGCACTCTCTGACCTACTTAAAAATACAACATCCAGTGCCACCGCTATGTCCGGCGCTGAGAGCCACTAGGAAAATCGCTATGGGAACCATGCTTATTCTTTTCGGTGCGGTGCTGCTGCTCGTTTTAGTCAACGTACCCATCGCGGTGGCACTTGGTATTGTCGCTACCATTGCCATGATCAGCTCGCACGGATTCGACACCGTAGCGAATATCGCCATCGTGACCTATAACGGTGCCACCAATTTCCCGCTCCTTGCTATTCCTTTGTTCATTTTGGCGGGGGCCATCATGAACGCCTCGGGTATCTCTCAACGCCTTGTCGCGCTGGCGAGTGCCTTATTCGGCTGGATTCGGGGTGCGCTTGCCCATGTGTCGATTGGCGCATCACTTTTTTTTGCAGAGATCTCTGGCTCGGCGGTAGCAGATGTCGCAGCGCTCGGCTCAATCTTAATCCCGAGCATGAAAAATCGCGGCTATCCGGCACCACTAGCTGCGGCCTGCATGTCATCGGCCGCGACCCTCGCGGTAATTATCCCGCCCTCAATCCCCATGATTCTCTACGGGGTAATGGCGGACGCCTCGGTGGTGCAATTNTTTGTAGCCGGTATCGTGCCTGGCCTCATCGGTGGCCTAGGTTTGATGGGGATGGCTTACTACTTCGCTCGACGCTATAACCTGCCGCGTGAAGCCGCGTTTTCAGGTAAACGCCTTTGGGAGACATTCGTAGAGGCTAAATGGGCGCTGCTCCTGCCGATGATTATCCTCGGAGGTATTTTCGGCGGCATCGTTACCGCCACCGAAGGGGCCGCCTTGGCAGTCGTAGCCGCACTTTTTATCGGGCTCGTGATCTACCGGGAGCTCGATCTCAAACACTTGCGCGAAGCCATCATGGAGGGCGGGTCACAAACGGCCGTCGTCATGCTGATGGTGGCGACGAGCGCATTACTCGGTAACTACCTTACAGAGATCGCAGCACCGCAGGCACTCGCGGCAAAAGTCTCAGAACTCACAAATAACAAGTACTTCATTCTGGCACTCCTTAATGTGCTCTTTCTGTTTTTGGGAATGTTCCTGCACTCTGCCGCCGCCATTATCTTGGTGGTTCCCGTAGTCATGCCACTGGTACTGGCNGCCGGTATTGATCCCGTGCACTTCGGTTTGATCGTTACCATTAACCTAGGGATTGGCCAGCAGACACCNCCGGTGGCAAGCGTTCTCATGATTGCTAGTTCTATCGCCAAGTGCAGCGTCTGGGATGTAACCCGTGTGAATNTTTATTTCATCGGNGTACTATTCGCCGTGCTCATGCTGGTGACCTATGTGCCTATAACGGGCATGGGCCTGGTGGAATATTTCTACCGATAGGCATCTTCCAATAATTGATCGGCTTATCTAAACGTTTCCCTATCGAAACTATGTCAGACATCTTATTGCACGCTCGTGAGGGGCATGTGGTAACCCTCACCATCAACCGCCCTGAGAAACTCAATGCGATGACCAAACCCCTGTGGAAGGAGCTTGGTCAGACCTTTGAACATCTATCCCAAGACAACGATGTACGCTGCATTGTGATTCGAGGTGCGGGAGAAAAATCATTCTCACCGGGTAACGATATCAGTGAGTTCGAAACTGAGCGTGCAAACAAACCGCAAGCGATTCGCTATGGCGAGATCATGCACCGCACAGTGCATGCGATCCAGTCCTGTCCTCACCCAGTCGTAGCCCAGATCCACGGCATTTGTGTCGGTGGAGGCTTAGAGATAGCCGCCCTCGCGGATATTCGAATCTGCGGGGAATCAAGTCGATTCGGTGCCCCAATCAAGAACCTGGGTCTTGTCATGGCCTACAGCGAAATGGCACCGATCGCCAAACTTTTAGGCACGAGTAAAGCACTAGAAATACTACTTGAAGGCCGTATCTTCGATGCCAAAGAGGCACTACGTATTGGATTGGTGTCCCGGGTGGTACCCGATGATCAGGTGGCAATGGAGTCAATGACCTGTGCCCAGCGGGTGGCCTCGGGTGCACCGTTAGTCGCCAGATGGCACAAGCAATTTGCTCGACGACTTAGTGACCCGGCACCGCTTACCGCCGCGGAGAAAGACGAATGCTTTGATTGCTTTGACACCGAAGACTTTCGAATCGGTTATCGAGCGTTCTTAGCTAAAGAACCTCCAAAATTTTTGGGGCGCTGAGTCGAACGTGGTTGACACCGTCTTCCTTATTGCCGAGCACCTGACATGACTTTAACCCCACGCGGCCCGCTGGCCGGTATTAAAGTGCTGGAACTGGCTCAGATCATGGCGGGGCCAACCTGCGGCATGATGCTTGCCGACATGGGCGCCGACGTGATCAAAATCGAGAAGATCCCTGGGGGCGATGACTCGCGTAACTATCGGGAACCGCGTATCAACGGTGTGTCAGCCCCTTTTCTCGTNTTAAATCGTAACAAGCGCAGTCTCGCGCTCGATTTAAAACACCCCAAAGGCGTTGAGACTCTCAAGCGGCTAACGCTGCAGTCTGATGTACTCACCGAAAACTACCGAATGGGTACCATGGAAAAACTTGGTATCGGCTATGCGGATTTAAAGAAAATACACCCCGGCCTAATCTACGCCACCGTATCAGGGTATGGCCGAACCGGGCCACTGGCAGAAAAGCCTGGATTTGATCTAATTGCTCAAGGCTTCTCGGGACTAATGAGCATCACAGGCTTTGCGGGTCAGGCGCCCGCTAAAACCGGCAACCCGGTGGCCGATATCAACGCAGGNATTCTTGTCTGCCTCGGTATTCTCGCAGCGCTGATTCACAAAGCGAAGACAGGTGAGGGCCAGCTGGTCGAGACCTCTCTCATGGAGGCTGCCATGCAACAGACTTACTGGCAGGCTGCAATGTTTTTTGCGACTGGCCTCTCCGCCGGCCCGCTCGGTTCAGCCCACCCGCTCACCGCGCCCTATCAAGCCTTTAAAACCAAGAACGGGTTCGTGAATATCGGGGGGGCGAATCAGCCTAACTGGGAACGCATTGCCGACACGCTTGGCCACCCCGAATGGAAAACCGATCCGCGTTTTGATACGAACACCGCACGTTTAATGCACCAGCAAGAACTTGCCCACGAAATCGAGGCCGTACTCTCGCAACATCCCACCGAACACTGGATCAGTAGACTCGATTCCGCGGGAGTTCCGGTCGGTCCGGTCAATACGATTGAAGAAGCCTTTAGCCACCCTCAGGCCGTTGCGCGGGAAATGGTGGTGGAAACGACTCACCCGATTGCAGGTCGTATTAAGGGTGTTGGTCACCCGATTAAATTCAGTGGTTCTGCCCGTCCGGAACCTAAACCTGCCCCCGAACTGGGGGAGCATTCCCGAGAAATCCTTCTCAGCTTCGGCTTCTCTGAGGCCGAGATCTCGGCCCTAATCGCTGACAAGGTCGTGCGCTAGCTCAGCATAGCTAAGGCAGCACCCGGCCCGCTGCGGCCGCAATCATCCGGTCTCGATCGCGCATCACACGGGCGGGGTAATCAGTGGGCTGCCCAAGGGAGCCCACATAGGCCTTAAGCGCCTCCA
>JGI24766J26685_10000372_pt1 | contig 12607 bp, 15 predicted proteins | sample SanBayMetagenome_FD_26685 | JGI IMG/M metagenome (IMG submission 26685)
GGATTATTTTTTACTTGAGTACCGCAATAGTCATGATTCTTCTTAGAACTAATAGCTAATGCACGATCTGTTAGTTGTTTATGGAACTCGATAAACTGTTCTCTATTCATCTTTTTAAATCTCCTATTATATCGTTAAGTAACTCACTCATTACCTGATCATGTAAAGGATTACTTCTTTTGGTAGCATTTAACACTAAGTCAACAAAGATATTTTTTGTTAACTCATCAGTAATTAATGAAGCAACATTAACTACAATATCATAATCAATTTCATCATAATTATCTTGTAGTTTACGTAATGCTTCTTGTACTTCAATAGTGTCAGGTAATTCTTGTTGTAGTTGTTTCCAGTTAATCATCACTTTTATTTCCTACTCTTAATTTAACATCTTTAACTACATTACCATTAAACACATAGTTAAAATAACTATTAACTTATAATGCTTTAGTAGTTAATTCAATTAATTGACACATTAGTTTAACTCCTTATTACAATAACGTTTTACGAAATTAAGCGGCAATGATTAGTTAAATCCGCCGCTATTAAATTACTTATTCCAATTTAACTCATCATCTACATCTTTCATTATTTTTTCTACCTCCATTTCATTTTGTTCATACTCATCAAGTGCTTCATCTACTATTTCTTCAGCTAAATCGTTAAACATTGAAGGGTGAGTAGCATCTTCCAATATTCCATACATATTAAGCGGATCTTTAACGTTGTACGCAATTTTTATGTGATTTGTAGTAATAACAGTACCATATCCCCAACTACCTCTATGATCTGTATCATATTGACTATCACCAATATGAATATGATAATCACCATCAACAAGTTGTAATCTTATATCAACTTCTGTTATCTCATTATCATTTTCGTAATGCAACATAACGTTTTCTATTTCTTGTTTTACTGCTACAATTAATTGTTCTCTGTTGTACATAACAATCTCCAATTAGTCTGAATATAAATAAAATAAGGAATAGTAACAAGAAACAAATACTAATAACACATAACAATTGAAATGCTATTAGTATTAGTAGGAATAATGTGTGACTTAACGTAGTTAGTGTTTCAATCATATTACATTACAGTAATTGAGTTTCAGTAACTCTAATATAACCATCTGGTACTTCTGTTAATCTAGTAGCAATACAAGGTTTAGTATTATCACTAGTACACATCCATACTTTAAGTTGTTGTAACATCTCTTGTACATCATAGTAACAAGGTAAACAAGTATTATCATCTGCTGATAATTCAGGACAATATCTATCACATGGTTGGAACATAATTACCTCTTTGACTATAATTGTCAATTCTAACTACTTATGTTTATAATGAAAAAGACGGTGTTGAGTTACCGTCTTGTTGTTTAAACATTAAGTTGATTCATTATGGAAATTGTAACACCTTACAAGTCTGAAGATGGAATTACCTTTTACATCTCTAACGATGGTAAACAAACGGGAATTAGTATAGTTGGATTAGAACGACTTTTGGGTTTAGATCCTAGAAGTTGCTTGTTTACAAAAAGTCAGAATAAGTTGTTATGGAGGATGTCTATTGGAGATGACCCCCTGGAAACTGATCCTGAATGCTTGAAACCTTTATGGGGTAAAGTTTTTGAACCCACTGCCGTTGGATCAGATGGTGCTAGGATAGTACGTTCTCAAACTATGGTAGCTATTATTGAATATTATGCTTTTGATAGAAACAATCCAGTAGCTAAACATAGTTTTAGAGCGTTTGCTAATATAGGTGTTGATAATTGGATTAAACAGACTGTTAATTATACAGTTGATGAAAAACAAAATGAAATGTTGAATATGTTACGTCAACTTCATCAAGATATGCAAATTGTTAAAACAAAGGTAGAAAAATTAGAACGTCTTGATGGTATTACAGTAACGTTGTATCCTGGTGCTAAACATATTAACGATGGTTTATCATCAACCAATCAACTAATGCTAATGGATGATCGTCTTTACTCTGCTAAAGATTGGTTAGCATCTAAAGGTGTTAAGCTAACTCACGGAGGTTATATTAGTTTTGGACATCTTGTAGCTCAGACTTATAAAACATTAACGGGTAAAAATCCTCAAGTTAAGTACAAAACAAGTCCACGTAAAAACAAACCTGGTAAAACTGTTAAAGCTAAAGAAGGTTGGGGTTATCGCAACATTGACTTTTACATAATGGAAGCAGCTTATGAGAAGTTCAAGAAAAAAATGTTGTGGAAAATAGAAGAATAAGTTAAACAAAAAGAGGGTAACTAAAACCCTCTTTTTCTAATCTTATTTGATTAAGCGTTATTGTTAGTATAGTAAAGCGTTTGGACTTTCAAAAAAGCTATAATCATCAGCTACATTAGTTAACTCTTCCAATTCCGGCGCATAACCATCACTGATCAACAGTTTACTTTGAGTCATGAAAAAGTCCTTGTCTAATCCTGGTACTTTCAAATCACTCATCATCCAATCAAGTGTTTTTTCTACCAATTTGTCAATAGCCCCTACTTGTTTGAAGTCATGTCCAATGTTAGCTAATACACCACGATTGGTAGCTACATGGCGCATTTCATCCCTACTGACATTACCAGCAAGCATAGATAAACTTTCACCACCAAAGAGGCGTAATATGCTCAATGATACCAGAAACACACCCATTTCAGCATAAGCAGCTTTCATGATTGGATGGTAGTCATCAGTGTTCCATTCAGCAAATATAGCTTGAGTATCTTTATAATCTTCAAGTAGATAGTCTTCAGCAGCGTATTGAAATGCACGGTAATGTAAAGTTTCATCTCCTATATTACTAAGTAATAATTTATACGCATCTTCTGTAACAGGTAATTCTTTTTTAGTAGCATCTGCTATCCATTCACCAACATTAAGTTCAAGTGTTAATGCTAATGCAATTACCTTACTTACTGTTTCAGGAACACCTTGACTCATTTGAACTAATGGTGTTTTTGGCATCTTAGAAGCAGTCCATTCAAACCCTGTACATTTACCATTTCTAGAATTATAGTTGTTACGAGATTCAAGTAAAGAACGATAAGTTAATTTAGTCATGATAGTTAATATAGAGGTAGAAAAAAGGGTTATTAATACTAACCCTTAATGTTCATTAAGTTAATCAACCTTATTCGGCACAAGCAGCACATTCACCTGGATTGTTGATTGCACAAAACGCTTTCTCATTTTCACTCACTGCTGTGTTGGCTACTGCTTTATTGAGATAAGACTGATCAACTTTATCTGCTAACTGATAATAAGTTGTTACTAATGGTGAACGTAACATGAAATCACGTAACCATTCTTCATCAATTTCACGATACAAGTCAAATGACATACAATGCGCCATTCCAGTTGTATTCATTAATCTTTGGAACAATTCCCATAGTCGTTGTACTGCATCAACACCGTTAGATTGAATAAACTCTTTTATTGTTTCTACCTTATTACCGTAATAGTAGAAACCAGCTAACTTATCAACAGTATGACTAGTGCGTCGTACACGTCTATCTAATGGTGGGTTAATCTGTTTACATACTGTATTACCATCAAGGTCTTGATAACGGAATGCACATGATTGTGTAGGCGCAATCGTAAACATTCTTTCAAGTCCCACTTCACGTCCTATTTCAGCAGCAGCTTGATAACCTTCGTGAATAGCATTAAATAGTTGCCACTCAATTTTGTTTTGTAGATAAAAGTCATCATTAAGATATGCTTCACCTGCTCGAATAAAGTCAAGGTACTTGATATCAAAGTGCGCTAACATATTAGCTAAACCAATCCAACCAATACCAATTTGTCTGTCTTCTTCTGCTGATAAGTATTGAGAAGCACGACCACCAACTTCATTCTTCCAACGTTTCCATAAATCACAACCTAAATATGCAATCTCTTTGAACGCAGGAACGATATCTTCAATTTTTTCTATCTGACCACCGTTGATGTGTAATAGTAAGCACGTTGCTTTATCAGCTAAAATTATTTCTTTGCAAACTTGCGAGTATAAACGTTCGATACTATAGTTAATACCAAAATAATTAACTTCAATATCTTTAAGTGGTACTCCTATTTCGTAATTAACACCGCCACGTTCTTCATACCCACAATCAACTTTATATATTGTTTTCTCTAACATTAGTGATTTATCATTAACACGTACTTCTACAAGTTTCATTAATCTCTTGTCTTGTAGAATATCTGAATCAACAATAATACCTTTCTTACCACTACCAGGAATGTCAGCTAATGGAACATTGAGGTATTTAATAATATCAGGATGTGTATAGATGAGTGAAAAAGTCACTATCCCATTTTTGAAGTTCCCACCGCGACGTAACACTTCATTCATCTGACCGCATAACTTCATAAAGCTAATCAAATCACCTTTGTTAATGTGATTCAAAATAGCTTCGTAAATAGTTAAAAACGATACAGCACCAGATGATGTTAAACCTTTACCATTATCAATACCTTTGGGACGTAATCGAGATAAGTCAATTACTGGAATATTACTTGATTCAATAACTTCAATAAATGACTTCCATGATTGTTCGATAGAAACAAAAGCATCTACACTTTCTTCCATTGAATCATTAACTGAAATAACTATGTAATCACCTTCATTACGATTAGAATCGTTTAATATAAATAAACGTAACTTTTGTTCATCAGTTAAATCAACATAATCAGGATGATCTTCAGGAAGGTAGAAAAAATATTGTTTATCTACTTGAGGTTGACGCGCTTTAAAGTCATCTAAGTTAACACATATACCAGCACCACCTCTTAGCGCAATAGATAAATATTTAATTGCGTCAAATATATCATTACGATATTTCTTTATAGAACACGATACAGGCATTAGACTATTACTATTGCCGTTATTTAATTGTTCAGTATATGATTGAACTCTGCCAGTTAGAGCAATAAACTTGCTTACATCTTGCATCTTATTTCTACCTTATGTTGGTTATGTGATTACAGCTTTAATTAGTCTAACAAGTAGTAGTTGAGGATGACCGTTGTTACTACTACTTGTTTTGTAGAGTTAGTTAGTAACCGCAATCATAATCATTAACTATTACACGATCACGTAATATTATTACTTCAGCATTATCACCAAACTGTTTTTGACATTCCTCTTNTACAGTTTGTAATGCTGAATAAATAACAGATAATAATTTTACTTTATCTTCATCTATTGTGTTAGTATAAATACGTTTATTAGTTTCATTATCCCACTCACAATTAAATTCCCACTTAGTCACCACACTATATTCTTCTTTGCCTATTTCAATTACGGTATCAAAACTACTGTAATTACTTTCATTATCCTTTTTAACAATATAACCAGGATCATCCATCGTAAATGTACAAGGATCTCCATCATTAAACGAAGGAATATATTGTATCCATCTAATACCAATAAATTCGGGATACTTATCTAACGTAGAACAAATCTGTTGTTTAATTAAAACAAATAATTCCTCATTTAACTTTTTACGTTGTGTATCAATTTCATTAATCTTCTTGTACACATCTTCAAACATAACTATTCTCCTAATTTATAAACAGTTGTAATTTTAGTAGGTTTACCCATCCAAGATTCTAAAGGTATTAACGATAACCAATCTGCTAATGATGGTATCTTACCTAAATCTTCAAGGATATGTAATTCAGCAATTTCTCTTACACTAACTAATTTACCATCTTTGGTAGTTATATTATGCCCAAATATTTGTTCCATAACATAACAACCGTGTGCATGATGATATAAGGCGCGATGTTGCATACTAGCATAAGATTGTTTGCTACTATCTAACATATCGTGAATAGGTAAATAATCTTCGGGAATGCCGCCCCATTTTTTAACCGAAGTTAATGCGTGTTCGTATGGCTTCATCTTTTTCTATCTTATCTAATCAATGTACCGTACTAGTATTTCCTGATCTAACTTAACTAACCATCTTATTAACGTAATATAACAAGGTGGTTGTAGTTCTGCTAGTAAGTAAACTAAGTCAGCAATTAAGTTGCGTATTATAGTTATGATATTGTTTTTCATTCTTTTACCTCTACTTCAACAACTTCAACATCTTGATCGCCATCAACAATTAATATACCAGCTATTTCATGTGCTAGTGATTCATCATCTGTAGTACCACTAACAGGATTACCGTTATTATCTATAACTTGATATTGAGACATAGTTAATATAATAGGTAGAAAAATAGTAGTTAATTAAATACCAGACTTAACAAGTTGTTCATTTTCTTCCCTTACCATTTTATTTCTATCTAGTAACAATTGTTTTTCTTTTTCACTAGCTAATAATCTTTCTAATGATTCAATATAGTTCTTAGGTAATGTACTTTGTCTAGCTTGTTTAAACGCTTTAACTAAATTAACTTTTGCTTGTCTAACTTCAGGTGTGTTTTTGAGTAAGTTAATGAAAGATAAGATTGATCTTCATTCAGGTAATAATACGTTTCAGCTTGTCCGAAACCTCCTTGTGGTAAGGATTTACCCTGCGCCGCTACCAGCGTCACCTCACCAAACACTTCAAAATCCGATTGATAAGTACATATTAAATCTTTCAGTGACTTATGTTGAATACCAAGTTCCTCAGCAATTAATCTTAAATCAACCACTAAATTTGAATTAATCAACTGTACTGTTAAATTACTCATTCTAAATTCCTCTTAATTTAGGTAGAAAAAATAGTAAACATCAATTAAGTATTTATACTAAACTAGAGTCAGTAACTCCTGACTCACATAACTAAATACCACTTTGTACTAATCTAATTGTTGCAATAATATAAGCAACTTTACGTCCAACAAAGATAGTTCGATTACGATTATTTTTCAATGGATTTTTACCTTCTAACAGTCGAAAATATTGGGCTGATCGTTTAGATATAGTAGCCCAATATTCAGGTTCTAATCTTTCTTCAACCCTTGTATTATTCCATTCAATTAGAAAGTCATTAATGCTAATTCCATTTGAATATAGTAAATCACTAACTTCATTTTTGCTTATCTCAAGTAATTCTAAAAACTTATCATATTCAGATACTTCATCTTTAAAATCGTTTAAGTCTTGATTTTCATCTTTCAATTCTTCATTTTCTTCAATTAATTTAATAGCTTCTAATTGTAATCGTTGTTTTTCTTCTTCAACTGCAATCAGCTTCTTCAATGCGTCAATATATGAATCAGGAGTTTGAGTTAGCGTTGCTGTACTTTTAACTTCATACCCAGATAATTGATGTAGAAATACTCTGATACCTAATATTGCAATTTTATCCGCTAATTCAGGATTATCATTTCTCAACCATTTAACGATAAGATGTTCTGGAATTAGTGCAATTGCTTGTAATCCGCCTCTGGTAAGGACTTCCGCCGTTTTTATTTCATTTAATTCACACCCTTTACATCTTTTTGATATGGTTGATCTATCTTTACCACTCATCCGAGCATAACCGCTTATACTAGCAAAACTCTCGCCTGTTGTATTGTTGATATAAATCTCAATACCGTCTTGATTAAATGCTGTTAAATTACTCATTCCAATTTCCTCTTAAATTAGGTAGAAAAATAAGGGGTAATAACACCCCTTATTATAATTAAACTGATGTTACAAATCGTGTTTGGGAATCATAGTAATGAAATTCACTGTTGTACCAATAATGACTACAGTTACTACTATTTTCATATCACAACTCCTATTTACTCAAAGCTTGTTCTAACTTATCTAACTTAATATCAATAAGTTCTTCTAACTCTTCATTAGTTACATCAAATATTAACATAACTTGTTGTAACATTATGTAAACATCTGCTAATTCAGTTTTAACGTCAACATCTGTTACTTTACCGTAACGATATTGTTGTAACGCTAACGATAGTTCAGTTAGTTCTTGTACTACATGGATAAGTTGTTTATCTTGTCCCCATTTACTTATAGCTTGTTTAGCTAAGTCAGGTAATCTACTTTTCGCGCTTGCTTGATTCATTTGTCCTTGTTTAATGTTCATATCCATTATATTATTCCTCTATTTGTAGTTAGTTAATAGTACCGATCTTGTTGATGATTTTGTTCACTTCAGAAATATAGAAGTCGTAATCTATATTATAATCTGCAAAATGCTGCACATCATAGTAGTTGTTGAACATAGTTATGTATGCTCCTACTGGTGATAAGCTTATTTCACGATCACCTAATACTTGTTCCTTAACTTTGATAGTGGGAATATTAACTCCCTCTAACAAAATATCTTTAAACTTCTTCATTCTACCAGTAGCAGGATTAATGCGACTCTCTTCATGATATAAGTGACTCATTCTTATACCACGTTGTACTAATCTTTCTTGGGTTACTTGTGCATTATGTTCAACTTTCTTGATGATATTACCAGTAATAGTTGTTTCAGTTACAGTAGGTTTAGACATAAAAAACCTAACTGTCTTTTGTACTTCTTGTTTACTTACGATTGTTTCTTCTTGTGTTAATAAGTTTTTTTCTATCTGAAATAGGTAAGTTACAAATTGAGAAGATGTTTTCTGTGACATACAGAAGTCGTATATGTCATCGTGTTGATATAAAAACTCTTCTACATCTACACCATCAAAATAATATGCTTGTAATGCTTTAGCTATTACAGGAAATTCAAAACCTTTAAGTATTCCACCTTGAGGAATAAATATACCTTTAGTTTTCTTCTTACCGTCTGTAGTTAAAGCCGCATAATTATTTATATCTCTTCTTACATAGGTAGAAAAGTATGATTCTTCTAATGTGAATCGTGATTCTTTCTCCCATTCTTTATATAAACATCTAACACCTTCTAACTGATCCTTTTTAATGTGTAGTAATAAACCATCTGTATTAGCAGAAATAACCTTATAACCCGCTAAATATAACCGTTCAATCAACATCAGAATCCAAAGTTGGTTGTTGATAGTAACTTTATACGTACACTGGGGATCATATAAAAAGTAATACGGAAAATTAAAGAGACCATAAATTGTATTAATTTTTATCTTCATACCAGCTTCTAGTACGGAGTACAAGACATTTTCTTGTTTATGTTTTTTGTACCATAATCGTTTAGATACAACCTCTTCTACTAACGGAATAAATATATCAACATCTAAGTGAGCAGGACAGACCTTATTGTTAATAATTGCAGTTGGGTATTGTGATGCGATGTCAATATCAAGTAACAATTCATCGTCTGGTACTTTAACAATTAACGGTGTATCTACGCTATGAATACCACCTAATGCTACAGTGTAAGTCATTCCACCGTATTCAAGTTCTGGTATATCGCATACGAACTTATCATCATTTTTTCTAACTATGTTAAGTGTCTTAATGAGATAGAAAAAAGATTGTAGTTCTGGTGTTGTAAAGTTGATTTGAGGGAGGACTATATCTTTAATTGAAATATTCTCACGTGGAGTTCGTAAATATTTAAGTTGTTTAATATCGGTATTAGGGTTCTTTTCTAATATCTTTTCGTAGTAAAACTTATCAAACAACTTCTTAGCAATGTAGCTATCAGCCGAACTTAATACATCAATCTTGTAATGTTGAGATAGCACTTGGCGCATCTCTAATCTTTTTTCTATATGATTGAGAATTTTAAGTGTTATATCAACGTCATTCTTGTTGTAATCAACTAATAGATCAAACTCTTCATCTGTTATTTCTTTATCGTAATCAACAGGTAAGTCTTGAATAATAGGATGTTTAAGGTTAACTGCTACAGCTTTGAGTGACTTGACACTATATCCTTCACGTATAACTTCTAATAAATCAAGACTATAAAGAAAGTTACTGTTGTATTTGTATGGATTCTTATTACCCTTAATCAGTGTTTGTGAAAACTCCCATAACTCAAGTAGTGTTATATCTTTGTTGTAAATTAGATGATCAATAACACCATTATCAAACTGTAATGAGTTATAACCAATCCAACATCTAGGATTACTCTTATTAGTGATTAAATTAAGTAACTCATTAATATTATTCTTGTCTTTGTACCAAGAGTAAATACGATATTGCTTAACCTTTAATGAATAACAAGTAACAACAAGTGCATTTTTAAATATCTCAACGTCGTATATTATTCCTGTTTGTTCTAGTTGCTCTAACATAGTTAACCTCTACTTATTACAAAGATCCGCTATCTTATTAGAGTAGCGGATCTATTAAGTTATTGTTCATAATGTAGTAACTCTAATTAACTACTCTTACTTAATCAAGCTGCGTAACGTTTAACCGTATTAGGTGATTTAAACTCAATTACATTACTGTTACGTGGAGCATATTCAACTACTTGAGGTTGTCTCTTCTGCATCCATGAATTAACAATAACTAATCGCTTACCTTGTACTACTGCTTCAATGTCATAAAACTTATCAACAGCATCACCACGTATATTACCGTAACGATCTTCATATTCGCTACCAGCTAACGTACCTACCAACTTAATCTTTTGGTTATACCTACCTTTTTGCATCTTAACTAATACAAATTGGTGATTAATGTTTTCGTAGATTACCTTACCAGAAATACGAACTACATCCCATTCAATATCATCTGGATTCTGATATACTACAACACCGATTACTATGAAGTCAAGATAAGGTGGTTGTTCACCTTCATATTCATAGTAATCGTTACTATCATTAGGATTAAGTGTATTAGGTACAAGAACTAAAGCTGACTCTTTTGATAAATCAATTTCACCATCGTCAACTAATCTTTGTACCTTGTAAGAAAGGGTAGCAGGATATGAGCTACCCAAAATGTTAACTACGTTGTTATCAAAAGTCCCCTTCGTTACTAATCTCGCCATCTGCTTGTTCATCTATCTTACTCAACTGTTCGCATCGAAATGTACGATCTGGAAAACCTACCAGATAATATATATGATACTTATCAGTTGTGTTATATTCCACTTTTTCAACAGAAGTTGAGATATACTCATTTTCCACTTCAACAGTAACCGGAGTAGAGATAGAAAAAAGTGGTGGACGTACCATTAACCAAAGTAAGTTTTTAACTTCAGGTGTTAATAACTCCATTATCTTAACGCGCAAATCAGTCTTCCAACTATTAGTTAATTCCTTGTAACGTACCACATCATTAGTTAATACAGCTTCAGTTACAAGTTCAGCTTGACGTTTAATTAAATCTTGTTGCAATTTCACCTCTTCTTCTTTTTGCTTGTTACGTTCAATGGCTTCATCTTCCTTATCTAAAAAGTGAGTTAACCAAGTTTCACCAGTTTTAGGAATGGCATATAACCATCTTTTTTTTCTACCTGACCTATCAGCATAGTAGATGATTCCTTCGCTGTTAATCATGTCATTGAGGCGTTCTATGACAAGTTCACGATCTTCACCAACAGCATTAATTAATTCTTCTAGTGTGTAACCAAATGGTAAGCTATGACGGTCATCATATTCAATGTCGCCCCATTGTTCATCCCATTGATACCATTTCTCAAACAATAATCGTAACAAGTTATTTTGTAATTGTAAGTTTTCAGGCGTTAATACAGTTTCCTTAATTACTTCTAATCTCCAACTACAAGCTTCACCATATATCAACTTGTATTGAATAGTTACAGGATCACCATCTCTAGGTATAGTATGAAGTTCGTTGTAATTACCGTTATTAGGATCTTCTTTTCTAGTTAAGATAGCCATACCATCGTTAGTGCGACTTATCTTACTACTACCAGCAATACTATCTATTTTTTCTACCTGTGTTTTAGTACCGCCATTATAGCTAGTTTTATTATTGTGATGTAGTAATACAATAGTGAAATCGTTTTCATGCGCCATTGTTTGTAAGCCATATAACGCATTACCAATTTCACTACTAACATCAGTTAACCCTGATTGTCTGATACTACCATTAAGACTATCAATAACAACTAACTTACAATCGTATTTCTTAACTAGTTCTAGTAACTCTACTTGATGAGTTACTATATCTAAGTTTTTACATAACGTAATACGATTACTGTAAATTAACTCATTATATTGATTAAAATCTTCAAGTTCTAACGTTTGTAAACCACCAGTTCGTAATCGTTTAGCTGTTGTTTTACGAACATTTTCCTCATTTTGTACAAACAACACATTACCTTGTAAAACTGGACGATTGAGAAAATCAATACCNGTAGCTACTGAAATAGTGAGACAACTACCATAAACAGATTTACCAGACTTAGCTTGTGCTGGTACAAGTATCATACCACCTAACGGAATAATACCTTTAACTAAATCACGATTAGTTTTAATATCACTATTAAGCAACTCACCTAATGTATATACCTCAATAGGTGATTCCTTAATACTGTAAGATTCGATAATTTTTTCTACCTCTCTCTTATCATTAAGATGACGATTTAACCATAATGCTAACTGTGCTTTTTTTCTACCTTTAGTATATGCTTCGGTAGTATTATGTAAATCAATAACCCTTAACTTAATCTCTTCAATCATTATTTGATCGAAGTCGCTTTGAATAGTATCATATTGCTTACGATAAATAGC
>JGI24766J26685_10000374_pt1 | contig 12597 bp, 8 predicted proteins | sample SanBayMetagenome_FD_26685 | JGI IMG/M metagenome (IMG submission 26685)
CCACCTGCCACTGCAATCCGGTTCGGACCGCATCCTGAAAGCGATGCACCGCGGTTATACCGCGGAAAAATTCCGCACGCTGGTGGCGAAGCTCCGCACCAATTGTCCGGACATCGCCATCACCACCGACATCATCGTCGGCTTTCCCGGCGAAACCGACGAGGACTATGCCGCCACCCGGGCCCTGACCGACGAGCTCGGCTTCGACAACGCCTTCGTCTTCCGTTACTCGCCGCGCAAAGACACGCCCGCCGCCACCCTGGACGAACAGTTGTCGGAAGAGGTCAAGGAAGAGCGCAACCAAGATCTTCTCTCCGTGGTCAACCGCCACGCACAACAAAAGTTGCAGGACATGGTCGGCCGCACGGTGGAAGTCCTTTGCACGGGCCCCAGCCGCCACAACGACGCCCGCCTGACTGGCCGCACCCGCGGCAACAAGATCACCGTCTTCGAAGGTCCCGCGGATCTGACTGGACAACTCGTGGACGTCGACCTGACCGATACCGCCGGGTTCACCCTTTACGCAGCGAACCCGCGGCCGGCCGCATCAACGACTGCAGACCTCGCGGTATAACTCTGCCGTCTTACGCGCCACGGCCGGCCAGCCGAAAACATCCTCGACCCTGCGCCGGGCGGCCAGCCCCATGGCTCGGCGCCGCGCCTCATCGCGCATCAAGGTGTTGATCGCCGCGGCCAAATCAAAGGCAAAGCGCCCGGCATCGACCGGTTCGAACGGCGCCACGCCCATTTGCTCCAGGGGAACAAGCAAGCCCGTCTCTCCGTGCACCACCACTTCGGGAATTCCGCCGACCGCGCTGGCCACCACCGGCGTGCCGCAAGCCATGGCCTCGAGATTGATGATGCCGAAAGGTTCGTAGATCGAAGGACAGACGAAAACCGCGGCCTGAGAGTAGAGAGGAATTAGTTCCTCCTTGGGCAACATCTCCTCGATCCAGATCACGCCGGCTCGTTCTTTCCGCGCGGTGTCCACCGCCGCTTTCATCTCGCCGGCGATCTCCGGTGTATCGGGAGAACCGGCGCAGAGCACCACCTGAACGCCCGGATCGAGGTGCTTCAGAGCCCTGACCAAATGAACGATTCCCTTCTGCCGCGTGATCCGCCCGACGAACAAAACAAACGGACGCGCCGGATCGATCCCGTGCTTCTCCAAGNCCNCCTCCTCCCGCCGCTCGCGATATTCCGCCAAGTCGATGCCGTTGTGGATGACATGCAAACGCGACGGATCCACGTCGAACAATCGCAACACGTCCGCCTTGGTCGATTCCGACACCGCGATGACCGCATCGGCCATCTCGATGGCGGTCTTTTCCACCCAGCAGGAAAAATCGTAGCCGCCGCCGAGTTGCTCGCGTTTCCACGGACGGAGCGGCTCCAGCGAGTGCACGGTGAGCACGAGCGGGATGCCGTAGTTCTTTTTGAGCAAAATCCCTCCCAGGTGCGTATACCAAGTGTGCGCATGGACGAGATCGGCGTCCGTCCCGGCGGCCGCCATCGCCGCGTCGCGCTGCACCGAACCGAAAACCGGGCGCAAATTTTTCGGACAACCGAAGTGCGACTCGTCGACGCCGAAGCCGCGCACCACCAGACGTCCGTCATGCCAGTCCTGATCGCCGTAGCAGCGCACCTCGACACCCATCAACGCAGCCAGAGCCCGCGAAAGGTATTCCACGTGCACCCCCGCGCCGCCGTAAACGTGGGGCGGATACTCGTTGGTCAGCAGCAAAGCCTTCACGCAACGAGACTAAACGCGAGCTGCGCGATCTGAAATTTTAAATTTGAGATGTGAAATCACTCCGTCCCCTTGACGCCCGTGTTTAGCATGACGCCCCCGTGAACAACCTCGAGGCCAGCGTTGCGCTCAACATGATCCCGCAGATGGGACCGGTGCGCCTGCGCCGCTTGCTCGAGCGGTTCGGATCGGCCGAAAAGATCCTCCTCGCCCGCGGCGAGCAACTCGCTTCGGTCGACGGTGTCGGCCGTGCGCTGGCCGACAACATCACACGTTGGCAGGAGTTTGCCGATCCCGCGGCCGAACTGAAAAAGGCCGCGGACCTCGGCGCGCATGTCATCACCGCGCAGGATGACGAATACCCGCCCGCACTGCGCGAGATCCACGATCCGCCCATCGTTCTTTATGTACGCGGACATTTCACCGAGCGCGACCGCAACACGGTTGCCGTGGTCGGCTCGCGCAAAGCGACGCATTACGCGACGGAATGCGCCAAGAAGCTCTCTTTCCAGATGGCCTATGCCGGACTCACCGTGGTCAGCGGCCTCGCCCGCGGTATCGACACCGCCGCGCATCAAGGCGCACTTGCCGCGAAAGGCCGCACCATCGCGGTGATCGGTTCGGGGCTTGGAGAACTTTATCCCCCTGAGAACGCCGCGTTGGCCGACCGCATCGCCGAGTCTGGCGCCGTGGTCTCCGAGTTTCCCATCGGGACCAAACCCGACCGGCAAACTTTCCCCATCCGCAACCGCATCGTCACCGGGATGTCCTTCGGCGTGCTGGTCGTCGAAGCCGGCGCCAACAGCGGCGCGCTGATCAGCGCCAACATGGCGGCGGAACAAGGCCGCACGCTCTACGCCGTGCCCGGACGCATCGACCAGCCGTCGGCACTCGGCTCGAACCGCCTCATCCAGCAGGGCGCGAAACTGGTCATCGGGGTCGACGACATCCTCGATGACCTCCCGCTGGTCTTCAGCAAAAGGCCCGATTTACCCGCAGCCGCACCGGTGGCCGACCTTACGCCGGATCAGCAAAAAGTCTTCGACGCGCTGGGCACCGAAGAGACCGCTCTTGATTCTGTTATCGCGACAAGCGGGTTGACAGCCGCCGCGGTGTCTTCCACGTTGCTCGCCCTCGAAATCCGGCGGTTGGTCAAACAACTGCCCGGGAAACGCTTCGTCAAACTCGTTTGAAGATGTCAAAAACCCTCGTCATCGCGGAAAAACCCAGTGTCGCCGGCGACCTCGCCAAGGCCCTCGGCAAATTCAAAAAGGAAAAAGGCTACTACGAAGGCGACGAGATGGTCATCTCGCACACCGTCGGCCACCTGCTGGAAATTCAGGAGCCCGACAGCTTCAAGGTCGTCCGCGGCAAATGGTCCCTGGAAAACCTGCCCGTCCTGCCCGACCACTTCGATCTCGTCCCGCGCGAAAAGGCCCAGGAGCAACTGCGCATCCTGAAAAAGCTGCTTGCCCGACCCGACGTCGGCGAAGTGATCAACGCCTGCGACGCCGGCCGCGAGGGCGAACTCATCTTCCGCTACGTCGTCCAGCACTTCAAAAACAAGAAGCCGATCAAGCGCCTCTGGCTGCANTCGATGACCTCCGACGCCATCCGCGAGGGCTTCGCCCACCTGCGCAGCGACGCGGAAATGATCCCGCTGAGCGAGGCGGCCACCTGCCGCTCGGAAAGCGACTGGCTGGTCGGCATCAACGGCTCCCGGGCCATGACCGCCTTCTACAAGGAATTGCTCGGCGGGTTCCAGGTCACCCCGGTCGGCCGCGTGCAGACCCCGACTCTGGCCATCCTCGTCGAGCGGGAGGAAAAAATCCGCAACTTCAAACCGCGCGGTTATTTCGAGCTGCACGGCGAGTTCGGCGTGGCCGCCGGGACTTATGCGGGCAAATGGTTTGACGAAAAATTCAAGAAGTCGGCCGACGAAGACGCCAAAGCCGAGCGCATCTGGGATCGCGCCAAAGCGGATGAAATCAAGGCGAAGTGCGAGGGCAAAACCGGCACTGTCAGCGAGGAACGCAAGCCGACCACGCAGGCTTCGCCTTTGCTCTACGACCTTACCACCTTGCAGCGCGAAGCGAACGGACGCTTTGGCTTCAGCGCCAAGCGCACCCTGCAACTGGCCCAGGCCCTTTACGAGAGGCACAAAGTTCTCACCTATCCCCGCACCGACTCGCGCTGCCTGCCGGAAGACAACCTTCCCGTGGTGAAAAAAGTTCTCGGCGGCATGGAGGATCCGTCGCTCGCTCCGCATGCGCGCAAGGCGCTGGACCAAGGTTGGGTCACCAAGACGCCGCGCGTTTTCAACAACGCCAAGGTCAGCGACCACCACGCCATCATCCCGACCGGCGCGAGCGCGGCCAATCTCGATGAATACGAGATGAAGCTCTACGACCTTGTGGCGCGGCGTTTCATCGCGGTCTTTTTCCCGGCGGCCAAGTTCGAGGTGACCAAACGCATCACCACGGTCGAGGGCGAAACATTCAAGACCGACGGCAAGATCCTCCGCGAACCGGGTTGGCTCGAGGTCTATGGAAAATCGGCGGCCGGCGAAGACGACGAATCGCTCGTCCCGGTGCAGGAAGGCGAGCCCGCCGAGACCAAATCGATCGAACTCAAAGAACTGCAGACCCGTCCGCCCGCGCGCTACACCGAAGCCACCCTGCTCTCCGCCATGGAAGGCGCGGGCAAGCTGGTCGACGACGAGGAATTGCGCGACGCCATGAGCGAGCGCGGGCTCGGCACGCCCGCGACGCGCGCCGCCATCATCGAAGGCCTCCTCACCCAGGAATACATCCGCCGCGAGGGACGCGACCTCGCCGCCTCGGCCAAAGGCATCAAGCTGATCACGGCCCTGCGCGAGATCAAAATTGAAGCGCTGAGTTCGCCCGAGCTGACCGGCGAGTGGGAATACAAGCTCAAGCAGATCGAAGCCGGAGAATTCAAACGCGATGCGTTCATGGAGGAGATCCGCAATCTCGTGGCCAATGTGATCAAGAAGATCAAAGACGCCTCGGGCCACCTGAGCAGCGAGACGATGAGCGGCAATTTCAAGGATCTCGAAGCCAAGTGCCCGAAGTGCGGCAGCACCGGCGGATTCAAAGAATCCTTCAAGGCCTACGACTGCAAAAATGAATCCTGCAAACTAGTCGTCTGGAAAACGGTGAGCAGCCGCGAACTCGAGCCCGAGGAGGTGCGCACCCTGCTCGAGACCGGCAGCGTCGGTCCGCTCAAGGGTTTCAAGAGCAAGATGGGACGCCCCTTCGAGGCCAAGCTGGCCCTAAGCGAAGGCACGGAATGGAAAACGACCTTCGACTTCGGCGACGGCGGCGTGCGCAACAACGAGCCGTTCAACAAGGAGGCGGCCACCCTCATCGTCGAAAAGTGCCCGGTCTGCGAAAAAGGCGGCATTTATGACGCGGGCAACGCGTTCGCCTGCGAACACGGGCTCGGGCCCGAGAAAAAATGCGCCTTCCGCATGGGCAAAATGATTTTGCAGCGCGAGATCAGCCCGGACGATGTCCGCAAGATCGCCACCGAAGGAAAAACCAACCTGCTGACCAAGTTCATTTCAAAGAAAGGGCGCCCCTTCAACGCGTTTCTCACCCTCGACAAGAAGTCCGGCAAAGTCGGGTTCGAGTTCGAGGAACGCAAACCGAAGGCGCCGAAAAAGACTGCGGCCAAGGCCGAGCCGGCCGCGGCGTAGGCAAGTCTGCAAAGTCGAAGCGGCGGCACCTTGCCGGGCCGACTACGCGCCTACTGCTTCTGCACCCAAGCCCAGTTCCCGCCGTCCCCGACCTTCTCGATCCATTCGCCGCTAAAAGAACGGTTGCGCCACAATTCGCCCTGCTGTTTCTGCATCTCCTCGAGGCTCAGACTGCGCTCGGTGGCCAACTGGCGCATCATGACCAAGCGGTCCGCATTTTCCTCCGCCACGGTCTTGGCCACGAATTTCCCGTAGGATCCCTCCGGTTGCTCGAGCACAACGAGCAATCCGTCGCGCCCCTCACCGACCAGCCTGGAATTTTTGAATGTCTGGATGTCGCCCATGCGGGCGCGCCGGCGTGCATCGGCGGCCGGAACACCGCCGCCAGGCGTGCCCTGCACCCTCGCCGTTGCCGAACTTCCGCCGCCACGCTCGTAAACATCCACCCGCATGTTGACATCGACCACGATGGGCTCGGTCGCGGAAAGATTGACGTCCAGCGGCCGGCAGCCGGCGACGAGCAGAACCAAGGCGAAAAACCACCCGGAATATTTCATGGCGCCCCCCCGGGTCGCGACCAAGCGCCGCCGGGGCCGTCGCCATGCAATACGACCTCGAAGTTTCTGGAACCGCCGGGACCTTTCATTTTTACGTCGAGCAGACCCTCGTCTCTGGTGAACCAGAAGTCCGCCCCTGCTTGCGTGTAATCGAAGTCGCGCAGGGTCTCAAGGCTGACCCGCGTCGATTCCCGTTTTATCGCTGTCCATTCCTTCGGGATGACGTCGAGCAGGTCGTTGAGTTTGCTCACCACCATCCGCCCGCCTCCCGAAGTCCTCACGTTTCCGACCACCCGTTCGATCAAGGGGCCGCATCCGTTGACTTCGACTTTCGTGTCGGCGGTTCCGCTCATGACAAAGTGCTGCGGGGCGGCCGCCTGGGTCAGCGCATCGATGTCGAGATCTTCGCCGGTGATCCAGCCGGTCCAGGGCGCTTCGGGCTGCAGGAAAAAACTGAAACCGCCGTTGATGTAGCCACCGTAGGCCGTGCCGCCGAACAGGCCGTTGATTCCCCGTAGATCGAATGTCACCGAGACCCACAGATCCCGCGCGGTGAAATTGCGCCAGCGCGCGCGGTCGAAACGGACGACATTGACCAGGTTGTTCAACTGCTCTTTCGGCGGGAAATTCAGCCGCACATCGCCGCGCACATTACGGAAGGCGAGATCGTAGCCCGGAAATTTGTAGTCGTCCGGGGGAATGGTCATGAGAAGCGACGCATTCAATCCGGCGAGGGACGAGAGAGAGACATTGCGGGCTGTCGTTTGGAAAGCCAACGGAAGTCCGACTTGTTTGCGTCCGCCCACCGCAATAACCAGCTTGCCGAAGTTGACCTTGAGCAAATCCACGCGCCAGCCCTCGGTCGCCTCGACCTCTTCCGGCGGCCGTTGTTCATCGTCCGCACCGGCCATGTATTCGAAGAGCGCTTCGCCGAGGTAAATGGTCGGGCTGAGCAGGATGAGTTCGTCGATTCTGCGCCCGGCCAAGCCGGCCAGGGAGAATTTGGCGAAGATCGTGTGGATGGAGACGGCACGCTGCAACGGATCGTAGGGGGAAAGAATCTCGATATCGGCGAATTCGACCTGGTGGATTTTTTCCGCCAACTCCTCCGCGGCCTGGCCCAGCGCCACGTTGCGAAGCGCCGTGTTGACCCGCAGTGAAATCTCGGGGAGGCGGCCGGCCATTTCGCCGGTGTGCACCTGCAGATCGACAAGGTCCAAGCTCTGCAAAACGAACGCTCCGCCTGCCGCGGCAGTCGCAGATGATGCGGGATTTATCGGCGCACCTGTCACGAGGGATTGCATTCCCTCGCCGGCCAGCAGCCATCCACGATCGACACGCAGGCCACGCAGACGACGGCCGACCAAACCGGCAATGGTAGCACGTGCCTCGGCCTGTCCCGCGCCGAACAGAGGAACAGGTGTTCCTGCTCCATGGACAGCGACGTAGATACCGCTGAGGCCGAGCGTGTGCTCCTGATCCGGCGCCGCGGGCCCGACACGATGCAACTGCGCGTCAATGTTGGCCGAGATGTCGAGCGCGGGTTCGCCGAATTGCTGCAACCAGACATGACCGCCCCGTATCGACACCTCGGCGATTTCCCAAGGTGGCACTGCCGAAGCTCCGCGGCGCGTGGAGAAATGGTCGAGCACGGTTTTGTCCAGCGACAAAGCGGGTCGCACCAACGTCAACGAACCCAAACGACCGCGGCGCCATTCGCGCCCGATACCCAAGTGCACCTCCTCGGCCCGGAAAAAAGGTTCCGCGCGGCCACGCAACCGCAACTCGACATTCCTCAATCTCAATTCGCCGCCATGCAGGGTCGTGGAGGAAAGTCTGAGCCGCATGTCCGGATCCGCGGTCCGCACGGCAAATCGCAACAAGGCTGACGGACCGATATACCATCCAAAAGCCGCCAGCGCCGCCGCAATGGCAAAGAGCGCAGTGAAGGTCACGAGCCACGGGCGGCGACGGCGGGCGGCGCGTTTCTCCACGGGCGGGGTTTGGTCAGACATGGCCCATGCGCGTCAGGCGATCAGCCACCTCGGCGCGCAGACGGTCAACGACGCGCAGAGAGAAGTCTTTCACCGAAAGCGCAGGGTCGGAAACCAACGACGTCAGATCCATGGCCAGCGTTACCATCGAGGCTTCATCGGCGCGATGGGCATCGTCGAAGGTCGCATTCGCGCGGCGGCGTCCGATCACCGCGAGATCGTAGCGCTTGCCTCCCCCGATCTGGCTGCGAAANACGGCGTTGAGCGTGGAGGCAAAAGTTTCATCAGCGCCGCANTCGAGGCGAACGCGATCGTCCCCGCTCAACCAATCGAGATCCCGCCACAGTTCGCATCCGTAAACTCTTTGCGGCCGGCGATCGGCGGGGAGAGCACGCAGCGCGTCGATGGTGCGCAGGCATGCGGCCACGTGCGTGTCGTGTCGGTCCGCCGGATTGTGCGCATAGACGGTCTTCGGCCGCGCATGCCGAAAGATTTCCTCGAGTAATGCTCGCGCAGTCTTGTCTTTGGTATCCTTGAGCTGAGCGCTGGAAAGCCCGAGCTGGATGACCACGGCGTAGCCGCCGATTTTGGCCGCCTCGCGCTGCTCGGTGCGCCTCGCCTCGCGCAAATCGCTTCCGCCCCCGACGCTCCCCGCGCCGTCGGTCAGGACCACGCCGGCAAATTTGCCCCCGCCCTTCCGGCACTCCTCGATGCCGTGGAAGGCCATGAATTCGAGGTCATCGGCGTGCGCTCCGATCCCGAGATGGGTGGCCAAACGCAGGGCGTCCCGCCAGTCCCCTCCCGAAGGAACAAAGATATCTGCCGTTTGCTCGAGCGAGACCGCCACCGCGCCAATGTCGCGCCCCGGACGGCGGCGTCAATTTCTACTTTTGCCCTCAAGGCGCCGGGCCGCTAGTCTGCACGGCTCCCATGGGTCAGGACTACAAGCAAACACTCAATCTCCCGCGCACCGACTTCCCGATGAAAGCGGGACTGACCGCGCGCGAACCGCAGCAGCTGGCGGCATGGGAAGAGGAGGGCATTTACGATCGTATCCAGGAAGCGCGCAAGGACGCGCCGGCTTTCGTCCTGCACGACGGACCGCCCTTCGCCAACGGCGACGTGCACATGGGCACGGCGCTGAACAAGATCCTCAAGGACCTTGTGGTTAAATCGAAGACCATGGCCGGTTTCCGCGCGCCTTTCGTGCCCGGATGGGACTGCCACGGCCTGCCCATCGAATTCAAAGTGGTCAAAGAAGCGGCGGGTCTCACTCCCGTCGAAGTGCGCAAGCGCTCCGAGGCCTACGCGCGCAAATACATCGATCTGCAACGCGCCCAATTCCGCCGTCTGGGAGTTTTCGGCGATTGGGATAACCCGTATCTCACCCTCGATCCGTCCTACGAGGCGGACATTCTCCGCGCCTTCGCAAAGTTCGTGGAAAAGGGCCTCGTTTACCGCAGCAAACGGCCCGTTCTCTGGTCCTACGGCGCGCAAACCGCGCTCGCCGAGGCCGAGGTCGAATACAAAGACAAGGAATCCCCCGCGGTCTACGTCGCTTTCCCCGTGGTGAAATCCGACGCACTGCCCTCCGATGCGTCGGTGGTCATTTGGACCACGACGCCTTGGACGTTGCCGGCCAACCTCGCCGTTGCGGTGAGCGCGAAGCACGACTACGTCATCCAACAATTCGCCAAGGAAGGCGCGGAGCGCACCTTGGTCATGGCGGCCGACCGTGCCGCTTCCTTCGCAGCGGAAAGCGGATGGCAACCCGCCGGCGAGCCCGCGAAGATTTCCGGCGCTGAGCTCGAGGGCACGATCACCCGTCATCCGTTTCTCGATCGCGAGTCGCCAGTCTTCACCGCCGATTTCGTCACCATGGATACCGGCACGGGGTGTGTGCACATCGCGCCCGGCCACGGTGCGGATGACTTCCAACTCGGCAAAGCCAAANGGCTCGAGATTCTTTGTCCCGTCGACGACCTCGGGCGCTTCACCTCGGAATGCGGCGTGGCCGAGTGGGTCGGCAAACCCGTCTTCGAGGCGAATCCGCTCGTCGTCGAGCACGTCAGGTCGAAAGGCGCGCTGCTCGGCGCGAGCGCGTATCAGCACTCCTATCCGCACTGCTGGCGCTCGAAGACGCCGATCATTTTCCGCACGGTCGAACAATTTTTCATCCGCATCGACGATTTGCGCAGCGATGCAATCAAAGCGATCAACCAAACGAAATGGATTCCCGAGTGGGGCCTCAAACGCATCACCGGCACGGTCGAATCCCGCCCCGATTGGTGCATCAGCCGCCAGCGCAGCTGGGGCGTGCCACTGCCTGTTTTTTATTCGCCCGACGGCGAACCGATTGTCGATGCAGGCCTCGTCCGCCGCGTGGCCGACTTGGTCGAGAAACGCGGCACCAATGCGTGGTTCGAAATGTCCGACGCTGAACTGGCTGCCATGTTCGGCCTCCCTGCGGGAACAACCAAAGGACACGACACACTCGACGTCTGGATCGATTCCGGCGTGAGCCACCAAGCCGTCCTTCGTCGCCGCCCCGAACTGCAATACCCCGCCGATCTCTACCTTGAAGCGACCGACCAGCACCGCGGATGGTTCCAGTCCTCGCTCATGACCGCCATCGGCATCGAAGGCGGCTCACCCTACAAGACGTGTCTTACGCATGGTTTCGTCGTCGACGTCGACACGCGCGAGAAAATCTCCAAGTCCGCGCAGGGCGGATACCAAAAGCCGACGGAGGCCATGCACTTCGTGGAAAAATCGGGCGCCGACCTCGTGCGTTTGTGGGTCAGCAGCGTCAACTTCACCGATGACGTCCCCTTCTCCGAGGAAATGTTCAACCGCCTCGGCGACGCCTACCGGCGCATCCGCAACACCCTGCGTATCCTTCTCGGCAACCTCCACGGCTACGACGCTTCCGCCGAGACGGAGCCCACCGCCGTCGACCGCTGGATCCTCGCCCGACTCGCCGAAGTGGAGAACACCTGCCGCGACGCCTACGAGAAATTCGAATTCCACCGCGTCTACCACGCACTTAACCAATTCTGCGCCGTCGATCTGAGCAGTCTCTACGTCGACATCACCAAGGACCGCATGTATTGCGACGCAGCCGGCAGCCCCCGCCGCCGCGCCACGCAGGCCACCATGCACGAGATTCTCTCCTCGCTGACGCGACTCCTCGCCCCCGTCCTTGCCTTCACCGCCGAGGAAGCCTGGGGTTACTTCCAGCCTGGAAGCTCGGTGCACCTGCAACTCTTCCCCGCCGCGAAGACACCGGATCCCGCCGCACTGGCCGAGGGTGAACGTCTCCTTCAACTCCGCGGTCTCGTCTCGCAAGCTTTGGAAAAAGCGCGGACCGACAAACTTCTCACCAACAACCTGGAAGCTTCCGTCACGCTGCATATCGCCGACGCCAAGTGGCTTGATGCGTGGCTTGACCGTGTGCCGGAACTCGAAGAGTTCTTCATCCTCAGCGAACTCAAACTGGCATCGGGAGCGGAGGACGCCGCTCTGGTCGGCAAGACCGCCGCGGCGAAATGCGAGCGGTGCTGGCGCCACCGTTCGTCGGTCGGACAAAACTCTGCGCACCCCACGCTATGCGACCGTTGTGCCGCCGCGGTCGACACATGACACCCGTCCGCCTGCTCCTGCTCGTCACCCTGCCGCTCTTCGTCCTCGATCAACTGACGAAGTGGGCCACCCTGACGTACATTCCCCTGCACCACGAAATTCCGGTCATTCCCGGATTTTTCAACCTCGTCCACGTGACGAACACCGGTTCGGCGTTCGGGTTGATGAAGGGTTGGTTCAACTTCCACGTTATCTTCGGCGCCATCATGGCGGTGGTCATGTTCGTGCTGCTCTTCCGNCNATCGACNGACAAACTNACCCGCTTCGCCGCCGCCCTCATTCTCTCTGGCATCTTCGGCAATGTGACGGACCGCATNCGCTTCGGGCATGTGGTCGATTTCTTGGACTTCTACATCGGGAAGCACCATTGGCCCGCGTTCAACATCGCCGACTCGGCGATCGTCNTTGCAGTGGGATTGTTCCTGTGGGCGTCCTTCAGGGAGCCAGCCGCCGCCAAGTAGGGGCGCCTCGCGTTTGGCTTGCGGAGGNTCCCAGCCGATGATTTATTTCCANTTCCGCGCGGGGGTATAGCTCAGTTGGTAGAGCGTCTCGTTCGCAATGAGAAGGCCAGGGGTTCGAATCCCCTTACCTCCAGATCCGCCGCCAGGCGGCTTGAAGTCCTCCGGGGATGAAGAACGCAGTTCGAGCGCGAAGCACAGATCGAGCGCAGCGAGATCAATCCCCTTACCTCCAGATCCGCCGCCAGGCGGCTTGAAGTCCTGCCGGGGATGAAGAACGCAGTTCGAGCGCGAAGCACGGATCGAGCGCAGCGAGATCAATCCCCTTACCTCCAGTCTGCCGCCAGGCAGCCCGAAACCCTGCCGGGAAAGTTGAGCCCGGGCCCCTGCTCAGGGATTCGGATGCGCCTTGATGTAGGCAGAAAACCACTTGCCGGTCGGTTCGAGGTTACGCGCTTTGGTTTCGCGGTCGAAG
>JGI24766J26685_10000375_pt1 | contig 12579 bp, 14 predicted proteins | sample SanBayMetagenome_FD_26685 | JGI IMG/M metagenome (IMG submission 26685)
GTAACAATGTCACCACACTGTACGTTCCAGTTTACAACATCTGTAACCTGAGTTACAGGAGTAGGACAACCTTGTACTTTGTACCATTCAGTTACGTTGCTGTTGCAACCAGATCCTGAAGGACAACCTTTAATCTTATCAGAACGCTTAGAGCCTTGCAGATAAGTGTTAGTACGGCCCTGCGCAATATAGAAATAGGGAGCAGCGGCAATATTGCCAACTGTGGCAAGGGTGTAGTCATTTCTGAAGATACCCACTTGACCAGCGCTCAAGTTTTGCGTAGATCCAGAGCTAGGGAGCGCAGTTTGCCCTACTGGTACTACGAAGAGCGTAGTTAATGAAAAATCAGCCATTTTGTTTTATTTTAGGTGATTAAAAAATCTATTCGTTTGTCTGAATTCTGTATATCGAGTTCTGTACAGCGGATTGATTCTCAGTGTACATTGCAAGATTTTGTACTGTTAAGTCTAACAGTTCATCCTCCAGATATAGTTCAAGTTCACAGTCCTGATCAAATGATGGTTCGCCATCTAGCATCACATATCCTGTCTTGTTAATATATACAGGATAGCGCATATAGGATATGTATATCTTACTTGGAGTGAAGGTACCATCTGTAAAGATGGATATTTCATCTGTCGAAAGGAAGTTGAAAGTCTCTTGGTATTCAAAAGAGGGCTTATAATGGTCGTTATTCAGAATGAACTGAAGATCACCATGTTTAGATAAGTCTCTGTTAATCCAGATCTTTCTATCCTTACACACCCCTTTGTCAGCCAGTACATAAGCATCTAAATAGAACATGTACTTAGGAACAAGGAGATGTAGATTAGCAAACCATTGATTTAGTTCAACGTTCCTGAGGGTGAGATCAAGAGGTTGATTGTTATAAGTGACCACTAAGCTTTGGAGGTCCTCGTAACGCTTCTTAAAAGCGTCAAGTCCCATCCCACTTATTACACTAAAACCATCAACCTTTTGTTTTATCAGCTTAATCTGGGCCTCATTGAGAGCCAGAATTTTATCTTCTAAGTTTATCTGCTGGTGTATGTTGGTCGATAGTTTATTTAGTTTTTGGTCAATCTTGTATAATAAACTATCTACTGGTATCATACTGCAGCTAATTTCTTAGATTTCAGCTTACCTTCGAGAGTGAGGAGCAAGTCCTGATTATCATCGTCAGCAAGCAATTTAATTAAATCATCTTCGTCCTTAGCTACTTCAAACTCACCCTCATAAATTTTACCATTTGGTCTTGCCCTATAGATTGAATGTGTGAGAGCTTGTTTCACTAAGTCTTTGATATGGAGTAAGTTATCCTTCATATCTGCGAAGCGTGTGAACACTTCGACAGGATTTAACCCTTGATACTTACCGTTCTTAAACTCGGTTTGTTTGAGTACGTTGTCTACAAGGTTGTAAACAGCTTCCTCTTTAGTATCATCAGTTACAGGTAATCCCAACAAGCGTGCCACTTTTCTTTTTCTCTCAGGAGTCATAGTGTCAAATTTGACAATAGCCTTGTTGATAAGTTGCTTCTTCTTGAACATCACTGCGTTTTCAATATCCTCATCAGCCACATAAAACTGTGTATCTGCAGGATATTCACCACGCTCCCAAGCTTGATAAGAGCTTGCAATTGTGGGATGTACACGCAACCAAGAGAAGGCTATTTCCTGAAGAGGAATAGAAAGATCAAAGAAGTTGTCTCCATCAAGCAGCTTTACAGGCTGAACGTGCAAAGTGTCATTAGTAGATGTAGAGAGTCCATAGTTCCAGAAACTAGAACGAGGACCTAGATCAACATCACCAAGAGCAGCTTGTAGCTTGTCTCTAAGTGCTGTTACACGCTCAGTCTCCATTTCCCTTTCAAGAGGATCAGAGATTCTGCGTATGTAAGCAGCATCAGGATCAATACCTGTGCGATACTTACCATCAAGTTCTTTGTAAGGATACTTAAACACCCCTGTTCCAGGGATGCGTGTAAGTCCTCTTAAAGAAAGGCCACCTTGCATTGTTTGAAGTTGAGAGTTGTTATACTCCTTCTTAAGTGTTGAGATTTTACCTAACTTACCCATATGTAGTTTATTTATTTGGTTTATTTGCAGAGATGTGAGGTCTGAACCTCATGGCAATTGGGAATTTCCCAATCCCCATCTCTGTAGTTTGAGAAGGCTCCCCCACCCTGAAAGTGGGGGGCATTCCTTCTCGGTAGGTTATAAGAACAGCCTAAGCTGTAGTCTTATTAGAATTGTGGGATTTCTTCAATCAACACTGTACGAGACAGGTCTTCAATGAATACATCACAACGATCCTTCATCCAGATTTCGTATCCTGGGAATTTGTTCGCAGAGCTCATACCCTGAGACTTAGCAAAGCCTAAGTGGTGGCGAGTTCCATCGATATATCCCCAAGTCATAGAAGGAGCACCCTTCATACGCACCTCACGGATGTTATTAACCATAGAGCCATCAGACATAGGACTTACGTCAAACACCATGAATACAGGGGTTGACTTCTTGTTCTGTCCAAACTCCAGATTAGATTGAGGAAGGTCAAGTTCTTTCAGNTGAATCAGTTCAACACGACCAGTCTCACGAGTTACCATTGCATCGAATGCAAAGTTGTAAGTGATGTGTTGTCCTTCTCCCTGCATGTAACGGTTTCCGCTATCAGCCATGAAGGTAAGACCGCTGTTCAAAGCGTCTGTCTTCAAAGCTTGCTGGAACACGTCAAAACCTGCTTCGTTAGTGTACATTTTAACACGACGGTCTTTAACATCCACACGACGATAGAACAGGTCACCAAACACAGAACGAATCAGGTTGGCAGTAAATTCACCACGGTTGTATTGAACCAGGTTACCGTTGTTACGCATGCGGTGGTAAACACCAGCAGAAGTACGCTTAAGTTCTTGCTTAGATCCGTTGGTCTTTACAGTACCAGGACGAGACCAAATCATACGCTTAACTTTCAGTTCAAGCATAGACTTACGCATCCAGAACTCAATAAATGGCTCCCATTTAACATCGTTACGAGTTAAAGGAAGTTGGTTACGACGCTGAGGTGCATATACAAGGATATCCAAAGGACGTCCTGCAGAGTCACGCATCATTTTGTCATCAGCCCACTCAGTGATTTTGTGCTCGAAACCATATGCAGAACCCAAAGATTCAAACATTGTGATTTGCTCACCCAAACGAGGAAGACCTAACAAATCTTGATCGAACTCACCAATTGCAGCATCAACCAACTCAAGCTCGATACCTACTTGTAAGAAAGTAGAACTTACGAAGTCTACAGTTGGGTTGTCTGTAACCAAAGTGAAAGTGTAAAGGAAGCCCATATTCCAAGGAATAGGATCCTTAATCACATACCAGCGAGGACCATACTGACGTGTACCAACAGAAACGATTGCGTTCTTAGAGAACTCGTTTGTGTCAATTACCACTTGGAACTCTTGTCCATCGATACCAGGCTTGCTCAACTCTTGAGTTGAGTTAGGGATGTCGATGATTTTGGGGAATTTGTAGGGAACAGCTACTTGCCATTTCCAAGCATCGCTATTATTATCAATGTAATAAGGCGTGCTTTTGTTGATCATGTCAAGGAAGTCATTGCTGTACAGAGAGCTCTGTGTATAGAGACTGATGATCTTCTTGTCGTAATCAGCAGGCTCAGTTGAGTGAAAGCTCTCCAGGTGGTTAGCGTCAGTTAGCTTACCTACAGCACGCTTGTCCATAGAAGCGACACGAGCATACGTGAAGCCAGTTAGACCTGGGATTGTTTGAATTGCCATTTTTTATTCTTTTGTGTTTATGAAAAAATTATAAAAACCATGAATTTTGTTTAGAAGGCTGAGAGCCACCGCTAGTTGTTGACTTAGTTTTAGTCACCTGTCTAGCCACTTCCCCAAACAGTTCGTTTGATTTCTTAGAAACGCCTGTTCTTTGGATGGTAGATAGAGTGGGATCTTTTTCTAAGATCTTCAGTAGCAATGCAACCTTCACTTTAGTTGCATGGTTTTCAGGTCTTTTCAACTCTAAGATGGTACGATCAAAATCTGTGAGAGTTTCTCCTGTTGCTGTTTTATACTTATCTACCAGCAGGAAGTCTTGTAGTTCGTTTGCCAACTTAGGGTTGAGGGGTATCCCGTCAAACTCCTTAGATTTCAGCTTGTCTTGAAGGACTTGCTGAACGTTATTAATATACTGATTCTTGATAGCTTGTTTCTGTTGTAGCTCTTGCTCAGCCTTTTGCTCCATTTGGGCAAGTTTCTGGGCTTCCTTCTTAACAAGCACTTTGTGGTGCTTTGTTGCTACACTTTCTAAATCGCCATAGTTTTTGAGCCTATCCACTTCTGTATCAATGTCTTCAGACTCAAATCCTTGATCAGCTAGAGCTTGCTTAATCACTGTCACTTGGTTATTCTCCTGTGACAAGTCCATATCAGCGAAGCTCACAACATTGTTATATGCACCAAAGTATTCCTTTGGATTAACACCTTTTACGAATATAGCATCGAACGCTTGTTGATAGTCTTCACCAAATTGACCAATGAAGTTCTGTACCATTTCAACAGCTCCTTTCTTCTTCTCAGTTTGGAAGCGCTCAAGGAATTCTTCAGGAGTGGAGATGTTAATTTCTTCTTCTTCATCATCCTGTGAAAAGACACCCAGTTTGAAGAGGTCGCGAGACAGAGCTGTGAATTGACTCACTTGCTCTCCTTCACCTTCTTCACCACTTTCTTCAGTAGGTTGTTCTGCAGGTTTAGCTTCTGCAGCAGGAGCTTTCTTTTTAACTGGTTGAGGATCAGCTTCTTCTGCATTATCCTCATCCCCAACGTTGTCTCCTAGGAAGCTAGATATCAGGTCTTGACCTGAAAGTTCTTTACCATCCTCTTTGGGAACAATCTCCTTACCTTTTGGAACATCAGGTTTTGTATCTGGTGTAGGGGGTGTAGCCTCTTTTACAATCTCCTGAAGTTGATCAGGACTGCTTGTAGAGGTTTCAGGAGCTAAAAGGTCATTTAGAAGCTCCGTACCACCAGGACCCATTTCCATGGTGTTCTCAATACTAAAGTTGCCAAACGATGGCGTCTCAAGGTTCTCAGCCATATGTAGTTGTTTTTGATTGGTTTATGAAACGTAAAAGTATATAATACCTATTGAATAACAAAGAGTTAGATGGCTATATAGGCTGTTTTCGTAGATAATATAGCATTAATGTAATTCACTCTAACGAAATCACTTTAATTCTACCCATCTGAAGCCAAGCTTCCATAGAAATCTAGCTGTTTTGGAGGACTCTTTACTTACCTTAGTCTCACTCCAATCAGGGTGTTTTAGGTGGAAATGCTCATGCAAGGCGGTGAGTAAATACCTATACCCACTCAATCTTACGTCTAGTTCTATCTTATTCTTATCATCCCAGGCCAGTCCATGAGCTTTTTCTCTGCCTAGTTTACGATGCTCTACCTTGTGTGGGTTTGTTATTTCCATATTGACTTGCCTCAAATATTTCTTTAAGGGCTTGATAAGTAATTAACAATGACATCTTTTTTATCCCATTTACCATTTCAACCTCTTCCTCAGACAACAAGACAGTGTCCATATCCTCAACAACACCCATAGCCTGTATGCAGGCTGTGATGTCTTCATGAGGAGTGGGGTCAAACTCTAGGGTGTCATCCAGTATCTCGTTGATATCCATTATTCTTTCTTAGGTTTCTTTGCTCTTCCTTTTGCGTTCTCTTTAGCTATGGCTAGGTCATTCTTCTGGTTCTCACGAGCCACTTGTAGTTTTTCCTTTTCGAGCGCAATCTTTTCAGCAGCCAGTCTGTTCTTTGTGTTGATGTCTGCCATCTTCATCTGATAATCCTTGGTTGTCCTTTCTTGTTCTGCAGCTATCTTGCTGATTTCCAATACATCAGGAGTTCCTGATTTATCTACATCAGACAGACCCATACCCATAGTCTTAGACTCAGCATTTATCAGAGCAATCTCTTTCTTGTTTATACGATCAAGTTCGTTCTGATAGTTTTCATTTGCAATCTCCTGCTCTTTCTCCATTTGAGCCTGTTGGATTTGAGCCTGAGCAATTTGACCCTGCTGTTCAACTTGTTGTTGCTGAATCTGAATCTTTTGCTGCTCCATGGCTTGTTGTCTATCACGCAAATCCTTGAACACCTTTTTCATGGCTCTCATAGACTTGGTGCTGTACAGCTCAATTACATCATACAAAGATCCACCGTTCTGCATCAAAGGCTGGGCCAATTGACGAAGCTCATTAAACATCTGTGTATCCTCAGGACGATTTGTCAAGAACACCTTCAGGTCACGGAATCTCAAGTCTGTACCATTAACAGATACAAAAGCGCTTTCACCCTCGCTAGTAATGTAGCTGAGAGTGGACTGAGGCTTCTTGCTTTCTACATACAGGGCAGCATCAATAATAGCTTGATAGAGCTGACCCATTACATATTCGTGAGCCACAAACCAGGGTTCTGTTTGAGAATAGGATTGTTGAATAGCTGTTTGTGTACCTGTAGCAGATTCACTAGCTGAAACAGATCCAAGCCTTTGTCTACTCATACCTACAAGCTCCCAACATTCGTTCTTTAGCTGCATAGCTAGTTGATAACGAGATTGGATTTCCTGTGTACGTGTGAGGTCAATATCTCTAAACTGATTGAAGCTAGAAGGACTCTTCAGGTTTTCAGGAGAGTCATCAATAAATACAACACCACGATTACGTGCTTCCATTTCCCAGATGTCCAGTGCATCTTGAGCATCACCATCCTTAGGGATAGGAACGTGTCTGATGGATGTTAAATACACCTTACCCACTTCCTTCTCTAACAGTTTGTAGAGCTGGTTCATACATACATTGTACAACACCTGGAAAGGCTTCATAAGATCTACAAGACTCTTCGCCTCTGTGTTCTTCACCTCAAAGGTGATACCAATGATGGGACAATAATTAAGAAGCTTAAAAGGTTTAACGTGATAGATGTCTGGACCAATCTTTGTACCTTGATACCACTGATTAATCCATCCCCACTCTAATGATTGTTGTGTAGGAATAGTGCCGCTCTTATAGTTTTCATCTACAAGAACAGATTGTTCGTTACCAAGCTCATCTAAATAAATGAGTTTACCAATCTTCTTCTTACTCATCCAATAGCAACGAACCACTACATATTTATATCCAAATGAACTAACGTTTGACGTTAGCCCTAAGAAGTCTTTTAGTCCATCATTATTCTCCTTCATCTCTGATTCAATAATCATACGTGTCTGGAGAACTAATGGGTCAAATGTATCATATGTCACTGAGTCAATACCAGGCACCACATTTGGATTGCCCAAATTAGACTCACGTACATTGATAAGTCCATAGTCTTGAAGTGAGCTCCTGAGGTGATCAATTTCTTCTTTAGTGAGGTCAGGAATACTTTCAATGATTTCTGAAAGCTCCATAACTTGCACTGTACCAGCGGCATAAGCCCCCTGAGCTCTACCTGTAGGATCAGAGATATACTTACGATCAGGAGTTGTAAGAAACCAAGTGTTCTTAGGGTTAGCCACCTCAACGTTAAATCCAAGCTTTGAGTTGTCTTCATATATGTGATAGAATTCTCTTCCAGAAATCAACATGTCACGAAATGCATCTTCACTCTTTTCCTTCAGATTGAATTCAGCTTTCTGACAGGTGAGTACGTGGTTAGCCCATTTCTCAGCTACAGAAGTGTAACTATCAAGTTGCTCCTGTACATTATCCATGGTCATCTGCATCACATCTTCTTCTTCTAGCTCCTCACCATTGATAGCAGCCATCTCTAGAATTTTCTGCTTAGCTTTCTCAACTACATACTTTTGCAGAATTTCTGTTTTAAACTGTAGCTCTTCAGCCTTACTATCATCATCAAAAGCTTTCACTTTAAATGTGTCAGGGCGCTTGCTTATTTCACCCACTAGTTCATTAACAGGAGTGGTGATGATGGAATACATCTTTACATATGCAGGAAGTTGAAGGTCAGCTGTAAGTACATCTGTAAAGCTTCTCACCTGAGGCTCCTGATAGAAGTCTTCCATCCTCAAGATGCCCTTCATTAGGTCATAGTTCTTTACAAACGTGTCACGGTTCTTTACAAACTCAGCATAAGCTTTGTTTGCAAAGTAGTCCATAGTGTTCTTTATCCAGCTTTCGTCCTGCTTTTCCTTGTCCGTTTTAAACTGGTCAGGAAATATGTTAAGATAGGCATACCTAATGGTAGCATCTTTCGTATATCTAATAATTGCCATTATGAGAACAATTTACTTTTTTTTCTTGGGAATAATCCTCTTGATTCTGTGAATAGCTGGTTTTTCTTATTTGGTCTAAAGAACGCTTTTAATCTGTCATCTCCTGACCCACCCACCTTTCCAAGTATGGGGTCCATTTTAAGAGCTTGTGCAATAGCTAGCTCTGCAGCCACAATACGGTCAAAGTTACCCTGATCGTTATACTGAATAATCTCTTCCAATAGAACAGGATCAAATATCTTTGACACACCTGTCACCTCTTTAATAATGTCACCATCTTCATTCTTCTCCTGATATACAACAGCCTCCATATACTTCTTAAGACAGTTGTGCAGATAGTCTCTTATCTTATCTGCTGAGCGGTGCACCCCATACTCACGTTTAACGGTAGTACCAGGCACCACTTCTTTCAACCATTCAGGTTGTTTCTCAAGATAGTGTGAATCTCCTTTAGCTTTCATATATTCTATAAAGGAGATGTCATCATTTTCACACAGTGTTCGTGCGTTATAATACTTAATAAGAAGTCTAGCCTGTTCTTCCCAGGTTTCTTTCTTATCAGGACGTGCACAATACGAAGCTACGAACATATCTTGGTATTTCTCACCAGTGATGTCGTGCATTCTCTTGTAAATATATACAGAACCCAAAGATGTAGAATAGGCAGCTTGTCCTTGTCTATAAGGGTCAACTCCTGCTACATAGAGTCCATATGGTGGGTTTTCTAAAGGAAACTCATATATCACTACAGGGGCATCCTTTAAATCACTGCTTTTCAGAGGGAAGTTGGTAATGGGTTGTTTGTCTGTAAACTCATGACTAATCTTCTCTCCATCATGGAACAATATAACAGGGGTGCCTGTACGTTCCTGATTAACAAGTCTAGCTTTTTGACGTTTAGCTGCCTCAATGTCAAATATGTTTGTATCCTCATTTAGGAAGATGTCATCCACCTCAAGTGGGTAGTACATCTTCTCTTTTAGATAGGCCACCCTATCTCCAGCCTTTTTAAGGCGTTCTAGGTTTGACTCTGTAATTTCTTTAGCCTTCTCTTCATTGCTCACCAGCATCTTAACGTTGTAAAGATCGCTTCCTTCAGGCTGTTCTAAAAACTTACCCAGGGTGCTTTCTTCCTTAGCTTCCATTCTAAACTTATACGAAATAAACAAGCCATGAATACGTTTCTCATCCTTTTCATTGTTGTACGTTAGGAAGTTGAAGTTGTCTACATCAAACATAAGGCTCTTGGCATCCATGAATCGCTTCATGTCACCACCAGTCCCAGTAAGAATTGGAGAGCACCCCCATCCATAAGGAGTTGTAAAACCTGGCACAGCTGCCTGAAATCCTCGGAGAAAATTACCCTTACCAATCTCATCTATAATTAGTTTACGTGGTTTGGTACCAGCAATAGCTTCCTCATTGTTTCCCTCATCCAGGTTACGAATNAGTATCTGGGAGAACGGNATACGNTCTCCTGATTTNGTCTTAATACCTAGGGTGACTTGGTTTTTCCAGTTATCCTCAACTCTCTGCCATCGCCATGCTTCAGGTAGGAAGTTAAGGCCCTTGTCCAGCTTATCTGTGATCAGCTTTATATCGGGGGCATTCAACCCAGCGATCACATTCTGGGAATTCTCATCAAATGTAGCGCCCCACCCTATGTAAGAAGCCTCGAGTACAGACTTGGCAAAACGTCGAATTCCTAGTATCACTAGTCCTTTCTTGTCTTGTTGAGCCCTCTCTATTTCGTTTGTCACAATCCACTCATTATCACGAAGGAGTGGGTTGGCATATTTCTGTGATATTCTTCCACGTTCATCAATAACATCCACCTCCGTGTGCCAGATGTTTAAGTGCCAATACAGAAAGGGGTTGATAAACACCCCATTCATCATAGCACCGTTTAAGCATATATCTCTATGGAAATCAAAGAAGGGTTTGTATTCAGCTGAGTCACGGTCAGGAATACGCCCCTGGTTTAAATACCAGTCTTTGTAGTCTATGCTTTTAATTTCGTTCATTATCTTCTGCTCCTGAGGAAGTCTTCAGCCATTGAGCTCAACTCTCCGTTACCTCTTACCTCCACCTTAGCTTCTTCTTTCTCACGCAGTTTTTCCACAACCTCCAGAAGAGCAAGGTAGTTTTTCATCGTTTCTTGGATGAACTTACCCTGTGCCTCAATGGAGGCAATCACCATGGGTATCATTCCTCCTTTAGACGTTGGTTTCCACTCTACACGGTCTTTTAGTTCGTGCAGAGGGTTAGCATCTACATAAGCCTTCCAGCTTTGTAGCTGTTGCTCAGCCCAATCGAGCTCAGCATTTATGTATGTAGTTTTCTTAATAGTCTTCGCCATTATCTTCTTCTTTTAAAATGTCATCCAGATTCATGCCATCCTTTATAATCTGGTCAAGCTCACTGTCATCTGTATGAGGAACATCTAGCTCTAGTTGAGATTTATACTTTTCTAGAGCAAATAGCACCTCTTTATCTGTCAACCCCCACATATCTCCATATTCATCAAGCGCTGTGGCTAGATGTCTACCCACATTGTAATTGGGATAGGCAGTGTGTAGTTGTTGAAGAAGTATAAGTATCTGACTATAATAACTTGCCTTTCTCATCAGCTTATTTTACTATCAAGCCAGCGCTTGTAGCAGACAGCTTATCCAATCCTGGTGTAATAACACTCTTGATTAGTTTGGCTATCTCTTCATTGGCTAGCGTTTTTACATCTTCTGAAATGCCTGGTGTGGCCACTAGAGCTCCAAGCTTCTCAATAACAATCCATGCTTCTACTACTGGGTTCATATTAATTGGTTTAAGTCTTCGTCATCAAGCTTTCTAGAGGGATCAATTTCCACCTCTACGTCAAAATCAGTTTCTTCTTTATCTCCTTTGGTATAATAGTCTTCTTTAACAGCAATCCCTATATTATCTTGCAACTCGTTGGGGGTACCGATAATATCCACAAAATCAGCGCCTTTATTCCAAGCGTCTGTAAGCACCTCAATTAATATCTTCAGAGGTATCTTCTTAAGGGTTATTTCTTGTCTATTTTCCATCAGGATTCATTTCATCTTCTTGATCTGCTGTCATTAGCGCCACCCATTTTTCTAAAGGGCAAGCACAAGAGAGACACTTAGTTTTGGCAGACAGGGTGCATCCACAGTGTGTGCAATGGTCATCTGGTCTGACGCTTTTATAGTTCTTTCTGTTTTTGGAGTGGTATTCACATCCAGCACAGATGGCCAACCTTTGTTCACTCGTCTCCTTTATTGTTTTCCTCAACGCTTTGGGCGGCAGCAGGTTGTTCCTCCACCCCTCGTAAATTTGGGAAACTATCATATATCCTTGGTTTTAAATCTCTTATACCATCCAGCGCTGTTTGCAGCTTCATTCTAGCCGCCTGCCTTTTGGCTTCTGGCAATGTTTCGTCTGCTGCTTTCTTTTCGAACAACGCCTTTTGGCTCAAGAACTTCTCCATCATCTTATGTGCCTTCTTCTCGTTAAAGAAGAACTTCCCAAACCCACTGATTTCCAAGCTCTTATGTTGAAATATGGCATCATGTGCTGATTGAAACTGATGATTCACAACAGTTTCTATCGTCTTTTCAGAAAGCATCATTTTGACAGCCATTCTCCTAATCAGATATTCCTTGACGGAGAGGCTAATTGGCTTATCCGTGAACAAGTCTGATTTCAAGGGTGATGTCATTGTCAAAGTTTAACAGTATCTGCGGATTCACCTTCACCTTGGTCCCATCCTTCACCAACACCCCTATCTTCTTGAGCCTAGAAATGATGTTATTTATGGAGGCATTGGTGGTGCCATATTTCTCACAGAAATCCTTACGTATGTTAGCGTAAGATATATTACCCCTCACAGCACTAAAAGCCAGAAGCTGTAATTCCCTCTGTGTCAACTTTAAACCATTTACAGCAGACAGGATGGTATAATACCTCTCAGCTAAGAGGGTGTCATCTTCCTCTTGTTTCCTTAGTTTCTGTAATACGATGGTTTTCATAAATTTAGTTAGTACAAAGATAGGAACTATTTATAACATAGTCAAATACAATCTTTTATGCTATAGCTATATTATGTCCGTTTTTACACTATCTATATAAAGGATGTATAGAACAATAACCCACCCACCACCCCAAAGCTACAACATCCTCTATATAGATTCCAAATTTATTTTTTGCACAAGGTAGCGTAAACCACTACTTTATGCAAAATTCTACTATACCCCTAGGTGTATATAAACAC
>JGI24766J26685_10000376_pt1 | contig 12575 bp, 8 predicted proteins | sample SanBayMetagenome_FD_26685 | JGI IMG/M metagenome (IMG submission 26685)
ACTTTCGTTGGCGGTTTACTTTCTGTTGCACTGTTCCCGCGGATTGCTCCGGGTGGGAGTTACCCACCGCCTTGCTCTGCGAAGTCCGGACTTTCCTCGGTCCAGTCTAGAAATTAATCTAGAGCTACAACGCGGTGATCCGGGCGACTCTTCGTGCATGATTGTAGTCCAAGAATAAAGCCCTACGATTAGCAAATGATGAGCGCGAATCTGCCACATGACCCGAATTGGACGCGCGCAAACACTTTAATTGCAACTACTAATCCAAGTGCCAAGATTGCATTGGTGGGAGTTCCTGCAAACAAGGGTTCGATTTCACCAACTAGTGCCGATCAGACACCAGATGCAATCAGAGGTGCACTTGCACGGTTTTCAACATATTCAACTTCTCAAGATATCGAATTGAGTGAAGATACTTTTACAGACTTAGGAAATATTGATTCACCAGATGGTCCTGAAGGAGTAGCTCGGGTTCATAGCTTTGTGAAAGATTTGTTGGCAAAGCACCAATTAATCATCGCACTCGGTGGAGATAACTCAATTACTTACTCCGTGGCATCTGGTTTGTGGCCAGATTTGTCCAAGATTGGCTTGATTACTTTTGATGCACATTACGATCTTCGCGATGGTCAATCAAATGGCTCCCCTGTTTGGCAGTTGATTCAGGCTGGTCTGCCCGGCAAGAACATTGTGCAAATTGGAATTGCTGACTTTGCAAATAGTGCCCAGTACAGTCAACGTGCAAAAGAAAATGGCATCACAGTTGTTACACGGGCGCAGTTGCGTGAGCAATCAATTGCTGAAGTCTTAAGAAAGGCACTTGAAATTGCTGGTGCAGACGGTCGCGAAATTTATGTCGATTTAGATGTTGATGTCTGTGATCGCAGCGTTGTTCCTGCTTGTCCTGCTGCTATGCCTGGTGGAATATCTGCAGATGAATTACGTCAAGCAGCATTTCTCGTGGGAGCGGATAAGCGCGTGCGCGCCATCGATATCACCGAGATAGATTCTGCAGCAGATTCTGAAGATCAAAGAACTGTCCGGTTAGGTGCCTTGCTAGTTCTTGAAGCAGCTAGTGGCTTTGCAACTAGATAAGCTCTTTAACAACTTCGCGCGCTGCCGAAACAATTGATCCAGAATTTACTAAAGATGTTGCTGCTTCAAGTTCTGGCGAAAGAAAACGATCCGGACCTACACCTGGAACCATTTTTCTTAACTCAGCAACCACTCGGCCAGTAGCAGGGGCAGGCTTTAAGCCTTCACGAAGTTCAATAGCACGTGCAGCCGTTACAAGTTCGATTGCCAAAATGCGTGCCAGATTATCGACAACTTTGCGCAGTTTGCGCGCTGCCGACCAACCCATCGATACATGATCTTCTTGCATGGCAGAAGATGGAATCGAGTCCACACTTGCTGGAGTTGCTAGGCGCTTGTTTTCACTGACTAATCCAGCCTGTGTGTATTGAGCAATCATCAAACCAGAATCAACTCCCGGATCATGGGCCAAAAATGGTGGCAGACCTGCAGAACGATGTTGATCAAGTGCGCGATCTGTTCGACGCTCTGCTATCGAGCCCAAATCAGCTGCGGCAATTGCAAGAAAATCCAACACATAACCAACTGGTGCTCCATGGAAATTTCCGTTTGATTCGACTCGACCATCAGGTAGAACTACCGGGTTATCAATTGCTGATGCCAGCTCGCGTTCTGCAATAGTTGAAGCGTAGGTAATCGTGTCCCGCACTGCGCCGGCAACTTGTGGCGCGCACCGAAGGGAATAAGCATCCTGTACTCGTGAATCATTTTCACGGTGTGATGCAACTATTTCAGAATTTTTCAGCAGTGCAAAGATGTTGGCAGCACTAACCGCTTGGCCAACTTGTGGACGCAACGGTGCATGTAGATCTGGTGCAAAGACTCGATCAGTACCAAGCAAACCTTCAATACTCATCGCAGTCGTGATGTCTGCAACTGTGCATAATTGTTCCAAGTCAGCACAAGCCATGATCAACATTCCGAGCATTCCATCGGTGCCGTTAATCAGAGCTAGACCTTCTTTAGCCTCTAGTTCAATTGGTTTAATCCCTGCAGCATTAAGTGCCTGCATAGTTGGCATTTGAACACCGTTGGCATCATGAACATTTCCTTCACCCATAAGAGCAAGTGCGCAATGAGACAGCGGTGCTAAATCTCCGCTACATCCCAATGATCCAAACTCTGGAACTATTGGCGTGATGCCGTGATTGAGAAAATCGATATAACTTTGTACAAGTTCTACTCGAACTCCGGTGCGACCAGAGGCCATGGTTCTAATGCGCAAAAACATCAAGGCGCGGACTACCTCTCGCTCTACGGCTGGACCAACTCCAGCAGCGTGTGAGCGAATCAGTGATTTCTGCAATTGTGCGCGATCTGCCACATCAATGTGACGGTTTGCTAGAGCTCCAAATCCTGTAGATACGCCATAAACCGGGATACCACCGGCGGCATACTCTTCAATGTATTTTCTCGATGCATTAACGGCATCAATTGATTGTTGTGACAGTTCAACCTTTGCATCATGTCGCGCTACGTTGATGACATCTGTAAAAGTCACACCTGATGTAGAAAGAGTTACGGTCTTATCTGATTTGGAGGCCATCTCGCCACACCTGTTCTACTAATTTAACACCTGGACGATATGCCAAGTGGATGTATGAATGTGAACTTAGAACTGAAAAATTGGCACGTGCGCCTTCAAATAGGTGTCCAATGTCGTCACGACGAAGTGCTTTGGCACCCCCCATAGTTGCCGACCACAACGCTTGTTCCGGAGAGAAGTGCATCTCTCTCACTGCAACAGCGATGATAAATGGCATGTTAGTTGTGTAAGAACTTCCGGGATTGCAGTCAGATGCAAGTGCAACAGTGATACTTGCTTCGAGAAGTGGACGAACATCCGGATATTGTGAACGCGTTGAAAATTCTGCGCCAGGTAGAAGAGTTGCTACGGTATTTGAAGTTGATAGCGCTTCTATGTCTTTTTCACTCAGGTGAGAAACATGGTCAACCGAAGCTGCATCTAATTCGACTCCAAGACGAACTCCTTGACCTTCTTGTAGCTGGTTGGCATGTAAACGTGGTTGCAAACCTTTAGCTATTCCCGCTTTAAGAATTGTGCGTGCATCATCTACCGAAAAGGCNCCTTTATCGCAGAAAACATCTATCCATTTTGAATAAGGAAGCACTGCATCCAACATCGGGCCAGTTACTAGATCCACATAATCCTTGGGGTTTTTGCTGTATTCAACTGGAACCACATGTGCGCCTAAGAAAGTAGTCTCTTCAGTAAAAGATTGTGCAATTTCTAATGAGCGACGTTCGTCTTCAACCGTTAAGCCATAACCTGATTTACATTCGATAGTTGTTGTACCGGAGGAATACGCCTCATTTAAAAGGGATTGTGCGTTGTTTTCCAGAACTTCGTTGCTGGCACTTCGGGTTTGTTCAACTGTGTGGGAAATACCGCCAGCGGTGTAATTCTCGCCCAACATTCGTGCGCGAAATTCATTACTTCGATCCCCCGCAAAGATCATATGTGTGTGGCTATCTACAAAACCAGGAATAACCGCTTTGCCATGTGCATCGATTTTTCGCTTGATGTGATGAGTTGGCGCATCTGNATTAGGACCGGCCCAGGCAATTACACCATCTTCAATCAACAAGGCTGCATCATTTATGATTCCAAGCTTTGTTCCGTCGTGCTGTGGATCATTTGTTACAAGTTGTCCGATGTTAAAGACAAGCGAACTGGTCATTCAATATCCAGCATCGGTACGTGAACATGGCGCTCTTTGGCGGTATCAATGGCGTGCTCATATCCAGCATCAGCATGGCGGATAACTCCCATACCTGGATCATTGGTTAATACACGTTCTAACTTTTGTGCAGCTAACTTTGTGCCATCTGCAACCGAAACTTGTCCAGCATGCATTGAGCGACCCATGCCGACGCCACCACCATGGTGAAGTGAAACCCATGAAGCACCTGATGAAATGTTCACCATCGCATTGAGCAAAGGCCAGTCGGCAATTGCATCTGAACCATCCAACATTGCTTCAGTCTCGCGATACGGTGAAGCAACAGAACCGCAATCAAGATGGTCTCGACCAATAACTATTGGTGCAGAAACTTCACCACGCGCAACTAAATCATTAAATGCAAGACCGGCCTTATCTCTTTCGCCATANCCCAACCAGCAAATACGTGCCGGCAAACCTTGAAAAGCAACTTTCTCTTGCGCCATAGTGATCCAGCGATGCAGTCCTTCATTTTCTGGAAACAGATCTAGAACGGCTTTGTCGGTGCGATAAATATCTTTCGGATCTCCAGAGAGNGCNACCCAGCGAAANGGGCCCTTTCCTTCGCAGAAAAGTGGGCGAATATATGCCGGAACAAATCCAGGGAAAGCAAAAGCCCGTGAGTAACCACCTTGACGAGCTTCATCGCGGATTGAATTGCCGTAGTCAAATACTTCTGCGCCTTTATCCATGAAGCCAACCATCGCTTCAACATGCTTTGCCATCGATGCCTTGGAGCGCTTTGTGAAATCCTCTGGGTTGTCCTTAGCCATTTGAGCTGCTGTGTGAACATCAACGCCAGCTGGAATATAGGAAAATGGATCATGTGCTGAAGTTTGATCGGTGACGATATCGATTGGAACATCCATGCTCAGTAACAATGGGAAAAGTTCGGCGGCGTTACCAACAAGTCCAACAGATAACGGAACACGTGCGTTCTTTGCTTTAAGTACCCGCTCTATTGCATCATCAACGCTATCGGCGATTTCATCTAAGTAACGAGTCTTAATTCTCTTTTCCAAACGGGTCTTGTCTATATCAATAATCAGACAGACGCCGCCATTCATGGTTACGGCAAGTGGTTGTGCGCCACCCATGCCACCACAACCACCAGTCAACGTTAAAGTTCCCTGGAGCGTTCCGTTAAATCTTTTTTGCGCTACTGCCGCAAAAGTTTCATATGTGCCCTGCAAGATTCCCTGAGTTCCGATGTAAATCCAAGAACCAGCGGTCATCTGCCCATACATGGTTAACCCGAGCTGTTCTAACCGACGAAATTCTGGCCAGTTGGCCCAGTCGCCCACCAAATTTGAGTTTGCAATTAACACTCGTGGTGCCCATTCATGAGTAGCAAAAACTCCAACCGGTTTTCCTGACTGAACTAGAAGGGTTTCATCATCTTTTANGTTAGTNAGACTTTTTACTATTGCATCAAAAGACGGCCAATTACGCGCGGCTTTTCCGGTACCTCCGTAGACAACCAAATTTTCTGGATGTTCTGCAACGGCTGGATCCAAGTTGTTGTGCAGCATGCGGATTGCAGCCTCTTGTCCCCAACCTTTAGCGCTCATGGTCGAACCTGTAGCCGCATGCAAAATACGTGGAGTGCTAGTCATAGGGTGAACAATATCGGGACTGCAGGAAATGCATAGTGGCANGANNTAATGAGTTCCCTTAGGGTTGCACCCATGATTACCAATNTCGATGCAGATTTTCTAGCTCTACCTCTTGAAAAGGTCTCAGATGCGGCGCTTAGTGCAGCCACAACCGCTGGTGCTTCACATGCCGATGTGCGCATTGAACGCACCCGAACCGGCCTGCTTTCTCTTCGTGATGCAAAGCCCGAGACGCAATCAGATGAGACAAACTTTGGAATCGGTGTTCGCGTAATTGTGAATGGTGCGTGGGGTTTTGCATCATCTCCTGATGTAAGTGTTGAGACTGCGCAGAAATTGGCTGCCACTGCTGTTGCTATGGCAAAGACATCTAAGCCACTTTCCACCGATGCGATTTCTCTTGTTCCAGAACCTGTCTATTCCAAAAAGAGTTGGGTCTCTGCATATGAAATTGATCCATTCTCGGTAACAGATTCAGACAAGAAAGATCGACTTGCATCACTGAGTTCAAAGTTGCTTGCAGCAAAAGGTGTNAATCACACAAGTGCTCANACNATGTATGTCAAAGAGCAAAAGCATTANGCAGATTCTGCCGGCACCAGCACAACACAACAACGTGTGCGAGTTCAGACTCAGATCGAAGCNATTTCAACTGGTGATCATGGTTTTGAATCCATGAGAACTCTTGCGCAACCTGCTGGCTACGGCTGGGAATGGATGGGCAATTCGATTTGGAATTGGGATGCAGAGATCGAGCAACTGCCAACACTTTTGGCCGAAAAGGTTGCCGCACCTTCTGTTGAACCAGGTCGTTATGATCTTTTGATTCACCCATCAAATCTTTGGCTAACAATTCACGAATCAATTGGCCACGCAACCGAACTTGATCGTGCAATTGGATACGAGGCAAATTACGCAGGAACTTCATTTGCAACACCTGACAAGCTGGGAACACTGAAGTACGGATCTGAGTTAATGAATGTAACTGGAGATCGCAGTACCGAGCATGGTCTAAGTACTGTCGGTTGGGATGATGAAGGTGTCGCAGCCCAACGCTGGGATATTGTCAAAGATGGAGTTTTGGTTGGATATCAACTAGATCGCCGTATTGCAGCAGCTGTGAATAAGGAGCGCAGTAATGGTTGTGCCTTCTCTGACTCTCCGGCACATGTGCCAATTCAACGTATGCCTAACGTTTCTTTGCAGCCAAATCCAACTGGGCCAACTCTTGAGAAGCTCATCGAATCAGTTGAGGACGGCATCTACATTCTTGGAGACAAGTCCTGGTCCATAGATATGCAGCGCTATAACTTCCAATTTACTGGTCAACAATTCCATCGCATTAAAAATGGAAAAATTGTTGGACAACTAAAGGATGTTGCATACCAAGCAACAACTACTGATTTCTGGGGATCAATGAAAACCGTTGGTGGTCCATCTACTTATGTTCTTGGTGGAGCCTTCAATTGCGGTAAAGCGCAACCTGGACAGATAGCAGCGGTAAGTCATGGTTGTCCCGCGGCAGTGTTCGACAAAGTTAATGTTCTCAATACAGTTGCGGAGGCGAGCAAGTGATTTCAGCTCAAGATCTCGTTGAAAAGATTCTGGCTCGTTCGACAACAGATGATTGCATCGTTGTGGTTCAGGACAGCACGCAAGCCAACCTTCGTTGGGCAAGTAGCACCCTTACAACTAATGGTGTTATCCAACAACGTAGTGTCACAGTGATTTCATTTGTTGCAGTGGATGGATCTATGGCATCTGGCGCGGTTACTCGTACCAATGTTGATGAAAGCGAAATTGACGCACTTCTTGCTGAAGCAACTGCAGCTGCAAAGGCAGCAGGGGCAGCCGAAGATTTCGCACCACTTGCGCGCGATGTTGCATTTGGAAATTGGAGCGCTCCGCATACTCCAACTGGACCAGAAGTTTTCACTGGGTTTGCCCCTGAACTTGGCGACATGATGCGCCGTTCTAAGTCAGATTCAATTGAATTATTTGGTTACGCCGAGCACACACATGAATCTATTTGGGTCGGTTCAAAAGGTGGAATGAGACTGCGCCATGATTCACCCGTTGGTCGCGTTGAAATGACCGGAAAGTCCCATCAACGTTCGCGTTCAACATGGGATGGGGTTGAAACCCATGACTTTAAGGATGTATCGGTTGCAGCAATCGATGCAAACATTCGCCAGCGTTTAGCGTGGCAGGAAAAGAAGATTGATGTTCCTGCAGGACGCTACGACACAATTTTTCCTTCAGGGTCAATCGCCGATATCTACGTCTACATGATGTGGGTTTCTGGTGGACGTGATGCCTTTGAAGGCCAAAGCGTATTTTCAAAGAAGGGTGGCGGTACTCGCGTTGGTGAAAAACTCTCTAACGTAGGACTGCAACTCTTTAGCACTCCAACACATCCTGTATTGGCTGGATCTCCATTTGTTTCTGCATCAACAAGTAGTTCATTTACTTCAGTCTTTGATAACGGACAAAAGCAATCACACGTTGATTGGATCAAAGATGGTGTGCTGCAGTCGTTAGTTCAGACTCGGGCAAGTGCGAAACTTACATCGCTTCCGTACACACCATTTGGCGATAACTTGATCATGAGCGTTGATGGCGGCAGTGGAAAACTAGAAGATCTTGTCAAGAAAGTTGATAACGGATTGCTGCTAACAACACTGTGGTACATCCGTATGGTTGATCCGAATTCATTATTGCTTACTGGTCTTACCCGTGATGGCGTTTACTATGTCAAAAACGGCGAGGTTCAAGGAGCAACAAATAACTTCCGTTGGAATGATTCACCGGTTAGTGCGCTGTCTCGAATTGCTCATGCCGGAGCTACTGAATGGACTCAGCCTCGTGAATGGGCCGGAGACATGACCAGCATGTCTGTGCCACCAATGGTAATTAAAGATTTCAATATGTCGACTGTGAGCCCGGGAAACTAACCCCGGACTCACAGTTCAACAATCGGAGATTACTTTTTTTCTTCGTTGCCACCAGTTATGCGACCAGCGTGTGCATGTGCGGTTGGATCCTTCTTGACCTTGATCAAGCTGGCTACCGTTGAAACAATCAAAATAAGTGCGATGACTGCCAAGCTGACCAAAGTTGGGATCTTAGGTACTTCATACCAAATTTCGTGGACGTAAGTCATGATCAACTTAACGCCGATAAACATCAAGATGATTGAAAGGCCAAGAGATAGATAGACAAGCTTGTCTAGAAGACCCTTGAGCAAGAAGTACAAGGCACGTAATCCCAGCAAAGCAAAGGCGTTAGCTGCAAAGACCAGGAATGGCTCTTGAGTTACACCAAAGGTTGCCGGAATTGAATCAAGTGCGAACAACAAGTCTGTCGATGCAATAGCAATCATCACCAAGAACATTGGAGTTGCAATGCGCTTACCATTTATACGAGTAAAGATCTTTGAACCGTCATATTCATCAGTCATAGCAATTCGCTTTCTGATGATTTTCACAAGCTTGTTGTCCTCAGGTGAAGGATCTTCATCCCAGTGCTTGAACAGACCCACACCTGTCCAGATCAAGATTGCACCAAAGATTACGAAGGTAAAGCTAAATGCTGCAAGTGCTGCTGCACCCACTGCAATGAAGATTGCACGTAGAACCAGCGCAAGGATCACACCGAACATCAAGACGCGTTGATGGTAGATAGATGGCACAGCAAACTGTGCCAAGATAATTATGAAAACAAAGAGATTATCTACAGACAGAGATTTCTCGACTAAGTAGGCAGCAAAGTATTCAGTTCCAAATTGTGACCCAGCTGTTTGCCAGACCCACACACCAAAGGCGATTGCAACGCCGATATAGAAGATCGACCATATTGCAGCTTCTTTGAACATGACATCATGCGGCTTACGGCTAACAGTAAGTAAATCGACAACAATCAGCGCCAAAATTGCGCCGACTACAATTGCCCATGTTAAGAGCGATACATCCATGAATACACCTATTTCGTATAAGGGGCCTGTGGTGCCAAGGTCTCCCTCAACCGCTAGCAATTTACAAGCTATGTGGTCGCAGCTCCGGGATATTTCTATCCGTATTGACGAAGATGCCGAACGAGGTACTCCCCTTAACGTAGGNAAATAGTAGGTTGATAAAAATTTGTGTGCAAATCCAAAGGCACAAAAATCACATTTTTCCTTGTATTCAGACTGTAAATAGGTCACAGTTCACGAATGCAAACAGGTAGAAGTGTTGTTTATGCCCGTAAAGGTGGGGCTGCCGCGAGCCAGCCATTGGCGGTAAGTGCGGCTATTAATGTTCTTAATCAAGGTGGCACATTTATTGATGCGGCAATCGCCCTGAGTTCAGTTTTGTGTGTTGTCGAACCTGGGGCTTCCCATTTGGGTGGTGATGCTTTCTTGGTAACACACCATGCAGCAAGTAAAACCAACTTAGCTTTTAATGGAAGCGGCGAAGGCTCGCATGCGGCAACTCCTGAAAACTATAAGGGCGGAATTCCTTTGCATGGCTACAAATCAGGAACTGTTCCTGGTTTAGTTTCGACTTGGTTTGAAGCTCATCAGCGGTATGGAAAGTTACCGATGGCAACGCTGTTAGCCCAAGCAATTGATTATGCAGAAAATGGGTTCCCGGCAAATACTGGATTTGTTCGCCGAATCGCAGGCCATTTGGCGACCGCGCCCGAAACTCAAATATTCAAAAACATGGGAATCAATGTCGATGTAAAGGTTGGAGAATTAGTAGTTCAAAAAGATTTAGCACGCTCTTTGCGAGAAATTGCACAAGGTGGTCGCGCAGCCTTTTACGAGGGCCGAATCGCGCAGCAACTTGTTAAAGGTTCTGCTGGTTGGTTTAGTCAAGAAGACATAAAAGCTCACACGACTCGTGTACTCGATCCGCTTTCAGCTAAATATCGCGACAAAACTATTTACGGCCAGCCTCCACCAACACAAGGAATGATCTTGATGGAGGAGCTTTTGCTCAATGAAAGGTTTGATATTGCTTCACTTTCAGAGGCAGATCGAATCCACGTTGGAGTTGAGTCTAAAAAGATCGGGTTTGCCGATCGCAATGCGATTCTGGGAGATCCAGAATTCATCGCTGTTAACACTAAAAGAATTCTTTCANAGTCTCATATCGATCAGCGTGCAGCCCAGATTTCAATGAGTGCTGCGGGACGAGATGTNGCTCCCGTGAGTGAAGGTAGCGATACCACCTACTTTTTAGTGGCAGATTCCGAAGGCAACGCTGTTTCCTGGATTCAATCAGTTTTCCATGGCTTTGGTAGTTCTTGGGTTATTCCAGAAACAGGAATTGTTTTGAACAATCGATTGACAGGATTTTCACTTGATCCACAATCGCCCAACNTCATCGCACCAGGTAAGCGGCCTGCACATACATTAAATGCATTTACTGCAGTGCATCCTGATGGTTCCTTGTATCTAGTCGGTGGAACACCAGGTGCAAACATTCAGGTGCAAAGCAATTTGCAATTACTTGTTAATCTCATTGATTTGAAGATGAATGTGCAAGAGGCAACTGAAGCGCCACGTTGGCAACATCTCAATGCTCCAGGACAAAGTTCGGAAGAAGAAAAGGGCGCTGGAGTTCTAGAGATTGAAAATCGAGTTTCAGATGAAGTCTTTGAACTTCTGCGCGCAAAGGGACATGAAGTCAAAGCTCTTTCGCCATGGGGACACGGCTCATCGGTTCAATTGATGGAGGTTCTTGCTAACGGAACCTTTGCTTTTGGATCAGACCCTCGTAGCGAAGGTCACGCTTCAGGAATTTAGAGAGAAGGCCAGTTTTTAGAGAGAAGCTAGGGCTTCATCTAGAACGCTTAATGCATCCTTCAGAAGTTCTTCTGTAATAACAACTGGTGGCAAGAAGCGAACAACGTTTGAGTATGTTCCAGCTGTTAGAACTAAAACACCCTTGCTCTGGCAATACTTAACAATTGCAGTCATCGCGGCAGTGTTAGGTGTCTTTGTGCCAGGCATAACTAATTCGATGGCTTGCATTGCTCCGCGTCCACGGACTTCGCCAATAACTGGATATTTTGCAGCCATAGCTCGCAAAGAATCTCCCAGAATTTGGCCGATGTGATTTGCGCGGGCAACAAGATTTTCTTCAAGCATGGTTTCCATGGCGCCAAGTGCGGCAGCACAAGCCACTGGATTTCCACCATAAGTTCCACCAAGGCCAGAAACATGAACTGAATCCATGATTTCTGCGCGAGCTGTGACACCAGCTAGTGGTAATCCGCCTGCAATTCCCTTTGCTGTAACGATCATGTCAGGCACTACGTTTTCGTGCTCGACTGCAAACATATTGCCTGTACGGGCAAAACCGGTCTGTACTTCATCTGCGATGAAGATGATTCCGTTATCTGTTGAATACTTAGAGAGTGCAGGCAAGAAACCCTTCGGTGGAACGATAAATCCACCTTCGCCCTGAATAGGTTCGATGATAATCGCGGCAACGTTGTGCGCGCCGATTTCCTTATCAATCTTGTGAGTGACCATATCAATCGCATCTTCAGTAATTGTTGCTTGATCGCCAACCCAATGGAAGGCATATGGCATTGGTACGCGATAAATTTCTGGAGCAAAAGGACCAAAGCCTTCTTTGTATGGCATGTTCTTTGCAGTCATAGCCATAGTTAGATTGGTACGTCCGTGGTAGCTGTGTTCAAAAACAACAATTGCTTGACGCTTTGTGTAATGGCGTGCAATTTTGATTGCGTTTTCAACTGCTTCAGCGCCTGAATTAAGAAGTAATGACTTCTTCTTAAATGAACCAGGGGTCATTGCATTTAACTTTTCACATACTTCGATGTAGCCCAAGTACGGTGCAACGGTGAAGCATGTATGTGTAAATGCTTGAACTTGATCAATCACGCGATCAACAACACGTTGAGCTGCGTTTCCGATAGTAGTAACACCAATACCTGAACCAAGATCAATNATCTGGTTGCCATCAAGATCCAAAAGGATTGCATCACTTGCGCGTTCAATGACCGCAGGAAAGGCAAGGCCTAGTCCCCCAGATGTCGCCTCACTGCGGCGCTGTAGCGCCTCGAGAGATTTTGGTCCCGGAATAGCGGTAACCAACCGACG
>JGI24766J26685_10000378_pt1 | contig 12568 bp, 14 predicted proteins | sample SanBayMetagenome_FD_26685 | JGI IMG/M metagenome (IMG submission 26685)
ATCCAGATGATGGCGTGACAAGAATAAAAGAGTTCAAACAAATGGTGAAGGCCCTTCACCAGAAAAAGATTCGGGTTGTGATGGACGTGGTATACAATCATACCATGCTCACTGAAAACTCTTATTTCAATCAACTGGTGCCCGGGTATTATTACAGACAAAAAGAGGACGGTTCTTTTTCAAATGCTTCTGCATGTGGAAATGAAACAGCCAGTGAGCGACCCATGATGAGAAAATTCATGTTGGAATCACTCAAATATTGGGTAAAGGAATACCATGTAGATGGATTCCGATTTGACTTGATGGGCATTCATGATATTGAGACCATGAATTTGATATCAAACGAACTCAGGGCAATCAAGCCTGATATATTATTGTATGGAGAAGGATGGACAGCCGGATCTTCTCCTTTGCCAGATTCCTTGAGGGCATTGAAAAAGAATGCATACCAACTTTCCAATATTGCGGTATTCAGCGATGATCTTAGGGATGCCATCAAAGGAAGTGTATTCGAGCAATTGGACCGCGGATTCGCAACTGGAAAGGCTGGTATGGAGGAGTCAATCAAATTCGGCATCACCGCTGCCTGTCAGCATCCTCAAATAGATTATTCTAAGGTCAATTATTCAAAAGGGCCCTATGCTAAAAATCCATCACAGGTCATCAGTTATGTCGATTGCCACGACAATAATATATTATGGGACAAACTTGCCATCTCAAATGCAAGTGATACAATGCTTGCCAGAAAAGAAATGCAAAAACTCGCATTGACCATTGTGTTGACCTCCCAGGGAATTCCATTCTTACATGCAGGAACAGAGTTTTTACGTTCAAAAAAAGGGGTGGAAAACTCTTTCAATTCATCCGATGAAATCAATAAAATCAATTGGTTTGACAAGGCAGACAATTTTGACGTATATCAATATGTNAGGTCACTTATTTCCATGCGCAAAGACCATCCAGCATTCCGATTGACCACCCAAAAAGAAATCGCTGCATTGATTGATTTTAAACAGGCGGAAAACGGACTCATTGGATATGCGATAAATGGGAAAGAAGCAGGCGATGAATGGAGTAAGATTTTTGTTGTGTTCAATGGAAGTGCCAAGGAGCAAAAAGCAAAAGTTCCCGAAGGCAACTGGTCGGCTTTTGTATGGAACAACCAAGTCTCCGGTAATGGATCAACCGTCAACGGTGAAATTGCATTGCATCCACACGCAGCAGCGATTTTGTATCAAAAATAGCGGCAATAAGAGGCGGACTTCTCAAATTTGCAGATGTCCCCATTCTGCAATATTTTTGCAACTCTTTTAAACAGATTTTATGTCAAGAATCATTGCGTTTCGCGAAGCACTCAGGGAAGCCATGCAGGAGGAAATGAGAAGAGATGAGAGGGTATTCCTGATGGGTGAAGAAGTTGCAGAATACAATGGCGCATACAAAGTCAGTCAGGGTATGCTGGATGAATTCGGTCCAAAGCGTGTGATTGATACCCCCATCGCTGAATTGGGTTTTACAGCTGTTGCAGTAGGTGCAGCTCAAAATGGGTTGAGGCCAATTGTAGAATTCATGACATGGAACTTTGCCGTATTGCCTCTTGATCAAATTTTAAATACCGCATCTAAAATGTTGGCCATGAGTGGTGGCCAGGTTGGTTGTCCGATTGTATTTCGTGGTCCAAATGGATCGGCCGGTCAATTGGGTGCACAACACTCAACTGCATTTGAAAGTTTATATGCCAATATTCCTGGATTGAAAGTTATTTCCGTTTCAAATCCATACGACGGAAAAGGATTGTTGAAAAGTGCGATTCGTGACAATGATCCGGTTATATTCATGGAGAGTGAAGTGATGTATGGTGAAAAAGGGGAGGTTCCTGAAGAAGAATATTTGATTCCGATTGGCAAAGCAGATATCAAAAGAGCTGGAAGGGATGTTACCATTGTATCCTTCAATAAAATGATGAAGGTGGCATTGGGTGCTGCCGAAGAGCTTGAAAAAGAAGGCATCAGTGCCGAAGTGATAGATCTTAGAACCATTCGCCCACTTGATTGGATGACCATTTTGGAAAGTGTGAAAAAAACAAACCGACTTGTCATTGTTGAAGAGCAATGGCCGTTCGCTTCTGTGTCATCAGAAATTACCTATAAAATTCAAAAAGAAGGTTTTGATTATTTGGATGCGCCGATCAGAAGAATCACGGCTGCTGATGCACCCATGCACTACGCACCCAATTTGGTTGCTGCATATCTTCCAGATGTTGCAAGAACTGTGAAGTTGATCAAAGAAGTGATGTATATCCAAAAGTAGATGACAACCTTGAAAAGAATATCATTCCTCTTTTCAATCATTTTATCTCTCAACACAGTCTCCCAGGAAAAAGTTGATACTGCATCCTTGAATGCAGTAGTTGTCAAGGGTTTTGAATCTAATAAATCCCTTATCAATACACCAGCTTCCATCAGCTTGTTAAGTAAGGCAACACTGAATGCATCCTCGGCATTCTCCATGCTGCCTGCGCTCAATACATCCAGTGGTGTCAGGATGGAAGAAAGATCGCCAGGCAGTTACCGATTGTCAATCAGGGGCAGCTTGTTGAGATCTCCTTTTGGAATCAGAAATGTAAAAGTCTATTACGACGATTTTATTTTAACAGATGCAGGCGGAAATACCTACATGAATTTGTTGGATATACATTCTATCAACGGACTTGAATTGATCAAGGGTCCCGCTGGGAGTGTATACGGCGCAGGTACCGGAGGTGCAGTTTTATTGAATGGATTCGGTGCATTGAAAGACAGCAATGATCTGAAATTGAGATTGTTGGGTGGAAGTTTTGGAACACTCAATCAATCACTTCAATATCAGCATCAGTCAAAAAATATTCAGTTGAATGTTGGACAGGGGCATTTTCAATCAAATGGATTCAGGGTGCAGAGCAAAATGCGTAAAGACAATGTTCAGTTGAACATGCGCATCAAGAGCAATGAGCAGATATCTACTGATTTCATATTGTTCTACTCAAATCTTTTTTACCAAACGCCAGGCGGGCTAACTTTTGCGCAGTTCAATGCAGATCCCCGTCAATCCAGACCTGCCACTGCCACATTGCCTTCTGTAGTTGATCAAAAAACTGCCATATACAATAAATCAGCATTCATTGGTTTTTCAAATACCTATAAAATCAATTCAAGATGGAAGACTGTAGGTTCGGTGACAAATGGATTGACACAGTTCAAGAATCCTTTCATCACCAATTATGAAAAGCGAAGAGAATTCAACCTTGGATTTCGTTCAAAGATTGTATACGAAAACAATTTGCCAATACCCGTACAGTGGGTAAGCGGATTTGAAATACAGAGAGGAGAGTATGCCATAGACAGCAGTGGAAATATCAAAGGTGCACCAGATGGAAACAAGGTATCGGACGAAGTCATTGCAAGGCAACAATTTGCATTTACACAATTGAACATCCAACCATTGCGGTTTTTACAAATCCAATCAGGGTTGAGCATCAATCGATTTTTTTATTCCATTCAAAGAACCACAGGCGCCCCTGCCAATGGAATAAAAAAATTGGATTTCAACAGACAGCTTTTACCAAGGATTGCATTGCTGGCGGCTCCTGGAGCAGGAATTTCTTTGTATGGTCAATTGTCAAAGGGGTATTCCTCTCCATCTATTGCTGAAATACGACCATCAGCAGGCGGCGTTTATTCCGGACTCCAAGCAGAGTATGGCTGGAGCAAGGAGATTGGCATAAAGCTCTCAGCATGGAGGAATAAACTTTACATGCAGGCCGCTTTATTTCAATTTGATTTACGAGATGCTATTGTGCGCAGGGTTAATAACATTGGAGCAGAATATTTTGTAAACGAAGGAGATGTCCAACAAAAGGGCATTGAAATAGAGTATCAATACAACCTGGTGAACTTGCCACGGCAAAAATTTTTCAAATCACTCAAGTGGTCGCAGGCCATCACACTCAATGATTTTCGTTTCGTGAACTATAAAAACAACCAAACCAGCTTTGCGGGCAATCAATTGACAGGAATTGCTGATAATGTCATCGTATCGAGTTTGGCGATGGATCTAACAGCGCATTTTTATTGGAACGTACAATTCAATTATGTGGGTAAAATGCCTTTGAATGATGCGAACACATTTTTCAGCAATCCCTACAGGCTCTGGCAATCAAAGATAGGATGGAGGTCAGGTCATACCAGACCGATTGAGCTGTTTCTGCTGATGGACAATATCGGAAATGAAAACTATTCATTGGGATTCGACATCAATGCGTTTGGAAACAGGTTCTACAATCCAGCCCCCAGTAGAAATTACCAATTCGGATTGATCATCGATCTCAAGTAAATTATTTTCCTGTGTTCAATTTCTGAGCAAACAGCCATTGGAGGAGATTCGGTTCTGCGAAAGCATTCTTCCAGCTGTCGTGGTTCACACCTGCATACTCAGAATATTTTGCGTTGGGATTTGTTTTTTTGAGGATGCCGTAGATCAGCCTGCTGTTGGAAACATTGATGACTGCATCTTTATCACCATGAAAAATCCAAATCGGAAGATTTTTTCGATAGTCTTTCAGTTTATTCGGATTTGTTGCTCCGCATATGGGAAATGCAGCTGCAAATGTTTGAGGTCTCCTCCATAACAATTCCAGTGTTCCAAATCCACCCATTGACAAACCTCCGATGTACACTCTTTTTTTATCAATTTGATTTGATTGTAGCAGGGTATCAATAAAATCACTTAAGAGTTTGAGAGGTTTTCTGATNGCAGCAGCGTCAGAAAATGCATACCCGGTGCTGTCATTGAGAGCATTCTTATTGTATTCGGACCATTTATCGTTTGGGGGGCATTGAGGGAAAATTACAATGGCAGGAAATTTTACTCGATTCAATGAATCAAGAAATAAATCTGCTCCCCATGTCAGTTGGGCTTCATTGTCATTTCCTCTTTCTCCTGCTCCATGTAAAAAGATCAGTAGTGGATATTTTTTGGTTGCATCAAAGTTGATCGGAGTCAGAATTCTGCATGGAAGGGTGTCTTCACCTGAAATGAACAATTGCTTTTCAAAAAGATCTTTGTCTTGTGAAAGCGCTGGGGTGAAAAGAATGGTAAGAAAAAAGACAATGGTGTAAGATATTTTCATTTCAGAATTCTTTTTGTGAATTTAATGAAAAGAGAAATTATAAACGTCTTGTAATAACAGGTAAAATACTTTTTTTCCAACTTGAAAAACTACCAGCATTGATTTGATTTCTTGCTTCTTTGACAAGCCATAGATAAAATGCCAAATTTTGAATACTCGCAATGGTCAGTCCTAATATCTCTTTGCTTTTGACCAGGTGTCTCAAATAGGATTTGGAGTAAAAGTTTGAAACATTGTTATCCAGCACCGGATCAATGCTGGTGTGATCAAACTCCCATTTTTTATTGTCTATGTTGATGATTCCTTCGGAGGTGAAGAGCATNGCATTTCTTCCATTTCTGGTTGGCATTACACAATCAAACATGTCNACGCCATAAGAAATACATTCCAGTAAATCCTGCGGAGTTCCAACACCCATCAGGTACCTGGGTTTGTTTTCTGGCAGGTGTTCACAAGACCACGCACACATTTCGTAAATTAAATGCGTGGGCTCTCCAACGCTCAATCCCCCAATTGCATTTCCAACAGCATGTTTGGATGCAATGTATTCGCAGGATGCTTTTCTTAGATCTTTTTCTGTTCCTCCTTGTGCAATGGGGAAAAGATTTTGATCGTATCCATAGTGTCCCTCAGTTTCACTGAACCGGTTGAAACAGCGATCCAGCCAACGGTGTGTGAGTTCCATCGATTTTTTTACATATGTATATTCGCTTGGATAGGGAGGACATTCATCGAATGCCATGATGATGTCTCCTCCAATTACACGTTGGATATCCATTGCTTTTTCTGGAGTGAACAGGTGCTTGGATCCATCAATATGACTTTGAAAAACCACTCCTTCTTCGTCGATTTTTCTGTTGGCTGCGAGAGAGAAAACCTGGTATCCGCCACTGTCGGTAAGAATTGGTTTTTCCCAACCATTGAATTGATGCAATCCTCCGGCTGATTGCAATACTTCCAATCCAGGTCGCAAGTAGAGATGATAGGTATTGCCCAGAATGATTTCTGCTTTTATATTTTCATGAAGTTGCTGTTGTGTAACTGCTTTCACTGTCCCTGCAGTTCCAACCGGCATGAAAATGGGGGTTTGTATGATACCATGATCTGTTGCAATGGTGCCAGTCCTGGCATTGGAATGAGGGTCTTTTTTATCAATCTGAAAAGAGAGAGGAGGCATGCTGCAAGTTACTCAGAAAGCTTGATCAAATTTGAACAGGTTGTTTTACATTTGGTCAAATAATAATCAGTTTATGGAAACAGGTTTGTTGCATTTGCATAATTTGTTGCGCTGGGTTATACTGGTGCTGTTGGTTTTATCGGTTTTAAAATCATACAGCGGAATGAAGTCAAATAAAACTTTCACTGCAGGTGACAAGAAGATTTGGTTGTTTACCATGATATCAGCACATATCACTCTTGTATTGGGATTGTATCAGTGGACGCTCGGAAGGTTTGGACTGTTTACGTATATTAAACCTGAGGGAGTATCCATGATGAAGGACCCGACCCTGCGTTATTTTCAAATGGAGCACCCGGTGATGATGATCGTCGCCATTGTTCTGATCACCCTTGGATATGGCATGTCTAAGAAGTCGGTTTCAGATGCAGATAAGTTCAAAAAGGCCTACAAATACTTTCTGGTTGCCTTGATTCTGATCCTGGTTTCCATTCCTTGGCCGTTCAGGGAAATTGGCCGACCCCTGTTTCCGGGCATGTAGGAGGGTCTTCTAAAGAGGAATTTTCACAATCAATTGATATTCAGCTACTTGATTAAAAAGTGACCTTCTGACTGTTTGGGTATGAAATAATGTCAACTTATTTTTCAAATTACGTTGATTTTCTTATCTTTGCGCTCCCAAAAACTATGGCCAAACAGGATCTAATTAAACAGGACGGAACAATTGTAGAGGCATTGAGCAATGCAATGTTCAAAGTGAAATTAGAAAATGGGCATGAGATCTTGGCTACCATTTCAGGAAAAATGAGGATGCATTACATCAGAATTTTACCTGGCGACAAAGTGGGAGTTGAAATGAGTCCATATGATTTAACAAGGGGAAGAATCATTTTCAGGTACAAGTAAACAACACTCTGCGGAGTAAAAAATAGAGATATGAAAGTTAGAGCATCCATCAAAAAGCGTAGTGCAGACTGCAAGATTGTGCGTCGCAAAGGAAAGTTGTATGTCATCAACAAAAAGAACCCCAGATTCAAGCAACGTCAGGGGTAATCAACAAATTAAAAGCTAAAACTTAAAAATATATATGGCTCGTATTGCAGGTATAGATTTGCCAAAGAACAAAAGAGGTGAGATCGGTCTCACGTACATCTTCGGAATTGGACGTGCAACTGCACAGTACATTCTAGACAAAGCTGGAATTGTTTATGATAAGAAAGTGAATCAGTGGAATGATGATGAGCTGAATGCAATCAGAAATATCATCACCAATGAATTCAAGGTGGAAGGTCAGCTACGTTCTGAGGTTCAAATGTCTATCAAGCGTTTGTTGGACATCGCCTGCTACCGCGGTCTTCGCCATCGTAAAGGATTGCCTGTAAGAGGTCAAAGAACCAAAACCAATTCTCGAACCAGAAAAGGAAAGAGAAAAACAGTTGCAGGTAAGAAGAAGGCGCCTAAGAAGTAATAAATAAGGTGGTGTGCGAACACTGCCTGTNTATATATGCACCCATAAACTGTTCAATGCCGGAAACCAGGTGCAGGATAGGATTGAGCAGGGTCTGAAAGGATTGACAACAATTTTGAGTACCTATTTAAAAAATTATGGCTAAAGCACAACAACAGACCAGCGCTAAATCCGCTGCGAAAAAAAGAGTGGTAAAGGTTGACAGTTTTGGAGATGCTCACATCAACGCCACTTTCAACAACATCATCATCAGCTTAACAAACAAATCCGGTCAGGTTATCTCATGGAGCAGTGCAGGTAAGATGGGATTCAGAGGCTCTAAGAAGAATACACCTTACGCAGCTCAAATGGCAGCGCAAGATGCAGCACGTGTTGCAACGGAGGCTGGGCTTAAAAGAGTGGATGTGTTTGTAAAAGGTCCTGGTGCAGGAAGAGAAGGCGCCATCCGCGCCCTTGCCAATTCTGGAATCGAAGTGGTGATGATCAAGGACATCACTCCATTGCCGCACAATGGTTGCCGTCCTCCTAAAAAGCGTCGTGTATAATCAATCAATTATAAAGGACAACAGATTCAGTTTTTTGATTTTTTCATAATCTGCTGTCTGAACTAAAAAATCAAAATAAAAAAACTATGGCTCGTTACACTGGACCCAAAACAAAAATCTCGAGGATCTTCGGTGAACCTATTTTAGGCAACGGAAAGTACCTCGACAAAAACAGCAATCCTCCTGGTCAGCACGGTGCGCAACGCAAGCGCAAGTCACTCGGAGAATATGCTATTCAGTTGAAAGAAAAGCAAAAAGCAAAATATACCTATGGTCTGCTTGAGCGTCAGTTCCGCAAAACGTTCGAAGAAGCAGCCCGTTTGAAAGGGGTAACAGGTGAAAACCTGATCAAGTTGTTGGAAGCTCGTCTTGACAATACCGTATACCGCATGGGCATCGCCCCATCAAGACCTGCTGCTCGTCAGCTGGTTTCACATAAACATATCATGGTAAATGATGTGGTTGTGAATATTCCTTCTTTTCAATTGAAACCGGGTGATGTCATCACGGTTGCAGGAAAGAGCAAGGAGAGTGAAAGCTTTAAAGCTTTGATGAGACCTAAAAATCCAAAAATTGGATGGGTTGATTTCAATGAAAATGCACTTACTGGAACATTTGTAGCTTATCCTGAAAGGGAGAATGTTCCTGAGAACATCAAGGAGCAGCTCATTGTCGAATTGTATTCTAAGTAATCTGCCCGGGCTGGCATTTCAGCTCAGGGTCTTTATATCACCCTTCTGATGCAAATCAGAAGTTAACAAGTAAAACTGAAATTTAAATATGGCCATTTTAAATTTCCAACAACCGGAAAAAATCGTACTTCAGAAAGTAACTGATTTTGAAGCTCAGTTTGAGTTTAAGCCTCTTGAACCTGGATATGGTGTTACCATTGGTAATGCACTTCGCAGGGTTCTGTTGAATTCATTGGAGGGATATGCCATCTCTGGTATTGCTATTGAAGGCGCCGACCATGAATTTGCAACACTCAAAGGAGTTGTAGAGGACGTAACTGAAATTATCCTCAATCTTAAGCAAATCAGATTCAAGAAAATCCTTGACCATGACGTACAGAATGAGAAACTGACATTGTCCATCAAAGGAAAGTCTGATTTCACTGCTGGCATGATCGATGAAGTAACTGGAACATTTCAAGTAATGAATCCNGAACTCTTGATCTGCAGCATGGATCCTTCAGCAAAATTGAACATTGAACTCTATATCTCTAAAGGGAGAGGCTATGTTCCTGCTGAAGAAAACAAAATTAAAGAAGCTCCATTCGGATATATTCCCATCGACTCTATTTACACTCCCATCAAGAATGTAAAGTACGCAATTGAAAACACGCGTGTTGAACAGCGTACTGATTTCGAAAAATTGTTGTTGGATGTTGTAACTGATGGAACCATTCATCCTGAAGAAGCTGTNAAGCAGGCTTCACGNATCCTTATTCAACATTTGATGATCATCACAGATGAAAACATCACTTTTGATAACAAAGAGGAAAAGAAAGAAGACTTGGTGGACGAACAAACACTGCAGTTGAGAAAGGTATTGAAGACTCCATTGGAGGATTTGGATCTTTCTGTGCGCGCCTTCAATTGTTTGAAAGCGGCTAAAATCAACAGTTTGAGCCAGCTTGTGCAGTACGAGCAAGAAGATTTGATGAAGTTCAGGAATTTTGGACAGAAATCACTTTCTGAGATTGAGCAGGTATTGCAAGAGCGTGGACTTCACTTTGGAATGGATCTTGCGAAGTTGGGTATCGATGTAGATGAATTTTAATTTAATAATTATAACACAGGCTGTAATTCCTGACACGGTACAGCTTTAAAACTCACAGTCATGCGTCACGGAGACAAAATCAACAACCTAGGCCGTAAAAAGGCCCATCGCGAGGCCCTCATGGGTAACCTTGCCAGTCAATTGATCACTTATAAAAGAATCGTTACAACCCTTGCAAAAGCAAAGGCCTTGAGAACATTCATCGAGCCATTGATCACCAAAACAAAAAAATCAGCAAGCAAAGAGCAAATCATGCACAATCACCGCATCGTTTTCTCTTATTTGCAAGACAAATCTGCTGTAAAAGAACTTTTCACCAACATCGCTCCCAAAGTTGCTGGTCGTCCTGGTGGATACACCAGAATCATCAAACTTGGCATCCGTCTGGGTGACAACGCTGAAAGAGCCATGATTGAGCTGGTTGATTTCAATGAAATATACGGAAAGGGCAAAGGCGAAGCAGCTGCTCCTGCCAAGAAAACCAGAAGAAGCGGCGGTGCAAAAAAGAAAACTGCAGCGGCTGAGGCCCCTGCATCTGAAGCTCCAGCAGCAGCTACCGAAGAATCAACCGCATCAGAATAAGAAAATGTTGATAAATTATCATTCGAAAGGCAGGTCATTTGACACTGCCTTTTTTATTTTGTAAAAAATTACCACATGCCTACTCAAGACATAAATACGGTCCCTGCAGTGCTGGTTCTGGAAGATGGAATGGTTTTCCATGGAAAGTCATTTGGTAAAATTGGCACTACCTCTGGTGAGCTCTGTTTCAATACCGGCATGACCGGTTACCAGGAGGTGTTTACAGACCCCAGCTATTACGGTCAGGTGTTAATTATGAACAATGTGCACACGGGCAACTATGGAGTAAAGCCTGAGGATGTTGAGAGTGATACCGTGAAGATCAAGGGATTGATTGGCAGAAACCTGGAGGAAAAATACAGCAGGTTGATGGCGAATGATTCTCTGCAGCACTATCTAGTTCAACAAAACATTGTTGCCATTCAGGATGTAGACACACGTGCACTTGTAACACATATTCGTGAAAAAGGTGCCATGAATTGCATTATATCCTCTGAGATGACGGATATTCAAAAATTGAAGGACGCATTGAAAGAAGTGCCTTCCATGGATGGATTGGAGCTTGCCTCTCTTGTTACAACCGACAAAGTTTATCACATGGGAGATCCTTCAGCATCCATCCGGATTGCAGTATTGGATTTCGGAGTAAAGAGAAATATCATCAAGTGCATGGCCGATAGGGGTGCTTACGTGCGTGTCCATCCTGCAAAAACATCATTCGAAGAGTTGATGAAATTTGAGCCGCATGGATTTTTTATTTCCAACGGGCCGGGTGATCCTTCAACCATGTCCTATGCAGTTGATACAGTCAAAAAAATATTGGAAACCAAAAAGCCTGTCTTTGGTATTTGTTTGGGTCATCAGTTGCTCGCGCTTGCAAATGGCATCCCTACATTTAAAATGCACCACGGTCACCGAGGATTAAATCACCCGGTGAAAAATCTGATGACGGGTGTGTGTGAAATCACCACTCAAAATCACGGATTCGCAGTTGATCCGGATGCTGTCAGAAAATCTGATAAGATTGAAATTACACATGTGAACCTGAATGACGATTCTATTGAAGGCATTCGTATAAAAGACAGACCAGCTTTCTCAGTACAATATCATCCGGAAGCCACTCCTGGTCCGCATGACAGCCGTTACCTGTTCGACGACTTTATTCAATTGATCAATAATAACTAGATTTGTTCCATTGAAAAAGATCACCATCATCAACGGCCCCAATCTCAATTTACTTGGCAAAAGAGAAACATCCGTATACGGGTCAGAATCTTTCGAAGCCTTTTTAGAAAAATTGAAGTCAGCCAATCCTGATACTGAAATAACATATTTTCAAAGTAATATTGAAGGGGAGTTGATTGATGCAGTACAGAAAGCCGGGTTTTCACAAGATGGCATTATTATCAATCCTGGTGGATATACGCATACTTCAGTTGCATTGGGAGATGCGATAGCTGCTATTGCTGCAACTGTTATTGAAGTGCATATCTCAAATATTCAGGCGCGGGAAGAATTCAGAAAAGTTTCTCATGTCTCAGCAAAGGTCAAAGGAACAATTGCAGGATTGGGCCTCGACGGTTATGCCTTGGCCCTTGACTATTTAAAGCAACTTTGATTTTTACTTTGACATTCCAGATCTGATTACATTCAGTGCCCCACCTGCTTTGAACCATTCTATTTGCTGTTCATTGTAGCTGTGGTTGGCTTGAATGGTTTCAGATGATCCATCTTGGTGATGCAATACAACTTCGAGTGATTTCCCAGTTGTAAAATTGGTGAGTCCTACAATATCAATGCCATCATCCTCTTGAATCTTATTGTAGTCCTCTTTGTTTGCAAANGTC
>JGI24766J26685_10000385_pt1 | contig 12484 bp, 10 predicted proteins | sample SanBayMetagenome_FD_26685 | JGI IMG/M metagenome (IMG submission 26685)
AACTGATGGGTGGGGATATTTCCGTTGAAAGTGAATTAGGAAAAGGTACAACTTTCCAATTTTATATTCAGGTAAAATTGGGTCAAGAAATAGTCAATAATAGTAAAGAAGCACATCTAAGAGTGATCAAACTAGCTCCTGGTCAACCTTACAGCCATAATTGCCGTAACAGCCAGTGTATTAGAAGAAGAAAAAGCGATTGTGCTTTCGGCGGGTTGTGATGATTTTATTAGAAAACCTTTTACAGAAGATCATATTTTTGAGGTTTTGGCTAAACATCTAGGAATTCAGTATATCTATGCAGAAATACAGCCTATTTTAGATATAAACTCAGAGAATGAGTTGATTTCTGAGGAGTTAAAAGTGATGTCTAAGGACTGGATGAATCAACTCTATCAAGCGTCAATTGAAGCCGATAGTCAAGCTGTGATAGAATTAATTGCAGACACTCCAGATTCAGAGATTGATTTAAGACAATTTCTGGCAAAAGCTGTGCGTCTTGAGCAGATAACCTGTAAATTATTATTATGCCAACTTACACCGGAATTTCTAGCGAAGCCTTTCGTCATCCCCTGGATAAAGAAGCAGAAGTTGCTTTGAGAAGTGTTCCAGGCTTTGATTTAATCGCCAGTAAATTTGTTGAATTTATCTATGAACGTCCTCAATATGTTTACTTAATGGGAAATGCTCTGCAAGTAGGGCCAAGACAATATGCTAGTATTTATCATATTTTTCGCGAATGTGCGAGAGATTTAGATATCTTTCCTGAACCTGGTTTATTTGTCTCTCAAAATCCCCAAGTTAATAGTTATGCTCTCGGACAGGAACACCCCTATATTATTTTGAATACGGGTCTTTTAGACTTAGTGGATGAAGCCGAACTAAGGGTCGTTTTAGCCCATGAATTAGGACATATAAAATGTGGTCATCCGATTTTAAATCAGATGTCAATTTGGGCGATGGGTGTGGCTTCAATGATTGGGGAATTAACTTTTGGGTTAGGAAATTTAGTCAATAGTGGCTTAATTTATGCCTTTTATGAATGGCGAAGAAAAGCCGAATTATCCGCAGACCGAGCGGCATTATTAGTAACGGATGATCTCAAATCCGTGATGAAATCTATGATGCAATTAGCGGGAGTGAGTACAAAATATGCCCATGAATGTAGTTTAGATGAATTTATTCGTCAATCCGAACAATATCGCGATTTAGATCAAGATGGTTTGAATCAAGTCTATAAGTTTTTATTTTATAATGGGGGTCAAGGCATGATGTTAAGTCATCCCTTTCCCGTGGAACGAATTCAATATTTAAAAGAGTGGAATGATTCAGTTGAATATAGTAAAATTCGTTCCGGTAATTATCAACAAGCTACCGCAGAGGGTTCGGTTAATGTGAAAGCCGAAAAATCTCAGGATGAAGTCGATGATTTGCGCCGACAAATTGAGGAGTTACAAATCAAATTAATCGAATTAAGTTTAAATAATTTTGTTTTCTGTTAAACTCCTCAATAATTCCACCGCTACCCGTCGATAATCCGAAGCGGCTTCCCTGGAATTATGACTTTTGGCTTGAATAATTGGTACCCCTTCCAAGGGACAACGTTCATGGGCTTTATAGGCGCGAATAATGTTTTTAAATACCGGAATCCCCGCTTCTTGTAAGGATTTTTGGGCATCAAAAGCATCCCCTAAACTGCGGGGGTCAACTTTAGTCATCAAGACCCGATGGGGAACTTTAGAAGGGGTAATCGCCGATCTGACGGTTTCAATTAAAGCCACTAAATCCATCGGGGCGGCTTGGGTTGGTAGTACCAAATAATCGGCCACCTGTACCACGGCTAATAACGCATCGGACTTTAAAGCTGGAGGGGTATCGACCACTACCAATTCATAGTCCTTTACCTGCTTCAATCGAGACAGCAAACTGGGATCAGTCTCGGAAGAATGCTCAAAGGGCATTTCTCCCCCGTTACCCTGTTCAGCCCACCAACAAGCCGAACCCTGGGGGTCTGTATCGACTAAAAGGGTGCTAAAGTTGTTGGCGAGAATGGCGGCCAGGTTAATGGCGGTTGTGGTTTTACCCACTCCCCCTTTTCCATTGGCGATCGCAAGAATTTTGGCCATAGTTCATAGATCCGGTGGCAAGCACATTTCAGTTTAACGGATCAAGAGACAGCCTTGACCAAAAAACGAGACGCAAGCCCTTGGCTTCAGACTCATGGATAAGTCGGTAGGGATTTTTAAATCCTGTGAAACGACTGTGTGGCTTCAGCCACAGTGGTATGATGAAGACAAAGCAAGAAGAATAACCATCTACGTGTTGAACCATCCTAGTGCGGAGCAATCCCGGCAACGGACATATCCAACTTGATTTGGAATAGTTAAAGGGCGAATAATGGCAGGATGTTGAGCGTACCTAATTGGCGTTGTGATGGACTCGGAAAGCGTTAAAAAAATCAAAAGTAAGCGCAATTACAATACCTCTTGTACTGGTAGTTGTTTTGAGCGTCTAGGGTGTTTTTGCCAGCGCCATTGAAACTTCGTTTGTGGAGTCTTCAAGAATCCCCCGGCTTTAGACGCGGGGAGTGTCAACTTTAATTGTTAACCGAAAAAGAGTTAATCTAAACCCATTATACTTTAAGCTAAAAATTAATATAGCGGAATTTAAGACTATGGATGCCACTGCACTCTGGCAACGCTACCAAGATTGGCTATACTACCACGACAGCTTAGGACTGTACCTGGATATTAGTCGGATGGGATTCGACAATGATTTTGTTGCATCCTTATCCCCCAAGTTTGATCAGGCTTTTAAAGCTATGGACGCCTTGGAAAAAGGAGCGATCGCCAACCCCGATGAAAACCGGATGGTCGGCCATTATTGGTTGCGTGACCCCGATCTAGCCCCAACCCAGGATCTCAAGCAAGAAATTGTTGAAACCTTAGAAAAAATAGAAACCTTTACGGCCAAGATTCATCAAGGGGAGATTAAACCGCCAAACGCAGCCCAATTCACTGATATTTTATCCATTGGCATTGGCGGATCGGCTTTGGGGCCTGAATTTGTGGCGGAAGCCCTAGCCCCAGATCACCCAGTCCTGAATATTCATTTTATTGATAACACTGATCCTAGAGGCATCGATCGGGTTTTGGCTAAAATTGGCGATCGCCTCAAAAGTACCATAGTGCTGGTCATTTCTAAGTCCGGCGGCACTCCAGAACCCCGTAACGGCATGATTGAGGTACGAAATGCCTTTTCTGCCCAAAACTTAAACTTTGCCCAACAAGCCGTGGCTGTTACGGGTGTTGGCAGTAAACTCGATCAACAGGCCCATGCTGAAGGCTGGTTAACCACCTTTCCCATGGCCGATTGGGTGGGGGGACGAACTTCTGAATTGTCGGCCGTTGGGCTATTACCTGCGGCCCTACAGGGGATTGAGATTCGGGAAATGTTAGCCGGGGGGAAAGCTATGGATATCGCTACCCGTAAACCGGAGGTAAAAACCAATCCGGCGGCCTTATTAGCCTTAGCTTGGTATTATGCCGGAAATGGTAAGGGCGAAAAAGATATGGTGGTTTTACCCTATAAAGATAGTTTGCTGTTGTTTAGTCGTTATTTACAACAGTTAGTTATGGAATCTTTAGGGAAAGAAAAAGACCTCGATAGTAATATTGTCTATCAAGGAATTGCGGTTTATGGCAATAAAGGATCAACAGATCAACACGCCTATGTTCAACAATTACGCGACGGAGTTCCTAACTTTTTTGCCACCTTTATTGAAGTCTTACAGGATCGATCCTTGCCTTCTATTGAAGTAGAACCTGGTGTAACATCAGGGGATTATTTATCGGGATTTTTACTCGGAACCCGGCAAGCATTGTATGAAAATCATCGGGATTCAATTACCATTACNGTTCCAGAAGTTAACCCCGAAATTGTTGGCGCGTTAATTGCTTTGTATGAGCGGGCGGTGGGTTTATATGCGTCTTTAGTCAATATTAACGCTTACCATCAACCGGGGGTTGAAGCCGGGAAAAAAGCAGCCGCAGAGGTTCTGGAATTACAACATAAAATTATTCAAGTCCTCCAAGATGCAGGTCAAGCTCTATCTCTGGAAACCCTGGCTGAAAAGGCGGGAGTCCCTGATCAAATTGAAGCCATTTATAAAATTCTGCGACATTTAGCTACCAATCAACGAGGGGTATTATTAGTAGGAAATCCAGCAAAACCAGCATCCTTAATGGCAAGTATTCACTGGTAACTGCTGATTTTCAATTATTAATTGTTGAGGTATTGATGTATTGATTATTAGCGAGCGAGGACGCTCGCACCGCTTACTCCCCTACTGCCCCTGCCCCCCTACCTCCCCTGCCCCTGCTCCCCCTGACCCTCTGCCCCTATGCCTCTAACAATTCTAGTTGTTGATGATGATTTAGGGACTCGCCTCTCGATTAGTGATTACTTGGACATTTCGGGCTATTCGGTAATTGCCGCGGAGAATGGTCGGGAGGCGCTGCACCTAGTGGAGCAATATCAGCCTCACCTGATCGTGACAGATATTGGTATGCCTGAGATGGATGGCTATGAACTGATCAAGAAAGTCCGTGCTCGTCCTGTTTTTCGTCTGCTTCCGGTGATTTTTTTAACCGCCCATACCAGTACCAAAGAACGAATTCGAGGGTATCAACTCGGATGTGATAATTATTTGCCCAAACCCTTTGAGTTAGAGGAATTAGGGGTCGTAATTCGGGCTTTATTAGAGCGATCGCAATTAATTGAGTCGGAATGGCGAGTCCGTCTATCTGATTCGGTTGCGGATTTCCCTGATGGGGATTTAGATCCTGTAGCAAGGAGGTTACAACCCGCTTTAAAGATTAGTCTAACCGAACGAGAGCATCAAGTCCTAGAGTTGTTATCCGAAGGACTCTCTAATATTGCCATTGGCGATCACTTACACCTAAGTCCCAGAACTGTTGAGAAATATGTGAGTAGTTTATTAAGGAAAACAGATAGTAATAATCGTACAGAGTTAATCCGATTTGCTCTAAAAAATAATTTGATTTTTTGATAGGGTAGTCGCAAAATCTATTTTAGGGCTTGCTATAGTTACCTGTAACTTTATTGAGCAAGTGGTTGAGAGTATTGATCAAATTCTATAAAAAAATGAGCAAATTTAGGATTTAAACTCAACCTGAACATCATTAATATTTACATAATTCGGGAATAAATGTTTTAGTTTTTGTTGACGTTCTGATTCAGATTCCTCTGACCAATTCCATAAACTTTCATAGAAAAAGAAAGATACCCCAGCAAATTTACGTTTGCGGATTTCTGCTATTTGTTGTTCTATAATATTCATCGGAGTTGAACGATTTTTTAACCCGCTTAAAATTCCAATAGCTACGGGAATATGATTTTTTGCCAAGGTGACTTCTGAACGTTCTAACTCCGTGATAAATCGGTTTAAATCAGGACGATAAATCTGTAAAACCAATTGTTCTATCCATCCTTTTCTTTCCCAAGTAAACCAATCTTGTAGGTAAGCAGGTAAGGAAAAATGTAAGGGATTTGGGGATAAAGATACAATACAATTGGGTTTAATTGATTTGATGGTTTCAAAGGTTTTTTTCATGAATTGATTAATTTTATCGGCTCTCCATCTGACCCAATAGGTTTCATAAAAATCAGGAGAAGGAGATTGTCCGTTATGTTCCTTTTGATATAATTTAATGGTATGATCATCATAGCCAAATTCCGCAGGTAAACCAAAATGATCATCAAATTGAATCCCATCAATATCATAATTTTTAACAACTTCAGCAATTAAATCTAAAATAAATTGTTGAACTTCAGGATGGAAAGGATTTAACCAAACCCGTTCTTCAACTCCTTCTTTTTTGATCAAACTACCGTCTTGTTTTCGAGTGAGCCAACTTGGATGTTTTTTAACTAATTCTGAACTAGCAGGGGCCATAAACCCAAATTCAAACCAGGGAATAACAGTAAAATTCTGTTGATGTCCTTGAGTCACGATTTCCTGTAAAACATCTCTTTTTTTCAATCCCGGGTTAGGATCAATTGCAACTCCAAACACTCTTTGAGCAACGGGACTGGGGTATAAGGTATAACCTCCTTGCCAAATAGTCGGATATATAGTATTAAAATTTAAGGATTTTAAGCGTTGTAATCCAGAAGTTAAATGCTGGGAAGAATATAAAATATCACTATCAACATTAGTTAACCAAACCCCCCGAATTTCAGGGGAATGGGGTAGACCCTGACTCCAAGATTGTTGAAAATTAATGAATAAAAAAAGAGCGATCGCCAGGAAAAAACGAACGGAAACTTTTAAAATATTTATATTGAAAAAAAGTCGAATCGAGCTTTGAAAATATTTAAAAAACATGAATAAATAGAAAATTAATCAAAAAAAATTTTACAAGTTGTTCAACTTATGAGATATATAAGTATTAAGCTAATCTTAACCGAGAACCGAGGTTAATTCTATGAATGAATTCCAAGCCCACCGTATTCGAGAAAATAATAGCACAAATATTGTATTTAATCTGTTAAACTCTAGTCCTTCCTTTCATAATCAACCTGAAGTTACCATCAGCTTTAACCCAAAGGTCGAAATTCTCTCTCCAATTCCCCAAGGTAGGGAGGGCACTGGTGATATTCTTGAACCTCCTACCCCTGTTATTCCTCAACCTCAGCCCCCCGTAACTCCCCCAATTCCCACCCTTCCCCCTTCACCTCCCCCCACACCCACGACACCACCGACACCAACAACTCCTACTCCCACACCGACAACTCCTACTCCCACACCGACAACTCCTACACCGACAACTCCCACACCGACAACTCCTACTCCCACAGGCCCTATAACGCCAACAACTCCTACCCCGACAACTCCCACACCAACTCCGATCACGTCCTCTTTGGTTCAGGGAAGCGAGGGAAATGATACCTTGTTAGGAACTGATAGACCGGATTTAGTCGCTGGTTTAGGGGGGGATGACCTGATTTCAGGATTTACCGGAGATGATTCTCTGAATGGGAATGCAGGTAATGATATTCTCTATGGCGGTCAAAATAACGATACCCTGGTCGGAGAAGGGGGAAATGACCTACTACAAGGAAATAAAGGTGATGATTTAATCAATGGAGGCGCGGATAACGATACCTTATATGGGGGGATTAATAATGACAGCCTATTAGGTGAGGATGGTCGAGATCTAATTATAGGTGATAAAGGTGACGATAGTATGAATGGGGGACTGCGTAGCGATACCCTTTATGGCGGCGAGGATAATGACACCATACTCGGAGCAGAGGATGATGATTTTATCTATGGTGGTCAGGGGGAAGATTCCCTTGTAGGGGGTCTAGGGAATGATTTTCTCCAAGGGGATAAGCAAAGTGATCAAATCAATGGTGGTAAAGGTGATGATAGCCTTTATGGAGGTCAAGTCGATGATACCCTGATTGGCGGTGCTGGCAATGATTTTGTCAGTGGTGATAAAGGAAATGATGTTTTGACTGGGGTTGACCCGAATTCTCAACCGGCGGGATTTGTGGAAATTGATACTTTAAGCGGAGGAGTGGGGAATGATACCTTTGTTTTGGGAGACGGAACTCAAACCTATTATGTTAATGGGGCAGGAAGTATCATTGGATTTGTGGATTATGCGCTGATTGTTAATTTTAATCCCACCGAAGATGTGATTCTTTTAGGCCCTGGTAATTATCTACCAGCCCCCGCCCCGGAAAATTTACCCCAAGGAACAGCGATATATTTATTAACTGGAAAAGAGACAGAATTGATTGCAATTCTTGATGGTATCACTGATTTTAAATTTGATACTAATATTGGTCAACCAGGTAGTCCGATTCAATTTGCTGGAGGAAGTTAATCAGTCATCAGTTATCAGTTATCAGTCATCAGTCATCAGTTAAGAGTTAACAGTTTTCAGTCCATTACCCATTACTATTCCCTATATCTAAAACCATGAAGTATAGCCCCGTTGCGATCGCATTTGGTAGTAATTTGGGAGACTCTAAAACAACAGTTAAAACCGCATTAACTCTCCTAAATCAGCATCCCCAGATCCAAGTTAAATCCTGTTCGAGTTGGTATCAAACCGCTCCTGTTGGCCCTCCACAGCCGGATTATATTAATGGTTGTGCTATTCTGGAAGTTCAACTCAAACCTGATAGTCTATTAGAAATACTATTAGCTATTGAAATCCAACTGGGGCGGGTGCGACGAGAACCTTGGGGGCCAAGAACCCTTGACCTAGATGTACTTTTGTTTGATAATTTAATCTGGGAAACACCGACCTTACAAATTCCCCATCCCCGGATGAGAGAACGGGCGTTTGTATTAATTCCTCTGGCGGAAATCGCCCCGAATTGGATTGATCCGGTGACACAAAAAACTGTCTTTCAACTCCTAGAAACCGTTGATTGTTCAGGAATTCAAAAACTTTAATTTTTTTAACCCTAATTACTCTTAAAATATTATGACAAAACCCGGATCGGAACCCCCAACTATTTTACAAAATCGTCTGTTTTATCAAGGACGAAAGTTTAGTTTTGATGTCAATACTTTACGTCTTCCTAATGGAGTAGAAGGGGACTGGGAATGTATTCGTCATCCCGGGGGGGCGTTAGTTATTCCCGTGACTTCAGAAGGTAAATTAGTCTTAGTCAAACAATATCGGTTTGCGGTCGCCGGACGAACTTTAGAATTTCCCGCCGGAACAATTGAACCAAATGAAGATCCCGCCGAAACTGTTAAGCGAGAAATCGAAGAAGAAACCGGATATCGCGCCCATCGCTGGCAAAAATTAGGACAATTTATATTAGCACCCGGTTATTGTGATGAAATTATTTATGCGTTTTTAGCCCAAGATTTAGAAAAATTAGAAACGCCCCCGCAACAGGATGAGGATGAGGATATTGAGACGGTTTTAATGACTCCAAAAGAACTAGAACAAGCAATTTTAGATGGTGAACCTGTAGATGCTAAAACTATTTCTAGTTTTCTATTAGCTAAACCATTTTTAAATATTTAATCTTCAATCCTAATTATTAATTTTAATTAAAATAGGATAAAATAAAGAGAGTTTATATACTGAAATCCAATCATGTCTGAAGATTTAATTTTATTTTGGCATCGACGAGATCTAAGAATTGATGATAATTTAGGACTGTTCAATGCTTGTGAATATAGTTCTAAAGTGGTCTGTTTATTTTGCTTAGATCCCAATATTTTAAACCGAGATGATATTGCTCCAGTCCGGGTTCACTATATGATTGGTTGTTTAGACTATCTACAGAAACAATATCAAAAACTAGGAAGTCAATTATTAATATTAGAGGGAAAACCTCAAGAAATAATTCCTAAATTAGCCAGGGAATTAAAGGCGAAAGCTGTTTACTTTAATTTAGATATTGAACCATTGGCTAGAGAACGCGATCGCATCGTTTCAGAAGCATTAAATTCGATGGGAATTATTACAAAAACGACTTGGGATCAGTTATTTCACCCCCCGGATCAAATTTTTACCCAATCTCAAGAACCCTATAAAGTTTATACTCCTTTTTGGCGTAATTTTAATCTTAAACCGAAAGCTAAACCAAAACCTCCCCTCTCTCCCAGCTTAATTAATTTAACTGAATCCGAACAGGAATTAGCCGAAAAAATCGGCGTTATTCCCTTACCTTCCGCCCAAAAATTAGGCTTTATTTGGGAAAATTCCTTAATCTTGGAACCTGGAGAAATAGCCGCCCAAGAACGCCTAGAGGAATTTTGCGATCGCGCTTTATATGAATATGACGAACAGCGTAATTTTCCCGCCATTGATGGCACATCTCAACTGAGTGCAGCCTTGAAATTTGGGGTAATTAGTATTAGAAAAGTCTGGGAAAAAACCCTCGAAGCGATAGAAACTTGTCGCAGTGATGAAGCCCGAAAGCAAATTCAATCTTGGCAACAGGAATTGGCTTGGCGGGAATTTTATCAACACGCTTTATATCATTTTCCCGAATTAGAATTAGGCCCCTATCGAGAACCATTTAAAACCTTTCCTTGGCATAATAATGAACAACATTTTCAAGCCTGGTGCGAAGGAAAAACAGGTTATCCAATTGTTGATGCCGCCATGCGACAATTAAATGAAAGTGGCTGGATGCACAACCGATGTCGGATGATTGTGGCTAATTTTTTAACCAAGGATTTAATTATTAATTGGCAATGGGGAGAAAAATACTTTATGCAAACCCTAATAGATGGAGATTTAGCTGCTAATAATGGGGGATGGCAATGGAGTGCGTCCAGTGGAATGGATACTAAACCATTAAGAATTTTTAACCCCGCCAGTCAAACCCAAAAATTCGATCCCGAAGCCGAATATATTCGCCAATGGTTGCCAGAATTAAGAAGTTTAGAAATAGAACAATTAGTCACTGGAAAGATATCAACTCGCGATCGCAAATCCTGCGGTTATCCCGAACCTATTGTCGATCATAATCAACAACAACGTCTGTTTAAACAACTCTATCAAGCCCAAAAAATTGAGCAGAGTTAGGTGCTATAGCAGGGAACGCCGGATCTGGGAACAGCCCCCCCAAACCCCCCGTACACGGGGGGCTAGGGGGGGAGGGAACAGGGGGGAAAATACTTCACCGTCTGGGTTCCAAGATCCATCTGGTATCCTAACTGCCTTGGCGGTTGCTATATAAACTATTAATGGGTAAGAGAGGATGTGGGCAAATCATTACCCTCCTGTTTATCCTTTCCAAACAAAAACTTTAGCCTCATATTCAGGTAAATCGATCATAATATTATCATCTCCCGATTGAATATCATAATTACTTGTCCACTCATGCCAAGTTCCATTGGCTGGGAAGTGAGAAACTTGATAACCTGCAAAATAATTGTCAGAGAAATTCACAACCACCACAATCCGAGAACCTTGATCATTCCATCGGGTATAAGCTAAAACTTTATTATCAGGATCTTCATGGAAAAAATCAATATTGCCACTATATAAAGCATGATTAGTTTCCCGTAGAAAAATCAAGCCTTTATAATGTTCAAATAAACTCTGATTACTGTCATTTTTCAGTAATTTCCAATCCAGTTTAGCAGATTCAAAGTTTTGGGTTTATATTCTCCAAATTCTTCTCCCATCCAAATCATCGGAATACCTACGGCCGTGATTAATAATGCCGCCCCTAATTTCACTCGTTTAAACACTTCATCATCAAAAATTCCCCGATTTCCTAATTCCACGATTAAGCGATTATGATCATGATTACCCAAATAATTTACAATATTATTCGGCCCCATAAACCCTTGACGTTTACCATCTAAAATGTCTTTAAGTTGTTCTAAATCAAAGGTATCGCCACATAAATGATCCGTGAGAGTATGATAAAAACTATCATGCCAACAGCCATCCATCGGCCCATCACTGTTGGTAATAGTGGGGGTTTCCGGCACATATTCAGCCACATTATAAAAGGGTTTTACCCCAGCTTCCTGTTTAGCTTCCTGCACGACCCAAGCCATAAAATCATAGTTGCCAATTTGCTTGGCTCCATCATAACGAATACCATCAATATGATATTCTTTAGTCCAAAATCTTACCGTATCCCCAATAAATTTCCGAGCCGGATAAGTGCCTAATTTTTCATCATAGTGTTCATAATTAAATTCTGGGCCCCAGTTATATTCCGTATCTTGCTGGCTATGGTGATACCAATAATCATGATCAATTTGAGTTAAAGGACAGGATGCTTCGGAATGGTTATAAACCCCATCAATTAACACTCGAATTCCTCGCCCGTGACATTCATCAATCAGGTTTTTTAATTGTTCCGTTGTGCCGTAACTAGACTCGGACGCGAAGAAATAGCGAGGATTATATCCCCAACTATGATCCCCTGGATGTTCTTTAACAGGCATTAATTCAATCGCATTTATCCCTAATTCATACAAATAATCTAACTTTTCCATAACGTGTTGATATTTACCCCGGGAATGGATGTCATCTTCTCCTCCCGAAAAATCCCCGACGTGCATTTCATAAATCACTAATTTATGATCGGGGGGTAAGGGTTTGTCATCATTTTTCCAAACATAAGTATCAACAATTTTTTCCCCATCTTTAATCCTAATTATGCCGTTTTGAGTCGCATCATCAATATCCGTGGCGTAGGGGTCAACAACTTCTATCCACTCATCGGGTTCTAAAAACCAACTTTTTGAACGGACTCGAAATTTGTATTGATAGATTTCGTCTTCTAACTCAACTTGAGTCCGAAAATAACCCTTGTCATCCTTTTGCATCGGAATATCTTTCCAGTTAGAAAAATTTCCTATTAAAGCTACTTCTTTGTTATAAGGAGCGAAAAGATAAAATTCAATTAAATTAGACATTTTTTATTGATAAAGCTATTTGTACTCCCG
>JGI24766J26685_10000388_pt1 | contig 12431 bp, 8 predicted proteins | sample SanBayMetagenome_FD_26685 | JGI IMG/M metagenome (IMG submission 26685)
AACCGCTCGGCCTGAAAATCCTCCTCGAACCCGGACGCAGCCTCGTCGGCAATGCGGGTGCGTTGCTGGCCAGCGTTCTTTATGTCAAACGCACGCCGGCCAAGACCTTCGTCATCACCGACGCCGGCATGAATGACCTGATCCGTCCTGCGCTCTACGAGGGACACCACGAAATCGTCCCGCTTAAGGAGCCGCTGGTCGGCTCGCCGCGCGGTCCGGTCGATGTGGTCGGCCCGGTCTGCGAGAGCGGTGACTTTTTTGCGCAGGACCGCGAGTTGTCCGAGGTTGCGGCGGGCGACCGCATAGCGTTGCTCAGTGCCGGCGCCTACGGATTCGTCATGGCCTCGAATTACAATTCAAGGCGGTTGCCGGCGGAAATCCTCGTTGATGGGAACAAAGCCGCAGTGGTGCGGGCACGTCAGTCGTGGGATGACTTGATCGCGGGCGAGAGGGTCGTTGGTTGATGCAGTGTCGGCGGCCTATCCGCCCTTGTGTGGATCCCGCGGCGACGGCCGTTTCCGTTTTTGTAGCGACGCTCTGTGAGCGTCGGACCACATACCAGCAAGGGCACCGACGCCGCTGCCGTATTTCAATCCGCCGACGCGGTGCGCGGTGCGTTGGGCAAATCAAGCGGGCGGGCCACGTAGATTCCGGCGTGGGTGCTGAACTTGTTGAGGTAATCGCTCAACCGGTCGTCGAGCACGACCTCGCGGTGGTTTTTCGAGGCGTGAAGTAAGCGCAGGACGCCATTGCTGTCACGCGAGGCGAGGCCGACGTGCGAGGTGTAGGTCTCGTGCCAGTTGGTTACGATGCAGATGATGTCGCCGTTGCGCAGTTTGGATTCGATGCGCGGCACCTGCGAACGCGGTATGTAACTGATGCCGCGGCGGGAAAGATCGTTCTCCAACCGCACGAAGGCGGGCACGAGGGAAGGATCGGCACGCAACTGGCGGTAGAGATGCGGCTTTTTGCCCATGTAAGCCATGCGGCGGTAGAGTTTTTTGCCGCCGAGCGAGGGAGTGATGTCCCTGACCAGTCCGCGGCGTTCGTTGTCATGGATCCAATCCTCGAGGTGATGCAGCCGCGAATCGAAACGTCCGGTGCAGCGTCCATTGCGGTAGCGGTCCATCTCGATAAGGCGAAGCATCTCCTGCGGCGAGTAGGGCGGGGGATGCAAGGCGACGAGGCGCGCCATGCACAGGGCGATCTCGAAGAGCGTCCAGCAGTCCATGCCGTTCATGTTGACCGAGGGGGCTTCCATGGTGTCGTGCAGTTCCAGCGTGTAGTTCACGTAGGGCGTGCCGCGCAGGGCGAGAGCGAACTTGTTGACCCGCTCGCCGAGCGGGAGCTTGGCCCAGCCCGCACGATAGGCTCGGTTCATCAACTGCTGGAACTTTTGCGGTCCGACGAAAGTTTTTTCCAAGGGCAAGCCCGCGGCGGGGCACGCCACCGGCATCAAGGCCAGAATGAGCAATGAAGCGAGGAAACGGTGCATCCGGGCAATATAGCAGAGCGGCAAACCCGCTCTACAAACTTATGCCCGCGCGGGCCAAAGCGGCCGCCATCAAGGCGTAGCCGGCCGCGGTGGCCACGCAGGCAGCAGCCAAGGCGGCATAGAATCCGATCTTCGGCAGGAGCCAGGGCAGCAGGACGAAAAAGAGCAGGCTGGGCAGGACGAACCAGAAGACGCTGCGCGAAAAATCGGCGATTTTGACCGCGTCGTGCGTTTCGAACCAAATCCAGCCGATGGCGAGCAGGGAGACGAGGGGTAGCGAGGCGATGAGTCCTCCGAGATACCCGGTGCGCTTGGAGATTTCGCTGATCGCCACGATGAGGGCGGCGCTGACCAGCAATTTGACCAGATAGTAGACCATGGACAGTCGTCTAACGCCGACACACGGCCTTGCCAAACCGATTCGGCTGTGATTTTATCCCTCTTCGCTTCTCAAAAGGGGTCATAGCTCAGTTGGTAGAGCGCCTCAATGGCATTGAGGAGGTCTGGGGTTCGAATCCCCATGGCTCCATTTCTCCCCTGCGACAAAAGCCGGCATCACTCGGAAGCCGGAGGTTTTGCCAGATTTTCCAAAGCGGTGAAATCCATCGCGCGGGCGCAGGCCTGCAGCTTTACGGGATCGATGTCGCGTCCTTCGATTTCGACGGTGAANCGGTTGCCGACCACCACGGTGATCGTTCCGGATCGGCTGGCGTTGGTGTATTTCTCGAGGGTCTTGAAACCGCCCTGCTCCGTGGTCCGCTCGTAACCGTGATCGCCCTCGCTATCTACTTCGGTCTGCATCCACCCGAAGCCAGCGAGCGCACCGAAGGGTCCCATCGCGGCAAGGTCGGTCACTTTTATTTTCACACGCGGACCTTCCCCGTCGCCATATTCGCCGGTGGCCTGAACCACATTGGCTCCGAAGGCACCGGTCTTCTCGCCGCGCGCATTGGTCCGGCGCAGGCCGTCGACTTCGGCCGGTAGCATGGCTTTGAGTTCCGAAGCACCGACCGGTTTTTGCGCGCCGAGGGCGGCAAGCGGGTTGTTCGAATCGTCGCCGAAGGACTGCAGCATTTTGGAAAATGCGGCCATGGCGTCCTTGGCGTCGGCGGGGATGGCCGGAACGGTTTGGGCGACGGTCAGGGCCGGCACGCCGGCCAGAAAAAGCGGGAGGATGGTCCGTATTTTCATGATCGGCCCAAATTAAGCGGCCTGCTCCCCGCGGCAAGCCCCAACAGTGTCCGATTTCCTTTGCGGCGGGCAGCCGGGTGGATAATCTGGAGGTTTTCCCGGACGCCGTCCGGAGGCAGGCATGGTCAATTTCATCATCAGGAAAATCATCGGCTCGAAGAACCAGCGCGANATCAAGCGCATGATGCCGATCGTGCGCAAAATCAACGAGCTGGAGCAGCAATACCAGTCGCTCTCCGACGACGAACTCCGGGCCAAAACCGCCGGGTGGAAGGCGCGGCTTTCGGCCATCGAGGACTACAAGGAGCAGCAAAAAGCGCTCGACGAAATCCTGCCCGAGGCCTTCGCCGTGGTGAAAAACACGGCCCGGCGTCTTTGCGGTCGCACCATCGCGGTGGTCGACCATCCGATCGAGTGGCAAATGGTCCATTTCGACGTGCAACTCATCGGCGGCATGGTCTTGCACAGCGGACGCATCGCCGAAATGGCCACCGGCGAAGGCAAGACCCTCGTTGCCACGCTGCCGCTTTACCTCAACGCGCTGGCCGGCCGCGGCGCGCACCTCGTCACGGTCAACGATTACCTCGCCCGCCGCGACGCGGAATGGGTCGGCGAGATTTACCGCTTTCTCGGACTGACCGTTGGCGTCATCCAGCACGACCAACCGCCCGATGTCCGCCGTGCGCAATACGCCTGCGACATCACCTACGGGACGAACAGCGAGTTCGGCTTCGACTACCTGCGCGACAACGGCATGGCCACGTCGAAAGAGCAGCAGGTGCAGCGCGGACACTACTTCGCCATTGTCGACGAAGTAGACTCCATCCTCATCGACGAGGCCCGCACGCCGCTGATCATCAGCGGTCCGGCCACCGTTTCGACGCATCAATACGACCGATTCAAACCGTTGGTCGAACAACTCGTCCGCAAGCAAGCGATGCTCTGCAACCGCCTCGTCACCGAGGTGAAGGAATTCCTGGAAAAGGGCGACGAGGAACAGTCCGGCCGTGCGCTGTTCAAAGTCAAATTGGGCGAGCCCCGCAACAAAGGCCTTTTGCGCCTGATGGAAGAGCCCGAGATGCGCAAGCTGCTCGATAAAGCGGAGCTGTCTTTCTATCAGGACACCAACAAAGAGGCGCTCGTCGCTTTGAAGGAGGAGCTTTTCTACACAATCGAAGAGCGCCAGCACGAAGCCGACCTCACGGAAAAAGGCCGCTCTTTCATGAATCCGGACGATCCGGATGCCTTTGTCCTGCCCGATCTGATCAACGAATTCACCGACATCGATCTCGACCCGTCGCTCGGCGACAAAGACAAGATCGANGCCAAGGCCAAGAAGCAGCAGCATTTCGACGCGCAGGCCGAGCGCATCCACAACATCTCGCAACTCCTCAAGGCCTACTGCCTCTACGAGAAGGACGTCGAATACGTCGTCGAGGAAAACAAAGTCCTCATCGTCGACCAGTTCACCGGCCGCAAAATGCCGGGTCGTCGCTGGAGCGACGGCTTGCACCAGGCGGTCGAGGCCAAGGAGGGCGTGCAGATCGACCGCGAGACGCAGACGCTGGCCACGATCACGATCCAGAATTATTTCCGTCTCTACGAGAAACTGGCCGGAATGACCGGCACGGCCGAGACCGAGGCCAACGAGTTCCACGACATTTACGGACTCGATGTCGTGGTCATCCCGACCAACCGCGTGGTGTCGCGCAAAGATTCCAACGACCGCATCTACAAGACGCGGCGCGAGAAATACAACGCGGTCATCGAGCAAATAAAGAAGCGGCATGCCGAGAAACAACCGGTCCTCGTTGGCACGGCCAGCGTGGAGTCATCCGAGCTTTTGAGCCGCATGCTCAAGCGCGAAAAGATTCCGCACAATGTGCTCAACGCCAAGTTCCACCTGCAGGAGGCCGAGATCGTTTCGCGTGCCGGCCAGCCCGGAACGGTGACCATTTCGACCAACATGGCGGGCCGCGGCACGGACATCAAACTGGGGGCCGGCGTGCAGGACGTCGGNGGGNTGCACGTGATCGGCACCGAGCGCCACGAATCCCGCCGGATCGACCGTCAGCTGCGCGGACGCTGCGCACGGCAGGGCGATCCGGGCAGCTCGCAATTCTTTGTCAGCTTCGAAGACGATCTCATGCGCAACTTCGGCGCGGCCGATCGCATGACCAAAATCATGGAGCGCTTCGGCATGGAGGAAGGCGAGGAACTCGAGCATCCGTGGCTGAACAAGAGCGTCGAAACCGCGCAGAAGCGGGTAGAGCAGCGCAATTACCTGATCCGCAAACGCACCCTGGAGTTCGACGACGTGATGAACCAGCAACGTGCGGTCATTTACGGCTACCGCAACGAGGCCATCGAGAGCGCCAATCCGCGGGCCATGGTTTACGAAGTCATCGACGAGATGGTGCCGAAGAAAGTCGAGGAACTCCTCGAGCCCGGCGAGCAGGGAGAACCCGATTACGACGATCTTCTCCAGTGGGTGAACCAGACNTTCCCGCTCGGACTAAAGAAGGACACCGCGCAATTCGAAACGCGAACGGTCGAGGAGAATGGCAAGTTCCTCGTCGAAAAAATCAAAGCCGCCTATGAGCTGAAAGCCGGTCACGAGCAGGGCGACGCGCTCAAGATGCTCGAGCGTTACATCATGCTCAACGCCATCGATCGTCTCTGGCAGGAGCATCTTTATGCCATGGACGGCCTCCGCGAGGGCGTTTATCTGCGCGCCTACGGCCAGAAGGATCCGCTCGTCGAATACAAGAGCGAGGCCTACAAGATGTTTGTCGAGCTGATGGATCGCATCCGCGGCGAAGTGCTGACCAACCTCTTCCGCAGCACGACCAATCTGGCCTCGTTCGAGACATTCCTTTCGCAGCTGCAGCAGAAGGTGTCCGGCGGCGAATCCCCTGACGGATCTGCGGGGGTGCGTCCGCCTGCCAAGCCAGCACCGGCGGAGCAGGGCGAATTGAAAATCGAGCTTCCCACGCGGCGCGACATTCCCAAAGTCGGCCGCAACGAGCCGTGCCCCTGCGGCAGCGGCAAAAAGTTCAAGGCGTGCTGCGGGCGGAAGGCCTGAGGGTTTTTGGCCACGGATTGACGCGGATAGACACGGATTGAAGAGGATATTTTTGCGCCGGCACACCGGCGCAAAAAATGTCTCCGGCTGGCGATACGACAAAGTTGCGCGTTGTGACGCGCAACTTTCGGATTCTTATCCGCGCTTATCCGCGTTAATCCGTGGCTAAGTATTTACCTGCTCCACGACAACGCGCTTTCCCAAACGCGTGAGGATATCCCACGTGATCGTGCCCGCCCACGCCGCGACCTCACCGACGGTGATCTCCTCGTCGCCCTGTTTTCCGAAAAGCACGACTTCCTCGCCGGGCGCGACATCGCGGGGAAGGTCGGTCACATCGACCATGAATTGATCCATGGTGATGCGGCCCAGGATGGGGCAGCGTTTTCCACGGATGATGACTTGCGCGCCTTGGTTGGAAGTCTGACGCGGGTAGCCGTCGGCGTAACCCATGGCCAAGGTGGCAATGCGCATGGGCTTCGTTGTGATGAAGTCGCGTCCGTAGCTGATGCTGCGTCCCGGGCCGACATCGCGTACCAGCGTGATGTGCGTCTTCAAGGTCATGACTGGCTTGAGCAGGTCCTGGAATCCGGGGAGGGGAGAGATACCGTAGAGCGCAAGCCCCGGTCGCACGCGGTCGGCCGCGTGGTGCGCGCGCTCCAGTGAGCCTGCGCTGTTCAGGGCATTGAATTTGGCCCCGGGGAAAATCGGACGCAGCTGCTCCACAAGGCGATCCCATGCTTCAAGTTCTGTCGCGGTGAAATCCGGATCGCTGTCCGCCACTGGCAAATGCGTCGAGACGCTTTCCACTTCGACGCCTTCGATGGCCGCGATTTCCTGTGCTGTTTTGATCGCGTCGTCCTGCCAGACGCCGATACGCCCCATCCCGGTGTCGATGCAGAGGTGGACGCGCGCCGGTTTGTCCTTTGCCAAATGTGCGTACGCTTTTCCTTCGGCCGTGCTTGAGACCACGGGAATGAATCCCTCGCGCACCGCGTTCCCGCGCTCTGCAGGAAGGCAAGGGCTCATGAGCAGGATATCCTTGTCAGGAACCGCGGCACGCAGGGCGCGCGCTTCGTTCAGAGTGGCCACGCCGAATTGCTCCGCGAACGGCGCGAGCGTTTTGGCCACCTCAGGTCCGCCGTGGCCGTAGCCGTCGGCTTTGACCACGGCAATGATGCCTGGTCCGGCACCGATCGCGCAACGGATCGCCGCCGCGTTGTGGCGCAGCGCATCGTGGTCGATTTCCGCCCGGCAGCGGTGAGGGGACATCAGGAGCGGGCTTTGCGCGCGTCGATGAACGACTTCACGCATAGGGCGACGAAGACGAGGCTGAGAATGGCAAAGGAGGCCTGCACGCCGACGGCGGCGGCGCGCTCGACGGGTTCGCCCGTGAGCAGAGCCGGCAGTTTGCCGAGGCTTTTGGCCGTGCCGAGAAATCCCAGTAATCCGACCAGCGCGGCGATGTGGCCGCCGTGCTTGAGGCTCTTCAATGAGACTCCGCCGGCAATCGCCAGCAGCAGTCCGAAGATGGCCGGAATGAGCGCCGTCCAAGATTGCGCTCCGGTGATCAGATAAGCTCCGATTCCCAGAAGGACAAAGATGACGGCGAAGGTGAAGATGATGCGCGGCATGTTCATAGAAGGACGAAGCCTAAACGCCGGCCGGCCACCTGCCAAGGCGGCATGGTCCGGGGCCCGCTTCCGGGTAACGCCGGCAACTTCGATTTGCCGGTTGATTTCAGGGTCAAACGGGCGTTGATTACATGGAACCGCATGAGACCCCCCGGCATTTCTCCGGCGGCGCTTTCCGCCCGCATCCCGCTCCCCCGGCCGCGCTTCCGCGCGGCTTTTTTGTCGGCTTTGATGCTGTGTATTGCTCCGACCGCGTGGACACAAACGGCGGCGTTCACGGCGGACTTTCCCGTTAGCATCACCGTGCCGTATTCGAGCGCGCAGATCACCTACTCGAATCTTCCGGTAACCAATGTCACGAGTGCCGCTTCTTCCTACGTGACCACGGCAGACTACGGTTTCGTCGTCGCGTCGGTAGGAGCTCCGTCCCCCGGCACGAATCTTCTCCTCAACTTCACTCCGGGTGTTCCTCCGAACGGAACAACCAATGCCGAAGTTGTGCAGATTGCCATATCCAATGCGCCGGGAACCAACGGGACAAACCGCCATCTCACGGTCTTGGTCGCCGGACCGCCCGTCATGCCGCCTCAATTCATCGACGGCTTCACCACGGGAACCAACTTTATCACGAATATCTTCACCACAAATCTGGTCACATTTCGCGTTCCCACGACCAATGCCGATTTTCTGACGGTGGTATCGAACCAAGCCACGGCGAATATTGACCTCACCGTCGGCGCCCCGACCTTCACCAAGGGCGGCGCGGGATTCGCCCCGACCAACACCAACGACTTTGCCGACCAGAGCGCCTTTGGCGTGCTCAATTACCACCCCGGGACCAACGCGGCGACAAACACCTTCGCGCTGATCGCCTCCAACTCGGTCAGCATGCAGGCCATCACTTCGACCGTGAGCATTGTTTCGGTTCCCTTGAAGCCCTTGCAGGTGCGGGTCCGCAACCACACCGGGGTGCCCGACGACGAAGTGCAGATCATGCAGGTCGACACGGGAACGGATGATTTTCCCAACAATGTCTATTTCGTGACCAATGGGGTGCAGCAGATGGGCAACGGTGTCTCGACGAACTTCAACGCCTTGCCCTCCGGTGCCGACGCCGCCGGCTCTTACCGCACCCTCTACATCTCCAACTCCGTCAGCGGCACCCTGTGGTTCTGCCTCTCCAATGTGCCCTACAACAAAGGCACCGGCGGAAATCCCGCGGTGGTCAACACCAAATGGTCCGGTCTCCCGTTCGGGAACATGGAGCTGGCTTACTTCGGAAGCGGCTATGACACAGCCGATGTCACCGCCATCAACCAGCTCGGCCTTCCCATGAAGCTCGAGATGAAAACCAACCCTCTTGCGCCCCAGACGTTGCCCGACGGGCTCAAGGGATTCACCAACGCGGCCCAAGCCGGGCAAATCCTGACCAACGGCTTGCAAATCCCCGCCGCGCCATGGTTCGGCCCGGCTCCGAACACCAACCAGATTACCCTGGTCGGCCCGAGTTCCGCCACCGCGGGGGGAGTGGTGATGTCGGCCGGGGGCAACACCAATGTGGCGGGGCCCGGACCTGCGCCCGGTTCCCTGCATCTCGGTTGGCCCGGCTTCACGTTCCCGCCCATGTCCGCTTACGTGAACAAGGTGGCCGTGGAGCAAACCAACGGCACTTGGCCCCAACCCACGCAAATCGTCAAAACCGTGGGCGATCCCCAATCGCCGAATGTCTTCACCTTCAGCGGAACCCTGGTGTTCACGACCAACACCAACACCGGCGACCCGAATTATCTCACGCCTGTGCCCGTGCTGACCAACGTCTCGATCCTCGTAACGACAAACGGCATCACGGTGACCAATATCACCGGTCTTTGGGTGCAATACACGCCGGACAACGGCAGCGCCGCGCAAGCGTGGTTCTCCAGTTACATCTACGGCGCCCCGGCCAGCTTCACCAATCCCGTGGGGACTTACGATCCCTCGCAGCAGCAGGGCTACGTCCAGTTCGGTCCCAGCGGCGCAGCCTGGTTCGCCGCGAACGTCGCCGGTTCCAGCAAATGGTCCGCCAACGTGCTGGATTCGTTTCTCAACGATATCGCTTTCGGTTTCGCGGGGGGCTTTGTCCACAGCCCGGTCAACGGGTGGACCAACGGATGGGTCTTCACGTCCGACGGCACGATCCTCAGCAACAGCAACACCGGCGCGCCCGACACGGTGATCGGCACGATGGTTTCGAGCAGCTGGTGGAACCAGACCAACCTCTACAGTCAATTGCAGCCGAACTCGCCGGCCTTGAGCCCGAGCAACAAAGTCACCTGGTATAGCTCCTACGGCGACGTGCTCTTCCAGTCCGCTCCCGATGTCTACAACCATCCCATCAGCGACCGGATGAAATACATCAAGTTCCAGCCCGGATTGAGTTTGGGGCTGGCGAACTTGGACACCAATGTCTGGCTGGAGGTCACCTTGTTTCCCCCGCCCANCGGCAGCGGGTCCGGNGCGGCACCGGCNATCACCAGCTCGACCAACGTGACGAANGTCTATGTCAATCCGTCGAGCCCGNCGGGAGTCCCGATTTCCTACCAAGTCACCGCCGTGAANACCAACGGCGGCGGCATTTACGTGGGAGCCATGCCCGACGGCCTTGCTTACAATCCGGCCACGCAAGTGATCAGCGGGAGCTTGAAGACCAATGTTTCCGGATACGTCAACATCGGGCTCATGGCCTACAACAGCAACAGCGCCTCCATCGCCCAGCTCCCCATTTATGTCTACGCCAGTGTCGCTCCCAACGGGTTCAACCCGGTGCCAACCAGCTTGTCGGTCGGCGAGGCTTACGTAGCGCCGACCAACCCTTCATCCATTCCCGAAGGCTACAGCACCACTGTTGTCCAGTTGAGTGTGAGCAACAATTCCCAGTCGATGATGGGATCCACGCAGGATGTCTATTTTTATGTCACCAACGGGACGCTACCGCGCGGGCTTTACCTGACCAACATCGCGAACCCCGGCAGCAGTGAGGTTTTCGGCTATTTTTACGGCGTGCCGGTGGATTCCAACGCGACCAACGCGGTGACTTTGGTGGCGACAAATCCCGTGGGTAGTTCGACGAACTCCCTAACCCTGACCAACCTCGGCTATGGCAACAACGGTGCGGCCGATGTCTCCGCCCCGCCCGTTTACCTCGGTTCGCCTTCTTTCACCGTGACCAGCGGCCAGCTCACGAACTTGGTGCTGAACTACAGCAACAGCCCGACCTATTTCACCAANGATCCCGCCACNCCGCTGCCCCCCGGTCTGTCCTTCCAAGTGGCTTTGAATCCCGAATACGGGACGGCCAGCCCCACCTTCGTCGCTTCCCTGGCGGGAACACCGGTCGGCACGCCTGGAAGCAGCACGAATATAAAGATCGTTGCCGTGAACGCCTACAGCAACAGCAGTCCGCCTTTTGTCAGCGGAACCAACACCAATACCATCACGATCCAGTTCAGCGGTTCCTTGCCGCCATCCTACCTCAGCTACAGTGGATGGGTCGGGGCATGGGCTTTGTCCGGCACCAACACCAACCGCACCGCCGACCCCGATGGCGACGGCTTCGACAACAACNAAGAATACGCCTTCGGCGGCAATCCGACGGTCGGGACACCGGCGCTGCTCGCAATGGCGGCGTCCAACATCAGCTTTATCGCTCTGAGNAACGCCACGACCAATTACGCGGTGCAGAACACGACGAACCTCTCCACCGGACCTTGGACGAATTACACGGTGACGATCAGCAATTCGCCCAATCAACTCGAGATTCCGCTGCCCGCTTACTACCAGCGCCAGGAGTTCAACGTGCCCGTCACCCCCGGCACGAACAACTTCTACCGCGTCATCTTTACCAATCAGTAGGGCGCGCGCTGGCTAGTGCCTGCCTCTTGTGGTAGCTTCCCGGTATGAAGCGTCTCGTCGCTTTGCTTTTGCTCTCCTTGGTCTGCATCGCGTCGGCCCAGGAATTGCAAAAGTTCGAAAAGTGCCGCTTGGTCGAGGCCGGTTGGTCGGATGGCGACAGCTTTCCGGTCAAACTGCCGGACGGCAAAGAAATCGTCCTGCGGCTTTATTATGTCGATTGCAACGAGGTCGCTGCGGCGACGGAAACCGACCAGCGGCGCGTGCGCGATCAGTCGTCTTATTTCGGGATCGATGATCATCAAGCGACCCTCGAGTTCGGACGCCGCGCGGCGGACGAAGTGAAGAAGTTGCTGGCCAAGCCGTTCATCGTGCAGACGGCATTCGCCACGGCACCCGGACGTTCGGCCAAGCCGCGCACTTATGGGTTCGTGACTTTATCCGACGGACGCGACCTTGGAGAGGTGTTGGTCGGCGAGGGACTGGCGCGCAGCTACGGCGTGCGACGCAACACACCGGACGGACTCAATACCGACGCGGCCGAGGCCAAGATGGATGATCTCGAACTCGGCGCGGCCATCGCTCGTCGCGGGATTTGGGCCAAGACCGATCCGCAGCGGCTGGTCTCTTTGCGCGAGGATCGCCGCGCCGAGGAGCGCGAACTTCAAGCGGCATTCGGCACGCGCACCGGCCAACCGATTGATCCGAATACGGCGACAGTCGACGAAATCATGCTCCTGCCCGGGGTGGGTGAAGTCTTGGCAGAACGTATTGTCGAGGGACGGCCCTACACATCCGTCGAAGACCTGCGCCGCGTGCCGGGCATCGGCGAGAAAGTATTCGCCGAACTAAAAGATTCGCTGCAGATTGCCCCCTGAGCGGCCTGCGATCGTATGTCCGTCCGAGCTTTCTCCCTTCAATGTAGCGTCGCCGTCCCCGGCGACGAAATGGACCAACGACCGGTGCCGGGGACGGCGACGCTACACTTTTAGCAATGGAAAGTTTCTATTCTTCCGATCCGGTCTTCCGCATGGCCGTGAAGCAGTTCGAGGTGCTGGCCGATCACCTCGAGATTCCGCAGCAATACCGTCAGCGCATCATCCAACCCAAGCGCTCGGTCACCGTCTCGCTGCCGGTC
>JGI24766J26685_10000389_pt1 | contig 12431 bp, 8 predicted proteins | sample SanBayMetagenome_FD_26685 | JGI IMG/M metagenome (IMG submission 26685)
TTCGATAGCCGAAGAGAGCAGATCGGCGTATGGGGATTCAATCTGGATGCGCGCACCAAAAAAGGAGCCGATGAGATTACCTATGGGATCGATGGACAATGGAATGATCTTCGGTCCGTCGCCGACCGAACGGATCTTCGTACCGGGATGAAAACGCCGCTCGACACGCGTTACCCCGATGGACAAAACAACATGTGGTATCTGGGCATTTACGGTCAGCATGTACGAAAATTGCAAAACAGCAAATGGGTCGTCAACGACGGAATCCGCTTGCAACAAACATCACTTCGTTCCACCCTCCTCAACAATTCCTTTTTTCAATTTCCATTCACGAGCATCAAACAAAACAATCTCTCTGCTATTGGCAATGTGGGGATCGTTTACAATCCCTCAAGCGCCATGCGAGCTGCTTTCCATTTGAGCAGCGGGTTTCGCACCCCCAACATTGATGATGCTGCGCGCATTTTTGAGTCCAGTACGGCACAACGACGCTTGATCCTGCCGAACCCGGAGATTCGTCCCGAACGCACCTACAACGCCGACTTCAACTGGATCCTGCGCATCGAAGACAAAATCCGCCTCGAAGGAGCATTCTTCTATACACTGTACCGCAATGCCATCGCCCTCGCACCCTTTCAACTGAACGGATCCGACTCGATTGACTACAACGGTGTACGATCGGCAGTCTATGCCAACCAAAATGCGCGCAAAGGCTATTTAATTGGGGTGCAGGCACGATTGTTTTGGAAGCTGAACGATCAATGGTCGCTCGACAACACCCTCACGCAAAGCAAGGGCCGATATCAANTGGCNTCGGGTGAAATGCCACTGGATCACATCCCCCCGGTATTTGGACGATCGGGCCTACAATTCCAAGGAAAACGATTCCAATCGGAGGCATTCCTCCTGTTCAATGGCTGGAAACGGCTGCGGGACTACAATTTAGAGGGGGAGGACAATCTTCAATATGCCACACCGGATGGCATGCCCGGATGGATGACGATCAATTTCCGCTTTCAGGTGGATGTTTCCAAGCAGATCCAGATCCAGGGAAGCCTGGAGAACCTGACCGATCGGAATTACCGCGTGTTCGCCTCGGGATTATCCGCGCCTGGTCGTAGTTGGATGATCACCGTAAGGTCCAAATTTTAATACGGGCGCTTTTTTCCGTTTTAATTTTTCTTAAATTGAGGGAGCTTATGTCCGAGCAAACCCTCATAGACGGCTGTCTCCGCAACGACCTGGTTGCCCAGCGCGAATTGTATGAGCGCTTCAGCCCAAAAATGCTGGCGGTTTGTCACCGCTATGCCGTAAACAGAGAAGATGCGGAGGACATGTTACAAGAAGGATTTGTCAAGGTGTTTCTTCAGATCCGTTCTTTTGAGGCAAGAGGTTCATTTGAGGGTTGGATCCGACGGATCATGGTACATACCTGCATCAACCACCTGAAAAAAAACAAAAAATTTCAGGACAACCTCGACATCATCCACGCCCACGGCATTCCGACCCGTAGCGAGGCCATTCCCTCCATCGTGCAAGCCAAACAGATCGCTGAATGCATCCGCTCCCTGCCGGTAGGCTATCGGACCGTACTGAATTTATTTGCGATCGAGGGCTATAGCCACCGAGAGATCGCTGCCATGCTCGATATTGAAGAAAGCACCAGTCGAAGTCAATACACACGCGCAAAGAATTTATTGGAGCATTTACTGATCCAACGAAACATACTTCCCCCACACAAACAAAAATCCGATTGGCTGGTCGCCGCCCGATGATCCATGTCGAAGAATGTTGATCATAGCGAATTTGAGCACTGGCTCCGGCAAGAAACGGACCGGCACCGGCTATACGCGGACGAATCGGTTTGGGAACNCATAAACCGTCGCGTACACAAGCGACGCTGGTTCCCCTTTGTGCTGACCGCCTTGCTGACCATCAGTGCATCCGTCACCTGGGTCATGATCGATCAGCCTGATCTTCCCCTTAACTATGCTGCGCGGATGCACAGAACAAATTCTGCTGAAAAAATCATCCCGCAAGCTCCTTTCCGAAAGGATCAAATCAAAATTGAACAACCCTCTTTGTCCTTTTTGATGCATGCACAACAGATGAACGCTGCTTCCAGCCCGGAAACAACATCGGAGCAATCCTGGATGGAAGAGATCGAGAATACACAAGACAAAATCATGCCCGTGCCGACCGATAACACCGAGCTGTTTGTCGCTGAAGCCAAAGGCCTGATTCAACAAGAAGCTACTGTCAGCAATCATTCACTGGTGGTTGATCCATCCCCTGCGGATGCGAATGCAGCGCTTTCGGAGGCGCAAACCACTTCAGCAGCCGCTGAAAAAACCAATGTGCTGCATCCGGAACAATTTCAATCGATCGAAAGTGTGATCAACGGGTACAAAGGGAAGCGGACGAAAAAAAGCTGGCGAATGCAATGGAGTGTGAGTCCGACGATCAGCTATCGACAACTCATTGAAGATGTCTCAGCCCTGCAGGCTGCCCGTTCCGTGATGAATGCGGCACCCGCGATGGCCGTTCCGGAATTGGAGAGTGTGGTGAATCACAAACCCGATCTCGGCCTTCAATTCGGCGTTTCCGTAAGCCGTCAACTGACCAAGCAACTGGATTTTGTGGGCGGCATTCAGTTCAATATCAACAAATATGACATTCGTGCCTATAAAGGTGGGCGGGAAGTAGCAACAGTGGGACTGAACAACCAAGGGGGAACCGGATCGGTATCATCTTATACCAACTACCGAAGTGCCGATGGAATTTGGGCCAAATGGCTGGCCAACTACTATTTTTCCTTGTCCGCTCCGATCGGATTTCAATACCGGGTGATCGGCAACAAGAAATGGAGTTGGGGACTGGGTTCCACCATTCAACCGACGTACGTACTCAGCAAGCAGGCCTATATGTTGTCGGCCGACTACAAAAATTACCTGGAAGTGCCTTCCTTGGTACGCCGATGGAATCTCAATGGCCAGGTGGAGACGTTTGTCGGATTTCAAAAAGGAAAGACGCGGTGGACACTCGGCCCACAGGCGCGTTACCAAATCTTCTCNAGCTACGAAAAATCCTACCCGGTACAAGAACACCTGTTCGACATCGGGATCAGGCTTGGGGTAGGACTTTAACGTCCGCGCATGAGGCAGATCCGGTAATTTTGGGAATGCACTTTTTATCTCTACTCTTACTGGCAATCACTTTTCTCTCCTGCAAAGAAGCTGCATCGGAGAAAAAATTCATTTCAGCCCCCTCGTTAATCGAACAACAGGTTCGTCACATCGATACATCCCTTTTTTCGATCAAAAAATACATTTCCAGGGATACGGTTGTATCCGATACGATCTACATACCCCGCGAAGATTTCCGAAAGGAAGTGTCCGCATTTTTGAACATACCCGACCTGAGTGACGCAAAAAAAGCAAGATCCTTCAACGAAGAAACACGGTACGATGAATTGCTGAAGCGGGTGATCATTTCCTACACACCCCTTGATCCGATCAACGAACCCTATCAGCGAATTGAATTATTCGTAGAGCCTAATTTGGCCGCCGGGGATCAAGTGAAAACTATTTTGATCACTCGTCGCCAAGGCGATCGCAACGGATTTGAGCAGGAGGAATTGATCTGGCAAATGGACAGGAGTTGCACGCGCTTGTTGATCACACGCAAACCAGGCGAGGCAGAGCAGATGTACAAGGAAAAATGGAGCTGGAACGAATGAACCCATGACACCCGAGCGCATTCAGTCAATCGTTTCCGGCCTCCCGACGAGTCCGGGCATATACCAATACTTCGATGTACAAGGTGAGTTGATCTATGTAGGTAAGGCGAAGAATTTACGAAACCGGGTACGCTCCTATTTCGCCAAAGACCTGGAGTCGAACAAGACGCGGGAGTTGGTAAAACGGATCGAACGCATCCAATTCACCACCGTCAACACCGAGGAAGATGCCTTCCACTTGGAAAACAGCCTGATCAAGGAATTCCAACCCCGTTACAACATTCGTTTAAAAGATGACAAGACCTACCCGTGGATCGTCATCAAGAAAGAACCATTCCCGAGAGTGTTTCTGACGCGAAAAAAAATCAACGATGGATCGGAATACCTCGGCCCCTTCACCCATTCTCAACAGGTGCGTGAGTTACTTGAATTCATCAAGCAGATCGTACCCTTGCGCACTTGCTCGCTGGCCTTGCATCCGCGATCGATCGAGAAAGGAAAATTCAAGGTCTGCCTGGAATATCATCTGGGAAATTGTCTCGGTCCCTGTGCCGGTCATCAATCCGCCGACGCGTACAACAACGGGATCCGACAGATCCGCGAGCTGTTGAAAGGAAATCTGAAACCGGTAATGGAAGATGTTCGCATGCAGATGAAAGCGGCCGCCGACGAATGGAAATATGAAGAAGCGGAGCGATGCAGACAAAAACTGCAATTCCTGGAAAATTATCGCGCGCGTTCCGTGGTAGCCAATGCCCGGGTAAAAGAAGTAGATGTATTTGCGGGAAAGGAACAACAAGGACATTTTTTCATCAGCTACCTGATGATCCGAAACGGTTCGATCGTTCAAACGCATGCGACACGGGTAGAAGATCCCTTGCAATCCGACCCGCAATCTCTTTTGGCCGCAGGTATTGCCCAGCTCAGGGAACGGCTTTCCTCTTCCGCTGCAGAGATCGTGGTGGCGGAGCGAATCGATTACCCCGACCATTCCGCGCGCATCACGGTGCCCAGAGCCGGTGATAAAAAAGCGTTGCTTGAGCTGGCGCAAAAAAATCTGTTGCATCACATACAGCATTGGATCTCCACGAAATGGAAGCAAACAGAGCTGGATGCTCTTTCAGACGAAGCGTTGTTGGAACAGGTGCAGGAAGATCTGCAATTGGCTGCCATTCCACGACACATTGAATGTTTCGACAACTCCAATCTACACGGAAGCTATCCGGTGTCAGCCATGGTCTGTTTCAAAAACGGAAAACCTAGTCCCAAAGATCACCGCACCTTCCACATTCGGACCGTAGTGGGCATCAATGATTTTGCCTCGATGCAGGAGGCAGTTACCCGTCGTTATCAACGTCTATTGAATGAAGATGGCCCTTTGCCTCAATTGGTGATCATCGATGGAGGAAAAGGACAATTGAATGCAGCACAGGAGTCGATCAATGAGTTGGGATTGACGGGGAAGATGACACTGATCGGATTAGCCAAGAACGTGGAAGAGATCTTTTTTACCGGCGACAGTGAGTCATTGAAATTGGATTACAGAAATCCAACCTTATTGCTGGTCAGACGCATCCGCGATGCGGTTCATCAGCATGGACTCAGCTTTCACCAACAATTGAGAAGCAAGGGCGCCATCCGAAATGAACTGGAAAACATTCCCGGCATCGGCAAACAAACCGCCATGGAACTATTGACCCGGTTTCGCTCTGTAAAAAACATTCAAGATCAATCGATCGATACACTAGCTGAAGTAGTTGGACCGGCAAAGGCCCGAAACATTGTTGATTACTTTAATAGAAATGATTGAGAATCTTTAAACGAAAAGACATAAAAAAAGGGGCCGGAATGGAAATTCAGCCCCGTTAAAATCCAATATCCTATGAAAAACCGGGACTAAAATACAGTTTTTTCTGACTCTTTTGAATTTGTACCCTCTTTTTTTCAAACAAGTAAGTAGCTGATAATCTATCAGTTAAAAGCGAACACAGCATGGACAACACTCCCACCACCACCTTTTCCGCTGACTGAAAAAACTAAACACTCAACCCCATCCTTCTACAATTAAAAAATCCCGCCCGAAGGCAGGATTCAAATAGGATTCAGGAAAGTCGATATCAGTAGGACCAAAGGTCTTGCTCAAAATTGAAGATCTTTTCCTTGATGTTCTCCCCTTCCAACAAACGAAGAATGTCGTTGTCGATCAGGTTGCGAATCATGGCATTGGATGGGTTGTCGATCGTTGACTTAACGATGTAGCTGCTGAACATGCGGCTCTCAAACAGCTCCTCCCACGTCATGCGGTTTTGTCCCATGTTTTTGGGATTGTACACCTCTGCTTTGGTAAGCATTTCCCTGATATCGGGGTAGTATACCCAAAAGAGCGAAGAGGTACCCCGCTCCCGCTTTGTATTGGGAACGTATTCGGTTTTCAGAAGACCCACGCCCAGGATGCGAACGAACATGCGGCTGGATTCGCGGTCGAAGACCCACTCTTCTTTGAGACGAATTTTCACGACGTCATCAGGATTGAAGCTCTTGCGGGTAACGGTACGCCCCACGATCTTGTTGATGTCATTCAAATCGCGTACGAGGGCAGTGTCCAATCCACCGGCAGTTTTCTGATATACATCTGAGACAGCCATCGGTGTGGTGAAGCGGTCGTCTGAAAATGCAGTGACTTTACCCGAGGTAACGGCATTCATTAACATAGAAACGAACATCTGGCTTCCATCATCCTCCACGCCTTTGTAAGTGAAGACCTTATTCATTTTCTCGCGGAGGTCAAGCTCGCGCCATACCTTTTCGGCATACAAGGCATCATCCCAACGCAGGTGCTCATAGTCCAACGGCTTGCGCTCGCGCGTAAAGCCTTTGTCAAATGCATTGTCGTTTCGCAAGGATACGGTTGGTCCACCATCTGAACTCACGGTATCATAGGTGATGGGAAGATTCGCATACGGATCGAACGTCGGCGGTTGTCCGTTGTTGTTGTTGTTCTGCGGATTGCCGGTTGTATCTGCAGGAGGTGTCGTTGGGTTGGTGGGAGTAGTACCGCCACGACCACCGCGACCACCACGACCGCCGCGACCCTGTGCATCAGCGGAGTTCACCTGCATCAGCAAGCAACCCATCATCAATCCGAATACGATCAGTTTTCCTTTCATGTCTGTCTTTTTATTGGATGTAGTAAACCAGCGCAGGGGCTTTGTTGGTACGGCCATCCGGTCCTTTTACACGTATCTCTTCAATGGTCACCATTCTTCCTGCTTTCACGTGCTGGCTGATCGCCGAACGAACGGCAGGAGAGAAGGCTGCGCCTTGATTGGCAATGTTTACAATGTCATCGTCTGTATCACACGTGAAGTTGAAACTCTCCACCTTGTAATCCAATTTGAATGGGAAGTTCATGATACCGGCACCTACCCCGGCCTGAGAGCGAAACTCTCCGGCTGAAACAGGTTCACCACTTTGCTTGCCACCTACGTATGCTTGCGCAGGAGGAAGGGCTTGTACGCGGAACTCAGAAGCGCCTACCAATTTGTTGTCGACATATACGTTGATCGTACAGTTGTCACTGATCTGACTCACGCGGCAATTGTATTTGCCGGTTCCGGTGCGGGTGATTTGTCCGCCACCTCCCACGATCTCAGCGCGGATCTTGTCATCCCCACCACCACTGGCGGCAATGGTGACAGGATTGTCAACACCAATGTATAATACGTTCATCTTGTCCAAGGCAATCGATGCATTGGCTGATCCGACGGTATACTCAATCGGAATGGTGCGGGTTTGGGATTTACCATCTTGGTCAACGAAGGAAACCGTCACATTCACCGTACGGCTTCCCGTGCCGGTAGCCGTTGTCTTGTAGATCGCCATGCCTTTCTCATTCAGTGCCACATTGGATCCATTGATGGTAACCGTGGGCAATTTGGAACGGCTGAAGGCACCCAAGCCCGCAGTGATCTCCAATTCTTGTCCGGGCATCAGGTAACGGGAGCTCTGACCGACGATGGCCTCGAACGCATCAAAACGAAGTTCCACCTTGCCCACCTGCTCGTGGCAGAAAGTGACCATTTTGTTCTCGGCGTTGCGCAGGTCATTTTGGAATTTGCTCAGAATGCTGAGGGCACCAACCGTTGGGGCCATGTAGAAATAGGCTTCTTCCCAGTTCTTTTTGTTCGAGGTCATGTTCTTGGGCATTTCCAACGAAATCGGCAGCGATTTTTCAAACTCGGCACGAAGGGCCGAATCTTTCAAAACATTGACCTTATAATCGCTGAGGATCTGATAAAGCTGCTTTGCCTTTCCCTCTTTGATCATGACGCGGGTAACGGTATTTTGGTCGTCTTCCTTGAATTTCTTCGAGGGGTCAGAAGGGTCGCCGCCCGTGGCCACAAGCAACTCCTTTTTTAGTCCCTCAATGAAATTAAATACCACTGCAGACTGATCCACCACTTCCTTGGCCTTGGGTTGCCAGATGGTAGCCTTCTCACGAGTGGCATCATCCGACATTTTCTCGGTCAATGATTCGAAGATCTGTGTGGTAGAGGTCTTNACGGTGCTGTTCGTCTTCTCCAAGCTGTTGTTGATCGTCTTGAAGGCGTTCAGGATCTCTGCAGATATATTGATGGCCAACAGCGCGGTCAACACCAAGTACATGATGTTGATCATCTTCTGTCGGGGCTCTTTTGGTAAAGCCATTTTTCGCTTCTTTTATTTCGGTTGAATAATCACGTTTCAAACAAGCGGCATCAGGCCCGACCCTGCATCGCAGTCAACATGTTGCCATAGATGCTGTTCAGACGTCCCAGGTTACCGGCCAAATGACCGATCTGCTCCTGAACTTTCTTGGCATCGTCCACACTGCTGCTCATGGCATTGGATGCTTCCGCCAATTTTCCGTAGAAATTGTTCAGGGCCTTCAGGTGATTATTGCTTTCCTGTAACTCCAATTCGTAAATGGTGTTCAGGGATGAAAGATTTTTCGTGAGCGACTGGATCTGCTCGTGAAATTGCTGGGCGCCGGAAGTGGCTTGCGCAAAGGCGCCAACCGAACTGGCGGCGTCGGTGTATGCAGACTTCACCGCATCCAATTGGGTAGTGACCTCACGGGTTTTGCTGGCAAATTCAGAGGAAGCTGCCGCCATGTCCGTCACATCCTTCAGTCCGGATACCGTAGCATTCAATTTGGTAAAACTCTCCTGCAGCGCTTTCATGGCATCTGGTCCGCCAGCAGCGTCCGCCAGGGAAGAAACAGAAAATTGCTCTTCGTCATGACCCGGAGTTTTCTCAGGAGGATAAATTATGTACAAGACACCATACACGGCAAAGATCACAGCCTCCGTTAACAAACCGACCCACAAAAGGATATCNGCCCCTTCGGTGTGCGTGATTTTGAAAAGTGCACCCACGATTACGATCGAGGCACCAAAGGATACACCTACGTCTACCCATTTACTGACGTTAGCAGGAATTTGTGCTGCCATAATTGATGTTTATTGTATTGTTGAGATTAAGAAAATAAAAGGTTATTAGCGACGNCTTCCTCCTTTNGGCGGAGCAGCCGGCAGATCGATCACACAACGGAATCCGATGTAGGACTTCGCGGTATCCTGGTATTCGTAGGTGCTGGTCCCATTCTGCAAATAGTAGCCAACATCTTTCCAACTACCACCACGGGTCACCTTACGCTTCATGAGCGGAGGATCGCTGTCTTTCGCATTCCAACGTACATCCGGATTCATGTCGTGCTGAAAATTGTTACGCCCCTCGTAGTAGATGGAAGAAGTCCACTCGGCCACGTTGCCGGACATGCAATACAAGCCAAAATCATTGGGCCAATAAGAGTCGGCGCGCACGGTGTAAAAACCGCCATCTTCAGGATAGTTACCGCGTCCGGGCTTGAAGTTCGCCAACAAACATCCCTTCTTATTGCGGAGGTAATAGTTGCCCCAAGGATACATGGTCTGTGAACGTCCCCCACGGGCTGCGTATTCCCACTGCGCTTCCGTCGGCAAACGGAAATCGGATTCCTGGGTGCGCTTCTTATCGTTCAGATAAGCATTCAGGAAATGCGTACGCCACTCAGCAAACGCAGTCGCCTGCTTCCAGCTTACACCCACGACCGGATAATTTCCGAATGCGGGATGTGAGAAATAACGTTTGGTCATGGGTTCGTTGTACGAGTAGGTAAAGTCGCGGATCCACACCAGCGTATCGGGGTAGATCGGCAAATCATACTTCACAATGAATTTGGACCGGGGAGGAAGCGAACCGTTGGCATTCTTGGCAGCTTTGGCAGCGGCTTTCAGATCGAACACCTCTGAGTGATAGATGATCTTCGAAGGATCGATCTCTTTTTTTCCAAACACCCGATCATCGGGAGGCAAAATGATGTCCGTGGTGCTGAGCTGCTCGATCACTTTCGGATCGCTCCACTTCATTGTTCTCATCTTGTTCCAATCGATCCACTCATTGCCGTCCTTGTCCGCTTTCACATACCCCATCTTACGGGCAACGACAGAATCACGTACCCAGTATACGAACTGGCGATATTCGTTGTTGGTCACCTCGGTCTGGTCCATCCAAAAACCACTGATGGATACCGTGCGGTTACGCGCACTGAATGCATAGGCAGGATCCTCATCGCTCGGACCCATGTGGAAATATCCTTGTGGCACATACACCATGCCCGGAGGCTTTGGCATTACGTACTTGCTGCCAGGTGCTATGCCATGAACCTGTCCGTCATTGGGCAGGCCATTTCCTCCTTTGGATTTCTTGCCCCCCAAAATGCCACAACCACTGATCAGGATGGCGGCCGACAAAGAGAGCATTACAGGTCCGAGGTTCTTCATTTTCATACAGTTATTGATAGAGGACAAATATAAGGTTTCACCCGTTTTTTTCGGGTCGATCAGGTTGTTTTGTTTTTTGAAAACCAAAACGATTCGCGGTTTCCAACGTCCGAAAACGAGGCCCGAGACCCGAATATTGTGCCAATCCCAGAATTATTCAAGAAAATCTGGATTTTTTAGCCTGATTAACAACTCTTTAGGGGAAAATACGGGAGGCGAGCAAGTATTTTTCCTGCAAACCTGAACAGATGTTCGTTCAAACGAAGGGTGCGCAGAAAACCGCTCCAAGCCCGGCACCGGTTTTTTCAGGACTAAAAAAACGCCGCTCGGTAAATAAAGTCCGCCCGCTTGTTTCATCCACTCCAACGATTCCTCACCGGTGAAGCAGACCTCCGTCAGCCCCTGCACGTGCAGCGAAAGCACCCGGCACCAGTACCCGAATGAACCCGGATAGCGCAAAAGTGCTTGTCCCAATGCTTTAACCATTTGCTCCGAACGGACCGTCCATTCGGGTTGATCGAATAGTACACCCAACCGCATCAGGTTCTCTGCCATGACCGCATTGGCCGATGGCAATGCCCCATCATATATCTCTTTTTTTCTCAATATGAGATCCGCCATGCCATTGGGGGTAAAGTAAAACAACGGCGTCTCGACATCGCCAAAACGTTCGAGTGTGTCGATCAGCAACGTACGCGCTTTTTCCAGCCATTCCCATTCACCCGTTACCGAATGCCATTCGATCCAGGCACGGATCAGATACACCCGATCGTCGAGAAAAGCAACCCCCTGCTTACGACCATCCGTGCACGCATGATACCAATCACCATCCGCAGCGGAAAAATGCTGATCCAAGAATTGCATGTTCCGTTGCCCCAACGTCAACCACGCCTCTTCTCCGGTGGCGCGGAAAGCCAGTGAACAAGCCGATTGCATCAGCGCATTCCAACCCAACAATATCTTATGATCAAGGCCCGGTCGAATTCTTTTTGCACGTTGTTCCAAAAGTTTGCCTCTACAACGATCCAACACCTCTTCCATTTCTTCGGCCGATCGACCCACCGCAGCCGCGATCGCCGAAACATCCCCCACGATCCGCAATACATTCACCCCCTCCCAGTTTCCCTCGGGCAATACTTCGTAATAGGAAGCGAATGGGTCATAGTCATCCCCCAGCAACTCCCGGATCTCTTGTTGGGTCCACACGTAAAACTTCCCCTCTACGCCTTCGCTGTCGGCATCCAAGGCGGAGTAAAATCCACCGGCCGGATCCAACAGCTCTCTTTCCAAAAAGACACGGATCTCGTTCAATGTCCTTCGGTATTTTTCCCGACCAGTCACCTGATAGGCCTCCGCGATCGCCTCTACCAACAGCGCATTGTCGTATAACATTTTTTCAAAATGCGGCGCCAACCATTCCGCATCGGTCGAATATCGAGCGAATCCGCCTCCCAATTGATCATAGATGCCCCCTTCGATCATTTTATCGAGCGAGAAAAGCGCATGGGTCAGGGCGTCGGACTGCCCCTGCTGCCCACCCAACTGCAAAAGAAATCGAATGGAAAAAGACTGAGGGAATTTCGGGGGTCTTCCAAATCCACCAAGGGTTTCATCGGCCTGCTTCAGCAAGGCCTTGCCCATGGAGATCATGCTTTCCAATGTGAACAAGCCCTCCTCCGGTTTTAATTTTTCGCCAAATCGATTCGATTCGATGAGATGTGTCGTAAGGTTTTCCGCTTGTGCATCCATTTCATGACGCCGTTCGCGAAAAGCGGTTGAAACACCCGTAAGCACTTCCATCCACGAAGGTCTTCCATGCACCGGACGCG
>JGI24766J26685_10000390_pt1 | contig 12420 bp, 16 predicted proteins | sample SanBayMetagenome_FD_26685 | JGI IMG/M metagenome (IMG submission 26685)
TTCAGGACATCGCCCGCCTTCGCGAGCTTGAGCAGCAAGCAGCGCAGGCCACGCTGGCAGCGGCTGAAGCGCAGGAGGAAGCGGCGGCGGCCACGAGGCGTCGAGTGGACGCTGCAAGCAGGCTGCTTCAGATCAATCAGAGCGAGTCGACGCTGCTCTCGAATCAAGGCGCAGCCTCTACCACCGACGCCACTGGCCGGTCGATCCAGCAGAGGATTCAGGACATTGCCCGCCTGCGAGAGGCAGAGGCCAGCCTCGCCCGCGAGCGAGAAGTTGCTGCCAACGTCGGGGCGTCTTCGCAGCTTGCCTCAACAGTCGATCCCACCGGCCGGTCGATTCAGCAGAGGCTCCGAGACATCGCGGCCCTTCGCGAGGCCGAAGCCAGCCTCAATCGCGAGCGAGAAATTGCCGCTAATGTTGGGTCTAGATCACAGCGCGCAACGATTCTGCCGAACGATTACTTCAGTGGCAACCTCGCCAGAAACGCCAGGGAGTCGCTCGGTGCGCCGCTGGACGCCGGCACAAGGCAACTTGAGATTTTTCGCTCTGGGATCGTCTCCGCGAAAAACCAACTCGACGCCATGCCGGCAGCCATCCGACTGCACTTTATCCCGGCCATCCAAGGCGCGGAGCAAGAGTTCGTTCGACTGGCTGCCCTCGGCCCGCGGGCGACGGCTGAAGAGATTGAAAACGCCTCTAGGAACATGGACGTCCTTGCGGCTGCTGTTCGTCGCACGACGCAGGCGTCGCAGTTGCAGGGCTTCGGCGAATTCATCGATAGCGCGAATGTCCGTCAGGCCACCGGCGAGCTTCAAGCTCTTCAGCAGATTCTTGTGCAGGTTGAGGCGACCGCCGGCGGGCCAGCGGCTCGAGCATATGAGACTTATCGTCAGAGGCTTCAGGCGGCAATCGAGGCCGGCGAAACCGGTCTTCCGCGAGTTAGGCAGGAACTTGTTGCGCTCCAGAGGGAGGCCGCCAGGGCCGCGGCTGAAACCGGCCGGATATCGTTTGGGGCCGCGTTGCGCAGAATAAACCGCGGCGGCGACATCGCCCGTGGAGGATTCGACAACTTCAGTCTGGCAATCAACCAGGCGGCCTTCGCCATCGACGACTTCTTCTCGTCTACCGGCGGGCTGGAGTTCAAGCTACGGGCCATTAGCAACAACATCACGCAGTTGGCGTTCATCCTCGGAGGGACGACGGGGCTGTTTGTCGGCTTGGGAGCTGTCATTGGCGGCCAGGTGCTTGTGGCGCTGACCAAGTGGGTCAACGGCGGCCGCACAGCAGAAGACCAGACGAAGGCGCTGAACGAGGCTCTCTCTCGCCAAAAGAGCCTAGTCGAAGAACTCGCGCGGGCGTTCAGCTCACTGGGCGACTCGCTCACTCGTGACGCCTTCTCGCCTGCCGCCCAGAAGGCAAACGACTTCCGTAGGGAACTTGACGAGATCGTCAAGAAGCAGAAGGAGTTGCGAGAGGCGAGAGTCGCAGACCTTGATCCGACCGTCCAAAGAGAGCGGGCCACGCAGGGGTCGCTCCAGCGACGCCTTGAGTCCGAAACAAATATCGGACGACGGGTCGACATCCAGCAGCAACTGGAGCAGTCCCGCCGCCGCGAGCGCGAGGCCGCAGCGGCTGCTGCTTCACGGCAAGCCCCCACCGGCAGGCAGGCACAGGACGCGATCGAGCAAGCCGGTCAGGCGCTGTTTGCGAACAGGACTCGCGGACAAGAGGTCGTTACCGCAAGAGACACGGCAGTCCTTGACGAAGCCAGGGCAAGAGCTGGCGCCGCTGCCGCAGCTCAGACGCCAGCGGCGATTAGGGATTTGCTGACACGGCAGCGCGACACCCTCGTTCAGAGCGGAGAAGCAGCGTCTGACACTGGCGTTGCTAACGCGATCGCTAGGTTGGAAGAACTCATCGCTGCCCTGGAGGCGCCAGTTCGCCGCGCCAACGACGCCCTCGTCATCGCCGTCCTTGAAGGCGCAAAGAAAGTCTCCGACGCCCTCGCGGCGGCCCAGAGTTCCATCGCAAACGCCGACTTCGGCCCAAGCCGAATCGCCACACAAGCCGACGCCGTGGCGAAGCAACTGGAGTCGCTCGCAAATCAACTTGAGACGGCCACAGACGAAAAGACGATTCAGGCGCTCAAGGCCCAGCAGGCAGCCCTGCTTGATCAGTCGACGGCTCTACGGTCTGCCGCCACCAGCGTCAAGCAGTTCGCATCCGTACTTGATCGCGTAGCCGGCGACCTTGCAAAAACAGTTCTTGGGGAGACAGAGTCTTCGGCGACTGATGCTCGGCGGCGGGCGAATGCCGCAACCGGCGCTCGGCAAGCCAGCGATCCGCGGGACAGGATTCCAGGGTCTATCCCAGACTCCAGGGTGGCCGACGAGTTTCGCAGACGGTCGACCGTCGAGGCGCAGATGGCCGGAGATAGGGAGAGGGCGGAGGAGAATGCGCTAGAAATCCGCAATCAGGTAGCGGNACTTGAAGAACGAAGGGCGAGGGCTATTCGGGATTTTGAGCGTCAACCCGGCGCGGTGGGTGCCTTGGCCGCAGAGCGCGACCGGCAGCAGGCGATCATTGATAGCCAAACGGCAACGGCCGATGAAAAGCAGGCCGCGAAGTCGGCGATAGACAAAATAAACAGCGCGCTGGATGCAGCGTTTGAACGATCGAACTTCGCGCGATCACTCAGCCTATTTGCCGACGCAATCGACGCAACGGCGCAGGCGCTCGCAGAGAGTGAGCGCCAGGTGCAGCAAGTCAGGGAGTCGGCTGCCCGCGGTCGCGAGTCATTCCTCACCCCGCAGCAACGCCGCACTCGCGAGATTGAGGGGCAACTCAACGACGCACAAAACGCAGTGCTCGAAGACCTGACAGAGCCACTGAAAAACGCCGTCGAAGACTTCGACGCTGTCGGCGAGATCAGCAAGGCACTTGAAGACGGAGTGCTGTCACTCGAAGAACTTTCCGCCGTCTTCGAGAAGTTCCCCGACGTCAAGGCAGCGTTGGACGGCGACCTGGAGGCAGCAAAGAAAAACCTAGAAACCATGAGGGACAACTTCATGGAGAACAGCATCGCCGGCCAGATGGCTCGATCAGTCCGCAACGCCGTCCTCCAAGGCCCGTCGCGGGCCGCCCTCAACGCCTCCGACGTGACGACGTCTCAAGGCCAGCAGGAACTCAACAGGCTATTGCGAGGCGACGACGCCGCGCGCGACGTGGATATGGTCGAGATGCAAAAGCAGACAGGTGAACTGGAACAGATCAACAAGGGGATCAAAGACCTCGTTACCAAGATTGGAGTCGCGGGATAATGCCAGACATCTCCTACAACGTCGCCCTCAAGTTAGACAAGGACTACCTCAACAACTCCGTCAGCGTCGTCAACGTGACGGCGACCATGAGCGAAGTCGGCATGAACAGCATGACGCTCGCCCTTTCGACGAATCCGATCAGTATTTCGACAGCGAACCTGACCCGCGTCGGGCTGGCGTTTCTGCGGAACCTGTCCACGGCGACCGCCGCAACCGCGACGATCGGCATCTCCGAAGGCGGCTCGTTCGTCGGCTTCTGCACCCTGCGGGCCGGCGAGCCGTCGATCTTTCGGATGAGCGGAGGCAAGGAATACCAGGCCATCGGCACGGCCGGCACCCGCCTTCGCGTCGACATCACGGAGGGCTGATAGATGCCCAAGATGATTTCGGAACTCGCGCAGGGCAACCAGTTCAGCCGCTCGTCAGACGGCGGGCAGCTTGCCGACACCGCGACGCGCGTCTTCAAGATCATCCTGGATTCGCCAGGCGAGTCGATCGACATTATGTCGGCCGTCGGCGTTCAGATCGGCGACCCCTACAGTTCGGCGAATCCGATCCCCTGCGTGAGCGTCGAGGGCCGAGCCGACGGCGAGAGCCGGCTAGTGCGGATCGTGACGTGCCAGTACCGAACCTCCGCGATGGTCGACGGCGAGGGCGGCACGGGCCTGCCCGATCCGATGCTCGTGATGCCTGACGTCAGGCCGGCGAACTTTTCGACGAGCACGAGTTTGTATGAGGCACCGGCTTACTATTTCAAGAAGATTGGACGCGACGTGGCGTTCAAACCCGCCTGCAACGCGCTCGGCGATATGATGGACGGCATCACGCAGATGCTCCCGATTACAACGATTCGCGTAACGCAGTTCAACTTTTTTCCTGGAACTGTTTTTTCTGGGGAATGCGGCAAGATAAACATCGAAACGATGAACCTCGGCTCGTACCTGACCTGTAAGCCAAACACCGTTTTGTTTCGTGGCGTCGAGGCCCAGGGGCACGTCGAGACATTCGGGACAGTGACATACCGCGGATTCATGAACTCCTACGAATTCGCGTACAGGCCGAACAAGGTAGAGATACCTGACTATCCGGCCGATGACTTCGGCTGGGACGTTGTCCTGCCGCATACTGGATACAACGTCAAGGCGTTTACGCCGTCAAGCACGACAGATAGGGAAGTGTTCGCCCAGCCGCTGAAGCACCAGGGCGGGAAGGTGGTTGTCCCATTTGCGCTCATGGACGGCATATCAGCCAATGCCAAGGTTCGCGCAATGGTTCCAGTCCACGACCCAGAAGACGGCGGCGTTCGCCAGTCGCCCTCGGCCCAGCCGGTGGCCCTCAATGACGATGGCACGCCCCGGTCGCCAAACTCAGACCCGCCAGTGAAGCTCTGGCGAGTTCAGGTTCAGGAACGAACAAACCTCACCCAGCTCCTCCAACTCCGTCTCTCCTAATGACACGCGGCTTCCTCATCAGCGACGGCCTGCACAAGGACATCAAGCGCACGATCGCGCGCGTTGATGGGATGCCCGACGGGCCGGGGGCGACGAAGATACCGACGAGGTTTGAGGGGGTTCAGGCGCAGGCTGGGAAGACGTTTCGGATTTGCACCTTCACCGGCGCGTGGTCGATCAACGCCACGAAGACGGTGACGTTTAAGAATCAGACGGCCACGCCGAATACCGTCGCGGCGGTGAATCTGTTCGCGGCCATTACGGGAACAACCGTGACATCAAGTTTTCGCAACTGCGCAATCGCCAAAGACGGGACGGCGTGGTATCTGATCGCAGCGGAGTGCTGATATGGCAATGCTTGGCGCTCCATGCTCGGCGTGCTGCGGTCCTTGCGTGTGCCCATCGTGGTGCAGCTACAAAATGGTTTTCTCTAGCCCGAAGACATGCGCTGCCACATACCCAAACTACAGCGGGACATTCCCCTGTCCTAGCGACGCGCCAGCTACTGTAGAGTCACCTTACACATGCAATACCAACACGCAAACAACGTCCACGGCAGTGAAGGGTGTCCTTTCGTATAAATTTGGCAGCACATGGCTTTGGCCGCAAAACCCGGATTTTGTTGTAAATGATGGGCTTGTCTCTGTTGAGGCTCCCAACGACACCTGGAGTGTGACATACCCTTCGCTTCGCGGCATGTTTTCTGGAGGGCTGGGCTGGTACTACGACAGCAATGTTTCAGCGTTCGACTACACCAAATTTGCAAGCGGATACAGCGCAGAGGTAAGACCCTTTTGCAGTGCTTCAGGTGCGCAGCCCGTGCTTGGCGTGGAGTTGATCTATCGGGCGTCAGAAACGCAATCTAGATGCACAATACTAACTGGGCCAACTAGAGTTGTCTGTACTGTAAGGCAAAGTATTTTGCGAACAAAAACTAAGACAGTTTACTTTTCTGCCGATTGTGTTTCTGACTCGCTAAAATGGTGTCCGGGCGTGTCTCAGAATAAATTTGCGAAGTTTCCGAATCCGTTTTCTGGGTGGCTAGATTTTGCCACGACATCATATGGCACTTACGACAGCAGCGTTGATACCATCGTTTCTGTGCCTGGTGGCGGCTCCCTGGGTTCAAAGCTTCCCGGCAGTAGTGTTTTGCCAACCGTGCATTTTGATATTCAGCAGCGCGAGTCGTGCGACGACGGAAATCCGCTGCCATGATTTCGTGTATGCGTTGGCACCTTGCCGAACGGTGCAAGCAGCGTGGCTACTCGCTTGACGAAGTGATGCCATGCGTTGTCTCGCAGGACGGAGACAAGTGGACGATCGACGTTGACCACCCGGCGTATCCTCGCCATCCGAAGCCGGGCTTTGAGCCACCACAGCCCGCGTCAACAGCGCCGGCGCACGGCCCAGGCACCGAACTCTCCAAGCTCCTGAAGCGATTCGGCATTGAGCCCACGCCGACGTGTGCCTGCCCAGCCAAGGCCGCCCAGATGGACGCTTGGGGCTGCGACGAGTGCAGCAAGCCAGAGCGAATCGAAGAGGTCGTGGCCGTCATGCGTGAGGAGGCGAAGGCTCGCGGCCTGCCGTTCGTTGACATAGCCGCTAGGTTGCTCGTGAGACGGGCGATTCACAACGCCCGCAAAGCGGAGGCCCGTCGTGCCAAAGAAGCCGAGAAACCCCCATTGACCGATTAGGCTACAGTACCACAATATAGCCCCATGCCGGATGACCACCATTTCACTGTGGCCGGGGCTCGCTGGCTCCTGCGGTTCTGCCGCTTGAAGGGCCAGGCGGCCGGCTGGGCGTATCTGCCGGATGCCAAGAACCCGGAGATGCCCCGAAAAATTCTGGTCGACGAGAAGCTCTCCAAACGGAGCCGGCTGGAAACGATCATCCACGAACTCCTCCACGTTTGCTTTCCGACAGTCTCGGAGGAGCACATCACCGAGAGCGCCCGCGACATTGCCCGCGTTCTCTGGACTCTCGGATACCGCGAGACGGAGTGACCACAATGCCGAAGAAGTCCGCACTGCAAAGCGTCGTGCAGGCCGTCGGGACGATCCAACGCCCGAAACGATCATGGTTCAGTCGCCTGCCCACGGAGGCGCAGGTCGAGATGAGTGAGGTGAAACGCGAGTGGTTGTCTGGTGCTCTTCAGGGAGCACCGATCGTCACCGTGTATCGCGGAATCGTCGCCCGTTGCACGGAGGTTGGATGGCACGCTCCAGAGGCCGAACAAACAATCAGTCGGTGGCTGCGGTCGCCCGACAAGTAGAAGTCGGCAAGGACGCAGAGGCGGCGAGGCTGCGGAACGAACTCTCTTCGCTCCGCAAGAAATACGACGCTGCGCTGCATCGGCTTGAGGCCGAGAAGGACGCCGTTGCCAGCCTGACGGCACTCTCTGACGTCAAGTCGAAGAAGATCGACCGCAAGCGGCCTAAGCAGGGCCGGCCAGAGGCCACGGCGATACTTGTGCTCTCCGACTGGCACGTTGAGGAGGAAGTGCGGCCTGAAACCTGCCGCAACTTAAACACGTTCACCCTGGACGTTGCCGACCGGCGCATCCAGCAGCTTGTCCAGCGGGCGTCGATGCTCATCGAGCACGAGAAGCATTTGACAGGCATTCGACGCATCGTCGTGGCCGCGCTCGGCGATTTCATCACAGGCCATATTCACGACGATCTCGTCGAAGTGACGCAACTCGCACCGCTGGCCGCGACCCGTTGGGCCGGCGAACGCCTGGGTGGCGTGATCGACGCGATGCAGGAGATCGCCCCGGTGCTCGTGGCGACGTGCAGCGGCAATCACGGCCGCAGCACGAAGTTCCCTCGCATGGCGACGGAAAACGACCACTCATTCGAGCAGCATCTCTATTTGACGATGGCGGGCCAGGAGAAACGCAAAACCGTCGAGTGGCAGGTGGGCGAGGGCTATCTCAACAACATCAACCTCGACGGATTCATCGTGCGGGCGCATCACGGCCATGCAATCCGGTTCGGCGGCGGCGTCGGCGGCCTGACGATCCCAGCCAACAAGGCAATCGCGAACTGGAATCAGGCCCAGCGGGCCGACCTCGACATCTTCGGGCACTGGCACTGCTTTAGCTGGCTCCCCTACCGCTTCGTGGCGAACGGCTGCCTCATCGGCCACAACGCATTCGCCGACAGGATCAAGGCGGAATATCAGCCGCCATCGCAGTCCCTTGTCATCATCGACCACGAGCACGGGCGGGTCACGAAAGTGCTGCCCATCTTCTTGAAATGACCAACGACGAAATCCAACGAGCCTGGACGCTCGTCAATAAGTACGGCCCGCCGAACTCCTGGACGGCGGCCAACGGCACCCTCGCGGCGGCCTTGGGCCGGGCTCTGGAGGAGGTCGAGCGGCTCAAGTACCGCGTGGCGATCATGGAAAATAACCCGCCACCAGCGTGGCTAGGGAGGCGCGACTAGATGTTGATTGGCATGTGCGGCGCGGCGGGCAGCGGCAAGGACACGATCGCGGACATCCTGGGCTTCGACCGGGTGGCCTTCGCCGACCCGCTCTATGAGATGGTGTCGCTCGTCACCGGCCTGACGCCCGACGAGATGCGTGACCGCGAGACGAAGGAGCGGACGATTGACTGGCTGGGGCAGTCTCCCCGGCAGCTCCTCCAGACCCTCGGCACGGAGTGGGGCCGCGGCATGGTCAGCGAGTCGATCTGGGTCGACACTGCGATGAGGCGAGTTCGCGGGCTGCTTGAGCAAGGTCGCAGCGTCGTTGTCACCGACGTTCGCTTCGCCAACGAGGCCGCGGCGATCAAGGCGGCCGGCGGGGTCATCTGGCAGGTTGTTCGCGGGCAGGGCAGCATCAAGGGGCTGGCGGCCCGCCATGCCAGCGAGGCCGGCGTCGACCCCCTGCTGATCGACCGCGTGCTCGGCAACTGGTCGACGATTGAGCGGCTCCGGCAGACCGTCGAATCAGCCATAGAGGGGCAGCAAAAGGCTACAATACTAGAGTAGCCCTGTGACACGCCACGAGCGGCCCATCGAGGCCCGCAACGCACAAGGAGGTGCTGATGTCTGAGCCTAAGATTCGTCGTAAGTTCAAGGCCACCCCGATCACGCTCTCGACGTCTGTGGCCGCTGCCACGACGCTCCGATGGGACGACGTGGCTGGCGGGACGCTCGAGATGGGCACCGTCAGCACCGCTGCCACGACTCTCCAGGTCTGGGCGTCCGACGCCACCACCAGCACGTTTGGGAGGCTTTACAAGGTCGACGGCTCGGCTGCCGACCTGACCCTGGCCCCGTCGACGACTGAGGCCCGCGTCTACGCACTGCCCGACGAGACGTATGGCTGCGGCGCGATCAAGCTCGTGTCGGTGTCGACGAACTCGACGGCCGCCGTCTGCATCGTCACGATGAAGTCTTGAGGCTGTGCCCATGACAGCCGAAGAACTCAAGCAGGGCATCCTGGACTCGTTGCTGCGGGTCGCCGAACGCTTCGGCGTTCCCGTCGTGCTCCTGGGAATCCTCATCTGGCTGGGGCGCGAGGCGGCGATCTCACTTAACGGCACGCTCGTGAAGCCGATGGTCGAGGCCCATGTCCAGTTCCTGGAGGCGACGAGCGAGACACTGAAAGAGATCAGTGCCGTCCAGGGGCAGCAGGTCGAGACTCTGGAGGAACTGGCCCACGGCCAGCGTGAACTCCGCGAGCAGGTCAAAACGGTGATTTCGCGGCCGANNGNGCCGCNNCCGCAGAANTAGTTTCCGTCTCTCNCNTACGATAGCGCACTCCGCAGGACCACGAAAATGGCGATGAGCCCCCGACTACTTCGCCCGCAAGCACGAGGCGGTTTTTCGCCGAAAAGCATTGCCGACCTCGCGGCTTGGTATGACGCCGCCGACAGTTCGACGATCGCCATTCAAACTGGCGTCCAGCAGTGGGGAGACAAAAGCGGCAACGGCCGAAATCTTGTCCAAAACACAACGAACAACCAGCCGCTACACGGCAGCGTTACCCTGAACGGCAAGCCTGTAGTGACATTCGACGGCACGAACGACTCAATGGGCTGCGCATTGACGCTCAACCAACCTTTTTCGTGCTTTTTCGTCTACCGATACGAGGCAACTCCGGCAGCTGGAAAAGTCGTTTTGACGGCTCGCTTTGCAGGGGCAGGATCGCGGTCTGGTGAGTTTCAAAGTTTTAGCGCGTCATCTATGGGCTTGTTCGCTGGAGTTGCGCTTCAAATCAACNGCGTCGGCGCAGCTATGACGGCGTTTAATATCTGGGATTACGCGCAAAACTCTACATCGTCGGCAATTCGTCTGCGAAAGACAGGCGCTACCGCCAGCGGGAACGCCGGTGCGAATAACGCCAGTGGATTTTCGCTCGCTACCGATGGCGGCGCATCGCCCGGCAGCATTGCCAATGTGTCGATTGCTGAGGTGTGCTTTTACTCACGCGGGCTCTCTGTGAGCGAAGCGGACGCCGTTCGCAAGTATCTCGGGACCAAATGGGACTTGGCTTACCTGTCATGACGCAACGCTATTTCCGCACTAATGACGCCGTAGCCTACGAACAGGTTCGCCTGGGCCTGGATGCCGCGTGGGGGCATCAGCCGCCAACGACGTGCATTGACCCAGCAGCAGTTGCCCCGCGTGACGCACTGGGGCGGATTCTTTTGGCTGTGCGGCCAGAGTTCTGCGAATACGAGGCGGCTGCGGCGATGCTTCCGCAACTCCTTGCAAGCGGAGCTGTGGAGGAGATCACGGCAGGCGAGTATCTGGCTGCAACGGCCGAGTAGCTGCGCGATATCGACTAGAGACAGCGTGGCGCGTCGCTACACCACCAGAAGAGCGTCGTTCAGGGCATTTCAGGATTGGACGCCGCGCGTATAACCGCGCTATGCGATACGCGAGCGTCTGCGATGGGATCGGCGCAGTCCACGTTGCTTGGCAACCGCTGGGCTGGCACTGCGAATGGACCGCAGAGATCGACGCCTTCCCGGCGGCCGTAGTCGAGCAGCGATGGGGCTTCCCCAATCGCGGCGATATGACTCGTTTCAAGGAGTGGGACGATGCCCCAGTTGAGCTTCTGGTCGGAGGAACGCCCTGCCAATCCTTCAGCGTCGCGGGCCTCCGCAAAGGGCTTCACGACCCCAGAGGCGGACTCATGCTTACGTTTCTTGAAATCGCTCAACGCTACCGACCTCAATGGGTTGTCTGGGAAAACGTCCCCGGCGTCCTGTCATCCAACGGAGGAAGGGACTTTGGTTCCTTCCTCGGGGCGCTGGGGGAGTTGGGGTATGGGTGGGCCTACCGCGTCCTTGACGCTCAATGGTTCGGAGTGGCCCAGCGCCGCCGCCGTGTGTTCGTTGTCGGCTGTCTTGGAGACGAGCGACGTGCCGCCCAAATACTTTTTGAGTCAGAAAGCGTGCGCCGGGATAATCCGCCGAGCCGAGCGAAGGGGCAAGGAGTTGCCGCCGCAGCTTCGAGCGGCGCTGGCAGCGGTGGCGTCGTCAACGCCGTCTGCTCCAAGTGGAGCAAGGGAACCGGCGGCCCTGCCGGTGACGAGTGCCAAAACCTCGTCGCCTTCCACCCCACCCAAGCCCAAGCCCCGATCAGCAGCGAAGACGGCTTAGTCCACGCTCTCGGCACTGGCTTGAGCGGCGGGTGTGCGACGGCAGCGGTGGCCTTCACCAAATCCAAGCGAGCCCAAAGCACGACCGACGACGAGTCTTGGGTGCCAGGCGAGGTCAGCCCGACGATGAGCTGCTTCGACCAAGGGGATACGCGGGCGACGACGGTTGTGGCGTTCAAGCCTGGGCAGAGCGAAGCGGCTGGTGCGTTCTTTGCAACGGAAGATTTCGCGCCCACGATTCAGTCATCAAACAACGGCTCAACCGCCGTGCCTGCCGTAGCCTTCAATGCGTACCAGCGAACTGAGCAAGACGCTGCATGGCCGCTCGGTGCGAGCGACGGCCGCAAGGTTGAGGTGGGCGTTCGAGAAGGCATGGCCGTTCGCCGCCTCACGCCCCGCGAGTGCGAGCGGCTGCAAGGCTTCCCAGACGATTACACGGCGATTGAGTACCGGAAGAAGCCAGCCGCAGACGGGCCGCGATACAAGGCGCTGGGCAACTCAATGGCCGTTCCCGTGATGTCCTGGATCGGGCAGCGGATCAAGCTCGTGGGCGAAGTGCGCTCTTGATGCCGGAGAGGGTCGGAAGCGTTGCGCGCCGGTGGACGGTGCGGTAGAATGTTCGCCATGAGCGACATCATCGAACGAATTAAAGGGCTGCGGTACATTCACGTTCCGCAAGCCAGCCAGTTGTTTGAGGAGGCGATTGACGAGATCGAACGCTTGCGGTTGACCGCCGACGAGCGGCAGGCGATTCGGTGGATCGTCGGAGACGACCTGTCCGCTGACGGCGTGAACATACAAGCCACGCTGCGCGGGCTGCTGGAACGGACGAAGGCCGTCTAGCCGGTAGAGATGGCCGCTTCGATGGCCGGATGGAAACGCCCATTTCATAAGCGAAAAACATCAGAAATGATCGTTTCTCTGGTATGATTGGTGGCCGTTACGAAACCTCTGCCGTAAGAAAAACGGGCATAGGTTTCTGTCGGAATGGCATTGCGCGGCGTGACCGCTGCGGTAGAATGTCC
>JGI24766J26685_10000391_pt1 | contig 12416 bp, 13 predicted proteins | sample SanBayMetagenome_FD_26685 | JGI IMG/M metagenome (IMG submission 26685)
GGCTGCTGCGGCGGGGGCGGTTGCGGCTGCCACTAGCATGCGCCCGCGCGGAGGGCAGCCTTCGTCGGACACGGCACTCGACGAAGTCCGCCGGATCTACCGCGAACTGGCCGGACGTCCAATCGAGCGCCAGTGCGAACTCCGCACGCAGTGCTGCCATTTCAAACTCACCGGCAAGACGCCCTACCTGACCCGCGGCGAAGCCCTCCTCGCCGCCCGCGCTCTCAGAGCTAGCGGACGCAAAAACCTGCCCGCGCGCAACGACGGCGCGTGTCCGCTCCTCGACTCGCAAACCTCCCGCTGCCTCATCTACGAAGACCGCCCTTTCGGCTGCCGCACCCACTTCTGCGCCGCGGCCGGCGGACCNTATGAACGCCGCGAGGTCATCGACCTCATCCGCCGACTCGAGGCGATCGACGAGCANCTCGGCGGTGACGGCCCGCGCGCCTTGCCTGTCGCGGTCCGCGACAGTCTCCACGCGGCGTAAACCGCATCATTACGGCTTCCCCACCCGCTGGGCCTTTCCTACCCTCCCCGCGTGCTGAAGCTGATTGTCCGACGCCTGCCCGCGCTCCTGTTTGTCCTCTTCTGCGTCGTCACCCTGACCTTCTTTCTCATCCGTCTCGCTCCGGGCGGACCATTCGACCGTGAGCGCAAAATCCCGCCGGCCATCGAGGCGCAACTTTTGGCCAAATACAAACTCGACGGGCCGCTCTGGACGCAATTCACCGGATACCTCGCCGACGTGGCCCGCGGCGACCTGCGCCTCTCGACCAAATACCGCAACCGCAGCGTCAACGAGATCCTCGGCCAAACGCTTCCGGTCACCTTCGCTCTCGGCGGCATTGCCTTCGTCCTCGCCACCATCGGAGGCATCTGGCTCGGCACCTTCGCTGCGGTGCGGCGGGACACCGCCGCCGACCGCCTAGCCATGGGCGCGGCGCTGCTCGGTCTTTCCATTCCGATGTTCGTTATCGGACCGGTCCTCGTGCTCGTCTTCGGTCTTTGGCTCAAGTGGCTTCCCGTTGGCGGATGGGGCTCGCTCTCGCAAATCATTCTTCCTGCCATCACCCTTGCCCTCCCCTTCGCCGCCGTCATCGCGCGCCTCATGCGCACGAGTCTGCTTGAGGTGCTCAATCAGGATTTTGTCCGCACGGCCAAAGCCAAAGGCCTGCCCGACCGCAGCGTGGTCTACAAACACGCACTCCGCGTGGCCATTCTGCCGGTGGTCACCTATCTCGGCCCCCTCGCCGCCCACTTGCTCACGGGCTCGATCGTGGTCGAAACCGTTTTCAACATTCCCGGCGCGGGTGGATTTTTCGTTCATTCCATCCTCAACCGCGATGGATTCCTCCTCGGAGGCGTGGTCATCGTTTACTGCGCTTTATTGATCATCTTCAACCTGCTGGTCGATGCCAGCTACGCGCTGCTCGACCGGCGCATCCGCGTCGATGCTTGAGCCCGGCACTGCCGCCCGCATCCTGCGCCGCCCCGCGGCCAAGGTTTGCCTCGGCATTCTGATTTTTGTCGCCCTCTCCGCGGCCATCGGGCCCGAACTGTTCCCCGAGAGCTACCGGGAACCGGGTCCGTCGCAATACTCGCCACCGACTTGGCAGCATCCTTTCGGCACGGATCTCAACGGGCGCGATGTGCTTTATCGCGTGCTGCTCGGCGCGCGCATCTCGCTCGTGGTCGGCCTGGCTGGCGCGGCGGTCAGTCTTTTTCTCGGCACGGCCTACGGACTCACCGCCGGTTACGCCGGGGGAAAAGTGGACAATCTCATGATGCGCATCGTCGACATCATGTATTCCGTCCCCCGGCTCATCTTCATCCTCATCTTCATCAATGCCTTCGACGGACACGTGCGCGATTTCGCCTCGCGGATGGACTGGCAATGGCTGGTCAGCTACTCGCGCATCGTCATCCTGATCATTACGCTGGGTCTCATCGAATGGCTGACCATGGCGCGCATTGTGCGCGGACAAGTCCTCGCCTTGAAAGAACGTCCCTTCGTGCAAGCCGCGCGCGTGCTGGGCCAATCCCATGTCCGCATCGTGCTGCGCCACCTACTGCCCAACATCATGCCGATCGTGATCNTCTATCTCACCCTGACCGTCCCTGCGGTGATTCTCGACGAATCATTCCTGAGCTTCCTCGGTCTCGGTATCCAGCCGCCGCAAGCCAGTTGGGGATCGCTCCTNAGCGAGGGAGCGGCATCGATCAATCCGCTCAAAGTCTACTGGTGGCTCCTCCTTTTCCCCGCCGCCACCATGTCNGCCACGCTGCTCGCGCTCAATTACCTCGGNGACCGGTTCCGCGACACGCTGGATCCGCGGCGGTAATTCAGGGACGTCTGCGGCGGAGCAGAGCCAAGCCGAAGAAGCCAAGAGCAAGCAGGCCGCAGCCCAGCGCGACCGAATAATAAACTTTGAGCCCGCGACCGAGCCACGCGCCCTCGTGGATGGTCATAAGCAAGCGTGCGGTTTCCTCGGAAATACCGAACCAAGTTTGTCCGGCTTTGTAGAGCATTCCGGTCACCGCCGTTGCAGCGAGGGGAAGTAAAAGAACACCACCCAAAATGCGATGCCACGTGCGCACCGCACCCTTGCCGGCCCGCGGCCAGAGCATGGCGGCGCCGGTGGCGAGGAGAAAAAGCAACGCGGTGCCGGTGAGCAGAACATAGAGGGGCGAGAGCGACGGACCGAGCCACTCGCCGGTGTGCCACTCCATGACGGACTGCCCGGTTTGGCCGTCCATCCCGAACCACTTTTTGCCCGCGCGGTAGGCCACTCCGGTCACGGCGCTCACCGCGACCAAGACAAAAAGGTAGGGCGAGAGCCTCCGGTGCAGCTTCCGGAAGGCCGGATGCATGGTGTGAAGCAGACCGTACTACTCGAGGATGGTGACAGCGAGCGGACGGAGTTTGTTGCCGTCCTTCTCCACCTGCACCTCGAGCTTTTGCCCGTTTTTCAGCGCGTCGAAAGCCACATCTTTGCCTCCTTGCGTCAGCTTGGTCGCGTCGCTGAAATAAAGCTCCAAGGTCTTGCCGTCTTCCATGGTGACGTAGATTTCCTTTTCCTCCGGGTCCACTCTTTTGGCGGTCACTTGGTAAGTGCCGGACTCGACGACCGAAGTATTGCGGATTTCTTCCGAGCTGTCGTCCTCNGCATAAACAACGGGAACAAAGGAGAATGCCGCAATGGCGGCTACCAGGCTAATGATCAAGGTTTTCATGATGCTGTGTGTTTGCCGAAAGCGACACTTTCGGTCCCCGCTGCCGACGAGTCCAACAACTTCTCACGTCATCCTCACGTCCCGGCGCGCCGGTAATAATTGAGCGTGATCTTTTGGCTGCTCGGATAGAAGGCGAGCATGTCCTCGATGGTGGAGAAGACAAACGGCGTGGCAAGTGACGGGCCGTTTTTGGTGAAGACGATGTTGCCCGCGATGTAGACGGCGGAATGGATCGAACTGCCGTCGGGCAAGGTGAGGAGGATGATATCACCGAAGCGCGGTTCGCCTGTCGCGGACACATAGTTTTCCCTGAGCACTTTCTCCACCCCTTCCGGGGTGTGCAGACCTTCATCCGGCCTGCCCATGTTGAAAAAGTTGAACGCACTCCAGTGACAGCCGGGTCCGAGATCGCTACCGGGCAGGGGATCGGGAAAGCGGTAAAGACGCTGACGCGCGAAGACGGGAAGCAAATTGGCTATGTCGAGTCGCTCTCCGCCGCTACGGGCCATGGCGTGGAGGAGCGGACCGACTTTTTCCGACCTCCCTCCGAAACCCCAATAGCCGACGAGAGGCTCGATTTCGTCTTCCCCGGGAATCGCGAGTCTGACCACGAGCGAGGCTTTGCGCGACAACTGCGTGAGCAGAGCAAGTTTCACCGCGGGTGAGTTGATGGTGTCGGCAACCACATTGTAATCACTGAACAACACCGCGTTTCCACGCTTCCAGAGCAGACTGCGCACCCGCGCGACCACCTCGGACGGGACTTCACCCGCCTGCAGCCAATCGTCCAAGTGAATGTCCGTCATGCGGAAGGGCTCGAGTTGCGGGAGGTTCTCGGGCAGCAGACTCAACTGCTCNTAAAGAGCGGTGCGCACGNCCGGGGACATGGAAAGAACCAACGCCGGTCCGGGCGCGGTTGCCATGATTCCGGGGTTGCCCGGCACCGCCTGCAGGGTGACGAGCAACTTGACCGCGTCCTCCGCCGAGATCCCCGCACGTAGAAGCTGCTGCCTCACTTCACCGGCGTGCGCAGCGCGAAAATACCAGCGGTCGTTGCCAAGGCGGAAGTTGGGAGAAAGACGTTCGGTCGGAGCGGCGATGAGGACAGGTTGGGCGGTGAGATGTCCCCACGGGCCCTCCGGTATCTCGTAAACCGATCCGATCTTGCCGGCGGCCACACCCCAAGCAAAGACCCCCAGCCATTTCAGGCCGAAGAAAAGCGCCACTGAGGCAAAGGCGCCGAGCAGGAAGTTGCGCCAACCACGGCGCGAAAGCCGCACCGACACGTGGGTGCGCCCGCTGCGCGAGCGCAGGTCGAAGAGTGCCTTGGGAAGTGCGGCAGCCATGGATCAGGGTTCGTTCAGNGAATCGCTGAAATGTCCGCGCACGATCCGGTAGATGAAGAGGACGACCGGGATGACGACGAGACCGAGGGAGAGTCCGATCGCTTCCGGTGCCGCATGACCGGTCGAGGTCGAGTAAAGCGCCGCGGCGAGAAGTCCGAGCAGACCGAAAAATCCCAGCACATACGATGCGGGCATGACGGCTTGGCGGAAGGAATCGCGTTCCATGCGCCGGCTGACCCGCTCGCGGCGGTTGGCTGATCCACGCAAAGATCTCACGTCTGCCTCCCGCAGCGTGATCGGGGCGTACACATCTGCATGCGCCCAAACTGGGGCTCGCCGGTTAGAAAGTGCGTCCGCGCCGGGTTAAAGTTCTCTCAGAGTCCCTTGGCTGCGGCTTAGACAAAATTAATGCGGAGAGCCGGCTGTTTTTAACCGCCGCCGTGCACAGACTATGGTCATAACGATGCAATATTCTTCCGCGGAACGGCCCGGCACCCATTTCTTGAGGGGATGGATGCGCGCCGTTCCCACGGTGGTTCCCGCGCCCCGTCCCTCCGCAACGGCTGGTTGCCGGAGGGGCGGGCACGGCGAATACTCTAGCGATAAACTTGCGCCGCTGCTGGCCGCAGGGCGATAGTTACTTACGATGCGTGTTTTGGTAGCCGAGGACGACCGCAAACTGCTTTTGCACTTGACCAAAGCTTTGCGCGCCGCCGGCTACTCGGTTGACGAAACCGGTGACGGGGAAGAGGCGCTGTGGCTCATGGGCGAACACACATACGATGCCGCCGTTCTCGACATTTCGCTGCCAGGACGCGACGGCGTGACCGTGACCCGCACCGCTCGCCAACGCGGCTGCACCACCCCGATACTGCTCGCCACGGCCCGCGGGGAGCTACGCGACAAAGTCAGCGGCCTCGATGCCGGGGCCGACGACTACTTGGTCAAGCCGTTCTCAACCGAAGAAATGCTGGCACGCCTCCGCGCCCTCCTCCGGCGCCGCCGGCCGGATATGAGCATGCTTTTGCGTGTGGGCGACCTCGAGATCGACTTGCGCGGCCGCACGGTCCGCCGCGGACAGCAAGCGATCAACCTGACCAATCGCGAATTCGCCCTGCTTGAGATCCTCGCCGAGTCATCGCCGCGTCCGGTATCCAAAACCACATTGGTCGAGCGCGTCTGGGACCAGCACTTCGACTCCGGAACCAACGTGCTCAACGTCTACATCAATTACCTGCGCAAAAAAATCGAGCTGCCGGGGGCAAGCCCCCTGATCCATACCGTGCGTGGCGTCGGCTATGTGTTGAAAGAGCAGCCTGGCGAAGCCTGATCGTTCCGCCATGACCCTCCGCCTGCGCCTCGCCTTCCTCTTCGCCGGGGTGCTTTTCGTTTTGTCCGGGCTCTTTGTCATTTCGGCCCAAGGGCATTTGCTGCGCAAGTATCGTGCCGCTCCGAGCGCCGTGGCCATCGCCGGCGGCCAACTGACCGAGGGTGAGATCCAAAAGCTCCTGAAAAACATCACTGGCCTCTGGCTGTTCGCGGGAGTTCCGATTGTCGGCCTGAGCTTTCTCCTCGGCTTCCTGCTCGCCTCGCGCTCAGTCAGCCACCTTCGCGAAATCAACACCGACCTGGCGCAGCTTCGTCCGGCCGACTTGCAACGCGGCATCAAGTCACCCGATCGCGACCCGGAGCTGCAGAATCTGGTCAACAATATCAACAGCCTGCTCGCGCGCATCGGGAGGTCCTACGCCGAATTGTCCGAGTTTGCTGGATCGGTCGCCCACGAACTGCGCACGCCCCTCACCCTTCTTCGCATGCGGGTGGACGAGGCTGCTGCTTCGCTGCCTGCGGACTTTTCGGAGGACCTGCAGGAGGAAATCCAGCGCATGGCGAGATTGGTCGAGCGCACGCTGATGATGTCGCGGGCCGAAGGCGGTTTGCTCAGCCTGCAAAGCGCACCGATAGACTTCTCGTCGCTCTTGGAGCGTTTGCGCGAGGACTACACCGTTTTGGCCGAGACCGAAGACATCGCCCTCACTTGGCAGGCCAGCCCGGGATTGACGGTCACCGGCGACGCCGACACCGTGCGGCAAATTCTCTACAATCTACTCAACAACGCCCTCCGCTACGCTGGACACAAAGTCGAACTCCGGGCCTCCAACGGCCACGGACGACGGGTGACAGTCGAGATCACCAATGACTTGGCGCCCGCCTCCAAGACGACACGGGGCACCGGAATCGGTCTGCGCCTGACCACCAGCCTGATCCGCGCCATGTCCGGATGGGAATTCGATACCGAGCAGAGCAGCGGTGCCTACCGCGCAATCGTGGTGGCACCCGCGGCGTAAGCCGCGGCGATTTCCGCGGCAACTTTCGCATTGTTCTTCACCAGCGCGATGTTGGCCCGCAGGGAACGACCTTTGGTTGCTTTCACGATCTCGGGGAGCAGGAATGGGGTGACGTCCTTGCCGCGGATGCCGAGGCGTTCGGCTTCGGCCAAGGCGGCGGTGATGACCGGTTCGATCTCCGTGGCTGGGATCTCGTCCGCCTCCGGGATCGGGTTGGCCACGACGACGGCCCCTTCGAGGCCGAGGCCCCACTTCGAATGCATGATGGCGGCGATTTCGGCGGGCGTGTCGGCGCGCATCGGCACCTTCAGGCCGCTCGAGCGCGAATAAAACGCGGGAAATTCCCCCGTGCCGTAACCGATGACCGGCACGCCGTCGGTCTCGAGCCGCTCGAGAGTGAGCGGAAGGTCGAGTATGGCCTTCGCTCCTGCGGTAACGAGAGCGACATTACTGCGGGTCATTTCGCTGAGATCAGCCGAAACATCGAAGGTTTCCCCCGCGCCGCGATGCACCCCGCCCATCCCGCCGGTAGCGAAGACGGGAATCCCAGCCATGGCCGCGATGCGCATAGTCGCGGCCACGGTGGTCGCACCGTCGAGTCCGCGTCCGGCGACGAACGGCAAATCGCGGACCGACACTTTCATGATGCCCGGGCCCTCTTTTCCAAAGCGTTCGATCTCTTCGTGCGAAAGCCCAGCTTTCAGCTTTCCGCCGATGACCGCGATCGTGGCTGGAATCGCACCGTGATCACGGACCACTTGCTCGACAGACATCGCCGTCTCCACGTTGGCCGGATAAGCCATGCCATGGGCAATGATCGTCGATTCCAGAGCGACGATCGGGCGCCCTGCTTGCAGAGCGGCGGCAACTTCGGGGGAGAGAATGACTTTCATAGATTTATCGACACCTTGTAGCGGCGGGCTGTGTCCGCCGGAAACTTATTCGGAAATGCGTCCGGCGGACATAGTCCGCCACTACACCTCGGACAGAATTTGCCTCGTTGACCGCACGGCATCCGCGATGTCATCCGCTTGCAGCCAGCCGGAGACGATGACAGTTCGTTGTGCGCCGGCGGCCAGCACTTCCGGGAGATTTTCGTTTTTGATCCCACCGATACAGAAGATCGGAATGTTCACGTCCGTGTATGCGGCGGCAATGTTCTGCAAACCGATGGCCGGACGGCCGGGTTTGGTCGGAGTGGCGAAAAGCGGACCGAAACCGATGTAGTCCGCACCCTCGTCCGCCGCCGCGCGCGCTTGGGCCAGAGAGTGCGTCGATTTGCCGATAATCACCGGACGCTCGGCAATCGCACGGGCCTCGGCTACGGACATGTCGTCTTGTCCGACGTGCGCGCCCTCGGCGGGAACATCACGGAGCAACTCGGGATAGTCGTTGAGGATAAGCGGAACGCCTAACGGTTCGGTCAGGGCGTGAATTTCCTCGGCAAGCCCGGCGATGACGGACTTTTCCGCGTTTTTGCCGCGAAGTTGCAGGACATCGACACCGCCTTCGAGGAGCTTTTCCGCGGCAACCGGCGCGGTGTCGGCCGAGAGATAGCCGAGATCGACGATGCCGTAGAGGCGCGCGTCGTCGAGGCGGCTCACTTTTTCTTGGGNGCGGCNCGTTCCGCGAGCATGCGCTCGAGGAAACCCGTGTCGTATTTGCCGGCGATGAAATCCTTGTTTTGCATGATCTCGAGCTGCAGCGGGATGGTCGTCTTGATGCCGGTGATCATGTATTCGCCGAGAGCGCGGCGCATGCGGGCGATGGCCTGTTCGCGGGTCGAGGCGTGGACAATGAGCTTGGAAATCATCGAATCGTAATTCGGCGGGATCGGGTAACCGGCGTAGGCGTGCGAGTCGATGCGCACACCGCGTCCGCCCGGAGCATAATAAAGGTCGATCGTGCCGGGACTCGGGGTGAAATTGTTTTCCGGGTCCTCCGCGTTGATGCGGCACTCGATGGAATGGTGGCGCGGCACGGCGTTGAGCACGTGGTGCGAAAGCGGCTGGCCGGAGGCGATCTGCAGCTGCTGCTTGACCAAGTCGACGCCGTAAACCTCCTCGGTGATCGGGTGCTCGACTTGGATGCGCGTGTTCATCTCCATGAAATAGAAATTGCGGTCCTCGTCGACGAGGAATTCGATGGTGCCGGCGTTCTCGTAGTTGACCGCCTTGGCCAGCGCGATGGACGCCTCGCCCATTTCCTTGCGCAGCTTGGCGGTCATGATGGGCGACGGGCACTCCTCGATGATCTTCTGGTTGCGGCGCTGCACGGAGCAGTCGCGCTCGCCGAGATGGACGACATTGCCCTTGCTGTCGGCGATAAGTTGGAACTCGATGTGGTGCGGGTTGACCACGAATTTCTCGATGTAGACGTCCGGATTGCCGAAAGCCTTTTCCGCCTCGGTGCGGGCGCTGTGGAAGCCTTTGACCAAAGTGACCTCGTTGTGCGCCACACGCATGCCNCGTCCTCCGCCGCCGGCCACCGCTTTGATCATCACGGGAAAGCCGATCTTNCGCGCGAGGCGCAGGGCTTCGCCTTCGGTCGCGATGATGCCGTCACTGCCGGGAGTGACGGGAACGCCGGCCTTGATCGCCTGTTGGCGAGCCATGTTTTTGTCGCCCATCAGGCGGATGGCTTCGGGTGAAGGTCCGACAAATTTGATTTTGCAGCTGGCGCAGACTTCGGCGAAGTGCGCGTTCTCGGCGAGAAAGCCGTAGCCGGGATGGATGGCGTCCGCGTCGGCGATCTCGGCCGCGCTGATGATGCGGTCGATTTTGAGATAACTCTGCGGGCTCGGTGCGGGACCGATGCAGATGGCCTCGTCGGCCAGTTGNACGTGGAGCGATTGGACGTCGGCTTCGGAGTAAACCGCAATGCTGCGAATGCCGAGTTCCTTGCAGGCGCGGATGATGCGCAGGGCAATCTCGCCGCGGTTGGCAATAAGGAGACGCTTGATCATTTCCGGACCGCCGCGCGGGAGCCGCTTATTTGTAGCGGAAGAGGGCTTGGCCGAACTGGACCGGCTGGCCGTTTTCCGCCGCCACTTCGGTAATCGTGCCGGAGACCTCGGCCTTGATTTCGTTCATCACCTTCATGGCCTCGATGATGGCAACCACGGTGTCCGGCGTGACTTTCTGACCAACCTTGACGAAGGCCGGCGATTCGGGCGACGGGGCCGAATAGAAGGTGCCGACCATGGGCGACGGAATTTCTTTGCCCGAAGCAGCGGGCGCGGCAGCCTCGGCTGGGGCGGCCGCAGAAGCAGGTGCGGCGGGTGCAGCGACCGGCGCAGGCGCATAGCTGACGGCAGGTCCGACGACTGCGCCTTTCGAGAGCGCGATGCGGAAGCCGCCTTTCTCCATTTCGAAGGCGGTCAGGCCGTTTTTCTCCATCAAATCGACGATGGCTTTGATGTCTTTGAGGTCCACTTTGGTCTCCTTTTTCTGTTTCGGGGGACGGGAGGATGATTTTCTGGGCATAACGAGTCAAGCGCGCGGCGGCGCGGGTTGTTGCTGGGTGAGGCAGTGAATCGAACCGAGACCGATAATGAGGTCCGAGCAGTCGACAGGCACGACTTTTCTTCCGGGAAAAACCGAGCCGATGATGCGCGCCGCTTCCCCGTCGCGGGGATCGTCAAAGGCCGGGACAAGGACGCCGCCGTTGACGATGAGAAAATTGGCGTAGCTGCAGGGCAAACGGTGGCCCTGCCAATCGCGCCGCTTTGCCGGCATGGGCAACTCGACGATGTCGAGCGGGTTGCCGTCCTCGTCGCGCAACGCGCGCAACGCCTCAAGATTGTCCGCGAGGATCGCGGTGTTCGGATCGTCCGGGTTGTCATCAACTACCGTGATTACCCGGGATTTGCCGACGAAGCGCGTGAGGTCGTCGATGTGCCCGTCGGTGTCGTCCCCTTCAATTCCATCGCCAAGCCAGAGGACATTGCGCACCCCCAACCAGTCGCGCAGGTTTTGTTCGATCCGCACTTCGCTCATGGACGGATTCCGGTTCGGATTGAGCAGGCAACTGCGCGTGGTCAGGACCGATCCGGTGCCATTGACATCAATCGAGCCGCCCTCCAGCACCATCGGACAAACCAAATGACGCAGACCGAGCCGCCGTGCGATGGCCTCCGGCACTCGGCGGTCGAGTTGCCAGCGCGGCAGCTTTGCTCCCCAGGAGTTGAATTCGAAATCGGCCACCGCCACTTCGCCGGTGCGGTCATTGACCAGAAATATCGGGCCGTGATCGCGGCACCACGGCTCGTCGCTGTCGATGGTGAAGAATTGCACATTGTCGCATTTGCCGATCTTGCGCCGCGCCTCGGATTCCTCCGCGGCATGGCGCACGTTGATCCTCACCGGCTCGAATTCCGCCGCGGCACGGACCAGCGCCCCGAAGGCCCGGGGGATGCGATCATAAGCGCCCGGAAAACTTTCCGTGTCCGGATGCGGCCAGGAAAACCACACCGCCTCGTGCGGTTCCCATTCGGCCGGCATGCGAAATCCCAACTCGGCGGGCGTTGCCATATGCTTATCTGCGGCGGATGCGGGACAAAAAGCAAGCCGCGCTGGCCTTGGACCCGCGCGGGGATTATTTTCCCTGTCGCCATGCCCAAGGTGTTCCTCAAGACCTACGGATGCCAGATGAACGAGCGCGACTCCGAGCAAGTCGCGCAAATGCTCGTCGCGCGCGGCTATGAGATGACGACCGAGGCCGACGACGCTGACGTCGTCCTGCTCAACACTTGCAGCGTGCGCGACATGGCGGAGCAGAAAGCGCTCGGCAAGATGGGCCTGCTCGGACGACTGCAAAAAAAGCGCCCGCACACCGTTTACGGTTTCCTCGGATGCATGGCGCAAAGCCGCGGGGCCTCGCTCCTCGCCGAAGTCCCCCACCTCGACCTCGTCGTGGGGACGCAAAAATTCCACAAAGTGGCCGACCATGTGGACGCCATCCTGCGCCGCAAAATGGCCCACGACACCGCGATGGACGACCTGCGCGTTTCCATCGTCGACACCGACGAGGAAGCCGGCTCGCAGGAAACCATCCGCGACCACGCCACCGTCCCCCCAAGCGCCTTCGTCTCCATCATGCAAGGCTGCAACATGCGTTGCACCTTCTGCATCGTGCCCGACACGCGCGGTGCCGAACGCAGCCGCCGCATCGGCAGTATTGTCGGTGAAGTGCGCGAACTGGTCGAACGCGGCTGCAAGGAGGTCACGCTCCTCGGCCAGATCGTCAATCTTTACGGACGCCACGAATTCCCCAAGCTCGAGAATCGCAGCCCGTTCGTGCAATTGCTCGAAGCGGTGCATGAGGTCGAAGGACTCGAACGCCTGCGCTTCACCTCCCCCCACCCGATCGGTTTCCGCGAGGATCTGGTCAATTGCTTCGGCCGCCTGCCCAAACTGGCCGAGCATGTCCACCTGCCACTGCAATCCGGTTCGGACCGCATCCTGAAAGCGATGCACCGCGGTTATAC
>JGI24766J26685_10000395_pt1 | contig 12386 bp, 18 predicted proteins | sample SanBayMetagenome_FD_26685 | JGI IMG/M metagenome (IMG submission 26685)
CCCGGGGTATTATTCCTCCGCGCCTAGTCAGCGTATTTCCTTTCTGGTATGGGAGGGGTGGTGTTTTCCTCAGTTTGCGCCACCCCTTTTCCCTTCATAAATCTGCCACTACCGTGCTATATGCACCGCCCATGCCTTTCAACGACATAGAGAAGCGTAGGGAAGCGAGCCGCAGACACTATGCGAAGCATCGTGAGAAGGTTATTGCCAAGGCAAAAGTGAACAGTAAGGCAGCTAAAAGCCGTATTCGTGCGTATATAAACAACCACCTCAAGGCCAACCCCTGTGTGGATTGCGGGGAAACGGACATCGTCGTGCTTGAGTTTGACCATATAGGTGACGACAAGCAGTTCAGTATATCAGATGCAACCCGTCACGGGTACAGCATAAAGAAGATAGCGACCGAGATAGCCAAGTGCGAGGTACGCTGTGCCAACTGCCACCGGAAGAAGACCTATGAGCGTGGGGGCTGGACGCACAAAGATAATTAAATCTTTACACCTAGTGTGTTATGCGCTTATATACGCGCCTGCTCCCTCAAACCGGACGCTGCACACATGCCAGTTGTAAAACTCGAACCTAGTACCGACCACCCCATCCCGTACTCTACGGATGAGGATAAACCCGCCACCTTNATGGACGAGGTCGCTATTACGTCGATGACGGCAGANCTGCTTGAGCAGTTAGGTGCACCCCTAGAGGTAGACGAGGCGGACTTNGAGCGCGAGAAGAAGCTCATTAAAGGCGCTATCAAGGACAAGAAAGCATCAGCATTGCGTACACCCATGGCGGCAACGGCTGCTCGTGGGTTTTTGCAGGAATATGGCAAAAGTTTGGCCGTCGATGCTAACTTAGTGCGNACCGCCCTTACCAATAAGCTGTTAGAGATAGCGGATTGTGGCGATATTAAGTACGAGCTTAAGGCTATTGAGCTACTAGGAAAGCACTCGGATATCGGGTTGTTCACCGAGCGTAGCGAGATTAACATCAACTATAACAGCCCCGACGCACTCGAGAAGCAGATTAAAGAGCGCGTCAAGCGCCTGCTTAATGCTGACATTATTGACGTCACCCCGTTGGGCATGGACCTCGACGAAGAGCTTGGCATCGCCCAGTTGGAGTATGGCGAGCTTGANGAGATGGAAGACGCGCAGTTCGAAGAACTGACGGAAGAGGNCGACGAGTGATTTACTGGCGCTACGAGACGGAGGAAATCCGCCAAGGGTTTAACTTCTACCCCCGCAATGACGGAGGTTCGGTCGGTTGNCAGATGATGTTTGGTCGTCTGCGCATTGAGGCTCGCTGGAGTAGGCGCACTAAGAAGCTGCGCATCGGGTGGTGGCTGCGTACTTACGCCAAGCCGCCCAAAGAAGCAGTTGTCTATATCCCCGGATATACCGATGAGCTTAAGAAGCTGTACGAGCACTGGAAGCAGAAGCCGTACGGTGAGTGGTGTCACGACCCCGAGTTAGAGAAACAACGGGAGAAAGAGCAGGTTGAACGTAACCGCATCCGTGACGAACTGCGGAAGACGGTATCGGAATGACGATATCGCTCGCCGACATCCCTAAGATACTGCATAAGCTGCCGATACACGAGCAGGAGATACTGCTTGCCGAGCTTGAGAAGTTGTCGGAACTTAAGAGCCGCAAGCTGGCGCAGGATAGGTTTATTAAGTTCGTAGAGGCCGTGTGGCCGTCATTCATAGCGGGGAGACACCATGCGAAAATGGCTGATGCGTTCGAGCGCGTTGCAAGGGGTGAGTGCAAACGCCTCATCATTAACATGCCCCCGCGTCACACTAAAAGTGAGTTTGCCTCCTACCTGCTCCCTGCGTGGTTCCTCGGGAAGTATCCCCATAAAAAGATTATCCAATGCTCGCACACGGCAGAACTAGCTGTAGGCTTCGGTCGTAAAGTGCGAAACTTGGTGGACACGGAAGTCTACCATAACATTTTCCCCGACCTTTCGCTGGCCTCGGACTCTAAGGCAGCTGGCCGATGGAACACAAGCAAAGGCGGGGATTACTTTGCTATCGGTATTGGCGGTGCTGTGACCGGTAAGGGTGCTGACGTGCTCATCATCGACGACCCGCACTCGGAGCAGGAAGCGGCTATCGCCGAAGTTAACCCAGATATCTATGATAAGACGTACGAGTGGTACACATCCGGCCCTCGTCAGCGTCTACAGCCCGGTGGGGCTATCGTCATCGTTATGACGCGGTGGTCGAAGCGTGACCTGACTGGGCAGATACTTAAGGATGCGCTGGCCAACGACAGCCTCGACGAGTGGGAAGTCATTGAATTTCCAGCAATTTTACCCAGCGACAAGCCACTATGGCCTGAGTTCTGGGAGCTAAGCGAGCTTGAGAAAGTTAAGCGCGACGTCCCTAACAGTAAGTGGATGGCGCAGTACCAGCAGAACCCCATCTCGGAATCGGCTGCTATCGTCAAACGCGAGTGGTGGATGGAGTGGGAGAGCGACGACCCGCCCCAGTGCGACTTTATCCTACAAGCATGGGATACGGCCTTCGAGAAAACACAGCGTGCCGACTATTCGGCATGTACGACGTGGGGTGTGTTCTACCACCCGGATGACAACGGTGAGACGCAGGCTAATATTATCCTGTTAAATGCCTTCCGTGACCGCATGGAGTTCCCCGAACTGAAGAAGGTGGCCATCGAGGAGTATAAGGAGTGGCAACCAGACGGGGTCATCATCGAGAAAAAGGCATCGGGTGCGCCGCTCATCTACGAGATGCGGGCCATGGGCATACCGGTGCAGGAGTTCACTCCGACGCGTGGTAACGACAAGATTTCCCGTCTGAACGGTATCGCAGATATATTTGCGTCTGGTCGGGTGTGGGCACCAGCGACCCGCTGGGCCGAGGAAGTCATTGATGAAGTTGCAGAATTTCCCGCAGGTACCCATGACGACTTTGTGGATACTGTGTCAATGGCAATGCACCGGTTCCGACGTGGAGGTTATATCACTACTACGCTAGACGAACCGGACGAAATCCAGTATTTTAAATCAAATCGCAATCAGGGATATTACTAATGGTCAAGGCACTTTTTCCTATCGGCAAAACTCAGTGGTTAAAATGGTCTGACGACCAGCGCACAGCGTTCAACGAAGCGCGTGCAGCAGGCGTACCCTATAATGACGCTATCCTAGGTGCAAACCAGACGCAGGCTAAAAAGAAAAAGAACGTACTCGACATCATTGAGGACGTAGCGGAAACCGCAGTTCGCGTAGCCGAAGTGGCCGCAGTGGTATCACCGGCGGTATCAGTCGCCAAGACAGTGGTTAAAGCCGCTACAAAGAAAGCCAAGTAAATGGACATCGACAAGTCGCTCAACCAAGCCCCGCTAGGTATGTCTCCGATGATGACGGAGATGGACGAGGGTCCTGACATTGAGATTGAGATTGAAGACCCTGAGAGTGTCAATATTGGCATCGACGGGATGGAGATTGAGATTGACCCTAGTGAGGACGAGGGCGACTTTAACGACAACCTAGCCGAAGACTTGGACGAAAGCGTGCTAACAGAGCTTGCTGGCGACCTAATCGGTGAGTTTGAAGAAGATATCAGCAGCCGTAAGGACTGGATACAGACCTACGTCGATGGGCTTGAGTTGCTGGGTATGAAGGTCGAAGACCGCACAGAACCTTGGCCCGGAGCCTGTGGTGTACACCACCCACTGCTGTCTGAGGCTGTCGTAAAGTTCCAAGCCGAGACTATGAGCGAGACATTCCCAGCCCAAGGGCCGGTGCGTACGCAGATTATCGGTAAAGAGACCAACGAGAAGAAGGACGCCGCACAGCGCGTCCAAGAAGACATGAATTACCAGTTGACCGACGTGATGGTCGAGTATCGCCCAGAACATGAGCGCATGCTGTGGGGGTTGGGCCTCGCAGGTAACGCGTTCAAAAAGGTGTATTTCGACCCGTCACTCGGTCGTCAGGTATCTATGTATGTGGCTGCGGAAGACGTAGTTGTGCCTTATGGCGCGTCCAGCTTGGAAGTCGCTGAACGCGTCACCCACGTGATGCGGAAGACCCCGAACGAGCTTAAGAAGCTCCAAGCGTCGGGTTTCTACCGTGATGTAGACCTACCAGACCCCGTCAACTCGATGGATGAGGTAGAGCAGAAGATTTCAGAACAACTCGGCTTCCGTGCCGAGACCGATGACCGGTACAAGCTGCTGGAAATGCACGTCGATATCGTCATTGAGGACGATAAATACCGCGACGACGAGGAGAACGAGCTTGGCATCGCCCTTCCATACGTCGTTACCGTAGATAAAGAGACCGAGACGGTCCTATCCATTCGCCGTAACTGGAACCCAGATGACAAGAAAAAGCTTAAGCGCAACCACTTCGTACATTATTCGTACGTTCCGGGCTTTGGCTTCTACGCTTTTGGCCTTATTCACCTTATTGGTGCTTTTGCTAAGTCTGGTACCAGCCTTATTCGTCAGCTTGTTGATGCTGGTACTTTATCTAATCTACCGGGTGGATTTAAAACTAAGGGCTTGCGCGTCAAGGGTGACGACACCCCGATAAGCCCTGCGGAATGGCGCGATGTGGACGTAGCGTCGGGTACGATGCGCGATAACATCATGCCGCTGCCCTACAAGGAGCCGTCTGGCGTCTTGTATCAGTTGCTGGGGACCATCGTAGACGAAGGTCGTCGCTTCGCGGGTATGGCGGACATGAAGGTGTCTGACATGTCTGCACAGGCTCCTGTGGGCACCACGCTGGCTATTCTCGAGCGTACGTTGAAGATGATGAGTGCCGTGCAGGCACGCGTCCACTATGCGATGAAGCGGGAGTTCCAGCTTCTTAAGGGCATCATCCGCGACTACACGCCGGATACATACAGCTTTGAGCCAGAAGAAGGCGGTCGTCGGGCTAAGAAGTCTGACTACGACAACGTCGATGTCATCCCTGTATCTGACCCCAACGCTGCGACAATGGCGCAGAAGATTGTGCAGTATCAGGCTGTCATCCAGTTGGCTCAAGGTGCGCCGCAGATTTATGACCTGCCGTACCTACACCGCCAGATGCTTGAGGTGTTGGGTATCAAGAACGCCGAGAAGCTCGTACCACTCAAGGATGGTGACGACATGAAGCCGCGTGACCCTGTGTCTGAGAATATGGACGTCATCAACGGCAAGCCGGTCAAAGCGTTCATTTACCAAGACCATGAAGCACATATTGCAGTGCACACAAGCGCTCTGCAAGACCCCAAGATTATGCAGCTTATGGGCCAGAACCCTAACGCGCAGTCGATGCAAGCTGCTATGCAGGCACACATCGCGGAACACCTTGCGTTCGAGTATCGCAAGCAAGTCGAGATGCAGGCTGGCGTACCGCTGCCTCCGCCAAATGCTGAGATGGACGAAGGCACCGAGGTGGCAATCTCCCGCTTGGCGGCTGCGGCAGCACAACAACTACTTCAGAAGAACCAAGCCGAAGCTCAACAGCAGCAGAACCAACAGATGGCACAAGACCCCATCGTCCAGATGCAGCAGCAAGAGCTTCAGATTAAGCAGCAGGAGCTTCAGCTCAAGGCGCAAAAGATGGCGATTGACGCCGCTGATAAGAACGACCGCCTTGAACTCGAGCAGATGCGCATCGAGTCTCAGGAAGAGATAGCTGGCCTACAGGTCGGCGCAAAACTTGCCGCTTCCAAGAGCGACTTGGAGGCTAAGCAGGAAGAAGCAGGGCTACGTATGGGCATCGAAATTGCCCGCGAAGCCTTCCAACGTGAACAACCCGTTCCCAACCAAGCAATGCCTAAGGAGAATGAATGACACATGAGTTACTGATGTACCTGTCAAAAAAGGTACAAGATGAGATTGACGTGCTGAGCGGCGACCTCGCCCGTGGTACCGCAAAGGACCATGGGGAATATAAATATTACTGCGGAATTATCCGTGGGCTTATGGTTACAAACGGTTTCATTGCCGAAGCCGCACAAAGAATGGAACAAGACGATGACTGATATTGTTGGGGTCACCACCCCCTCGTTAGTGGGCCTAAATGGCAAACCCATTGTGGCAAAGGACAAAGAACCGGAAGTCCCGGTAGAAGACCGTGCAAAGCAGCTTCCAGACCCATCTGGCTATCGCATCCTGTGCGCTATCCCAGAAGCCGAAGAGAAGACCGCTGGCGGTCTCTTCAAGGCCGACTCGACCAAGCAGTTCGAAGAACTCACTACCCCAGTGCTTATGGTGCTGAAGATGGGTCCAGATTGCTACAAGGACGAGAACCGCTTCCCGTCTGGCCCATGGTGCAAGGAAGGTGACTTCATCCTTACTCGCCCGCATGCAGGTAGCCGTGTGAAAATTCATGGCCGTGAGTTCCGCATCATCAACGACGACAGCGTAGAAGGCATCGTTGAAGACCCCCGGGGCATTTCCCGCGCTTAACGGACGTAACCCGTACAAAGGAGAAGTAAAATGAGTATGCAGAATGATGACTTCGAGGATTTTTCCTACGAAGTCGAAGACGAAACCCCCGTTTCTGAGGCTGATAAGCCCGAAATTGAAATCGAAGATGATACTCCCGAGGCAGACCGTGGGCGTGAGCCTATGCCCAAGGAGCTTGTCGAAGAGTTGGAAGCTGATGAGCTTGAAGACTATTCCGACAAGGTAAAGACCCGTCTGAAGCAGATGAAGAAGGTCTGGCACGACGAGCGTCGTGAAAAAGAACGCGAGATGCGCGAGAAGACGGAAGCTCTTTCCGTTGCCCAACGCATCCTCGAAGAAAACCGTAGGTTAAAAAACACAATAGCGCAGGGCGAACAGTCCCTTATGGGTAGCTATAAGCAGGCTACGGAGATGGAAGCTGCAGTAGCTAAACGTGAGTTTAAAGAAGCTTACGAGTCAGGCGATGCAGACCGTCTAGCAGACGCTCAAGAAAAGCTTGCAGAGGTTAACTACCGCATGCAGCAAATAAATAGTTATCGTCCTACTTTACAAGAGGAATATAACGAGGTAGAAGTACCGCAACAGCAGGTGCAAGTTCCGCAACCTGACCAGAAAACTATGGCGTGGCAAGAGCGCAATACGTGGTATGGTACAGACCCGGAAATGACCGCAGCTGCTCTTGGGCTTCATCAGAGGCTCATAAATGAACGTGGCCCGCAGTTTGCAGGCACCGACGAATATTGGGGCGTTGTAGACAAAACTATGCGCCGTCGCTTCTCCGATTACTTCGGAGATGAAATGGATAATGGCGACACCAGACCTAATGCACGCGAACAGAAAGCGTCATCAGTCGTCGCTCCAGCTTCACGTACACGGTCCCCCAAAAAGATTGTGTTAAAACAGTCCCAACTGGCAATCGCAAAGCGTCTAGGCTTAACGCCTGAACAATATGCCCGTGAACTTATGAAGATGGAGAGATAAAATGACTAATGTAGCTGATAACAAGGTAGGCGCAGATCGCGCTCCCCGTGAAACCCGTGCAGAAGCTGAGCGTCCTAAAGTATGGCAACCGGCATCGACCTTGCCAGAACCGGACAAACAGCCGGGTTATGCGTACCGTTGGGTGCGTGTAGCCACGAATGGTGAAAAGGACCCCCGCAATATCTCGTCCAAACTACGGGAAGGCTGGGAGCCAGTGGCCATTGAGGAACAACCCAAGTTCCAAATGTTGGTGGACCCAGACAGCCGTTTCAAAAACAACATCGAAGTCGCAGGACTGTTGTTGTGCAAGGCACCGGAAGAACTGATGCGTCAGCGTAAGGAATACTTCGCTAACAAAAACCAGTCTCAGATGGACTCCGTGGACAATAACTTCATGCGTGAAAACGACGCTCGTATGCCACTCTTTAGGGAAAAACGGTCTACGACGTCATTTGGCAAAGGCAAATAGCTAAAGGAGCTATAATATGGCATACCCTTCTGTTACCAGCCCTTACGGGCTAATCCCAATCAATCTGATTGGCGGACAGGTTTTTGCTGGTGCTACTCGTCAACTCCCAATCGCAACCAACTCTTCGACTGCCATCTTCTATGGTGACGTCGTTAAGTTGCTCGCAGGCGGTACTGTTGGCAAGGACACTGGTACGGACTCGGCCACCCCTGTTGGTGTTTTCCTCGGTTGCACCTATACGGACCCAACCTTTGGCCTGACATTCCGTCAGTACTACCCCGGCACCACAAACATCAGTGACATCACAGCATACATTCAGGAAGACCCTGATGCGCTGTTTAAGGTCGCTGTATGCGCTGGTACCAACTCGAACACCGTCAGCTATGTAACACAGGCTGCTGTTGGTTCGAACCTCAAGCTGGCAAACGGCGCAAACAACGTTGGTTCAACTTCGAACGGTAACTCTAAGGTCGGTGTAGACTCGACCGAAGGTACTACTTCGACGTGGCCAATCCGCGTTGTGGACGTTGTTCCTGAGACTGCTTTGGCAGGTAACCCCGGTTCTTACACCGAAGTTATCGTCAAGTGGAACCAAGGCACCCACAGCTACCTCAACCCAACCGGTCTGGCATAAGGAGACTGAACAATGGCAATTTCACGCGCACAACTTCTTAAAGAACTGTTGCCCGGACTGAACGCTTTGTTCGGCCTCGAGTACGCACGTTACGGCGAAGAGCACAAAGAAATCTACGAAACGGAAACTTCCGAGCGTTCGTTCGAAGAAGAAACAAAGCTTTCCGGTTTCTCGGCTGCTCCAGTCAAGAACGAAGGTTCGGCTATCGCGTACGACAACGCACAGGAAGTCTTCACTGCTCGCTACAACCACGAAACGATTGCCCTCGGGTTCTCGCTCACGGAAGAAGCGATTGAAGATAACTTGTACGACTCGCTGTCGTCGCGTTACACGAAGGCATTGGCTCGCGCCATGGCCTACACCAAGCAAACTAAGGCTGCTGCAGTCTTGAACAACGGCTTCGACACCGACTACACTGGCGGCGACGGTCAACCATTGTTCTCGGCTTCGCACCCATTGGTTTCTGGTGGCACGAACTCGAACATCCCAAGCACTCCTGCTGACTTGAACGAAACGTCGCTTGAAGCGGCTGTAATTCAGATTGCAGCGTGGACGGATGAACGTGGCCTGCTCATCGCGGCTAAACCGCGTAAGCTTGTCGTACCGCCAAGCCTGATGTTCGTCGCAACTCGCTTGCTCGAAACCGAACTTCGCGTTTCGACTGCAGACAACGACATCAACGCACTGAAGTCGAACGGCTCTATCCCAGAAGGTTACGCCGTAAACCACTTCTTGACCGACACTGACGCGTGGTTCTTGACCACCGACGTGCCAAACGGTCTGAAGCACTTTGTTCGTACGCCAATGGCGACGGGCATGGACGGTGACTTCGACACCGGTAACGTACGTTACAAGGCTCGTGAGCGTTATTCGTTCGGCTGGTCAGACCCTCTGGGTATGTACGGTTCCGAAGGCGCTGCCTAATAGTTTTCCGAGAGCATAGCTCAAGGGAACGGGGGGAAGGGAGGAGAGAAATCTCTTCCCTTCTTTTTTGTTTGTGTTATATATACGTCACTAGGGATATTATTCGTACCGACCGGCCCAGCGGACTTAGTAGAGACGGTACGGACGAGTGCTACTACACAGGAGATAAGTCATGGCTAATACTACATTTAACGGCCCAGTTCGTTCTGAGAACGGCTTCCAAACGATTTCAATCAACGCCACAACCGGCGCTGTAACCGTAACCGGCACCATCGGTGCAGCAATCACAGCAACTAGCACTATTACTGCTCTTAGCGGTTCGGGCCTCACGGCTGGCGGCGCTGCTGCCTTTATCGGTACCAACGTCGCTGCTGGCATGGGCGTATACATGGGTTCAGGCGCTCCGACGATTGCGGCTGCTAAGGGTTCGCTCTACCTGCGCAGCGATGGTTCAGGCACTGGTGACCGTGCGTACATCAATACGAACGGCTCGACCACTTGGACTGCGCTCACAACCGCTGCTTAATCGGTAACCTCTAAGAAGGAGAAATCCGATGGCAATGCAAACAGACGTCAAATCCACCAAGCCACTTACAGCTACCGGTGTGTTCAAGACTCAGTCCGATGCTAACATGGCGTTCCGTACGCGTATCAAGGGTATCTATTACACCAATGGTGCGACCGCTGGTTCGGTGGTTATAACGGACGGGCAGGGTGGCAACACGTTGCTGACGTTGAACACGCCTGCTGCTGCAAATGCAGACGCGGTGTATGTCCTAATCCCTGACCAAGGCATACTTGCAGAGAACGGTTTGTATGGTACAGTGACCAACACTGCCTCCATTACCATTTTCTACGGGTGATATATGCAACAGGAACAAAGCTACGACTTAGCTGGTAAGAGCGTCTTCATCGCTCTTCCAGCATACGACTTCAAGGTGTCCTTGAAGCTAGCTGTTTCTCTTGCTCGTTTTGCTCAGCAGGCTGCGGCACACGGAATTGAACTTCACATCGGCAGCATATGCGGGTGTTCGGTTGTTTCTCGTGCACGCAACCTGTTGGCGCAAGACCTGCTTGAGTCAAAGTGCGACTACCTAATGTTCATCGACTCGGATATTAACTTCGAGCCACAAGATGTGTTCCGCCTTATGGCGTGGGGCACCGACCCCAAGAAGGGTATTGTAGCTGCCGTGCCCCGTACGCGCAGCGAAACCAAAACTTACATTGCTACTCTCGACCACGACGAGAACAACCAACTCACCATGAACCAGATGGGTCTGGTTCGTGCGAAGCGTGTAGCTACAGCATTCATGCTGGTACGCCGCGAAGTGTTTGAGCAAATGTCAGAAGCCCACCCAGAGTGGAGCTACTACGACACGCGGTCCGACCGCATGCTAAACGCCATGTTTGACTTCCTCGTCACCGACGAAGGTTATATCGGAGAGGACTTCCTCTTCTGCGACCGTGCGCGGGAACTGGGCTTTGAAGTGTGGGTAGACCCCACAATCACACTGGGCCACATGGGCGTACAGGAATATGTCGGTAACTACGGTGATGACATCCTTTACCCGATGATCGTCCCCACACAGAAGGAAGCAGCATAATGGATACCATGAAGAAACTTGGGAAAAGTGGTATGTTTGGCCTCGCCGGACTCGCGGCGACCAATAAGGGTGCGGTTAATAAAATNGCCCGTAACGGCGGTTTGGGCATTATGGGTATGTTGGCTGCTAAAAAGAAGAAGNCAACGCAANCCGGTCGCCCGATGATGGAAGATATCATGACAGCTGAGCAAGTCCCCGCAAATAGGGCTGCNCCTATTATGGCTGGAGATGTTGACGCCATGATGGGCCGTATCTCTCAGCGCGATATGNCTGCCATGAAAAAAGGCGGCAAGGTCAAGAAGATGGCCAAGGGCGGTTCCGCTTCGCGTCGTGCTGATGGCTGCGCTACTAAGGGCAAAACCAAGGGAAGGTTTGTGTAATGTCAGATAAACCAAAACATACTTACAAAGCACCCGTACCTCCACAGGCGGGATATCGCCGTGGCTTTGAGCCGCGTCCCGGTGAGAGTGACTCCCAGCGTTTGAAGCGTGAGTTGGAAGAGCTTAAACGTCGTGCCAAGGGTAAGGCTAGTGGCGCTAATTACGACCACTACAATAACGCTGCTGGCGGCGCTATCGACAAGCCAAAGCCAAAGCCAAAGCCCATGCCACTACCAACACGCCCAAGTCACGTACCACCAAGGTTAATAGACACGAAGCCACTTAAGCCAGTCATTAAGAAGTTTGCTAAGGGCGGCTCAACTGCCTCCAAGCGTGCTGATGGCTGCGCTACTAAGGGCAAGACGAAAGGGAAGATGGTCTAATGGCTAAGACACCCGCATGGCAACGCAAAGAAGGCAAAGCGAAGTCTGGCGGGCTGAACGCCAAAGGTCGTGCGTCTTACAACAAAGCCAACCCGGGTAAGCCCGGGTTGAAGGCTCCACAGCCCGAAGGCGGTCCGCGTAAGAAATCATTCTGCGCTCGGATGTCTGGGATGAAGAAGAAGCTTACAAGCAAGAAGACTGCGAATGACCCTAATAGCCGCATCAACAAGTCACTCCGGGCTTGGAAATGCTAACATGGAGATGATGCTTTGGAACATCGTACTAAGTGTCGTGGTGGCGGTTATGGGTTTCTTCCTTAAAGGGAAGATCGACGAGTTGGACCGCATTGGCATCCTGCTTAACAAAACACGCGAAGAAGTGGCACGCGACCATGTCACTCGCGCTGAGATGAACACTTTGGTCGATAGGTTAGGGGACCGGTTTGACCGGGCCTTNGAACGNCTTGAAGCCAAAGTTGATGAAATGAGAAAGGTATAGTCATGGCACGTAAAATGAAAAAGTTCTCTGCCGGTGGTGCACAAGGTCGTTACGACCGTCGCATGGCGGACAT
>JGI24766J26685_10000398_pt1 | contig 12356 bp, 11 predicted proteins | sample SanBayMetagenome_FD_26685 | JGI IMG/M metagenome (IMG submission 26685)
CGTGGATGAGAGGGATCGGGGTCAACACCGCCCCGAGGATTTCCAAGGGCCGATCATCGACTCGGCGCAACTGCATGCTCGGGACAGCTCCGGCATGGGTCGGATCCCGTTTTTCAAATGCATAGTCAAAGACCTTGCGTATTCGGCCTCGACGATCTCGGATGCATAGATCGGTATCGGATTGCCTAGCATGAACGGAAAAAGCCGAACATCATCGAGTCCGTGCAGATGATCGGCATGCTCATGGGTGTAGAGCACCGCATGGACCAACGGTATCTTCTCGCGAAGCAACTGCATGCGCAGATCCGGTGGCGTATCGATCAGCAAGTTGCCTTGCGGCAAGCCCAAGATCGCGCTCGAGCGGGTCCTTTGATTGCGAGGATGACCGCCGGTACACACCGCACAATCGCAACCGATGCACGGAACGCCGACACTCGTGCCGGTCCCGAGCAGCACCAAGGAACCTTGGATATCGCTTGCAGTACTCATAAATCGACCACCGGTCTATACATACCATTCCACATAACTGCGAGAACGACTGTCCAATTTCCGAACATCATCGACCCGAAATCGGCAACCATGAGCGTCCGTCAAATGGACAGTCCAAGCGCTAACACGCCTTACGTCCTCTTCGGCATTGAGCACAAATCGCGTCCTACCGTGATTGGTCTCGACATCCCACTCGCAGGGCTCCTGGGTTCCCGAAACCCAATGGACCTTGAGGATTTGCGGAACGAACTCGCGAAGCGATAGCTCCTGCTCGATCGCTTGGCGATCGGCAGGTTCCAACGCATCGAGGTTCTTTAGGCAGACGAGCTCCTCGGAATCTTTGGACAAAATCGATACCCACTCCTTGGGAGCATCCACAGGGTAATTCGGAACGACCATGACCTCGCTGTAGACGGTGCCCTGCGCATCGGTCAAGCGCAGATGCTTCCAAGCATCTCGATCGAGCTTGAACGTCCAACGGCCCTCGGGCGATCGAAGGGCTTGCGTTCGGGCAAACTCTCCGCTGACACCAAGTCCGCTTGGGGAAGTTTCGCTCATGGCTATTCCTGGTGGTTCCAAGAAAGGGGGTTCGTTAGGTTACTCGGGGTATCGCGCGATGGGGGTCCTCAAAGGGACGCATCGGACTTCGCATCGGCTTGCCGGTACAGTTCGGTCGGAATGAGAATCTCGCNTGGGACATCCTCACCNTTGAGGTACTTCAGGATCACAGCGAGCGTCTCTTGCCCGATGCGAACAGGGAACTGAATCGGGTCGGCATAGATTTTTCCGTCTCGGATCGCACGCTTGCCATCGATCTGTCCGTCGAATCCGATGATCTTGATTTTGTCGGCCATATTGGCATTTTCCAACGCGGCATAGCAACCTAGGGCCGAAGGATCGTTGATCGCAAAGATCCCTTGAAGGTCCGGGTGGCTTTGGAGCAAGTCCTGAGTCGCCTTGTAGCTTTTGTCTTTGGCTCCATCTCCGGGCAATAGGCCGACGATCTGAATCGAAACTCCATTGGACTTTGTTTGCTCTTCGAGTTCGTCCCGGAATCCCTTGGTTCGGAGCATCACGCTCTCGACTTGGGGAAAGTCCAAGATGGCGACTTTGCCTTTTCCACCCAAGGCTTCGATCATGGCGATGGCCGCTTGCCTGCCCCCGGAGTAGTTATCCGTCGCGACATGCGTGACGACCTTGGCCCCAGCAGCGATCGATGCGATGTCGGCCGTAAAGACTGGTATCCCTGCCGCGTTGGCTTCCTGAATCGCCGTCCCGACGGCTCGGCTATCGCAAGGGGTCAGAATGATCGCAGCTACCTTCTGGACGATGAAGTCCTTGACCTGGTTTTGCTGCTTGTTCGAGTCGTACTCGCCACTGACNCTGACAAGTTCGTACCCGGCCTTGAGGGCCTCTTGNTTGACGGCCTCGGAGATCTCGACAAAGAAGGGGTTGGCATTCGTCAAGATCGAGATACCGATAAGCTTCGTCGGTCCTTTGCCCGGTGCGTTCGCCGGTATTTTATCCAGTGGGTTTTTACCTGATGCGTCCTTGCTGGGCTCAGGTTTGCTTGCCGAGGGGGTGCATCCACCTGCTGAGCCAAAGCAAACTAGTAAACCAATAAGGCAGTTNAGAAGACTCAATGAACGCAACGACATGGCTGGACCTCTGATGGCTCTGGTAATGCCGGTTTTATTTGGATTTCTTCTTGTTGCTATTGGGCGGGTTTCGCAGCGGTCGAGCTCTTTCGGGTGGGGCAGCCCCGGATTTGGTTTTCTGGTTTTGGGAGTCGTCTGCAGCCCCACCTTGAGGTTGCTTTTTCTTGAAGAACGGCTCGAACAATTCAGCCAAGGTCTCCGGTGGCTTGGTGTTCTTGAGCTTGGGCTTATCGGACTTCGGTCCGGTGGGCAGNGCCGGACGCTTGCCGGNTGCGGTGTTGGAAACNGCCGAGAGNATTTCGTTGACGGTGCCTTCGGGCAAACCGGCCAACTCGGTTTGAGGGGTGTACTTCTTGATCAGGAAGCGTTCGATCAGCGACCAGGTCGAGGAGGTGATGAAATAGATACACAGGCCGGCCGGAACGCGGAAGAACAAGACCCCCATCATGATCGTCATGATCATCATCATCTGCTGGGCCAAGCGAGTTTGCTCGTCGGTCGCTTTGGGCATGAGGACTTTTTGTTGGACGATAAACAGCGTGATGGTAATCAGGGGCAGGATGTTCAGATAAGGCCCGAACCAACCTGGTCCTTTTCCTGAAATGAACTCGGGCATCCACTGCTGCCAATCCATGAACATGTCTGGACCGGCCAAATTCGAGCACCATTCAAGGCCTGGGATCAATGGCTGTTGGCGGAGTGCCACGTCGACCGACACGCACCGATAGAGTCCGATGACGATCGGCAACTGGATCATGGCCGGCAAGCAACCGGCGAGTTGATTGATGCCCGCTTTTTTCATCAGCATCTGCTGGGCGGCCATCATCTTGGTCGGCTCGTCCTTGAGTGCCTCCTTGAGCTTGGCCATCTCGGGCTGAACCCGCTGCATTTTTTGCCCATTGAGAGCCATGCGGCGACTGACGGGGAACATCAGCGAACGGACCAACACGGTCAGCATCATGATGGCCAAACCGTAGTTTCCGATGATGTAGTAGAAGAAGTGCAGGATCCATCCGAGTCGAACGGCGAAGAAGCCGAAGATATCCCAGCCATACTCGATCGCTTCATCGAGCTTGTAGGCCGACAGAAGCGATGGCGACTTCGGTCCGGCGAAAATTCGATAAGCCGAAGTGTGTTGTCCCATCGGTTCGATGGTGCTCGTTGGGGTGACGAACCAGAATCCGGTATTGTAGGCCTGCTGTCGCTGGGAATCGAATTTGGCGGGATCCAAATACTGATCGTTCAATACCGTCGCTTTGGCTTTGTTCAAATTTTTCATGGACTCGGGGGCCGTAGGGGATGGAACCATCGCGGCTGCGAATACCTGAGTGTCGAGTCCTATGTACTGGATGTCCCGCTTGGTCGGCTCGTCTTGAGGACCAAACAAAAGCGAGTCGGGATCGGTCGGAAACTTTTTGGCATGATCGACAAGCGTTCGAGTCATCGATATCGAACTGATGTTGGCGGTAGTTCCAAAAATCACGTCCCGCGCTCCAGGAGCCGAAAAGAAAGAAGGGGATAGTTTGGTTGGATACCACCAACCCTCGAGCGAAATGCCATTGAGTCCCTCTTGTCGCAAGGCAACTTCGTGGGGCTTGTCGTCGAGATTTCGAACGATGGTCGTGAGCTCCAAGTGGTACTGCCAATCGTCGGCAGAAACCGGAGACTTGGTCGCCTCGGGTGCCTTGAGCAGACGGTATTGTTTGACCAACTCGAGTTGGGCATCGATCCCAGCGAACTTCAACTCCGCGCTCAGGGGCAAACGAAATTCGACCCCCATGCCCCCCGGGACCTCCAACGGTGCTGCTTGCCAGGTCCCACGCAGGGTCGACTCGAGTCCCAAAATCGACTCGTCCCCTTCGACGATCTCCTTGCCATCGATCTTTGCAAAGGTGACCCCGCAGGAACCGCGAGGTGAATTGCCCAGGACTCCCTCGATGGGAAAGTCGTCCTCGGATCGAAGNACGGCGACGGGTTCCTGAGTCAATTGGGCGATGAGCGTCTGCCGCTTCGATGCGTCCCCCTGCCGTTCGACCTCCAGACGCAGTTCATCGCCAGGCTTGGCCGACGAGAGGATCTTGTTGAGTTGATAGACCGACGCAGGTCCTTGAAGACCATCCCAGCCGACGAGCACATCGCCAGGCTCTAGAGACTGGACATCATTCTGCCCTGGCTCAGAGNTCGAAGGCTTGGCCAAAGCGGCNGCCGAGCCTTGTGGCACCGAATGAACGATCACCCCGCCTCCGGAACGGTCTTCAGGGGCAAGGTATCCGAGATAACCACCGATGTTCTTGGTCTGAAGCGATCGGTAAGCGAAATGACCGGATTTGGTCTGTTCGACCAACTCGATCCGTTCGATCGCCGCGCCGAGATTATCAAGGGTTACGAGGAATCGGTAACCGTCGGCCGCATCCATCGTTCCGAGCGTCCAGCGTTGGCGCGGTTGGCTCTGAGGTAGCGTGACCTCGGGATGCTCGGCGGCGAACTTCTCAGCAAACGCCTTGCTCTCCTCGAGCCGTTTGGATTTCGTACTTGAAATATCCTGAAGCTTGGTCCGTTCCTGCTGTTCGCGCAGAGCCTGTTGCTGCCTCATGCTCGAGATCAAGAAAAAGATCGCTGTGCCCAAAAGCAACCAAGGAAGAAACCTGTTGTTTCGTTCGCCTCGGGGCGATTCGGAAGAAGTATTCGAGGTGTTCAAGGGGAGTCTGCTCGTTGCGGAAGTCGGCCGAAAGAATCGCGGTAATTGTCTTGCTAGGGTCCCGGTTTGCCTAGGGCAATTATGAATACCAAAGCGAGCCAGCACAAACGCGCAAATCCAGAAGCGGCAATTATTTAGGGGGTTTTGTTGGCTGTGCGGCGGCCGCCCTTGCCCCTCGAGTTTATGGCCGAGCTCGAAGAATCGTCATAACCTGGACTTTCGTCAAAACCCCTCAACTTTACCAACNCGCAATCCGATACACCCGGATAAGGGACCGAAACGGAACNCTCGATCCGCCCGAATTGAATCGAGCTTTGCTAGCTGAACTCAAGCTGTTTTCTCGGGGTGTAAGATGAAATCGAATCAAATGACTGGCCGTGCTTGGGTTCGCCGTGTTCTTCGGCAAGCCACCCTCTTCGGAGGACTTGCAAGTGCCGTTTGCATCCATGCCGGAGAGACCTCGGCACAAGAGACTCTCCGCCCAATGCNTCCGAAAGCCTGGAAAAGCGCTGGACCTTGGCGAGCCATCGGCATCTCGCCGCGAAAACCCGCAATGGCCCCCCCTACACTGGCACCAGCCACATTGGCCCCGAGCGAGANCTTGAGCGAACTCAATGCGGTAAGCCCCGCTTCGGCTCAGGAATCTTCAAGCCAATCTGCAAGCCCACAGGCAGGTGGGGTCGTCAACGCCATCGCGACGGACCAAGCCAAACAGCCTAGCTTGGTCAAAGTCCCCTCGATCAAAATCCAACTGCCCGAAACGAGCTCAATCGCCCCGAATTTACCGAGCGTACCGAGCGTACCGAGCGCACCGAACGCTTCTTTGCCGACCGAACTGGAAACCTCGCGAAGTATCGGTGCCAAGGTCCGACTCAGCGCAAGCTCGATCAGCCAAGTCCCCAGCCAAGGGGTCGCGTTGGAGTCGTCGACCACCAACGCAGCAAACCTCAGAGTCACCCGCTCGGGTGACATCACAGCCGAAACGCCTGTCAAGGTGAACTTTAACCAGGAACGCATCCTGGCGCTCCCGGCTCTACCGAGCGCCAACAGCCCATTTGCCGAAACGGGAATCGAAATCCCTGTACGGGTCGAAGCCGTCGCCGAAACCGTTCAAACGATCCTCGAATCTCAACCGCCGATGGTCGAACTGCCCGCCATGGGTATCCTGCCGGTGACGCCGTTGGATATTCCAACACGGAGTTTGCCTCCTGAACTCCAAGCCCCTGAACTCGAAGCACCTAAGCTCCAAGCACCAGAACTCCAAGCACCAGAACTCCAAGCACCAGAGCTTGAGGCACCTGAGATTGAGGCACCTGAGATCGAAGCTCCTAAAATCGGCGAAATGCATCGAAGCGATGAGTCGGCCGCATCGAATGCAGCGCAAACGCTCAATCCCGAAGTCGATGTTTTGACTCTAGCGAATCCGGCCCTGTCTGCGAACCGAACCAGTGGTCCTGTCAGCGCTGCGTCTTCGATCGTTCCATTGCCCAGCATCGATGCGACCTCCGAAGAGATCGAAGCGATCTCGAAGCTGGCTCGCTCGACGAAGCCAAGCAGCGACAAGGCCATGATGGAGGGTGTTCTTAGCCAACCGGGCGATGAGGTCTTGATCACTTCGGGACCTTTGTCCAAGCTCGTCGATAGCGAAGCTGCCGAGTCGGTGATGCTCGAGACGCAAGCGATCCGGGCAGTTCAGGTTCCTGGCACGATCTCCCGCCTGCATGTCGTCGACAGCTCGGTTTGCCAAGTGGTTTGCAATGGCAATCGATTGTTCATCGTGGCGGACCAACCCGGCCAGACGATCATCGAAGCGAACATGGGCAAACATCAAAAACCGCTGCACATGAAGGTCGTTGTCGAGAGACCATGGGCTCGCGGCAAGTCCGCGAGCGTCAACCTCGATCAAATGCAGGCGATCGTAAGTCATCTTGCACCGACCGCCGAAATCACAGTACAACCCTCGGACGAAGGAAGCTTGATCGTCACCGGCTTTGCCCAGAGCAATCAACAGGCCAAGAAGGTGCTCGAAGCGATCCGGAAAATGGTCCTAGTGCCTGTGGTCGACCAAGTCGAGGTTCGATAGTTGCTCTAGGGTGGACTTGAGGGTGGACTCGGGAGTTGCCGTGCTGATCAATCGAAATCGAGTCGAATCGATGGCAACCCGTACGCTGATGGTCTCGGCAGTGCTCCTCGGAACCACTGCAGATCTCTGGGGCCAAACTCCCACCTCGCCGGAACCCAATGCCCTGACCTCCAAGGACTACCTGAGGTTGATGGAAGAGGCCAACTTGGCCGCTGGCATTGCCCCGGTAGGAGGAAGCTTCGTCGGGGCCAAGCCTCGACCCAACGGAAGCTTGCCCACACCCCCATCTGCCGCTGCCCCATCTGCGGCGTTTCCATCTGCGGCGTTTCCATCTGCCGCGTTTCCATCTGCGGCGTTTCCATCTGCGGCGTTTCCATCTGCCGCGTTTCCGCCTTCGGCATCGCCGTTTCCAGGGCTGCCGACCTCGACGTTGCCCTCGGAAGCGACAATGCCCAAGCCCGGTGCGCCGCGTTCGATGCGATTGCCACCGCCCCAGACCGCAACGCAGTTAGCACCTCCACCCCAATCCCCAACGGCACCGTACCCACAAGCTGCACCGTACCCACAAGCCGCTGAAGCTCCCACGAGCTTGCCGTCGATGGTTGCTGCCCCGGAAGTCACGGCGTCCCCTCAGGGCCTTTTCGCTCCCGAGACGCCACTTCCCCAGACTTACCAACCCCAGGCTTACCAACCCCAGGCTTACCAACCCCAGACGTACCAAGCCATCGATCGCCCTTTGGAAAGCGCGCGTTGGACAGGTCCTCGGTGGGTTGGACGTTATGCTTCGATCGGCATGCGGCGTCCTGGAGACGAGAGCTTGACGTATTCTCAAGCCGGTCCGCTGGGCACCTTCGGGTCGGACCTAGCCAGCGAGGTTTCGGTGGGCTATCTGACCAACCCTATGGATTGCTATGAGTTCAGTTACTTAGGTTCGCTGAATTGGAACCGGGCCAACGAGTCGACCGGGCCGATCAGTTCGTCCCTCAGTTCGTTGGATCCTCAGTGGTTAGATCCTTTTCAAAATGCGGACTTGCACCAGCAGCAGCATTCGGCAGAGTACCGTCAGTATGGACTCGCGAGGCGGTCGTTGACCGACGATATCGGCAATAGCACGCTNGGAATGCGAGTGATCGACTACAGCGAGCAGTATCGCTTCAGGTCACTTGCCTCTGGCGGTGAGGGTCGCTACGAATTGGATACAGGCAACTTGCTCGTTGGAATCGCAAGCGGCATGGAGTTATGGCGACCGCTAAGCCAAAGGATGGCGTTAGGTGGTGCGATCGATGGTGGGTTGTATGCCAATTTTGCAGAAGCTCGCAATCAGGCAAGCGACGGCAATGGCCGCGATGCTTCGNTGCTGGACCAGGACCTATCGCTCGCGGCGTCGTTGGGATTGCACCTGCGAGCTCGTTATCAATTGCGAAGTTGGGCTGGTCTATACGGTGGCTATCGATGGATGCTGCTGTCGGGGGTAGCGACCGTCGACGATCAGGCGCCTAGTCCGTTAGCCGATACGCTTTGGCTCTCGACAAGCTCGGACGCCTCCCTTTTGTTCCATGGATTTGACGTGGGACTAGAGTTCAAGTTCTAGCAATCGGGCCAGGTCTTTAGGCGGCTCGGCGGACCACTCGCAAGGATCTTTGCGCGATCTGGTCGGTGATTTCGCATGCGACCTCGAGCGATTTGATCGCGGCCAGTCCATTGACCCTCGGTTGGGATCCGGTTCGAATTGCGGTCAAGAAATCCTGATGTTCGGCTGCAATGGCATTGCCGGCCTGAGGAGTGATCTCCATGCGGTCGAGCCAACGTCCAAAGAGTTCGTCCTTGACTTTGGCTCGCTCGGAGGGATTCAGCCGGTCTGCTTGGAGATCTCCGCATTCGACGGCTGCCGATGCGCGGGTCGCGGTCCAAGAGTTGGTCGCGAAATCCAAATCGTACCACTCGGAATCGGCTTGGATTTCCATCGTACGGGCTGCGGCTGAACTGATCCGCGAGGCTCGCAAATGGGCTCTAGCACCGTTTTGAAACTCCAAATCGGCGACGGCTAGGTCCTCGTGCTGGCCCAAAACGCGGCGTCCACTTGCGCGAATATTCGCAACAGGCGAATCGATCAGACTCAGGATCAAGTCCAGGTCGTGGATCATTAGGTCCAAGACAATTCCGATATCGGTAGAGCGTCCGGTGTAGACACCCTCGCGGCGGCTTTCGATGTAGTGCACGCTCGAAGGTTGAATTCGAACGAGCAGCGATTCCCAGACCGGATTGAAACGTTCGACATGCCCAACCTGGAGGATCGCATGGTTCTTCGTGGCGCAGCGATGCAATTCACGGGCTTGATCGACGCGATTGGCGATGGGTTTTTCGATCAAGGTATGGATGCCTTGTTCGAGGGCCCATTTGCCGACTCGGTGGTGGTGTTCGGTCGGGGTGGCTAGGACGATCGCGTCGACTTGGTCGACCAGCTCGGAGAAATCGCTGAAACTTTTGACTTGTAGATTCTGCTCGACCCATTCGCGGGACGAAGCGATCGGATCGCATACACCGACAAGGGTGCAGTCGGAGCGAGCGGCAAGAAGTTTGGCGTGGATACGTCCGAGATGACCTGCGCCGATGACGGCGAGTTTGGGTTTCGTCGAAGTGTGGAGGTTCATGTTCGCTTGGATAGGGTGGTAGTTTGAACCTCGGGAATTCACGGATCGATCAGGCGGCTGCGGCTCGGCGATCTCTACCTCGACCGTGGCGGCCTTCGGAGGAATTCTCGATGAATTCAAAAAGGGTTTCGAGTTCGGGAGTGAGGATTCCATCCCCTTGGAGGATTTCTCTGGCGTGTTTGATACCGACCTTGGACCGATACAGAAGCTTGTGGGCTTCGCCGATGGCTCGGATCGCAGCGGTGGTAAAGTTCTTTCTTTTCAGGGCCACGACATTCACGCAGCGAGGCCTCGCCGGGAAACCTTCGGCAAGCATGTAGGGCGGGACATCTTGAAGGACTCGCGAGAGGCCGCTGACAAAGCTGTAGCAACCGATCGATGCGAAGTGGTGGACAGCGACACCGCCGCTGAGTGTCGCATCATGTTCGACGCGAACGTGACCACCGAGCATGACGTTGTTGGCGGTGATCACGCGGTCTTCGATAACGCAGTCGTGAGCGATATGGGAGGTCGCCATAAAATAGCATTGGCTACCGATCGAGGTGACCCCTTGATCCTTTTCGGTTCCTCGATTGACGGTGGTGCATTCCCGAAAGACGTTGCAGTCGCCGATGACGACCTGCGTCGGGGATCCTTGATAGGAGAGGTCCTGTGGCTCTCCGCCGATGACACAGCCGGTAAAGAAGCGGTTATCCCGACCGATAGAGGTATTGCCGACGATGGTCACACCGTTTTCCAAGCGTGTTCCACGGCCGATCCGTACGTTGGGACCGATCATGCAATGATGTCCGATTCGAACGTCTTCATCCAATTCAGCTCGGGGGTCCACCACGGCGGTATGAGCGATGATCGTTGACATGTCCTGGGTCCGCTTTCTATCGTTCGACAGTTGCTCGCACGGATGCGTTGTATGTTGTTGGGGAAAACCTAAGCTGCTTTGATCAGCGCGTCGTTGGTCACGCTGCTGTGGTCTGGGATCTGTTCGGCTAGTCGTCCATTGAGGTTATGGCCGCTGCGGTAGGCAAATACACTCCCGTCGATCCAGTGTCCACAAAGCGCCAAATCGCCGATCAGGTCGAGGAGTTTGTGCCGGGAGCATTCGTCGGGAAATCGCAATTGATTGTCGATCGGTCCGCTGGGACCAAAGATCACCAAGTCGCGGTGCGTCACGTGCTGTGCAAGTCCGCTGCCTTGAAGTTTGACCGCATCGCTCTGGGTCAGGAAGGTTCGAGCCGGTGCGATCGACCAGAGGAACTCCTCGGGGCTCAGCAAGCAGCTAGTCGAGGTCGAAGGGATAGGACTCTCGGGTCCGTAATCGAGGTGGTAGACCAAGGTCAGGCCTGGGCAGGTCGAGGGACTGGCTTCGACATAAGCCTCAGCATTCCCAATCCGGATTGGTTTCTCGATCCGACAGAGTTTAGCCGGTCGATCGCTCGTGAATCGTCCGGCTTGGTGGATCGCCAGGGCCATAGCATAAGCACTGCCGTCCATACCGGGCATTTCGGCTCCGTCGCATTCGATGATGCAGTTATCGATTCCCATCCCGTAGAGTGCCGCCATGACATGTTCGACCATCTCGACGCTCGCGTCGCGATAGACCAACTTGGTACGCAACGGTGCATCGGTGCGATGGGCGGCCAAGGCCGGGATCATCGGTTGATCGACCAGGTCCATACGGCGGAACACGATTCCCGTGTCAGGCTCGGCCGGTAGGAACGTCAAAGAGACGTTCTTTCCGGTCCAGTAGCCGCGCCCGCTGACATGAGCCACATGCGCGATCGTTCTTTGAAGGGGTCCCTGCATCATCTTCGTCAGAAAATCCATTTTCTATCGAACTAGCGATCGACGGTTTACTTGCGAATCGGGCCACCGGGTGGGTTGGCCAAAAGCGGAGTCTTGCCACCAGGATTGTTCGTCGCTGGAGCAGCAGGATTGACCGCCGTCGCGGCAGCAGGAATGTCTCGCTTGAGAATTCCGATGACCGGCTCGGTCAAGTCGTTTTCAGGATTGAAGTAGATCACTTCGCGATCGGCACCGTAGAGGACCGACTGGGGCTTCTTGGGATTCATCTGGGTGGTTTGTTTGCGGTTGTACCGCACCACTAGGTCGAATTTGTAGTACCGAGCCGCAAGGGTCACGCCCGAGACGATCTGGTTGTAGGTATCGAGCATGAGCCTTGCTTGACGCTCATCGAATTCCTCTTGCTTGTTCTTCGCGTCGAGTCGGAGTTTGCTCTCTTGGCTAACGATCGCCTCTTCCCGCTGCTTGAACTCCGGGGAGTCCGAGTTGAGTTGGGATTGCAGTTGCTGGATCGACTCGGAAATCTTTTTGCGACGGTCCTCGAAGTCCTTCATCGTCATTTGGAATTCGGCCTTCATCGCTTCCATTTGGGCGGTAAAGGTTGGGTGGTTGTCGAGCACGTGTTCCATGTCGACAACCGCCACGGGTGTCATTTTGGGTTGTGGCTCTTGGGCGAAACCGGTCGGACTTGCAACCAGGGTCGCAAGAGCAAACCCGGCCAAGCGGGCATTGGAAAGCTTGTTAATACGGAACAGCACGTTTTGCACTCCTTGCGTTCGATGGTGGTCGCTGCTTGGTGGATTTGCTAAATCCGATGGCAAAGCAGCGCGTTTCGCTGGTTCCTTCCAGAGCGAATCGGGGGCATTCTGCCCGAAACGATTCCTCCGCGTAAATACCGATCCGAGGAAACTCCGATTTTTTGTCGTCGGCAAAATCCAAGGATCGAGCAAAACTAAGGCACGTGGGCGGGGGGGCGG
>JGI24766J26685_10000399_pt1 | contig 12338 bp, 10 predicted proteins | sample SanBayMetagenome_FD_26685 | JGI IMG/M metagenome (IMG submission 26685)
GATCGTCGATCCATAGAGCGTTGGATCGAGAAGCGCCCGTTCGAACCGTCACGGATGGCACACCGGGACGCATCCGCTGCAGTAACCATGTGGTTGTGTCTACAACAAACGCACCGGATCTTCCAACGTTCGAGACATGGAGCTGCGAGCCCCCTTGTCCAACAGCGATGCTTCCCCGTAGTCTCCCCTGCGTGAGGATCGGCTCGGCTGAACCTTCGACAACGAACCCATCTACAAGAACTTCGCTAAACCACTCTGGACGCTCACTTGCGCCTGGGACGCCGGATGCGTACACGCGCAATGTCTGCAGCACGGCTGGTGCAGCTACTCCTCCTACGGTCGAAGTAACGCTATGCCGTTGGTATCCATCTCCCTCAATGCGAACCGACGTCCCGCCGTTAACACGGACATCGACACCATGATCGGGATTCATCGACGGAACATCCGACGACGACACGACATCGGCACGAATCTGGAATGAGTCCAGTCGGTATGGTGTAAACGGGATTGTGAACGACGCAGACTGACGCGCTCGTGCGTTGAGTGAGCGCCAGTAAAAGCCCTCGAACAAACTCATCGGTGTGAGAAATGTCGAATAGTCTTCACTAAGGCCACTTCCGGGGTGATAATATCCCGAGTCAACTTCAACACGCTCATTCACGTGCACCGAGCGTATCACCTGTGGTTGTGGGAGTGTCGTGTCGACTTCTCGTATTCGACGCGGTGTGCCCTGCTGTCGACGCGTTAGCATAAACACCGCTGTTGTATCGACAAGGTCAAGCCACGTGGTATCTCCCTGCGCATGCCGTCCTATGAAGAGAAGTGTATCTCCCTCACTGAACGCATTATCTCGATCATTGTCGATGCACTCAACCGGTTGTTCCATTCCGCGATACAACAGACGTAGCTGCGGAAGTGGTGTAGAGCGCAATGTGGGTTCCACGCTGAGCACATCCGTGGCCAGAGCCACAGCAAGTCCATCTCGGGATGTCTCAATGCGGACATGTGGTTGCGTAGGATCATACCACTGGGCTGGATCTATGCTGTTCTGAGCATTCTCTGACGTCTTGCGATCACGTTGCACTGGTGTATGCCACGTGGGGTTGATCACAGATCCAATCGTTGGTGGCACTCGATAGCGTCCCTCCACAAGCGGCTGTGTCCATGTAACATGCAGCTGAAGTGAGTCGACACACCTCAGTGTTCCCGATGGCGAACGCAGGAATGGATCAATGGTGATCATCGCCATTGGAGCGCCACCAAATGTGCCGCGTCGCTCGATGGAGGCAGAGGCCTGAAGTGACGCAGGCTCTATGGAAATGCCGAGATCACCCGTATGGGGAACGTAGCACCAATATCGCAGCACATCGTGCGTACGAAGCGTATCGGGATTACGGATAGCAGCTGGATACTGCAGTCGGATGCCACCACCCGCGCCCATGCGTACCACACGTGATCGTAATCCAACGACCTCCACGTGCGCGCTCGTAGGCGTAACACGGTCCTGTGCGGCAACGCGAGGGGCCGCGATCAGGGCCATGAGGATTACGGGGAGGAAGAAGTGCATACAGCGGAGCATGATGGCCATAAAATACAAACGCCGTGGTACGAGACGTACCACGGCGTATCGACATTGCGATTTCGAGGAAGTTACTTAGCCGTTGCTCTTGTTTGATGGGAATGCATCGCGCATAGCAACGATGATCTTCTCTGCAACCTTGTCCGACACAACGCGCTTGACGTTGTCGTCGCTCGCAAGAGCTTCTGCGATCGCCATTTCAACCTTCTTCTTGATGATTTCGGATGTCTCACCAACAAGCGCGCCAGCCATCTGGTGCATGTCCTGCGAAACGTCCTTCATTGTCTCAAGCTGAAGCTTGGCAGCATCTTCCATCTTCTTCATAAGCTTGTCAACGCGCTCTTCTTCGCCTGTGTAGATGAGACCGAAGGCGAGAAGCGCGAGAAGCGAACCTTCAAGCGAGATAGCAGCAAGGATCAATGATGGCTTCGTAGCTGGGATAAACTTCAAACCACGGATACCGATGATCACGATGAGGATGGCAGCGCCGAAGTACGCCAGACCTGTAACGTTGTTCGAGTACTTCTCTGTGAAGTGGTGAGCCATGTAAAGACGGAGGCCACCAAGGAGCTTCGTGCGGTTGCCCGACCATTCGATACCGCGTGTAGTATCGATGATCTCGTTCACAACGAAGTCCGAGAAGAACTCTTGGATACGAATGAAGAGGACTTCCTTACGGAACTCGACAAGATTCACATCATTCGTAAAAATGTCCTCAAAGCGAACTGCACGTCGGCTGTTGCCACGATCTGTGTCCTGTGCCGTACGATCCCAAACGACCTTGAACGCACTGCGCACTTGATGCGGCTCGAGTTCAGCGAGTTGCTTGTCTGGCATCGCAAGCAGATCAACGATTTCATCGCTCAGACCTGTTTGCAGACGGATCTTCGTCTTCGTGTGGTGGATTTCACGGTCAACCTTCTGCGCCATATAGCCAATAGTGCTTGGCATAAAGAACGTTACGAAGATTGCCAGTGTGAATCCGAGGACAAACGACAGAATTGCAAAGCCTTGCAATGGCTCAAGAATGATCGCAGATTCGCCGAGACCACCTTCGCCATTGGCCTTAACGATCCACTCGCCGGAATTCTTCGAATAACCAGCTTCGGCCTCTGAACGCTGAGCGTTCGTGAAGTCGAAAATGTAGTCAGTCTTGATGTATTCCTTGAGGTTCGTCGCACCAGCCGGAACTGGCTTTGAGACGTCCTTCATCACGGCAAACACGCCAGGAACTACTTCCTTGAAGGCCTGGTTCTCCTTTTCATCGTGCGGGTGGAACAGAGAAAGCACAGCTCCCTCTACGCCCCGTGGGATCACAAACTTGTAGAACCCAAAAGAAAAGACGGCCACAAGTGCAAGCAGAAGCAGGATGTGCTGCATCCCTGCTTTTGGTGCGGCTCCATGTTCATTTGCTGACATGTACGTACTCCTAACCCGTTGAAGAACTTTTCTCTATGCTGCTGTGTCGTGGGGTACCTCGACCAACCCGGACGTAAGGACACGCTCGAGCGGAATTGGTTTCCCACAACCGCCGAATATACAAAACGACCATTTTAGAACGTCAAAAAATAGCCTCCTGGGTGTCGCAGGGCATTTTGACCCCACCTACCTGTCAATCCGGTGAGCTAACTTTGCATCTATGAACGATGCATCACCATATACCCCGCGGTTCCCAGTGGGACCAAACGAAGTGCTCCCAACGCTCCGTCAGTACATGCTTGTCGACGGGTTCGATCACGTGCTCGACCTTGAGCGCTCCCACGGAGCATGGATGGTCGAGGCTCGCAGCGGCAAAGAGTACCTCGACTTCTTTACCTGTATCGCCTCAATGCCTATTGGCATGAATCACCCAAAGATGACCGATCCACGGTTCATTGAGCATCTGGGCAAGGCGGCGTTGAACAAGCCATCAAACTCTGATATCTACACCACAGAGATGGCGACGTTCGTGAAGACGTTCTTCGAACTGGCTGTCCCGAAGCATTTCCGCTACGCGTTCTTTATCGACGGTGGTACGCTTGCTGTCGAGAACGCCATTAAGACGGCGATGGACTGGAAGGTTCGCCGGAATAAGGCCAAGGGTATCCACGGCGAAAAGGGACATCAGATCATCCACTTTGAACTGGCGTTCCATGGTCGGTCGGGCTATTGCATGTCGCTGACCAATACCGACCCAACGAAGGTCGCTCTCTGGCCGCGGTTCCAATGGCCACGCATCGCTCCCCCGTTCCTAACGTTCCCTGTCACCGACGAGGTTCTGCAAACGACGATCAAGCGTGAAGAGCAGGCTGTTGCTGCTATCAAGCAGGCGTTCGCCGATAACCCAGATGACATCGCAGCGATTATCATCGAGCCGATTCAGGGTGAGGGCGGCGACAACCACTTCCGTCCAGAGTTCCTCAAGCAGCTCCGTACGCTGTGTGATGAAAACGAAGCGCTACTCATTTTCGACGAAGTCCAAACGGGTGTCGGTATCACGGGCAATTGGTGGGCCCACCAAGGTCTGGGTGTCGAACCAGACATTATGTCATTCGGCAAAAAGATGCAGGTCTGCGGAATCCTGGCTGGTCCGCGTGTTGATGATGTTCCGGATAATGTGTTCCACACATCAAGCCGCATCAATTCGACATGGGGTGGCTCGCTCGTCGACATGGTCCGCGTAACGAAGTACCTCGAGATTATCGACGAAGAGAACCTCGTTCACAACGCCGATGTCGTGGGACAGTACCTTCGCGCGAAACTGCGTGAGCTTGCGGCATCGACCGATGCAATTCGGAACGTCCGCGGAATGGGCTTGTTCTGCGCATTCGATATGCCAACAAAGGAACAGCGAAACGACTTCCTCAAGAAAGCCTATGACAATGGCTTGCTGCTTGTGGGAAGTGGCAACGTCTCTGTTCGGTTCCGTCCACCACTGAACCTTACCACACAACACGTCGACCTTGGCTTGGAGCTCATTACCAAGTCAATTTAATGTGATTGCGACCTGAGCTGTTCAATTGCGGCAGCTCGTACATCGGATATGACATCATCAAGGGGGCGTGCAGCAATGCGCGCCCCTGCTGCATATACGTGTCCCCCACCACCGTATCGAGCAGCAAGATCCCGAACGTAAACTGTGCCCTTCGAACGGAACGAACACTTGATCTCGTGCTCCAGCTCGATGATGAGTATTCCCATGTCGACACCAGCGAGTGACAACGTGTGGTGAACAAATCCCTCAGTATCGTCGCTTGTGCAGTTGTACTCCTGCAGTGTTGTGCGACGCAGAATCATCATGCAGAGTTGACCATCTGCATGAAGTTCCATACTCCGCAATGCTTCGCCGAGGAGTCGAGCTCGCAGCACCGAACCCTGATTCATGACACGTTCAAATGCGATCACTGGATCTGCGCCCTGGTCGAGCAGGTCGGCAACCGTGCGATGAACGTCAGACGTTGTACGCGGAAATCTAAACGAGCCCGTATCAGTCATAATGCCCGTGTATAGGCACATCGCCATCGATGCATGACGCACGCCCGCGTGTCGTGCAAGATTAGCCACCATGCTACACGTTGAGCATGCGTCGGTGTCGATCCATGCCACATGCGCAAAGTCTTCAGGATGCGTATGGTGATCGATATTAATGACTGTTGCCCCGCTACGTGAGATGGCCTCGCCAAGATCTCGGAGTCGGGATCGCGCATTGAGATCAAGAACAATGATGCACGCAGCACCTTCAACGTCGTCGAGAAGGTCGGCAGAAAACACCTCGAGGCGCTCTGCCCCGTCAAACCAGGTAAGATTCTCCGGTGCTGGCGACGGAAGTATCACGCGTGCGTTGATACCAAGCGCCTCAACAAGATGCAGCATGCCAAGCGCCGAACCGATAGCATCACCGTCAGGATTGATATGCGTTGTAATGATGCACGACTGGTGCCGACGTAGGGCGTCGAGAACACGCTGTGCGTTGTGCGTTGAATCTGTAGAGATATCTTCGTAGGATGAACTGGACATGGCGCAAGATAGGGGTACTCGCATTGGCAGGCATTGTCATCCTCGCTGGGGTTGGCGCGCTGATCGATAAACTCGTGCTGCCTGCGGTTGTATCGATGACCGCTACCGTACATGTGCCTGGCGTGGTGGGACGTGATCGCGCTAGTGCCGAGTTACTGTTACGTGATGCGGGGCTTGTGGTGATGGAACCCCGCGAGCAGTTTAGCGCAACCGTTCCTGAAGGTACTGTGATGTCACAACTTCCCTACGCAGGTGCTACGGTGAAGGAGGGACGTCGGATCTATATCACAGTGAGCAAAGGCGTTGAAACCATGAGCATGCCATCGCTCTATGGTGCAACGATGCGTGATGCGCGAGTAACCATTATGCGGTTGGGATTGCAAAGTGGCGACATGAGCTACGATACGAGCTCGTCGATTCCAGCTGGCAAGGTTATGGGACAGAGCATTTCAGCTGGAGCATCAGTAGCGAGCGGTGCCGTAGTTCACCTTGTTATTTCGCGCGGCACATCGATGGTTCGCGTTCCTCAATTGATAAGCCTCATGCAGGACGAGGCCGAGCAACTGTTGCGGGATCTTGGCCTTATCCCCGGTGCTGTAACGTCCGTCCCATCATCGGCATTCCAATCGGGCACTGTGATGCATCAGGATCCGCCAGCAGATAGTCTGGTCACGCTTGGGACTACGGTAACGTTTGTTACAGCCAAGTAACTGCATATCACAACATCGCCCCTAGGCGATGTCTGATGAGCGCACCCAGACGCCCCCTTCGATCTCGCGCACATCATAAGTGCGAAGTCCGCCGCCGCCAGCCAGATTCGCTCCTGTGACCACATCGAACTGCCAGGCGTGCATGGGACATGTCAATGTTCCTCGTTCAATCACGCCGTCGTAGAGACAGGCGGCGCGCTTGTGTGGACAGACGTTCGTGACTGCACGTGCGATTCCGTCAACCCGGAACAACGCAAGGTCATGCTCAATGTCGAGCTCTACCCGAAACCCCTGACGTTCAGATACTTCTGGCGAGCGCGCAATGCGCGTCCATTCCTCGCCATCGATGGTCATTGTCGGCCGGTCGATCATACTGACAGCGTGTACTCAGTTCCAAGAACGGGTCCGCGCTCGCCAGCGACGATCGTTGCAGCATCACGAAACGCGTCGTGCTCGAACACCACAATCCATCCCTCATCGATGATCTGTGGAAGCAGGCGCTTCTTCTCCGCAATCGTCGTCAGCGGATGATTGTCATATCCCATCACATACGGAACAGGTACATGTGCGCTGGTAGGCATCAAATCAGCCGGATAGAACAACGTGCTTGAACCGTCGGTGACTCGCACCGACTGCATCGCTGCGGTGTGACCGAACAGTGGATCGACATGAATGCCGGGAAGCACTTCACCCGACCCATCGAGGAGCTCCAGAACACCGGCATCAACAAGCGGCTGGTAATATTCTGGCATGAACGATGCGCGATCCTTCTCAGATGGAGCCTGCGCCCAATCGAACTGCTCACGCTGCACGTAATACGTCGCATTGGTAAACCGGGGTCCACCATCTGGCGCAACAGCCCCACCGGCATGGTCGAAATGCAGGTGCGTGAGCACAACATCCGTGACTTCGGCCGGACGAACGCCGGCGATCTCGAGCGATGCCTCAAGCGAATATTGCTCGTAGGAGATGCCATAGATGTCAAGCAGCTTCGCCGGCATCATTGGACTATTGCCAGTATCGACCAGGATGGTGCGCTCTGTCGAACGGAGCAATAGTGCCTTGGCGGCCATAGGAATGCGGTTGCGCTCGTCGCCCGGAGCATATGAACGCTGCCACAGCGTCTTTGGAACAACACCAAACATGGCGCCCCCGTCGAGACCAAATCGACAGGTTTCGAGGAGCTGAACTGAGTATGGACCGATCTTCATCATGCCGCAAGTTACCCACGAGGCGGTTTCAGAACGAAGTACGCCGTATATTTGACGCTTGTCTGGTTTGCCAGCAGCATAAAGATCAGATTTCTCGTTTTACTTGATGGAGGAGTACCCAGCATGGGTGCCATTACCAGAATACGACAAGTCAGCCCGTACTTCCTCGGGTTCGTTGCAGCCCTGTTCATCGCCTTCATGGTGATCCAGGACTCAAGTTTCACAACCCTCTCGCAGTCGGGCAACTCCGCGGAGAACCAAGAGATTGCAACCGTCAACGGTGAGGCAATCATGCTCGCTGATTACGAGCGTCGTGTTCGCGACGTCCTCGAGCTTCAGCGCCAGCAGAACCCAAATCAAGAAGTCGACGACGAAACAGTTCGTCAGCAAGTCTTCGATGAAATGGTCAACGAAGTCCTTCGCAAGCAACAAGCAGCGAAGATGGGTATCGTTGTGACGCCGCAGCAGTTGATCGACGTGATGATGATCAACCCGCCAGAGCAGCTCCAGCTGTTCAAGGATTCGGCTGGTCGCTTCGACATCAAGCTTCAACAAGAGCTGATCTCGAATCCAGATCGTCTCGGCGAGCTGCTTGCGCAGCAAAAGATGCCTGACGAAGAAATCCAACGTCAAGTCCAACAGTGGAAGCAAACGATCTTCCAAATCGAAGACAACGTACGTTCGATGCAACTGCAACAAACACTCGGTGCTACCGTTGGCGCTGCTGCAAGCATGCCATCGATTGCCGCAGCAGAAGTGCAGTACAAGACCGACAATGGCTCGGCTGACGTCCAGTTTGTTGCGCTCAGCATCGACCGCGTTCCAGACAACGCAGTTACGGTGAGTGACGACGAACTCAAGGCGTANTANGAGAANAACAAGGAGTTCTACACACAGAAGCGTTCACGCGCTCTGAAGTACCTTGTCTTCCCACAGATCGCGTCAAACAAGGACACAGCGAATGCCATGAAGCAATCGCAGCGTGTTGCAGAAACGCTTGCGTCGCTGACGACACCGCAGCAGAAAGACAGCGCATTCACGACAATGATGACCACGTTCAATGGTCAGACAACAGACTTCGTTACTGTGAATCAAGTTGACCCAACAACAGTAACTGTTCTCAGTTCCCTCGCTCAAGGTGAAGTGTTTGGTCCGCTGAACACACCAGCAGGCATCACATACTTCCGCCTCGATGGTCGCCGCGAAGGTGTCAACCCTGTCGTTCGTGCGTCACACATCCTGCTTCCTTTTGGCACGAACAAAGATTCAGCAAAGGCAGAAGCACAGAAGTTGATTGCACGTGCTAAGAAGGGCGAAGACTTCGCAGCGCTTGCAGCAGCGAACTCAAAGGATCCAGGCTCGGCAGCACAAGGTGGCGACCTCAGCTACTTCGGCAAGGGGCGCATGGTTCCTGAATTCGAGAATGCCGCCTTCGGCGCAAGTGTCGGTGACGTGGTTGGTCCAGTGGAAACACAGTTCGGCTTCCACATCATTAAGGTTACTGACCGTCAGACAACCGAGCTGAAGTTCTCGCAGTTCGTTATCAAGGCATCGATGTCGACATCGACAAAGCAGCAAATCATCGCACGTGCTCAGAAGGCTGTGGATGATATCGCTGCTGGAACTCCGATTGATTCTTTGGCAAAGAAGTACCAAGTGCCGGTTCAAGAGACAAAGCTCTTCACGGCTGATGCACCAGTGCTCTCGTCACGTGAACTCACAGCGTGGGCATTTGATAACGAGAAGGGTGCTGCCGTCCGCAAGGATGTGAAGTACTACGGCATGGTAGTCGCGCAGATCACAGAGTCGCGCGAAGTCGGCATCAAGCCATTCGAGGACATGAAGGAGAAGCTTACGCTTACACTCCGCCAGCAGAAGAAGCTTGATAAGCTTGCACAAGATGCCAAGGCACTTGCGGCTTCGTTTGGTACAGACACAACAATGGGTGTTACGTCACAAAGTGGCGTGAAGAACAACGGTTCGCTCACTGGCTTCGGTGGTGAGTATGCCGCAACGAATGCTGCGTTCACTGCCCCAGTTGGTGCCGTTACAGGTCCAGTTCGTGGTGAGCGTGCATGGTTCGTACTCAAGGTTGTATCGCGTACTGATGCGAACATGCAGCAGTTTGCAACGGATCGCACAGCAGTAATGCAGAACCTGTCAACGCGTACCCGCAATCAGGCGTTCTATGCTTGGTTCCAGGCGCTTCGTGAGAATTCAGAAATTGAAGATCTCCGGAACAAGCGGAACTAATCCTGCGTCGATCGAGGACGCTGCGTACGCGCATTGCGCACGCGTGGCGTCGTCTCACTACGAGAATTTTCCAGTAGCATCGGTGCTTGTGCCTCTTCGGATGCGCAAGCACCTTTTTGCTTTGTACGCCTTCTCTCGCAGGGCAGATGATATCGCAGACGAACCGTGGACCACGTCACAAGGCGCCAGGTTAGATGCATTAGATACACTTGAGCGGGCCCTTACAGACGACGGCGTGCTTAGTGACGATCTCATGATCACGGCTGTACGAGCTACGCTCCGTGATTGCGGTCTACAGACCACGCTCCTACTGCGGTTGCTGGAAGCCTTCCGACGTGATGTCAACTTCGTCGCTCCTTCGACATGGGAGGACGTGCTCACCTATTGCTCGTATTCAGCTAATCCTGTTGGCGAGCTATTCTTACGACTCGATCATGGCCCTCGTCCAGTAGCAGATGCTACCCTCATCGCCAGTGATGCCATCTGCACTGCGCTTCAGATCACGAACTTCCTGCAAGACCTCAGTATCGACCTATCTCGTGGTCGACACTACCTTCCGATTCCGATTGATGACGTGATTGCGCGGACTCGTGAGTTGTATCGACTGGGGCGGCCTGTGGCCTCTGCAGCAATATCATTGCGGGTTCGACTCGAGCTTCGTGCCATTATCGCTGGGGGCGAGGCAATGCTCGAGCTCTGCGCACGACGCACCTCCACGGACGTCCGTCCAGCGCTATCTGCGCGACATATCCCACTCTTGGCCGCTCGGTTCTTTCGGCTTGCGTAACTTCACAGTGCATGTCATCGCATATCTATGGTGATTCGGAAGATGGATTCGTCCTGTCGACACAAGGCAGTACGTCGTTCCACTATTCCTTTGGATTCCTCCCACGTGAAGAACGCGAGGCCATTCGAACCATTTATGCCTTTGCGCGACGAATAGATGACATCGTTGACGACCATCCTTCCCGAGATCCCGATGTCATCGCGAATAAACGCCAGCGTCTGCAATGGTGGCGCATGGAAGTCGAAGCGATCTACGCAGGCACGTATGATCATCGCAATGCATCACTACAGGCGCTCGATACGGTTGTCCGTAGATACACCATCCCGAAGCAGTACCTGTTGACCCTGATCGATGGCTGTGAGCGCGATCTCATGCAACAGCGCTATCAGACCTTTGCCGAGCTCAAAGAGTATTGCTACGGCGTCGCATCTGTGATCGGACTCATTAGCATTGAGATCTTTGGCTACCGTCACGAGGAAACCCGGCAGTACGCGATCAATCTAGGATATGCGTTGCAGCTGACCAACATTCTTCGGGATGTGCAGCAAGACAAGGAACGTGGATTCATCTATCTGCCACTTGAGGATCTTGAGCGGTTCCGCTATACCGAGGCCGACCTCATGGCGGAGGTGTATGACGACCGGTTTGTGGATCTGATGCAGTTCCAAGCGCAACGCGCCCGAGAGTACTACCACGAGGCCAGGGCACTGCTGCGTCCAGACGAGCGACTAACAATGGTGGCTGCCGAAATCATGGACGCCATCTACTACCGACTCCTTGAAAAAATCGAGCTCAACTCCTACCGCGTGTTTCAACAACGCATCCGCGTGCATGCCATTCATAAAGTGGTTACCGCGCTCCGGATCTGGCTCGGTGCAAAGCTCTTCGTGAAGCGCTTTCGATAAGTCGATCCTTCGTATTTTGCCGACCGAATAACGATCTCTCTCATGTCGAGTCCGCTCATGAGCACTACATTCTCCGCTGAAGACATCAACGCGATTTCTGCCCTCAAGGCAAAGTATCCCGAGCCAAAGGCCGCAATCATGCCCGTTCTCTGGATGGCGCAGAAGAAGTGGGGTTGGCTCTCGGAAGACGTCATGAAGGAAGTCGCCCGTGTGATGGACCTTCCCTATGCGCATGTTCTTGGGGTCGCGTCGTTCTACACGATGTACTTCAAAAAGCCAATGGGGCGGCACCACGTGCAAGTATGCACGAACGTCAGCTGCATGCTCCGTGGTGGGAACGAACTCTACCAACACGCGAAGCTACGTCTGGGCATTTCGCACAACCAAGCAACTGCGGATGGTCGCTTCTCCCTTGAAGAAGTCGAATGCATGGGTGCCTGCGGCGGCGCTCCAATGATTGCTATCAATGAAACGTTCCACGAGAACGCCTCAGTGCAGCAAATGGACGCACTTCTCGACGCCTGCGCATAAGCGCGTCGTCATAGCGTGGTCGTTAGCGCCACGCCTCTGCTGAAAACCAACACGGGCTCTCATCGTAAGATGAGAGCCCGTTCTTTGTTGCTGCAGTGAATGGCGTTAGTTCTCTTCGCCACGATCGATAACGTATGGTTGCTTGCGTGTGCGTTTCATTGCCAAATCCCTTTCCCGTGTTTCATTAAATGTTGTTGCAGATAGACGACTGTTTTGAATCCACGGCAGATCACCGTGTTTCAGTACGATCAAAGAACGGGACTGGACGTTCGCGGTCGCTCACTGTCTCGATATTGAAGTTTCGACTGCTGAGCTCAGCTTCTACCTGTTGTTGCGTTACACCAGCTTCTTCGTAGCTCATGAGTC
>JGI24766J26685_10000401_pt1 | contig 12304 bp, 9 predicted proteins | sample SanBayMetagenome_FD_26685 | JGI IMG/M metagenome (IMG submission 26685)
TTCCAACGGCCTTAACCGAATCCCCGCCGCATCCCCACCCCCAGGAACTAAAACCGTATTATTCTGAACTTGATGATCATATTGTCGATAAACCCAGCGTTTAGAAGCAATAGAAGGGGTATCTAATAGGGTCAATAATATTTGATTCCAAGATTGAAATTCCCCCTTAATTTTAATTCCTGATATTGTAGATTCCGGTAAATTTTCCGGTTTCCATTGCCAAGCTATTTGAACATATTCTGGCGGTTCTGATAATATTTCTCGCGGATATAATGGCGTATTTTCTGCTAAAGCATCCGCCGGAATTTCCGCAGCAATTTCCCCTTGAAATAAAATTCTAACTATTGGTTCAGCAATCACACTTCCCGCCACAACCGCTTGTAATCCCCAACGATGGAAAATATCAATTAACTCCTGTTCTCGCCCTTTTTGAGCGACAAATAACATCCGTTCTTGAGATTCTGATAACAGATATTCATAGGCAACCATTCCCGTTTCCCGTACCGGAATTAAGTCTAAATCTAGCTCAATTCCTACCCCCACCTTTTGCCGCCATTTCTGATGTTGAGCAGGTAATTCCTGCCGCTCCCATATCCTGGGCTGCCACCACCGCACCCGTTTTAAATGCTTCTAGACAAGCTTCCACTAAAGACTTTTCTAAAAACGGATCTCCCACCTGAACCGCCGGACGATCTTGAATCGATTCTTCACTTAATTCGGCACTGGCGAAACTCGCTCCCCCCATGCCATCTCGTCCCGTTGTTGAACCTACATATAACACCGGATTTCCAATTCCAGAAGCACCAGATTTGACAATTTCTGGGGTTTCCATTAACCCAATTGCCATGGCATTAACTAGGGGATTTCCGTTATAAGCTGGATCAAAATAAACCTCTCCCCCAACCGTTGGAACTCCGAAACAATTACCATAATGACTAATACCAGAAACCACCCCTTTAAATATTTGTCTAGTTCGGTCATCTTCTAATGAACCAAACCGTAAAGAATTTAACGCCGCAATTGGACGCGCTCCCATCGTAAATATATCTCTTAAAATTCCCCCCACTCCTGTTGCAGCTCCTTGGAATGGTTCAATAGCTGAAGGGTGATTATGGGATTCGATTTTAAAGGCAATATGCAGCCCATCACCAAAGTCCACAACTCCGGCATTTTCTCCTGGGCCAACTAAAATTCGCTCTCCCGTGGTGGGAAATTGTTTGAGCAGAGGGCGGGAATTTTTATAACAACAGTGTTCGCTCCACATCACCCCAAACATCCCTAATTCCGCTTTTTTGGGATGTCTTCCTAAGCGTCGGACAATTTCTTCATATTCTTCGGGTTTGATGCCTTCAGAGGCAATTTCTTCAGCAGAAAAGGGACAATTATTTTTGGTAGACATCTATACAAGCGATCGCACTTTTCACCACAGCATTTCCCATTCTATCTTCTCCTCACTCAAAACTGATTTGATTAAAAAAATTGCCGACTAGATAGGAGCTACCCTTGACAAATTCCCGCAGCCGTCGTATAATGAGCATACGGCTAACATGGACATACACTTGATTAAAAAATCAATATACAAACACAACCCCCCGATGTCTGGTTCCCCAAACCCAATTTTTAACAACTATTCCACCCATCAATATTGGATGAGTCGGGCTTTAGAATTAGCGCAACAAGCTGGAGAAGCCGGAGAAGTCCCCGTTGGAGCTATTATTATTAATCAGAACAATCAACTAATTTCCCAAGCCCAAAACCGCAAAGAAAGAGACTGTGACCCCACCGCCCACGCCGAAATATTAGCCCTACGAGAAGCAGGAAAACTATTAAAAAATTGGCATCTAAATACCTGTACTTTGTACGTCACCCTTGAACCCTGTCCCTTATGTACCGGAGCCATATTACAAGCTCGTTTAGGGTTACTGGTTTATGGCGCCGATGACCCCAAAACCGGAACTATCCGTACCGTTATCAACCTTCCCAATAGTCCCTGTTCTTATCATAAATTATCGGTTTTAGGTGGAATATTAGAATCTCCTTGTCGTCAACAATTACAATCTTGGTTTGCTCAAAAACGCAATTAAATAGACAATAAAAAAACTGTCCTAATCACGATCAATAAAACCCTTTAAACTGTTTAAAATCCAGTTAAGAGGTTTATTCAACCTGCGAAAACCGTTATGCTCATCTTTGATCTAATCAATCTTTTGCAAAAATGTCCATATCTACAAAAGAAACACAGGTTAATTCTGACGTTTCTCCCTTGCTGGCTGCAATTGTTTATCCCTTGGGACGACATCTGGTTTTACCATTTTATTTTAAATCCTTGGAAGTCATCGGCCAAGAAAATCTTCCCCAACAAGGCCCTATTATTTTAGCACCAACCCATCGTTCCCGTTGGGATGCAATTATGATTCCCTTTTCCACAGGTCGCTATGTCACCGGGCGGGACTTGCGGTTTATGGTTACGGTTGATGAAATGAAAGGACTACAGGGGTGGTTTATTCGTCACCTCGGTGGGTTTGCAATTAATCAAAAACATCCGACTATTTCTACGATTCGTTATGGCGTGGAATTGCTACACCAAGGAGAAATGTTAGTGATTTTTCCAGAAGGAAATATTTTTCAGGATGACCAAGTTCACCCCCTAAAATTAGGACTGGGACGTTTAGCCATCCAAGCGGAAACTAGCCAGGAACATTTAGGAATTAAGATTGTCCCGATTTCTGTACGCTATAATCCGATTATTCCCTGTCGAGGTTCTAGTGTTAAAATAAAAATCGGTACTCCCTTATCTGTGACTGATTATTGTCAAGGTTCAGCCAAAAAAGATGCTCAACATCTGATTCAAGATTTACAATTAGCACTGAACCAAATTGATCAACCCTAAGTGTTATAATTATAACTACTTTTAATTAATAAGCTGTTAAGCATGATGGACTCTAGCTTGAATTTTAAGCCCGGTCAAATTGTGGGATTAAATCATCAAAACAGTTGTTTGTATGCAGAAGTAATTCAAGTTGTCGAAGTTCGGGGAGTCTGTTGGGTAAGACCTTTGATGTTAATTCAAGGATTATCTGAATATCCAGAAGACAATTTTTCGAGTTTTGGTCTTACCCCGGAAACCTTTATTTTATCTGATTTACGCCAAAGTCCTGATTTAATTTGGCCAACACATTTATTTAGGGCTGCTTTGGATACGGAAGTTATTACTTTCTTAGCACAGTTAGAGTCTCCAGAGGCTAATTATCCTGGACTTAAACGAGTCAATACTTGTTCTGCTCACCAACAACTGCAAGATTTTATCGGTCAGGTTTGGCGAGCTTCTGCTAATATTTTTGATTCTAATCGTTAGAATACAAAACCCTGTTTATTGTTGCATCTCGAAATTTTTAAATCCCAAGCTATTAATGGCTAGAAACTAAGCGAATNCGCCCAGCATCCATTTCTTCCATTAATAATTCTAAGGCTTCATAATCGACATCGGAAACATAACCCAGTCGGGTTAATTCTGTATTAATCGCATTTTCAATTTCAGGAGTCAGACATNTAAAATAGAGAGCTTTTTCAACNAGTTTACGAATCATATTCGTTGCTGACATAGTAGGTACGGATAACTCGCATATTTTTATTATGTTATAAATAGTGATTTTTATTTGTGATCATATCCTTTTATTTGAAGTGATCTTTATCACTTAATATATGGGAACTTTGGTAACATTTATTTAGTCCCAATTTCATCTACCTTGAGATAGATTTTCAGTATATTTTAATACGTTTGACCCAAAAGTTATTTTAAAAAATTAATTGTTTTTTAGGTTTCGTCCTCAAATATTTGATTACACGGTACTGCTACAATCAACACGATGGCAACATCAATGGTAATCTTAAAATATTGTCGTTATTAATAGGGTGAGGTTTGCCTTGAATGTCGCAGTCGAGAAACTAATTACACCAGAAATTCATCAACCTGCCCGTTATCTGGGTCAGGAGTTAGGCGCCAAACGCAAACCTTGGGAGTCCGCCGTCGTCCGTTGGTCGTTAACCTATCCTGAAGTTTACGAGGTCGGAGTCTCAAACCTTGGCCATGTTATTCTCTATAATATCTTAAATACCCAACCTCGGCAATTATGCGATCGCGCCTATCTCCCAGCGTCGGACTTAGCAAAAAAATTACGCGAGACTAAAACCCCTCTATTTGGTGTTGAGTCCCGTCATTTTTTAATTGATTTTGATATTTTAGGATTTAGCCTCAGCTACGAATTAGGGGCAACAAATATCTTAGAAATGTTAGATTTAGCTGGAATTCCTTTAACTTGGGAAGACCGACAAAATTATTCGGTCTGGGGCGATAACAAAAATTCCGATCAACCCCATTATCCCTTAATTTTTGCCGGGGGACAAACGGCCACATCTAACCCCGAACCCTACTCGGATTTTTTTGATTTTATCGCTTTAGGAGATGGGGAAGAATTATTACCAGAAATTGGATTAATTTTAGAAGAATGCAAGAAAAANAACTTAGATAGAAAAGCCGTATTACTAGATTTAGCCCAAATTCCAGGGNTCTATGTTCCCCAATTTTATCAGATGGCAGAAGATGGTTCTGTTCATCCNAAACATCCTAATGTTCCNNCCNAAATTTTAAGACGGGTAGCCGCACCAATGCCCGCCTATTCGATTAAATTTGTTCCTTATGTGCAAACAGTTCATGATCGGTTAGTAATTGAAGTTAGACGGGGTTGTACCAGGGGATGTCGTTTTTGTCAACCGGGAATGTTAACCCGTCCAGCGCGAGATGTGGAACCGGAAGATGTGATTCAAGCTGTTGAAAAAGGGATGAAAGAAACGGGTTATAATGAATTTTCCTTATTATCTTTGAGTTGTTCCGATTATTTATCCTTACCCTCGGTGGGAATGGAAATTAAGAACCGTCTGAAAGATTATAATGTTAGTTTATCTTTACCTAGTCAACGGGTAGATCGCTTTGATGAAAATATTGCTAATATTCTAGGGGGAGCGCGACAAAGTGGGTTAACTTTTGCCCCAGAAGCGGGAACCCAAAGAATGCGAGATATCATTAATAAAGGGTTAACCAATGAAGAATTATTAAAGGGAGTTAAAACCGCCTTTGACCAAGGTTGGGATAAAATTAAACTCTATTTTATGATTGGTTTACCCGGAGAAACCGATGCCGATATATTAGGAATTGCCGAAACCGTTGCTTGGTTAAAACGAGAATGTTCTGCTAAAGATCGCAGAAAGTTAAACTTTAATTTAACTATTTCTAACTTTACACCTAAACCCCATACTCCCTTTCAATGGCATTCAGTTTCCACAACAGAATTCCAACGCAAACAGAAATTATTAAAACAAGAATTTCGACAAATGCGAGGGGTAAAAGTTAACTTTACTGATGTTAGAATCTCGGCTATGGAGGATTTTGTTGGTCGAGGCGATCGCCGTTTAGGGCCAGTGGTGCGTCGGGCTTGGGAACTTGGGGCGGGAATGGACTCCTGGTGGGAAAGTTTAGATCGGGCTTTTGGCGCTTGGACACAGGCTATAGAAGAAGCAGGTTTGAGTTGGAAATATCGTCGGGTGGAAAGCGGGGAATGGAATTTAATTGAGGGAACAGGGAACAGGCTGCTTCGTGAGCTTGTCGAACGAGAACAGGGAATAGGGAACAGCCCCCCCAAACCCCCCGCGCACGGGGGGCTAGAGGGGGAGGGAATAGGGAATAGTCAAGAACAGGATTATGCAGTATTATTAGATCAGCCCTTACCTTGGGATCATATTGACAGTGGAATTGATAAAAATTGGCTCAAAGAAGATTTAAAACTGGCTTTAGAAGCTGCTACCGTTCCCGATTGTTCCTTTGAAAGTTGTTCCCATTGTGGAGTTTGTGGAACCGATTTTGGTCATAATATTGTGATTAAATCTCCCCCAATTCCCCAATTTGCCGGAGAATTTATTCCTAATTCTCAACGAGTCCAACGTTTAAGAGTTAGATTTGGAAAATTAGGAGATATGGCTTTAGTCGGACATTTGGATTTATTCAGATTATTTGATCGGGCGATTCGTCGGGCTTCAATTCCCTTAGCGTTTACCGGAGGATACCGTCCAAATCCGAGAATTTCCATTGCTTTTGCCTTACCATTAGGAGCAACAAGTAGCGGAGAAATTGTGGATTTTGAATTAACAGAATCCATGAATATCGAGGAATTTCGCCAAAAATTAGCCCAGGGTTTACCCGATACCATTCCTCTGTATCAAATTCAAGAAGTACCCATAGAATTACCTTCCCTAACGGATACGGTGGAAAAAGCAGAATATTATTTAACCGTAAATTCCATAGCAGAAATAGACGCTATCCCCGAATGGTTAAATTGGATTAATGCAGTTAAAGCCACATCAGAAATTTTATGGGAGAAAACCACAAAATCAGGGAAAAAGAACATCATCAACTTACGAGAACAATTATTTGAAATAGAAATGATTTCCGAGGAAGATCAATTGTTGCGTTATGTGGGGAGTTGTCGGAATGATGGGACACAACTACGACCCGAACTGATGATTAAGATGTTAGAACAGGTAACTGGCAAAGAATTCCAACTGTTACACATTCACCGCCATTCACTTTTAACGCGACCCGAAAAGATTTCTATATCTGGTTGGTGATAATTTGTGTTTACGACCGTGCTATAATGAAACCCGGTAAGCCAAGTTTTGTAGCATAGTGGGCGGGTTCGCCTGAATCTAGGCTACAAACCGACAATATTACAGATTGCAGGTTAGAAGCGGCTATAATAAACTGATCAAACCGGAAGCTCACCTGTACTTAAAGTTAGTGTAGGTTCTTGACTGGTAGCGCACCTGTTGATCAGGCGGTTGGGAAATCAACCAAACCCTAATGTTACTAAAAATCAACGGAAGAAAGTAGCAAAAAACTTTTTCTGGCATCTGTCTTGATACCATAAAGAAACAAACACTTTCAATGGCTAGATTTAAGTTCATTGAGGGCAGTTGGGGGAGAGATCATCTAGCTTGGAATGTGCGATCTAAGCTGTAGTCTGGTGAGATTTTCGTCGATATGGATACTATATTCGTGAGTTAGTCAAGAGGTCAACGTCTGTCCAACCCAAGTATTGCTTTAGACAGAAACTGATGAAGGCAGATGGATAACAAATAACCTCCTATAATTTCAATTTCCCATAACCTTTGAAGGCTTACAGTTNATAAATTTTGGATGTTAGATTTGGATATTTGTTAACCTTTGAGGGAATGGGAAATAGGCAATGGGCAATGGAAATCTTCCTATTCCCTATTGCCCATTGCCCATTGCCCGCCTTTTGATTTTAAACGATCAAAACCTGATTCCCTCTTGCGGTTTGCCTGTTGGCTTGGTGTGTTTTTGGTGTCTTCCTAGTCGGCGAAAATTCGAGTTAATGGATTGATTAATCACGTCAATATTGCTAGGTACACGCAACGTAGGTGCTGACCATATTGCTAAGTTTTGAGGGAATTGAATGTCAAAGCAAATTATTATCGCAGAACAGCAACGAATCGCTGCTGTTTTTTCAGAAGATCAAATTCAAGAACTGGTGGTAGCGACCGGAAATCACCAAGTTAGTGATATTTATCTGGGTATCGTGGAAAATGTCCTACCAGGGATTGATGCGGCCTTTGTCAATATTGGAGACCCGGAACGGAATGGATTTATCCATGTTTCCGACCTGGGGCCATTACGATTAAAACGTAGTTCCGGTTCGATTACCGAACTTTTAAGCCCCCAGCAAAAAGTGTTGGTGCAGGTAATGAAAGAACCCACCGGAACTAAAGGCCCTCGGTTAACCGGAAATATTTCCTTACCCGGACGGTATTTAGTGTTAATGCCCTATGGCAGAGGGGTGAATTTATCCCGCCGTATTTGCACGGAAAATGAACGAAACCGTTTAAGAGCCCTAGCCATTCTAATTAAACCCGCCGGAATGGGATTATTAGTCCGTACAGAAGCGGAAGATATGCCCGAGGATGCCATTTTAGAAGATTTGGAAAGCCTACAAAAGCAATGGGAATTGGTGCAACAGGAAGCCCAATCCTCCCGGCCTCCGGCTCTGTTAAATCGAGATAATGATTTTATTCAACGGGTGCTACGCGATATGTACAGCACCGAAGTTAACCGAATTGTGGTCGATACCAGTACGGGGGTGAAGCGGGTCAAACAACATTTGATGAGTTGGAGTGTAGGAAAAGCTCCTCAAGGGGTGTTAATTGACCACCACCGAGAACGGATTCCGATTTTAGAGTATTTCCGAGCTAATGCAGCCATTCGAGAGGCTTTAAGACCTCGGGTAGATTTGCCATCGGGCGGTTATGTTGTGATTGAACCAACGGAAGCCCTGACGGTAATTGATGTTAACTCTGGCTCCTTTACCCGTTCGGCAACCTCTAGGGAAACGGTGTTATGGACAAATTGCGAAGCCGCCACCGAAATCGCCCGTCAGTTGAGGTTACGCAATATTGCCGGGGTGATTATTGTGGACTTCATTGATATGGATTCCCGCCGAGACCAATTACAAGTGCTGGAACATTTTAATAAAGTCCTGAAGGCCGATAAAGCCCGACCCCAAATTGCTCAATTATCAGAATTAGGGTTAGTGGAATTAACCCGCAAACGCCAGGGCCAAAATATCTATGAATTGTTTGGCAAAACCTGTACCACCTGTGGAGGCCTAGGCCATATCGTTCAGTTACCCGGAGAACCCGAACCCGAACCCGCAGAAACCACGGAACGGCTCGTGATTCCTAGTAATCGGATTATTCCGTCGCCGAGCAGTGGGGACAACTCAGAACGGCCCAGTTTACGTCCGGTTCCGGTTTATGAACAGCCGTCTTCCCGGGAAGAACCCGAAGTTTTAGATCTTGAGGCGTCTGAGGGTTTCCAAGAGTTAGAACTGCTCAACCATCCCAGTTATCAGGATATTGGCGCCAGTAATGCCCGTCGCCGTCGCCGTCGAATTCGGGATATGGATTCTTTAGGGCGAGATGAGGAACTCCCCGCCCCTGATGTTCGGGTGTCTCCAACGGTGAACTATGGGGAACCTCGCACGGATGTTGGGTTTAGTGAAGGGTTCTCAGGACGCAGTGGATTGAGTGAACGCAGTCGCCCCACAAAATCCGAAATTATTAAACCTTCGGTGGAACCAGCCGAGGTGATTTCGGTGGAAATGACTCCAGAGGAACAGGAGGTTTATGCGTTGATGGGGATTTCTCCCTTGATGCTCTCCCATGAACAGGTGAAAAATTCTCGCTCTGTGATTGTCACGGTTCGTTCTCCAGGGGAATCCCCTGTTTCTCCCACGACTCTGATGGATGAAGACTCCGATGAAGGACAAAACCTGCCTCTGTCGATTGGGTCGGGTGAAAGAACTATGCCTGAACGATCAATTTCTGAACGGATTATTCTCGACCGAACCATAACCGATCGGACAAGTTCACCAGTAGTTATTTCTGAGCGGATTGTTCCCGAACGGTCAATTTCTGACCGGATTATTCTCGAACCGAAAAAACCGGCAATACTAGAAATACCAGAAATAATAGAAATACCGGAAATAACAGAAACACCAAAAATACCAGAAACCCTAGAAAAAATTGAAGAACCTGAAACAACAGTAGAATTTTTTGTACCGGAAACTGAGGATGAGTCACCATCGGAGGATACCTCTGAATCAGATAAGGATCATCAACCGGGTGAACCGATTATTCGCCGCCGTCGCCGTCGGTCTTCGGCTCTGACGGATTAAGAACAGTTATGGGATATTGAGGGTTAACAGTTAATTGCTAACCCTCAACCCAAACCTAATTACTTAGGTAACTACTTGACTTCAATAATTTCTGTATCCCCGATTTCTTGATTCTCAACCATGAAGGTTTCATGACCATTTCCGTTTAAACTAACCCGAACTTCATTACGTCCTGCTGGTAGTTCCGAAAGATAATACCAGTTTCCATAAATTCGGGTGACTTTCTTCCCATTGATATAAAGGTGAGCGTGTCCTTCTTGATAGGAGTCGCTGGGTTGATTGGCTCTTTCTGGTGTGAATTTAAAATTAGTCAATTTCAACTCTAAATTCCATCCCAGACGGGCATCAGGATGGACAATCAGATCCACCGATGGTATGGGTTGACCAGGGGGAATCGAGATTATTTTATGGTGAGGGGAAGATGTATCATGTTGTTGTTCATGGGCTTCAACAGATGATAAACCTAATCCAGTAAAACTACTCAAAATTGTTCCCAAAAGGAGAGAAAACCCAATCACAATAGTTTGGTTTTGTTTGAAATTAAATTGGCAATTCATCAAATTAACTCAAGTAAATAAAATGGATTTTTTTATGGTCTGATATTAATTTTTTTACCTAAATATTAGTTTTGTCAAAAGACAGCTTGTCAAACTTAAGCACACTGATCACAGTTATGGGCGGGTTTATTAAGATTGGGGTGATTCACAAAGATTGAATAGAACCCGCCCCTACAAATGATTACTGATTTTTGATCTATATCTATCCTAAAATAGTAATATTCGGATCATCAGCAATAAAGTTAGCTGCGGTGAGTTGAACTGGGGTTATCCCTTGTACTAAACCATAAAAGGTTGTTCCCGATTGAATTGATGTGGATACTAATGCTGTACTACCATCGACTTGTACGGTGACAGGCGTTAATGTTAGTTGGGCAAAAGTTATCCCCGAAGGTAACATAATTTTATCGGTTCCGCCAAGAAAATCGGTGATTAGGTCGGCTTGATTTAAGCTAGTTGCGGCGACGGACGCTCCAGGTAACACAAAAATATCAGCATCGGCTCCCCCCGTGAGTTTATCTTGATCCGCATCACCAATCAAGTAATCCGCACCTGCACCGCCATCTAAGACGTCTGCACCTTTACCACCCCGGATAATATCATTTCCCACACCCCCCAATACGGTGTCATTGTCCAGGTTGCCATTGATTAAGTCATCTCCCTCTTGACCATCGAGGTTATCTGACCCTTTGCCGCCACGAATAGCAATCCGAATGGTATTGGCTGGAATTGTTAAAGTGCGATCGCCATCATTACCACCTCCGGCTAATATTTTATCATCCCCTAAATTGCCATTAATATTATCAGCCGATACGCTTCCCACAATGAAATCATTTCCATTTAAGGCTTGAATATAAAGGTTGGTTGCTGTTGCCGGGACAAAGGTATTATCGGCGGCGTTGGTAAACACAAAAGATGTAATTCCTTGGTCAACAAAGGTGGTATTTCCACCCCCTGGTGCTGGAACATCTGGCCCAGGATCACTTGCAGAGGCTGTTGGTGTTGTCCAAGTAATATTAGAGGTGGGAGGGGGTGCGGTGTTAGGAATATTAGAGTTGATAATATCTTGGCCTTTCAGATTCACAACGTCTTCAATTAACCCAATTCCTGCGGTTTTTGATGTGGTATCGGCATAAAAATCAACAATCAACAAATCTTGAGTTGGGTCAATTTTGCCATCAATATTTAAGTCAATAGCCAGATTTTTTCCTTGTCTTTCTAAACCATAACCCGTTGTACTAGGGCCAGATAGTAATAGGGTTATACCTGGAATAAAAAGACTGTCTGCTGCTCCTCCGGTATCTTGAATTTCAGTGCCATTACCAGTAGTAGTAACGGTGTAGAAATCATCGCCTAAACCCCCTTTCAGGGTATCTTTTCCTCCGGCTCCAGCCAAATTATCACTCGCCGCACCCCCAATTAAAATATTATCGCCCCCGGCTCCAGTCATATCATTGGGAATACCAGGAGCGCCAGTTATATTTTCAATCGGCCCAGTAATATTATCGGTGGCAATAACAACACCACCCCCGTCTAAAACTTCTCCCTTTGTGGTTAAATTAACTGTAATTCGATTAGCTCCAACCGGAAAAGTTGGGGTGACTTTTTCATAAGAAAGGTAGTCAATTCCATCTCCCCCATCGACATTATTTGTTCCTAAACCGCCAAAGAAAGTATCGTTTCCATCTCCACCAATGGCGTTATCATCTCCTTCTCCCAAATCGAAAGTATCGTTTCCTTTGCCACCATCACCGATGTCATTCCCCTTTCCACCGAGGATAATATCATCTCCTAGACCGCCAATCCCATAATCATTGCCATCGCCTAGGGTAATACTATCATTTCGGTAATCAATTGTTTAAATTAATAGCAATAAATTGATTAATCAAACCTCCGGGGCTGAGATTGGCAACAAATCCCAAAAATTGATTAGAATTGATCACA
>JGI24766J26685_10000402_pt1 | contig 12295 bp, 7 predicted proteins | sample SanBayMetagenome_FD_26685 | JGI IMG/M metagenome (IMG submission 26685)
ACCCGCCACAGGCGGCTTGGCCAAATTCATCCCATAGAGTTTCATTCGATAGTCGGCCGCGAGGATCACGCGCGCCATGTGGCTGTCGGCAGGAAGTCCCGATAGGGTTACTTGCTGCGGGCCAAACGCGCGTGCCAATGCCGGTGCGGCCTGCGATGGATTGAAGTTTCCGCCAAGGTTTCGAAGAGCTTGGTTGAATTGGCGATAGCCTTGCTCGGTCGGATCGATCGAAACCGAAACACCTCCATTGCGAGCTTGGTCTACATAACGAAATGCTGTCGCTAAATCATCGAGGTTGACCACTGGGCTGCCGGTGTTTTTTCCGACGATCGAGCCCTGTGGGCCGATAGCCCATGGTTCGGCCGGTCCAGCGATCACAATGTCGTTTCGCTCAGGGTAGACAAATACATAATCGATACGGGTCAGACCACCCAGACAATAAACGTCCTCAGGGATGGACTTGCCCTGCTTCTGAGCATCGAGCACCATCTGCTGGATGCCTTTAAGGGAGATCAATCGAAGATCTGTCGCCTTGGCAAGATCCCCCTGTGCGCCCTGCATCGTCGAACGGAGTTGCTCAAGATTCCTGCTTTGATCCTCGGCCGTTGAGTTCCTTAGTACCCCATCGGAGTCGATCATGACCCCACCGACGCCTTGGTTCCCAAAGACGTTTCCAAATTGAGCCGTCGCGTTCTCGAACGAAACGGAGCATGCAGCCATGACAATGGCTAATGACCGTGGTAACCACGATTGAACAAGTCCCGACAATCTAAAACGCATGATCGTACTCCGTTAAAACACCAAAAATTGTGCTAGGATGGACACGGGGGATAACCCAAACCGCTCCCTATTAGTTTATTTCAGCCTTTGCGCGATGCAACCAATCAAACAACCTGCGTACCTAATTATCCGCCAAGGAAACCGTTGGACGGATGTTTTTCGCTTGGAAAATGACCAGACCTTCGTCGTCGGAAGGGCTTCCTCCAACGAAATCCCAGTAGCCGACGAACGCGCCAGCCGTCGCCATGCCGAAATCACTTGTAAAGACGGCAACTGGATACTTAGGGACCTGGGGTCCCGAAACGGAACCCTCCTCGACGGTTCCAAGATCGACGCTCCTAAGGTCCTTTCCCCAGGAAATCAAATAACGGTCGCATCATGCCGGATGACTTTTGTTCACTCTCTGAGCGACTATGTACCCCCGCCTAACGATTCTGAGGGTGCTAATGATTCTCCGGGCTCTCAAACGCAGTCCGATCTGCCACCATCGATCATCCAACGACGCGCCAAAGCCTCGATGCTGGAATCTCATGAGATCGAACTTCGACCTCTACCCCCCGGACAGATCGAACCACCGATCCGACCCGAATCGTCCCGACGATCGGAAATTCCCGGACAAACTGCATCCTATGAGCTTACCGCAAACGCAGCGGCGATCGAGGTCTTACCCTTAGCCTTCGAACTCGCTAAATCGTCATCGATCAGCGAAGCCTGCGAATTGGCACTTCGAAAACTCCTCGCGATCACCGGATGCCAAGCCGGAGGGGTGATCAAACTCGATCGCAGTGCCAAAGAGTCCAAGCAGAATCGGACCAAATCTTCCGACTCCGAAGCCCCGATCCTGACGGTCTTGGCCGCGCAAGAACTCGCCGGAAAGGCCTACCACCCGATCTCCGATACCCTCGTCCATAACCTCGTCCGTGATCCATCGGCGATCCTGGCCCGAAATGTTATCTCCGACCCCTCCTTCATCGCCAACCCCGAACAAAGCGGCAGCCACGTCCTTACGACCACCTCCCTGATCGCCGCGCCGATCCAGGTCGACGGATCGCTTTTCGGAGTCCTGCACATGTACTCGCGGATCGGTCGCAAGGACCTTGGCCCAGAGGCCCTCGAAGTCGCTCTAGCCATCGCCGAAGTCCTCTCGGTATCGATCGCGAATCTTTCAAGACAGCACCTGCTCCAATCCAAACTCCAATCGACCAGCTCTCGGCTCGAACAACTCGAACAGCAATTAGGGCATGGCGATTGGATCGGTGATTCCCAAGGGATGAACCTGCTGCGTGAGCAAGTCCGCCGGGTGGCCCCCACCCAAGCGACCGTATTGATCCGTGGCGAGAGCGGAACGGGCAAGGAACTTGTTGCTCGCGCCATCCACGAGAACAGTCCCCGCGCCTCAGGGCCCTTCGTCACGATCAACTGCGCGGCCCTCTCCCCCACGCTCCTGGAAAGCGAACTCTTCGGGCACGAAAAAGGTGCCTTCACCGGTGCGACCGATCGAAAAATCGGCAAGTTCGAATTGGCCGACACCGGCACGATGCTCCTGGATGAACTCGGGGAGATGAGCATGGAAATCCAATCCAAATTTCTGAGAGTCCTCGAGGGCCATCCCTTTGAAAGGCTCGGTAGCAACAAGCCGATACGGACCAATGTCCGTATCGTAGCTGCAACGAATCGAGACCTCGAACAAGCCGTCCAAGAAGGGCGATTTCGCTCGGACCTGTACTTCCGTTTGCGAGTCATCGAACTGCGCATCCCACCCCTTCGCGAACGACTCTCCGACGTGCTGCCACTTGCCGAGTTTTTTTTGAAGCAGTTCAAAAACAACTCCGGGTACGGTCCGACTCTCTTTTCGGAACGATCACGACGAGCCATGCTCGCCTACCATTGGCCAGGAAACGTTCGCGAACTGAAAAACTCTGTCGAGCGAGCTCACGTTCTTGCCGTAGGCGAAGTGGCGGAACCAGAGGACTTGGCCCTTTCTCATCTCCAAATTCCTGGCATCGAATCGAATCGCCCCGCAGGAGCCCCGCTCGCCGAGCCCTATCGGGAAAGGACCCTCGAACAAGTCGAGCTCGAACATATCGCACAGACGCTTCAGCACACCCAAGGACAAAAAAATCGTGCCGCAACAATTCTGGGGATCGAGCGATCGACGCTCGATCGTAAACTGAAACGCCTGCAGGAAGGCTCCTAACGCGGCTCTGCGGACTTGGACGCTTGCTCAATGGCCTGCTTGCGCGCCAACTCGAATTCATCCCCAGGTGTCCAGGATTGCATCTGCTGTGCATCGGCCGCATTTAAGCCAACTTCGGCCAATAACTGAATGTCCTCGATCGCACCGCTTAAATCCCAGCTAGGGTCATACTGGTCCGAACGCTGATGGTAGTGCTTATCGGTCCATGCCTGCAACTGCTTTTTTCCCCAACCCTCAGGCTGATTGCGCACCGCATGGCCACCGTGCAGGTAGACGGCAGGAACCCCAACCTTGGCCAGCGAAAACTGATCCGAGCGATAGTAATAACCTTTGCTGGGCTCCAAATCACCGACCACCGTACGGCCTTGCTTGGTCGCCGCGCTTTGGACCCATTGATCCAGCGAACTTTTGCCCAATCCGATCACCTGCACATCGCGGGTCGGACCCAGGAAATTGATCCCGTCGATGTTGATCAAAGCAGATAGCTTGCCATTGGGGATCGGAGGATTCTCAGCAAGATACTTCGAGCCAAGCAAACCCTGCTCCTCAGCTCCCACGGCNGCAAACAGCAACGATCGCTTGGGACGATAGCCCGACTCACGGATCGCCCTTAAAATCGTCAGCAAAGCCGCTGATCCCGAAGCGTTGTCGATCGCTCCATTGTAGATGTTGTCCCCATTGGCATCACGCTCTGCCGACATTCCGATGTGGTCATGGTGGGCCATGAAGACGACGTACTGGTCCGATAGCTTCGGATCGCTTCCAGGGAGAACACCGAGCACATTGGCCGTCACTCGTTCGCGCGCAACGCATCCGATGCTCGTCGAGAGCCGCAACCCCAACGGGACGGGCTTGAACCCTCTGTCCTGGGCTTGCATGCGCAACTGGTCCAAATCCAACCCACCTGAACGCATCAGCTCACGCGTCGCCGACTCGGTCATCCAACCCTTCATGTCCATCCTCGGACCTGAGGAATCCCTGAGCTCAAACTCCTCACCGGTCCATGACGTTTGAATGACGCTAAAGGGATAACCCGCCGAAGAATCGGTGTGGATGATGATCGCACCGGCTGCACCTTGCCGAGCCGCACTCTCGTACTTGTAATCCCAACGTCCATAGTAAAGTCGCTTGGAGCCAGCAAATAAATCAGGATCCTCCTCTGGATCATTGTTCATCATCACAAGTATCTTCCCCTTCAGGTCGACCCCTTTGAAGTCGTCCCATTGGAACTCTGGAGCCTGAATCCCAAATCCGACAAACACCAACTCGGCATCCTCGATCGATATGCTTGCCTCAGGCTTGCCCGCGACGGCGATGAAATCCTTGAAGTAATCCAAGCCAATCGAATCTCCTTTGGCAGACTTAAATTGCCACCGTTTTTCCGGTTCGCTGGTCAATCCCAACATCGGAAAAACCTGACGGTACGAACCCACCGCCGGGGCGATCTCCAGTCCAAGGGATTGAAACTGTGTCTCCAAATACAACTGTGTCAATGCATCCCCTTGAGTCGCAGGACCCCGGCCCTCCAAGAGGTCATCCGAGAGGAACCGAATGTGGGCTCGGAGCGTCGATTCCGACACTCTCTTTTGCACCTCCTCGATACCCTGGCCGTGCGCAGAACCCAACAAAGCACAACCGCCGAAGAATGTCGCAAAGATTCGTTTCCAAATCAGACGTCGCATGGGATCCCCTTCAATTTCAGTTCAAGATTAAACTACGGTTTTGAGCCCGACACCCTAGGAGTGCTTCGCTAAGCTAATAGACACAACCGTGCCACGCAAGTTCAAGCCCTTTACCATTGGAACCCCACGAGATGGTCGAACCCCAACCAAGAACCGTCGAATTCCAGGTTCGAGGGATGACCTGCGCTGCCTGCGTCGGCCGAGTGGAGCGGGCCATCGTCAAAATCCCTGAAGTTCTCCAAGCGTCGGTCAATCTAGGCACCGAACGGGCTACGGTTCGATTCAATCCGAAATCGCCGGAATCAACCGCTGCGACCATNGATNAAATCCAAGCGTCGATCGAAAACTCCGGTTACACTGCCACACGCTTGTCACCGATAACGCCCCCCGACGCTTCACCCACCGATCCCGAATCGATTTCCTTAGGCCGCGACTTCTGGATATCCCTCCTCTTTGCCACTCCAGTTTTTCTCCTTTCCATGCTCCCGATGCTATCGAGCAGACTCATGGACTTGATGATGCGATCGATGAGCATGCCGCAATGGAACTGGGTGCTCTGGGCATTGGCCAGCGTCGTTCAGTTCTGGCCCGGACGGAGGTTCTATCGAAACGCGTACCATAGCATCAAAGACCTTTCGCCCGATATGAACGCCCTGGTCGTCATGGGAACGACTGCGGCCTATGGGGTCAGCTCCTTGATCACCTTTTTCCCCAATTGGCTCGGCCGCCACCAACAGCATGTCTATTTCGAATCCTCTGCCGTCGTGATCTGCTTGGTACTTCTAGGTAAATATCTGGAAGCCCGTTCCAAGCAATCGACCAGAGAGTCTCTCTACGGATTGGCTAAACTGCAACCTCAAGACGCCCAACGCATCGTGGACCAGCAAACGCAGCGTGTCGCTATCTCAGAGATCTCCCTCGGCGATCGACTCGCAGTCTACGAGGGACAAGCCATCCCGCTCGATGGAGTGATTGAAACGGGAAGCAGTTTTGTCCAAGAAGGAATGGTCACCGGCGAACCGATCCCCAAGGAAAAAACGATCGGCGATCGGGTCATCGGCGGTACCATCAACGGCAACGGACAACTGACGATCCGCGTTACGGCTATCGGCAAAGACACGTTTCTTTCGCGCATGATGGCCATGGTCATCGACGCCCAAGCCCACAAACCCCCAATCCAGACGACCCTAGATCGCATCATTCGAATCTTCGCTCCTGCCGTGTTGCTCATGGCCATCGCGACAGCCCTCGGATGGTGGTTGCTGAGCTCCGAATCGGCATTCGAAAAGGCTCTCGTCCATGCCGTCGCGGTGCTCGTTGTCGCTTGCCCTTGCGCGCTGGGACTCGCTTCGCCGATGAGCATGATGGTCGGAAGCGGCCGGGCCGCCGAGCTTGGAATTCTATTTCGATCTCATGAAGCGATTCAAAAGCTCGCTCGTGTCGACTCGGTCATCTTCGACAAAACCGGTACGCTGACTCTTGGCGCTCCGCTCCTGAAAGGAGTTTGGCCAATTGCCACATCGACCCCTATTCATAGCGAATCTGAAATTCTCGGACTTGCTCGTATGGCTGCTCAATCATCGAATCATCCGATCTCCATCGCAATTCGTGAGGCGACGCTGGAGCTTCGACCGAAAGGATTTGCCATCGAAAGCCAAGCCGTCCCGGGTAAAGGTGTACGCGTCAAGCTCAGCGACCGGCGGGAACTTGCTCTTGGCTCCTACTCCTGGATGGAGCAACAGGGTTTGACCAACCTAGAGTCGGACCAACTCCACCGCGAATTGTCCGTACAAGCTTTGAGTGTCAGTTGGTTGGCCCAAGGCAAGGAGATTCTCGGTGCATTAGGTGTTCATGACCCACTCAAACCGCAAAGCGAGTCGACGATCGCAGCGCTCAGTAAGCTTGGACTTCGCACCACAATCCTCTCGGGGGATCAATCCACCGCCGTTCGTACCGTCGCTCAGACGCTTCATGTCGAGCGATGGCACGCGGAGCAAACTCCCGAGGAAAAAGGGGAGAAAATCCAACTCTATCGCGATGGCGGTGAGACGGTGGCTTTCGTTGGAGATGGCATCAACGACGCGCCTGCCTTGGCCAGCGCCGACGTCGGAATCGCCATGGGCAACGGGTCGCAAATCGCTATCTCCACGGCCGATGTGGTTCTTGCGTCGGGCTTTATCCCACAAGTACCGCTGGCGATCGGACTGGCTCGCAGCGTCATGCGCAACATCCACCAAAATCTCTTCTGGGCATTCGGCTACAACCTGATCCTACTGCCACTTGCGGCCGGTTGGCTCTCGCCGTGGACCAACTGGACCTTCTCCCCAATGCTCGCTGCCCTGGCCATGGGGCTCTCGAGTTTGCTGGTCGTCGGGAATTCGCTAAGGCTTCGAGCCTACCGTGGCTTGAGTCACTGATTTCGTCGATCGGTCATTTCGTGAACCATATCGACCAATGCGATCACGTGGTCGACCGGGGTACCCGGAAGGATCCCATGCCCGAGGTTGAAGATGTGGCCCGCTCGCCCTGCAGCCAAATCCAACACGCTCTTGGCATGCGCACGTATCGTATCGATTCCTGCGAATAGTATGGTCGGGTCGAGGTTCCCCTGAACCGCGCGATCTGGACCTGCCATGTCCCAACCGACATCGAGCGATACTCGCCAATCGATCCCTACGACGGTCCGAGAATCCCCTCGCAGGCAGGAAATGAGCATCGGGTTTCCGGTCGCGAAATTGATCACCGGCACGTTCGGTATGATCGACTCGAGTAGCCGCTGCATGTGCGGGAGGATGAACGTGCGATAGTCGTTGGGAGAGAGGCAACCCGCCCAGGAATCGAAAAGCTGAACGACCTGCGCTCCTGCGACAATCTGCGAGTTCAAGTAGAGCGATATCGAATGGACAAGCTTGTCCATCAGAATATTCCAAGCGCTCGGATCGTTGGCCATCAACGACTTGGTATGAAGGAAGTTCCGAGACGATCCCCCTTCGATCATGTAGCTCGCGAGGGTAAAGGGGGAGCCTGAGAAGCCGATCACTGGAATCCGCTCGGGCAGTGCCCTGCGGGTCTGTTCGACCGTCTGCGTGACGAAGCTTAAGGCATCCATCGACTCGAGCCTCGCGACTCGGTCGATATCTTTCGCTTGGCGTATCGGGTTATGGATCACCGGTCCATCTCCGTGTGTAAACTCCAGATCGAAACCCATCGGTTCGAGGATCGGCAATAGATCGGAGAAAATGATCGCCGCATCGACGCCGAGTTTTTCGACGGCCGTGACCATGACCTCGGCGCATAGACTGGGGTTCTTGCACAGTTCTAAAAAGGAGACTTTTTCTCGCACCGCACGGTACTCGGCCATGTATCGACCCGCTTGACGCATCAACCAAATCGGCGTGACGTCGGATGCTTGTCGGTAGCAAGCTTTGAGGAACGGGCTTTGCGAGAGACTCTCCCCGAGCCGTCCGAGTTTCTCCTTGGCCGTGCCGCTTACACTCGATGGCAGGACCGCCGCAGTAAACCGCTTGGCCTTGAGAATTCGATGGCATTTCTCGGACGTTTGTTGAACGAGCTGCCCCATCTTGTTCGGGCTCGCCTCGAGGTCCACGGGCAAGTTCAAGTGCTGGAGCATTTCCGAGGTTGTCGGCCCGATCGATGCGACGACCAGACGGTCTATCGCGGTTCGAAGTTCCGACTCGCATCCGAGTTTCTCCGCCATGCGGAGCAAATTAACTGCCTGGTGGGCGCTGGTGAACATCAGGACATCCTGTTTGCCCTGGCAGATCGATTCGATATTCTTTTCAAGCGGCTCGGTATCCTCGGGAAAATCCCATTGGTAGACCTTCACGCTCAGGACGTTGGCCCCTCGCGCTTCGAGACCGGCAACCAGGGAGTGATTCGTCACACCGTATTCCTGAAGTCCGATGGTCACGTTCGAAACAGGGATGTTCTGGTCGATCAATTGGAGGACTTCTCGCCAGGTATTCGGCTCAGGTGCGCGATAGCTAGGCTGAAGTCCCACCTCTCGCATCGCCGCTACAGGCTTAGGTCCTCGCGCGATGGTGATGATGTCCGAAAGGGAATCCAAAAGCCGCTGCCGATCGACATGCTTTTCAACCGTCGAGAGGAAATGCTTGAAACCAACCCCCGTGAGGAAAATCACCAACCCGATTTCGCCGGTAATGATTCGATATGCAAAGTCGACGGCCTCTTTGTTCTTGTCGATCGGCAGTTCTCGCATCGAAGGGCTGACGGTGGGCGTTCCACCAAAACGCTCGATGAGCCTGGAAAACTCATCTCGGCGTCGACTCTCCAGGGCGCTGACGCGAAGGCCNTGGAAATTCGGTTCGGACCTGGAGGGTTCACTGGAGTCGCTCATGGAGAGATCTTCGTCTGCTAAGGCTAGCGTGTGTGGTTGGAGAGTCGTTCGAGTACTTTGGCAAGCGCATGGATCCCCTCGGATCCGTGGCCGTAGACCTGGGCGCTGCGCCAAAGTTGCGTTACCAGTGCGGATCCAGGGAGCGATACATTGGCGTTTTCGGCGGACTGCGCGACCAATCGCATGTCCTTTTGCTGGGTGTCGACCATAAACCCTGGACTCCAATCCCCCGCACAGATTTTTGGACCTAAATTCTGCAATGCCCAACTCGCTGCGGCTCCTGCCCCCAACGCCTCCACGAGAATCTTCGGATCGATTTGGAGTCCACGGGCCAGCGACATCGCTTCGCACACCCCGAGCAGATTCATTGCTCCCATAATCTGGTTGCAGAGCTTGACTCCCTGTCCAGCTCCCAAAGGTCCGCAATGGGTGATGGTCTTGCCCATCGCTTCAAAGACCCCACGAGCCGCGTTGAAATCGGACTCGCATCCCCCTACCAGAATGCTCAATGTTCCATTCTGAGCTCCGAGGGTCCCACCGGTAACTGGGGCTTCGAGGTAACGAAATCCAGCCGAGCGGAGGCGATCGCCTAAACGCAACGAGGCGCTCGGTGCGATGGTGCTCATGTCGATGAACAAGGTGCCTGGGGCTGCACCTTCGACCGCTCCCCTTTCCCCAAAGAAGACTTGCTCGACATCCGGACCATCGGTCAGGCAACTGATGACCACCTCGACCCCTTGAGTCGCTTGGTCTGGAGTGTCAAATGCGACGGCCCCAGCCTTGACCGCATCGAGCGTTTTCGCCTTGGTCCGGTTGTAAACATGGACACTATACCCGGCCTTGATCAGATTGCAGGACATGCGGGTCCCCATCAATCCCATTCCCAAAAAGGCCACGCGCTGCGATCGAGTACCGCTCATGCACCCCGTCCTAAAAATACCGAGTTGTCGTTGCTGTTGTTCCAAAGCGAACATGCTAAACGATCCATCAAAAATCGGGTAGGCAAAAAACCAACCTCCGGCTGTGCTACAATAGTTTTCATTGGAAAAACAGACCGATTGAGTCTCCAGAACCCATTCCTGCCACGAGGTATTATCATCGATATCGTCATCCAACCCGACCGACCCCGCATGGGTGCCTATTCGGCGAAACTCGCCGCCATGATCCTTCGCAGCGCCATCGCCGAGCGTGGCCAAGCTCGAATCATCGTCGCGACCGGATCGAGCCAATTCGAAGTCCTCGATGCCCTGACGTCCGAACCTCGCATCGATTGGTCCTGCGTCGAAGGGTTCCACCTGGACGAATATGTCGGCATCTCGCCGGATCATCGCGCATCGTTCTGCGGCTACCTGAAATCCCGCTTCGTCGATAAAATCCCACTGAAATCCTTTCATTTCCTCGATGGAACAGCCAACCCCGAAACGGTCTGCCAGCACGCTGCCCGGAGCCTGCTGGAGTCTCCTGTCGATGTCGCTCTGATCGGTATCGGCGAGAACGCCCACCTGGCCTTCAATGACCCGCCGGCCGATTTCGAAACGACCGAAGCTTACCACGTGGTGCTTCTTGACCAAGCGTGTCGCAATCAACAGGTCGGAGAAGGTTGGTTTGCCTCCCTCGAAGATGTTCCGACCCACGCGATAAGCATGACCATCCACCAGATCTTGCAGTCGCGAAAAATCATCTGCAGCGTTCCCGACGAACGCAAAGCACCGGCCGTTCGTGATAGTGTCGAAGGCCCAGTCTCCAACCTCGTTCCCGGCTCAATCCTCAAACGCCATCCAAACACGACGCTCGTTCTGGACAGAGCCGCAGCAAGCCTCCTTAAACCGCTAGGCTCCGATCCGATCGGATCCTAGCCAATCCGAACCGACTCAACCCTCTTTGGTTATCCAACGAACGAATCGCTCATGCTCTCGAAAACTTCTACCCCAAGTCCAACCTCCAATCCGTCCTCAAATCGAAATGTTCGGACATCACCGCCAACGGCCGCGGCTCGTTCGAACAATTGCTCGTGAGCGTTTTCAACCCGAGCCTTGTCATCGGTGATGCCTATCGATCCGTGACCCTGCGCACCACGGATGGAACGGTTGTGACTGGCCTTTTGGTTTCCCGAGATGAGCGCCGAACGGTCATCAAAACCCAGGGAGGAAAAGAGGTCCAAGTCCCCGCCGATGAAATTGAAACGTATCAACAGGATAAAAAATCCTTGATGCCCGAGGGGATCGAATCGCAACTTTCCCCTCAGGAGCTGGCCGATCTATTTGCCCTTCTGTCGCTCGAGAAGCCCCCGGAGAATCCCGACAACCAAGCAATCTCCGGGACACCCGAGAAACTTCACCGACGATAAGCCACGCCTAACGCGGCGCTTTGCCCGTGGAGTTTTTGCTTGTCGAGCTCTTGCCCGTGGAGCTCTTACTTGTCGAGCTGCGATTCGTGGAGCTCTTACTCGAAGACCCAGAAGAAGACATCGAGCCGGTCGTTCTGCCACTGGAGTCTCGGAATTGAGTACGGCCCGAACTCGTTTGGCTCGCTCCCACGCTACGGCCGCTTGCGTCGCGGAATTGGGATCTACCATCCTGCGATTGCTGAACTTGCCCGATCGTCCTACCGTTGGACGCTCGTAGCACACTGTTGCCTGACCGAGCAGCAGACGCCGAAGACGATCCCGACGATTGCGATGTCCCGACGGTTCGTCCACTCGCATCGCGGAAGGTCACTCTGCCTGCCTGGATGCTCGCTGTCCCGGTCGTTCGCCCGCTGGCATCTCGAAAGGTAATCCGGTCCCCAGATCGGGTAGCACTCCCGGTCGAACGCCCGCTCGCATCGCGGAATTCCGATCGGTCCGAACCGCTGTTGGCAGCCGACTGCCAGAGCCTGAGCTGTGCTGGGTCGGTTCGGTCCGTGTTGGCCGATTGGGCCATCGCAGAACCAGGAAGCGTCAAGAGGGCCAATGCAGCAAAACGACGAAGGACCTGTACCATGGGCGAATTCTCCTAAAAACAAACCGTATGAACCGCGCGATCGAGCCCGTCGGGCCAATGCTTGCTCCGTGATTCTTCTCGTACTCAGAGTACGATCAGAACGAAGTCCGAAGCGTTGCACGAACCAACTGATGATTTAACGAACGCATGATCCATTCTGGGGGACCGAGACTCGAGGATCAAGTCCCCAGGGTAAAAAGGCAACCAGGGTAAAAAGGCAACCAGGGTAAAAAGGCAAAAAGTTTGAGCGAGGCCCAAACTTTTTGCAGGTTTTACA
>JGI24766J26685_10000406_pt1 | contig 12272 bp, 9 predicted proteins | sample SanBayMetagenome_FD_26685 | JGI IMG/M metagenome (IMG submission 26685)
ATGGTAGATCTCAGTCTGAAACTTCTCGGACTGAGTTCACTTGATACAATGGATTGCAGTTGTTGCAGTACCTGATCAAATGAATACAGCTCATTTACTCGAACATCCACCACAAATCTGCATTGAGCTGGAATGACATTGTGTGCCTTGTTGTCGGTTTCTATGACAGTGACTTTTGCAGTTGTTTTACCGGTGAGTTCTGAAATTTTTTCAAAAGAATGTTGTTGAATGGCTTGTATGTCTTTCAATGCAATTGAAATGGCATTGGTGCCTTCCTCACGCGCTGCATGTCCAGCACTGCCTGTTGCCAATCCATCCAACACCAGCAAGCCTCTTTCTGCAACTGCCATCTGCATGTTGGTTGGTTCTCCTACAAGTGCGCCGATGATTGCACTGCCTTTCAAATTTGATTTGAAAGTTTCATCATTTAACAATAGCTCAATGCCATTCTTTCCGGATATTTCTTCTTCTGCTGTTGCGGCTATGATCAAGTTAAAAGGCAATGTTGTTGCTTGGTAAAAATGGATAAAAGTTGCAATCAGTGATGCCAGAGCACCGCCTGCATCATTGCTCCCGAGTCCGAAGATTTTACCATCCTTTTCACTTGCTGTAAATGGGTCGGTTGTATAACCCTTTGCCGGTCTTACGGTATCGTGGTGTGAATTCAGGAGGATTGTAGGCTTGGAAGCATCAAAATGCATGTTCATTGCATAAACATTGTGCAGGAGCCTTTTGGTTGAGATATTTTTCCTATTCAACGTAATTTCTATCAGGTCTGCAACTTCTTTTTCTTCTTTGCTGAATGAAGGAATGGCAATCATTTTTCTCAGCAATGCTATTGCATCTTGTTTTATATGTTGTTGAACAGACATAATGATATTTTAACTGATGGTGGTTCCGCTTTTTCCTTTGATCAGATCAGGCAGTTCCAATGCATCTCCAATGATGACTTTTGATACCCCTGCATCTATGGCTGCAAAGGCGTTGTCGAGTTTTGGAATCATCCCCGCAAAAATTGATTGATCTTCTTTCATGCTTTTGAACAGGGCTGCATTCATTTGTTGGATCACCGAATGTTCATCGCTTACATCTTTCATGACACCCCTCTTTTCGAAAGAGTAAATCAGTGAGGTGGTAAAATGATTTGACATGGCTTTTGCGATTTCCTGTGCAATGGTGTCTGCATTCGTGTTCAATAATTGTCCGCTTGCATCCTGTGTAATGGGTGCAACGACAATATTGATATCTTGTTCGAGCAATGCCAACAGGGCTTGGATATTGACCTGATCTATGTCACCTACGAATCCATAATCAATTTCAGCATTTTTTCTTTTATGTGCGAGGATTGTTTGTGCATCCGCTCCAGAAATTCCCATGGAGATGCATCCCAATGCATTGAGTTTGGCTACGATATCTTTGTTGATCCATCCTGCATAAACCATGGTTACAATTTTCAAGGTTTCTGCATCGGTGACTCTGCGTCCATCTATCATTTGCTGCGGAATGGAAAGGGATGATGCTAGTTTTGTTGCCAGTTTGCCGCCACCATGGACAAGCATTTTTTTCCCCTGTATGCTAGAGAAGGCTTTGAGAAAGCTGCGTAATTTTTCAGCGTCATCAATGATATTGCCACCAACTTTTACAATATAGAGCGGTTCCATAATTTATTTATTAGATGCCTTGAGCATGGAGGCAATCACTGCCTGTGCTGCCCAAACTCTGTTGCCAGCTTGTTTTGTTACGAGGCTGTTTGAGCTGTCCAGTATTTCATCTGAAAGTTCAACATTTCTTCTGACAGGAAGGCAATGCATGACTTTCCCATTGTTGCTTTTTTCAATTTTTTTATTGTTCAACATCCATTCTCCGCCATAGGCCGGCATGGTGCCATAGGCCTCATACGCACTCCAGTTTTTTACATAAATAAAATCTGCATCCTTGAGGGCTGCATCTTGGTCATGCGAAATGGTTGCGCCATTGGTGAAGGATGGCTCCAGTTCATAACCTTTTGGATGTGTTATGACAAAATCAGCAGCTCCCCAAGCATTCACCCATTGAGCAAAACTGTTCGCCACGCATTGTGGCAGAGGTTTTACATGCGGAGCCCATGTCAATACAATTTTTGGTTTGGAAGCTAATGTATGCTGAGCAATGGCTTCATGCACGGTGATCAAATCAGCCAGGCTTTGCAATGGATGCAATGTGGCGCTTTCTAGACTGATGACGGGTATACCGGCGTAATGTATGAATTGGTGGATGATGTGTTCGCTGTAATCGGCACTGCGATCCTTTAATCCAGGAAAGGTCCTGACTGCAAGTATATCAAAATAGTGTCCCAAAATGGGTGCGGCATCTTTGACATGTTCTACGGTTGTTCCATTCATGGTTGCACCATCTTCAAATTCCAATGCCCATCCTTCATTGCCGACGTTGAAGATAACTGTTTCCATTCCCAGCTGTTGTGCGGCAACCTGTGTGCTCAATCGGGTGCGCATACTTGGATTCATGAACAGGCAACCCAGTTTCTTATGTTTGCCCAACGTTTCATCTTTCCATGGATTCGCTTTGTACTCCAATGCGGATTGGATAAGGGATGGAATATCTTGAACATCTTGTGCAGAGAGGAATTGTTTCATGATGGATTAATCTTGGTAGTGTTCAATGGCATTTTTCAATTGTTGCATAAAGGTGGCTGCATCTTCCATGGTGATCGCCAAAGAAGGCAGCAATCTTATGACGTTGGGTTTTGCCTCTCCAGTAAAAATCTTGTATTTGAAGAGTAAATGTTTTTTGAGATTTTTTAGATGTTCAGGAACGTCAAAACCAATCATCAATCCTCTTCCTCTTACATCTGTAAACGCACCGATAGACTTCAAGGAGGCATTTAGAAACATTCCAACTTCTGTTGCATTGTTAATCAATTCTTCTTGATCAATCACCTCCAATACGCCAAGTGCTGCTGCGCAGGCCAGGTGGTTGCCGCCAAACGTTGTACCGAGCATTCCATGTTTTGCTTTCAATTTCGGTGAGATGATGATGCCGCCAATCGGGAATCCATTGCCCATGCCCTTTGCCATGGAGTAGATGTCTGCCTCAACGCCTGCAAAATCGTGACTGAAAAATTTTCCTGATCTCCCATATCCACATTGCACGCTGTCAGCAATATAAACAGCTCCATACTGGTCGCAATTTTTTCTAATCGATAACAAAAAATCATTTGCTGCAACATGAATGCCACCTACACCTTGAATGCCTTCTACGATGACTGCTGCAATTTCATTTCCATGTTGCCTGAATGCATCTTCCAGTGCTTGGGGATTATTGAAAGGNAGAAACATTACATGGTCTGTTTGATTGACGGGTGCAACAATTGAGGGATTGTCGGTTGCAGCAACTGCCAATGAAGTTCTTCCATGGAATGACTTGCTGAATGCGATGATTTTTTTTCTGCCGGTATGAAACGATGCCAATTTAAGGGCATTCTCATTGGCTTCTGCTCCTGAATTGCATAAAAACAATTGATAATCTTTTTTCCCGGATACATCTCCCAGCTTTTTTGCCAGCTCTTCTTGAATCGGGATTTTAATCGAATTGGAATAGAACGCAATTTTTCTCAATTGTGATTCAATGCGGTTTATCCAATGAGGATGCGAATGGCCAATACTGATCACTGCATGTCCACCATACAAATCCAAATATTCGTTTTGGTTTTCATCCCACACCCTTGATCCTTTTGCATGTGTGATGTTGATGTCATTGATCGGATATACGTCGAATAACTTCATTGTAATCTTTTAAAATGCACTTGATTTGAGTTTTAATCCAATTGTTTGATCCAATCCAAACAGAATATTCATGTTCTGAACAGCTTGACCGCTTGCTCCTTTCAATAAGTTATCTATTGCGCTGTGTACGACCAGTTTATTACCTAGCTTTTCAAGTTGTATAATTGCTTTATTGGTATTCACTACTTGCTTCAAAGAAATTGGTTGTTTCGATACAATGGTGAATGGTTGGTCTTCGTAAAATTTCTGATAGATTGAATACAAAGCCTCCAATGATAAATCAGTTGTAAGGGTAGAAGAAATAAAAATTCCTCTTGTAAAATCACCACGCCATGGAACGAAATTTACTGAACAGGGTGATGTTGTCAGTTGTTGGATTGATTGATGAATTTCATTCAGGTGCTGATGGGAGAGGGTTTTGTATGCTTGTATGTTATTTGCTCTCCAAGAAAAATGACTGGTAGGTGAAAGTGATTGACCCGCTCCTGTTGATCCGGTGATTCCTGTTGTATATGCATCGCTCAATATTTGGTGTGCAGCCAATGGCAAAAGCCCCAATTGAATGGCAGTTGCAAAGCAACCCGGATTTGCAATGCTTTTGGCTGATTTTATTTTATCGAAGTTCAACTCAGGTAGTCCGTATACAAATGTTCTTGATCCAAATATTGCATGTTCATTTGATCTGAAGTCATTGGCAAGGTCAATGATTTTTATCTTTTCATTGATTGCGTGCTCCTCAAGAAATTTTTTCGATGCTCCATGGCCGAGGCACATCAATAGCACATCGATGTCTTGATGCAGTTTGTCTGTAAATGTCATTTCAGTAGTACCCATCAAATCCTCATGAACATGATAAAGTTTATTTCCGGCATTGCTTTTGCTGTGAACAAATGAAATTTCAGCATGAGGATGCTCCAGCAACAGACGGATCAGTTCACCACCTGTATAACCAGCTCCGCCGATGATGCCTGTTTTGATCTTTGCTTTCATGATGACTGCTTTTTATTTTCTTGTTGAACGGCATTCCAAATGATGGTCTGGTTACCGAATATTTTACTGAAACCCCTGACATCATCTCCGGTAAATCCTGTATTCATCTCGCCGTATTTTCCAAACTTGCTGTTCATCATGTCAAATGCTGACGCTATGCCGATGATTTGGAATCTGTAGGGCATCAACTGAACAAATACTTTTCCTGAAACATTTGTTTGTGAATGCTCCAAAAACGATTCAATGTCGCGCATGACCGGATCCAGGATCTGACCCTCATGCAGCCAATTCCCGTAGAATTGAGACAGCGTGTCTTTCCATTGCAACTGCCACTTGGTAAGCACGTGTTTTTCCAACGCATGATGTGATTTTAAAATCACCATTGGGGCAGCTGCTTCAAATCCCACCCTGCCTTTGATTCCAATGATGGTATCTCCCACGTGTATATCTCTTCCAATACCATAAGGACCTGCAATGTTTTGAAGGTATTGTATGGCAGCAGAAGGATGTTGGAATTGTTTATCATTGACCACCGTCAATTCACCTTTTTCAAAATTCAATGCAACTTCTTCTGTACCATGTTTTGTTACCTGTGTTGGCCATGCAGATTCTGGCAAGATCCCTTTGGATGAAAGTGTTTCTTTACCACCGACGCTTGTGCCCCAGAGACCTTTGTTGATAGAATACATTGCTTTTTCAGCATTCATTTCTACTCCTTTGGATTGGAGATAGTTGATTTCTTCCTCTCGGCTTAATTTCAAGTCGCGTATCGGTGTCACGATTTCCACGCCTGGTATCATGATATGAAAAACCATGTCAAATCTCACTTGATCATTGCCGGCTCCGGTGCTGCCATGTGCCACTGCACTTGCACCCAGTTTTTGAACATGTTCTGCAATATGAATGGCCTGGCTCAATCTTTCCGCGCTTACACTCAGTGGGTAGGTATTGTTTTTCAATACATTTCCGAATATCAAATATTTGATGATGCGATCATAATATGATTGAACAGCATTGACGGTTGTATGGGACGCTACGCCGAGCTTGTGGGCATGTGCTTCTATTTTCTTGAGTTCATCATCACTGAATCCACCCGTGTTTACAATGATGCTATGTACCTCATATCCTTTTTCTTCAGACAAATATTTTACACAAAATGTCGTATCCAATCCGCCGCTGAATCCAAGTACAATTTTCTTTGACATGATCTTTTATTTAAAAATTCAGAAGTGAAAGTATTGCTCCAATTATTGATTTACTGCTGTTGTCTTTTTTGGTAAACGCTTTTAGAAAATTAAATTGTTTGAAACTAAAAAGCCTTTCAAATCCTTTCTTGTTTTCTTCAAAATATTGCGTTGTCTCCTCTGGGCTGTAATGATCTTTTGGATCATAGAGCATGGCCGTGCACATGCAATTTTTTCTTTCTTTGCTCACGAGGATTTCAAAGTTCACGCAACTCTTGCAACCCGCCCAGAAATCTTCGTCTTGCGTAAGTTCTGAGTAGGTAACAGGCTCATAACCCAGTTCTGAATTTATTTTCATCACTGCCAGTCCTGTTGTGAGTCCAAATATTTTTGAATCCGGGTAGGTCTTCCTGCTCAATTCAAAAATTTTCTTTTTAATCAACTTTGCGAGCCCACCTTTTCTAAAGCTCGGGTGTACAATCAATCCGGAGTTAGCAACATATTCGCCGTGACTCCATGTTTCGATGTAACAGAATCCTGCCCATGCTCCCTCAGCGGTGGTAGCAACCACTGCCTTTCCTTCACTCATTTTTTTCATTACGTATTCGGGGCTCCTTTTGGCGATGCCCGTACCACGTGCTTTTGCAGACTCCTCCATTTCCTTGCAGATGGTATCCGCAAATTTGAAATCTGATTCACTGGCAATGTATATATTGAAAGACTGTAGTTCCATTTTGAGAAGATGAATTGAAATGAACGGAATCCTGGACCCAGATTACTTTGATCTTGGATACAGCATATCGAATCAATCGTTGCTGAGGTTGGTGAGTATCAACGTCGTACCAGAAAAGGAATCGGTCGGCGTAAAAAAACTGTAGCGCTTGGTACAGTAAAAACCCAACGCGTGGAAGCGGCATGAGCCGTTTCTGCTGTTGTTGATAGGGTCAGGTTTTTTTTCATTTTTCTTTGTCTAATTATTTGAGAAAAATTATGCAGTGCAAATAAACACATTTTTCCTGAAAATGCCTCCAATCAGGATTGAATAGTTTCAGCAATCAGCGTGGATTTGCCAGGGCTGAGCTGGTATGAACTGCCGCAGCCATTTCATGGATAAGATGGGCATCTTTTTCGATGGCATTTCCGACAACGATGATATCGGCACCGGCTTTGCAGTTTTTGTATGCTTTTTCGGGATCTGTTATTCCTCCACCTACGATCACTGGAATGTGCACTTGAGAAGTTACAGCTTGAATCATAGATTCTTTGATCGCATATTTTGCTCCACTTCCCGCATCCATGTAAAGGAGTTTAAGCCCAAGCATCTCTCCCGCAAGTGCTGTGCAGAGTGCAATTTCATTTTTATCGCTTGGAATGGGACTTGCGTTGCTGATGTATGATACAGTGGTTGGGGCACCTCCGTCAATCAGCATATAACCAGTGGGAATCACTTCCAGCCCACTTTTTCTGACTGCAGGTGCAGAAATGACATGTTGGCCGATCAGGAGCTCGGGATTCCTGCCGGATATCAGGGATAGATACAGGAGTGCATCTGCGTATGGAGTGATTTGCGATGGACTGCCAGGAAAAAGAAGTACTGGAATATCGCATGATGATTTGATGTGCTGCACCAAATCTTCGAGGTGGTCACTTACCACTAAACTTCCGCCTACAAAAATGAAATCAACCTTTGCATGTGTACAAAGTGAAATGAGTTCATCTGCTTTTTTCAAAGATGTTTTATCTGGGTCAACAAGAACTGTGAAAGCCTTCTTGTTTTTTTGTTTCAGATCAATCATTCTATCATAGGTCGGCCTTGGCATACACTGGGTAGTTCTATTGCAAATGTGCGAAAAAGTTTCCTTGAAACAACAAATAATTCAGGAATCTTGGAATTAAACCACATGGGTCATTTTCTTGTGAGGGCATCCCTCATTTACCCAACTATTTATTTTTCCTTATTTGACCAAAAAATTTTTTACCAAAAAAGTGAAAAAAATAGGAAATTCAATCCCCTTGCGGATTGTTGCAGTTATCAACAGGGTGTTGATATTTAGCCGTTTGAAAAGAGAGGCAGCAGGGATATTTTCGTAAACTCACTAAACCCAACAATTTCATAAAATTACATACCCATCACAATGCCCAACAAGACTAAAACTAAAAATCCAGGACTTGCCTTTGAAAGACAATTCACCAGCGACAAAGTCAACGTATTTGAAATGTTTGAATATGATTACAGAACATCTGTAATCAGAAACCCTACTGGTGAAGTTGTTTTTGAAATGACCAATGTAGAAGTTCCAAAACAATGGAGCCAAATTGCAACGGACATTCTTGCACAAAAATATTTCCGCAAGGCAGGGGTTCCTCAAACAGATGGTACATTGGGTAGAGAAACTTCTGCAAAACAGGTGGCGCATCGCATGGCCAATTGCTGGAGGGTATGGGGTGAGCGTTATGGGTATTTTGCAACCAGCGAAGATGCACAGGTATTTTATGAAGAGTTGGTGTACTGTATTTTGAACCAGGCATGTGTTCCCAATTCACCACAGTGGTTCAATACTGGTTTACATGAGAGCTATGGCATCAAAGGAAAACCTCAAGGTCATTATTATGTTGATCAAAACGATGGGCAATTAAAAAAATCAACTTCTGCATACGAGCGTCCACAACCTCACGCATGTTTTATTTTAAGTGTGGACGATGATTTGGTAAATGAGGGTGGCATCATGGACCTCTGGGTACGTGAAGCAAGAATCTTCAAATATGGTTCAGGCGTTGGAACAAATTTTTCCAACCTCCGTGGTGAAGGAGAGAAGTTGAGTGGCGGTGGAACATCATCCGGATTGATGAGCTTTTTGAAAATAGGTGACCGTGCTGCGGGTGCCATCAAAAGCGGTGGTACAACCCGTCGCGCTGCCAAGATGGTATGTTTGGATTTAGACCATCCTGAAATTGAAACCTTCATTGATTGGAAAGTTGAGGAAGAAAAGAAAGTAGCTGCATTGATCGCCGCAGGATATTCCAGTGATTACGAAGGAGAGGCATACCGCACGGTGAGTGGACAAAACTCAAACAACTCAGTTCGCATTCCGAATGAATTTTTTGAAAAATTGGCAAAGGGGGAAGATTGGGAATTGACAGGAAGAATGGATGGCAAAGTGATGAAGAAGGTTTCAGCCAAAGCATTGTGGGATAAAATTTCTTATGCTGCATGGCGTTGCGCAGATCCTGGAACCCAATATGATACCACCATCAACGAGTGGCATACCTGTCCAAGTGGTGGAAGAATCAGGGCATCCAACCCCTGCAGCGAATACATGTTCTTGGACAACACCGCATGTAACCTCGCTTCTGCCAACCTCAGAAAATTCTTTGATGAGCGCGACAACAGCTTTGATGTAAAGGGATTTGAATACACTGTTAGACTTTGGACTACCGTGTTGGAGATTTCAGTGTTGATGGCGCAGTTCCCAAGTAAAGAGGTTGCACAACTGAGTTATGATTACCGTACACTTGGATTGGGATATGCGAATTTGGGAAGCATGTTGATGGTGAGCGGTATTCCATATGACAGTGATGAAGCAAGGGGAATTGCCGGTGCCATCACAGCGATCATGACAGGCATCTCTTACAAAACTTCAGCAGAAATTGCCGGAATTCTTGGGGCCTTCCCACGTTATGAGGAGAACAGCGAAGATATGATGCGTGTCATGAGAAATCACCGCGCTGCCGCATATGATGCAGAACAGGCATATGTTGGATTGAGCATCAAGCCACAAGGTATCAAGGCAAAAGATTGTCCGGATTACCTGCTCAATGCTGCATGCAAGGCATGGGATGATGCAGTTGAATATGGTGAGAAATATGGTTACAGAAATGCACAGACAACCGTAATTGCGCCAACAGGTACCATTGGATTGGTAATGGATTGCGATACAACAGGGGTAGAACCAGATTTCGCATTGGTGAAATTCAAGAAACTTTCTGGAGGTGGATATTTCAAAATCATCAACCAATCTGTTCCACAAGCATTGGCCAATTTGAAATATTCAGGCGCTGAACAGGATGCCATCATTAAATATGCTGTAGGTGCTGCAAGTTTCGCAGGCGCACCTTTCATCAATCACCAAACTTTGAGTGAGAGAGGATTCATTGCTGATGAAATCAAGAAATTGGATGATGCAGTCATGTCAGCCTTTGAAGTTGGTTTCGTATTCAATGTGTATACATTGGGTGAAGAATGTTTGCAGCGCTTAGGATTCAAGCCGGAGCAGTATTTCAACTTCGATTGGAGTTTGTTGAAGGCACTCGGATTCACCGGAGCCGAAATTGATGCAGCGAATGATTATGTATGTGGAACCATGACTATTGAAGGCGCGCCCCATTTGAAAGAAGAACATTATCCAGTATTTGATTGTGCGAACAAGTGCGGTAAGAAAGGAGAACGTTATATTCATCCACACGGACATATCCGCATGATGGCAGCCACACAGCCGTTCATCAGTGGCGCCATTTCAAAAACCATCAATCTTCCAAATGAAGCATCCATCAATGAAATTGCCGATTGCTATCATATGAGTTGGGAACTCGGATTGAAAGCATGCGCATTGTACCGCGATGGATCCAAACTTAGTCAGCCGCTCAGCAACAAGAGTGACAGCAAGGCCGACGAAGATGCAAGTGATGCATCGACCGACAGCCAGTTCATAGATGTAGGCAAACTCACTGTTGATGAGTTGTTGGATGAATTGCAGAAAAGAATGCAGGCTTCACCAGATACAAAACTGAAGCGTCAGCTTTCACGCATTGTTGAGCGCAAAACGCTGCCAACCAAGAGAAGGGGCTTTACACAAAAAGCAAGGATCAACGGACAGACCATCTTCCTGCGTACAGGTGAATACAGTGATAATACCTTGGGCGAGATCTTTATCGACCTTGCAAAAGAAGGATCTACGCTGCGCAGCCTGATGAACTGTTTTGCAATCGCAGTTTCTGTAGGCTTACAATACGGCGTTCCATTGGAAGAATTTGTTGAGAAATTTGTTTTCACCAAGTTTGAACCAGCAGGAATGGTGGATCATCCAAACATCAAATCTACCACCTCTATTGTAGACTTTGTATTCCGTTGCCTTGCATACGAATACCTAAATAGAACGGACCTGGTTCATGTTTTAGACAGACCAGAAGTCATGAATACAGGAAATGATGATTGGGATGAAACTGCTGTAGAAAGCAAACCGGAGTTGTCTGATGTAAGGGTCATTGCTTCTTCTGCTGTTCCTGCACCCAAAGCACAAAAAGCATCGGTTGCAGTTAAGGCAGACAACAGCACGCAAGAATATATGAAGAGCATGCAAAGCGATGCTCCTGCATGCAATACATGCGGACACATTACAGTAAGAAGTGGTACCTGTTATAAATGTTTAAACTGTGGAAACAGCATGGGGTGTAGTTAATTCTTATCTGTGAAACTTACCATAAGCTATCAAAAACGAAAGGTACTGCAGGCACTGCGGTACCATTTCATTTCTATGAGGGAGATCAAAATCATGATCATCCTCGTCAATGTATTTGCATTGTTTGCTGCAGTGATGTTTTCCATGAAACTTATTTCACCCTTGCCCTTTTTAATGAGTTCAGTGCTGTGGATTTCCATGATGGTTGCATTTTGGATTTGGCTGCCTTCTCTCATTTATAAAAAAAGCAAAACATTTCAGGACCAGTTTGAAGTCCAGATTGAAGAGCAGCATTTTTTTATTGAAACTTCCGGCACAAAAAGATCCTGGGCATGGCGTGAATTCAACAGATACTATGAAACACCCGGTTTTTTTCATCTCTATTTTGATGCCAAGAGTTTCTTTTTGATTCCCAAAGATGCATTCAATTCGCAGGAAGATTTAGACAGGGCAAGAGTCATTTTCAGAGAGCATATCAGAAAACCCTAAATAAGTTTCTTTCTCATTTCGATATGGGGGAGGGTAACTTCTATGAATTCATCCCCATGGGGAGCGTATCCAATTTTTTCGTAAAAAAGTTCGGCAGTTTTCCGGGCATGCATGGTCATGGTTTTAAATCCGGCATCTCTCGCAACGTTTTCTGCAAATTGCATGATGGCATGTCCAACACCGTTTCTTTGCATCCTCTGATGCACCGCCATTTGACGAAGCTTGCAAAGCTCAGGGGATAATTTTGTGAGCACGCAGCAAGCTACCATGTCATCATCCTCAAAAGCCCCGATCAGAATATCTTCTTTTTCTTTCTCCAGGTCATCCGCCTCAAAGTGCAAACCAAGCGGTTTTCTGAGAATTTCCATCCT
>JGI24766J26685_10000408_pt1 | contig 12265 bp, 10 predicted proteins | sample SanBayMetagenome_FD_26685 | JGI IMG/M metagenome (IMG submission 26685)
GATGATGAATGCAGATGAAGAAAGCTGATGCAAATTCTGATTGGAAATTCTTCCAATGATCTGTGGACTTGCAGCTTTTGTGGGATCAAAAACCATGTACTCATTTTTTTGATGGACACTGTCCACAAAGCTTATATTGCTTCCACTCAACGATGCCTTGATTTTTTGTGGGGCATGCTGATCAGAAAGATCCCATACTAAAAAATTTGATCCTGCATTGGATACAACAAAGTTGACTGGNTGATTGACTGGACTGGATTTCAAACGAAATGAAAGTTGTGCCAGCCCCTGCATATCCAGTTTTCTTTTAAACACAATATTGAACCAGTTCAACCATGAGATTGCATTGAGACTGCCTCCTGTATGCTGGTAGCTGATGGTAAGACCGTTTCCAGAAAGTACGCCATTTGCAGAAAGGCTGCTGGTACTGGCAACTGGCGAAATCAAACTTCCCGGTATTGGATTGGTGAGATGCTCCAAAACTTTTTTTCCATTGACTGAAACAGCCACCTTATTTTGTTGGTCTACACTTGTTCCGATGACCTCGCTGTTTAATGTAAATTGTTCACCAGATACTGCAGTTGAAATATTCAAGTTGAAATCGCGGACAGCGACCCTGCCGGGCTGGTTACTGAATTGTTCTCCATACCATTCTTTACCGCTCTTCAAAAAATTGATGCTATCCAATTCATGATGCAGGTGCTCATCAAATAGATCCACCAAATTCCCGCTTCCAGCGTAGATTTTTTTGGGAAGCATGCGTTTACCATTGACAGATCCCAATTGAATAAAATAAAACGAAAAATCACTGTATGGATTTTTGGAATAGATAAAGCCTTTTGCGGTACTGTCGCGCTGCCATTGATGTGGACCCGGTGCGTAAAAAAGAAAAAAATCATTGGCATCAAAACTGCCATCGCCTCCGTCTGAAACTTCAATGGCAACCTCTTTTAAATCGTCCTGAATTTCAGCTTCATTCGATTCTGGCAATACCCCCCCGCCATTTCCAAAAAGCCGGATTTGACCCGACACAAGGTTGCCTGTGAGTCCGGCTGACCTCATGTCATTCCCTGTAATTTTGTAAACACCCCCCTGCTGTACGGCAATTTTAATCCACTGACCAGAGCTCAACACTGAATTGTTCAAGTATTTTCTCTGCCCGGGTGCAACAAAGAACATCGCCGTGAGGGTCAGAAAAATGAGGCATTTTTTCATAAAGGGGTGTTAACAAATTTAGCATTTACTAAACATAATAATTCTCACAATTCATTGATTTGATTTTATTTAACACTTAAATTTGTTGAATACCTTGGGTAAAGCATGCCCCTGGGACACCTTAAAAAGATCGTATGAGGAATTTTTTGTATTTATCTGCCATTGCCTTGCTGTTTTCGGCTTGTAAAGGCGGTGGTCTGTTTTCAAAAAATAAATTTCAGAAATCATCCGTGACCGGTTGGAATTACAACGATAAATCAATGGGCGGATTTCAGAAGTCCAAAGTCGTTGAGCAAGGTACCGGACCCGGACTTCAATTCGTTCAGGGTGGGACATTTACCATGGGCGCAACAGAGGAAGATGTGATGGGTGATTGGAACAATGTTCCCAGAAGAGTAACTGTTTCTTCTTTTTACATCGACAAAACAGAAGTAGCCAATATCCATTACAGAGAATATTTGCGTTGGATTGAAAAAACATTTGATGATCCAATGTATGAGAATTTGATCAATGCTGCCAAGCCAGATACATTGGTATGGAGAAAAGCGCTCTCCGCCAACGAGCCACTTGTAGAAAGTTATTTTAGACATCCTTCCTACAATGAATACCCTGTGGTTGGAGTAAGTTGGAGACAGGCAAATGACTTTTGCATCTGGAGAAGCAATCGTGTAAATGAGTTGATCCTTGTACAAAAAGGAATGGTCAATCCAAACCAACTGAAAACATTCCAGGGACAAGCAGAGGAAAACTTTACCACCAAATCTTATCTCCTGGGTATCTATGCTCCGCAACCTGCCAAACCAAAGAAAAAGCCAGAATTGTTGGATGAAAATGGAAGACCCAGAAACTATGCTACGATGGAAGACGGAATTTTGCTTCCAGAATACAGACTTCCCACTGAAGCGGAATGGGAATATGCAGCACTTGGATATATCAATCAAAATCCGAACGTAAAGAACAAAGAAGGGAAACGTGGTGAAGAGCTTTACATGAACAGGCAGGTATATACATGGTCACGCAATGTAAATGGATTGAGAGACAGCCGCATGGGAAGCTGGCAAGGAAAATACATGGCCAACTTCAAAAGAGGAACTGGCGATTACATGGGCGTTGCAGGTGGATTAAATGACAATGCCTCCATCCCAGGACCCATTAATTCGTTTTACCCCAATGGATTCGGTTTGTTAAACATGGCTGGAAATGTGAATGAGTGGGTCTCTGATATTTACAGACCATTGAACAGCAAAGACCTGGAAGACTTCAATCCATACAGAGGAAATGTATTCACCAAACTCGTCAAAGATGAAAATGGAGAATACCAAAGAGACAGCATGGGCAATATGAAGAAAGCAACAGTGTCGGATGAAGAAACAAGAAACAGAAGAAATTACCAGCGCAATAACTTATTGAATTTTATGGATGGTGATTCACTTTCCATGGCTTCCTACAACACCGGATACAATACGTTGATCAGCAACAAATCACGCGTTTACAAAGGAGGTAGCTGGGATGACAGAGCATACTGGCTCAGTCCGGGTTCCAGAAGATTTTTAGATGAAGATCTTTCCAGCGCAACCATTGGATTCAGGTGTGCGATGGACAGATTTGGTAGTCAGGAAGGAAATGGATTTAAAAACGGAATGCACTTCAGCAATACCAGACAGAATTCCAGAAAAAGATAACAGCAGTTTACAGAAGCCCCTTGATGGGGCTTTTTTGTTACCTTTATTTAAACCCTATAAATGACTTTCCCCATTATATTTGGCATACTTGCCGTGATCATCATCATCATCAGAAGACACTACAGAGCCAGGAACAACAGAGAAGATTAAAATGGAAAAACTCTACTCTTTTTTTCTCGAACATCCACATATTCAAACCGATACACGTGCCTTAAAAAGGGGTGAAATATTTTTTGCATTGAAAGGTCCGAATTTCAATGGCAACACATACGCCAAAAAAGCCCTTGAAGATGGAGCAGCAGGTGCGGTAGTGGATGAACCAATTGGAACCGAAGGTGATNATATATTTTTGGTTGAAGATGTCTTAACTACTTTGCAACAACTGGCACTGCATCACAGAAAACAGTTCAAGATTCCATTCATTGCCATTACCGGAAGCAATGGAAAGACAACAACGAAAGAACTGATCCATGCGGTTTTATCATCTACATATAAAACCTATACCACCAAAGGAAACCTGAACAACCACATAGGCATTCCACTTACCATACTGTCCATTCAAAAAGATGCTGAAATTGCAATTATAGAAATGGGCGCAAATCACCAGAAGGAAATAGAAGCATACTGTACTTATGTGCTTCCAACGCATGGCATCATCAACAATTGCGGAAAAGCGCATTTAGAGGGATTTGGGGGTATAGAGGGAGTGAGAAAAGGGAAGGGAGAGTTGTTTGATTTTCTTGCCAATGATAATGGAATTGCTTTCATCAACAGTGATTTGGATTATCTGATAAACATGTCGAAACGGATCCAACACAAAGTATATTATGGAAATCAACTTGGAGCCTTCCAGACAATAATTTTTCAAAATGATCCCTTGCTTGTACTGGAAGTAGATCATTCTACCCTTCATCAGCAAAAAATTTTCACCAACCTTGTTGGCGCATACAACAAACCCAATGTGGAAGCTGCTATATGTGTAGGAGAATATTTCAAGATTCCATTTGATACCATCAGAAATGCGATTGAATCATATGTACCCAGCAATGCCCGATCGCAGTTGATAGAGAAAGGTTCCAATACAATTATACTTGATGCATACAATGCCAATCCAAACAGCATGCAAGCAGCGCTGGAAAATTTTTCGCTGCAGCAAATCACAAAAAAAATAGTGTTGCTTGGCGCAATGATGGAATTGGGTGAAGATGCCATCAAAGAGCATCAGCACATCATTGAACAAATCAAGCAAATGCATTTTTCACAAGTAATATTGGTTGGAGGAGATTTTGAACACACCGTCCACCCATATCGGTTTTTCAAACATGTGGATGATGCATGTATTTGGCTGAAAAATCATATGCCATCGAATTCCACAATTTTAATAAAAGGATCCAGAAGTATGAAAATGGAAAAGCTGCTGGAAGTACTGTAGTGAGACAATTATCACACAGAAATATGCTCAGATAAAATACCTTGCAGCCGATTGAAAGCAACATGAAAAATACATATCTATCCAGCGTATTGAACAATCGGTGTCCCAGATGCAGAAAGGGAAATATTTTTACATCCAACAATGCATACCGACTGAGTGAAACAACAAAAATGAAAGAACATTGTGAGGTATGTGGCCAACCTACTGAAATTGAAGTTGGTTTTTACTATGGTACCGGTTATGTGAGCTATGCGCTCTCTGTTGCATTCAGCGTTGCTACGTTGGTTGCATGGTGGGTGTTGATTGGTTTTTCATTGGACGATACCAGATTTTTTTGGTGGATGGGCACCAATGCAGTGATGATGATTATTCTGCAACCCCTGTTCATGCGACTNTCCCGCAGTTTATGGCTTTCATGGTTTGTTAAATACGACAAAGATTGGAAAGAGCATCCTTTGGAGTCCTTTGAACGGATCGTACCCAATCAGGAAGGTTAAGAACCCAAAAAAGTCCGATATTTGCTGCTCTTAAACAAAGAATTATGGGCAAATACAGCGCAGGAGTACTTTTTGGTGAAGAATTAAAAGCATTGTACCATGATGCCAAACTGCATGGGTTTGCACTTCCTGCAGTAAATACCACCGGCACGGATACCATCAACGCTACACTGGAAGCTGCTGCCGCCGTGAATTCTCCTGTCATTGTACAATTTTCAAATGGCGGTGCTCAATTCATTGCAGGGAAAGGAATGCCCAATGATAAGTTGCAAGCAAATATCTCAGGTGCAGTCTCAGGAGCATTGCACATTCACAATGTTGCAAAATATTATGGTGTACCTGTTGTGCTTCATACCGACCATGCAGCTAAAAAATGGTTGCCATGGATCAGTGCACTGATAGATGCAGGTGAGCAATTTAAAAAAGAAAAAGGTCAGCCGCTTTTCAGTTCNCATATGCTCGACCTGAGTGAAGAACNGATTGAAGAGAACATTGAAACTTCGGTACAGTTTTACAAGCGCATGGCTCCATTGGGCATGGGCATTGAAATTGAACTGGGGGTTACTGGTGGTGAAGAAGATGGAGTAGACAATTCGGATATTGAAAATGATAAATTGTATACACAACCTCAGCATGTTGCATATGCATATGAGCATTTGGGAAAAGTCGGCGAACTTTTCACCGTCGCTGCTGCATTTGGAAATGTACATGGTGTTTACAGTCCAGGCAACGTGCAACTTCGTCCTGAGATCTTGAAAAACTCACAAGACTACATCCAAAAAGAATTCAAAACAGGAGAGAAACCAGTATTCTTTGTATTCCACGGTGGAAGCGGATCTCCGCAACATCAAATCAGAGAGGCCCTCAGTTATGGCGCTATCAAGATGAACATAGATACAGATTTGCAGTGGGCATACTGGGAAGGAGTGTTGAAAAACTANAAGAAGCATGAAGCATACCTGCAAGGTCAGTTGGGCAATCCGGAAGGTGCTGACAAACCCAATAAAAAGCATTATGATCCAAGGGTTTGGTTGAGAAAAGGCCAAGAGACTTTCATCGCGAGACTCAAAACTGCTTTTGAGGATTTGAATTGTATCAATAGAAATTCATAGTTGTAAGTTGTAGGATATAAGTTGTAATTGTTGTAGTGGTTGTAATGGTTACATCATTACAAGGTTGCGATTCATATCAACTTAAAACTTACAACCAACAACCCACAACCATTAGAACGATTACAACAACTACAACTTAAAGAGACACCCCCCTCTTCCAAGGAATAAAATCATCTTGATTCAACTGAACAGATTTGGGAATGATTTCGCCGCTGGCTGCTTTGATACAGTATTCTAAAATTTGATCCCCCATTTCCTGAATAGTTGTTGACCCTTCCACAATTGAACCGCAGTCAATATCAATGATGTCAGGCATTTTTTCAGCAAGCTTGGTATTGGTGGAAAGTTTGATTGTTGGACAAACTGGATTTCCAGTGGGTGTGCCAAGTCCTGTTGTAAATAAAATCAATGTAGCTCCTGATGCTGCTTTCCCCGTAGTAGCTTCCACATCATTCCCAGGAGTACAAACCAAGCTCAATCCNGGTTTGGTGGCCGGCTCAGTATAATCGAGTACATCCACCACTGGAGCGCTTCCGCCTTTTTTGCATGCGCCTGCACTCTTGATGGCATCGGTGATCAGTCCATCTCTTATATTTCCGGGTGAAGGATTGGCGTGAAAACCAGATCCCACTTGTTCAGCTTGTGCACTGTATGCATTCATCAGGTGAATGAATTTTTCTGCGGTGGATTGATTGATTGCACGATCAATCAATTCTTGTTCAGCCCCACAGAGTTCAGGAAACTCAGCAAGTAAAATCTTTCCATTGAGTGCAACCAGCAAATCTGAAAAATATCCAACAGCTGGATTTGCAGAGATGCCACTGAATCCATCGCTGCCTCCACATTTCACGCCGACGGTCAACTTATCTAAAGTCGCAGGTTGTCTTTGCTGTTGATTGATTTCAGTCAATCCACTGAAGGTGGAAGAAATGGCATGTTTTATCAACTCCTCTTCCGTCATCCCTCCCTGTTGTTCGAATAAATAAAGGGGCTTGTCGAAAGAAGGATTTCTTTTTTTGATGGCTGCTACAAAATCGTTGGATTGCAGATGTTGACAACCCAGACTCAAAATGGTAACACCACCGACATTGGGATGATCTGCATATGCTGCCAAAAGATTTTGCAAGATTTCAGAATCCTGTCTCGTGCCGCCACATCCACCCTGATGGTTGAGGAATTTGATGCCATCGACATTTTTAAAAAGGCGGTTATGGGTGCTGCGTTGTGGGTTTTGAGTTGTCTGTTGTCTGTTGACAGTTGACGGTTGACTGTTAACCGTCAACTGTGAACCGTCAACTGCATTCCCTCGTCCCTCGTCCCTTGTCCCTTTTCCCTTGTATTCATCAACCAAATCCCTGGTAAAAGAAACATATTTATCTGTCACCCCGTATCCAAGCTCATTCTGCATGGCTTCACGGATCACATCCAGATTTCTATTCTCACAAAATACAGTTGGAATGAACAACCAGTAATTGGCTGTTCCCACCCTCCCATCGCTNCTGTGATATCCCATGAAAGTCCTGGTCCTCCATTTTTCTACATCAGGGGGCGTCCAATGGTACTGCACTCCGCGATATGCATAGGGCTCCGCAGCATGGTGTAAATTTTGGGTGGTCATTCGTCCCCCTCGTTTTACATCCTGGGTTACTTTGCCTACCAACACACCATACATGATAATTTCTGCATGGCTGTTAAAATCATGCGCATAAAACTTATGTTTGGCAGGGATGTCTTCGATCAATTCAAAATCTTCTCCATCACAGGAAATGATTTCACCTTTTTTGAGATCACGCAATGCTACGATGACATTGTCTTTTGGATGAATTTTAAGGACAGCATGTTTCATAGCAAACAAAGATAACGATGCGGAGACTGAGGGATTCGAACCCTCGATACCCTTTAGAGGTATACACACTTTCCAGGCGTGCTCCTTCAACCACTCGGACAAGTCTCCTGAGAAGGATGGCAAAAATACCTCTTTCCGCTAGAAGCTGAATATTTTTTTCGCATTTGCATTGGTCAGGGCTTCTACTTCCTGAACTGATATATTTTTAATATCAGCTACCTTCTGAGCAATATATTTGATATAAGATGGTTCGTTGCGTTTACCCCTGAAGGGAACTGGACTTAAATAAGGTGCATCTGTTTCCAAAACAATATTTTCCAATGAAATTTCTTCCAAGATTTTTGCCAATCCTGCGTTTTTGTAGGTGAGTACCCCGCCAATACCCAACATCCACCCCATCTCCGTAATTCTGTTTGCCTGACGCAAATCACCACCAAAACAATGAAAGATCCCTTTCAAATCTGTATCATGTTCTTGCGCTATTGTTTGAATGCATTCATCCATTGAACTACGAGAATGGATGACAATCGGTAATGCGTAGCGTTTCGCCAGTTGGATCTGAAATGCAAAAGCCTCCACCTGTTGCAACTTCCACTCGGTAGAATGATAAAAATCCAACCCTATTTCTCCAATTGCATAAAACCTATCCCGCTCCAACCAAGATTCAACCTCTTCTAATTCATTCTCAAAATNTACCCCCACTGAACATGGGTGCAATCCCATCATAGGCAAACAATANCCTTCTGCATTTGTTGCCAACTCCATCATCATGTGATGCGAGCTGCGATCAATCGCAGGAAGAAAAATACGCTCAACCCCCTCTTGCTTTGCTGCATCCAAGATGGCTTGCCTATCGGCTTCAAATTCAAGTGCATACAAATGGCAATGCGTATCAATCATAAAATCTTTTAAAAATTTTTGGAGGTTATTTTTTAAAATCTATATAAATTATATTCAGTTTTCATAGGGTACGGATTAAACGGGTCAGTGTTTTTACGCAGACCCTTTTTTGTATGGCATGGCTTCAAATCGATAGCCCCTCTTTAAAGCATATTCAAGCAATGCCTCTAATGCATGCAACATATTCACCGCCGCTTTTTCTGAATCGTGCAATAAAATAATCTTGCCGGGTTTCAAATGTTTCAAGATACGCATGGCACATGCCTCTTTTGAAATACGCCTGTCATAATCTGCACTCAACAGACTCCACATGATAATCTGAAAACCAACTTCTTTCAAATGCTTTGCCTGTCGTGATTTCAATCGTCCATAGGGCGGGCGAAACAAATTGGATTGAATGAGCTTGTCTGCCTCCATGACATCTTCTATATATGCATCGTCATTGGTGCTCCATCCATTTAAGTGCTGGTGACCGTGATTACCTACGGCATGTCCTTCAGAAAGGATCCGTTCAAAAATGGAGGGATTTTTTATAATATTTTTACCGAGACAAAAAAAGGTGGCTTTCGCACCATGACTTTTCAACAAATCCAATACTTGAGGAGTAATGGTTTCATGCGGACCATCATCGAAACTGATAAAAAGAACTTTTTCTTTCACTTGCATTTGCCAGACCCTCTGGGGGTATAGTATTTTCAGCCATATTGGAACCTGCGCCGGCAAATTCATGATTGAACTTTTGAATGAGCGGATTTGTAGGTTTGATTCATTTCATGAATCATGCCCAAAATATGTTTTCCACCTGTACGTTTCTCCGCACTGGTAATAAAAATGGGTGGCAATTCAACCCACCACTTTTTCAATGCATCTCCAAAGGCCTTCACATTGGCGCTTACTACTTTTTGTGTTTCCTTGTCTGATTTGGTGAAAACAATGGCAAATGGAATCTTCCACTCACCCAACCGATTGATAAACTTCAAATCAATTTCCTGCGGAGTATGTCGTGCATCCACCAATACAAAAAGATTCAGGAGATTCTCTCTCCCCCTTATATACCCATCAATCATCTTTTCCCAACCCTTTCGCTGTGATGCAGAAACCTTGGCAAATCCATATCCCGGAAGATCAACCAAGAACCACTGATCCAATTTGGATTGCTCACTTGACTTGCTTTGAATGGAAAAATGGTTGATCAACTGAGTCTTGCCGGGTGTGGCAGAAATCTTTGCGAGTTGTTTCATACCCGTCAACAGGTTAATCAAAGATGATTTACCCACGTTGCTTCTTCCTATGAAAGCGTACTCCGGACGATCGCCTTTGGGACAATCTTCCAGCTTCGGACTGCTGATCACATATGTGGCATGATGGATGATCATTTTTGAAGGATATTTACCATTCTGTTAAGAGCGCTTGTATCGATTTTAAGTACTTTTGTCGGGATGGGAAACTACGCACACGACAGGATTGTACCGGATCAGGCCTCAAATTTACCGAAAAAAGAACAGGTGGCTCAAATGTTCAATGAAATCGCTCATAAATACGATTTTCTGAACAGATTCTTGTCGATCGGCATCGATATTGGCTGGAGAAAACAAGCACTGCGTCTGCTGAAAATAAAACACCCTCAATCCATCCTTGATGTTGCAACCGGCACAGCAGATCTTGCAATCATGTCAGCCAAGCTGCTGTCACCAAAAGAAATCATAGGGATTGATATTTCCTCAGGTATGTTGGAAATCGGTAGAGAAAAAGTAGCAAAACTTGGATTGCAAGATTGTATCCAATTGCAATTGGGAGATAGCGAAGCATTGCAACAAGAGGACAACCGTTTTGATGCGGTTACTGTCTCCTTTGGTGTCAGAAACTTCCAACATTTAGAAAAGGGACTCTCAGAAATATTACGTGTACTGAAACCTGAGGGACAATTGATGATCCTTGAATTNTCAAAACCCACCATGCCAGTGATCAAAGAATTTTACAATGTATACATGAANACCATTACTCCTGGAATCGGCGGCATGTTTTCCAAAAGCAAAAAAGCATACCAGTACCTGAATGAGTCTGTGCAACAGTTTCCAGAAGGAAAGAACCTCCTACAGGTAATGGAAAAGATTGGATTCAAAAAAACTTTCTATAAAAGATTGACATTCGGCATATGCACCATCTACATTGGAGAAAAATAGTATTGACCTGTACGCTGTTGATCAGTCTTGTTGCAAGATCACAACATGCAGTAGAATTGAACCTGCCTGATCATGACAACAAGCGCTACTATTTTGGTATATCCCTGGGATACAACAGATCCAACTATAATATTTCTCACGATTCTTCGTTCATCAACAACAACCTCGTAAGTGGAATTGAATCAATCAACACAGGCAGGGTTCACTTGGGGATACTTGCAAACTACCAGCTCTCTAAAAGATTCGATCTTCGTTTTTCACCATTGAACCTCGTATTCAGTGATAAAATCATCAAGTTTTATAAAAAAAATGAACCTGAAGCTGAAGAGACAACCCCATCCATCACCATGACCTTCCCCCTTCAAATACGATTGAAAAGCGACAGAATCAATAACATGCGGGTATATACCCTGATGGGTGGCAAATATGAATTTGATCTTGCCAGCAATGCGAAATCAACCAGCGATGTACTTAAAATCAAAAGAAATGATTACGGAATTGAGGGAGGGATTGGATTCCAATTTTTCTTTCCCTACTTTATCCTGTCTCCAGAAATAAAAATCAGCTACGGACTATCAAATGTTCACGCACGTGATCCAGAAATCAATTTTTCAAAATTGATGAACATCATGAATTCCAGATTGATCATGTTTACACTTCACTTTGAAGGCGGGGGCTTGGGTAAATAAATTTTTTTATATGTCTACTACAATTATTAAAAATGCAAGCATTGTCAATGAAGGAAAAATCATTGAAGGAGATTTGCTCATTTGCAATCAGCGAATTGAGAAAATCGGTGGTATCATAGAAAATAAAAATGCCAAAGAAATCAATGGAGAATATAAGTTTGTGCTGCCTGGTGTAATCGATGATCAAGTCCATTTCAGGGAACCCGGACTCACCCATAAAGCCAATATTCATACCGAATCATGTGCAGCAGTGGCTGGGGGAACTACCAGCTTCATGGAAATGCCNAACACAAAACCAGCAGCAACCACNCATGAATTGTTGGAAGATAAATACCAGATTGCTGCCAACTCCTCACCTGCAAATTATTCTTTCTTCATGGGCACTTCCAATGAAAATACAGAGGAAGTTTTAAAAACAAATGATCTGAGAGACCGCGTTTGTGGTATTAAAATATTTATGGGATCATCAACCGGAAANATGTTGGTTGACAACGTATTGACGTTGGATAAAATTTTTAAAGAATCGGCCTTATTGATTGCAACACATTGTGAGGATGAGCGAATCATCAAATCCAATCTTGAAAAAATGAAGTCGGTTAAACCCATTCTTACAACTGCTGATCATCCGATCATCAGAAATACAGACGCCTGCTTTGAATCCTCTTTTCTGGCTATACAACTTGCAAAAAAATACAATACAAGACTGCAC
>JGI24766J26685_10000409_pt1 | contig 12262 bp, 14 predicted proteins | sample SanBayMetagenome_FD_26685 | JGI IMG/M metagenome (IMG submission 26685)
ACTTCGACCAACCCGGCATGCGGGTCATAGCGCTGCAGAACGACTTTGCGCCGGAAGACATCACCTCGAAGGCCGAGCCGTTGGCGGCGAAGGCGGACTGAAAAGGCAGGCCACGGATAACGCGGATGAAAGAGGACGAATGAGGAACGTTTTCAGCCGAGTGACCTCGGCTGAAAACAGTTTATCTCGCGCAAGCATGGTTGGATCCCGACCTCTGGGCGCGATACCGGCAACTTGCGGGCGCTGAGCTTCGGGCGGCTGGGACCAGCCTTCCCTACCTTGGGACTCGACTGAGCCATGCGAAAAAGATTGAACATCCGGCCGTTTCTGCGAGTCGTATCTCTGTGATGAAGAAATTCCTTACCATTGCTGTCGCAGTCCTCACCGTGGCTGCGTTTTCCTCGACTTCTTTTGCCGAAGGCAGCTGCGGGGGTTGCCCCGTCAGTGGCGAAAAGGCCAAAGACAAGACCGAGGAAGGCACGCAGAGCTAAACCAGCCCTGCCAGAGATTCAGAGAGGCGGCTCTTTCGGGAGCCGCTTCTTTTTTTTGGTCGCGGCGTTGGAGCATCCGGTGGGATGAGGGGAATCGTTACTTTCGCGATGAATAAGCTATTAACTCTCACCGTTGCGGTCCTTGCTCTGGCCGCGTTTGCCACCACCACCTTTGCCGGTAGCTGCGGAAGCTGCCCCGGAGAAGGCGGAGAAAAGAAGGATAAGGACAAGACGGAAGAAAGCACCCAGAGCTAGGCAAGCCTGACCAAAGATCAAAAGCGGCGGTCCTTTCGGGGGCCGCTTCTTTTTTGTAGGCCGTCTGCCGCCAGCTCTCGCAAATTTAGCATTGCCGCTAAGCGTGGGTCCTCTTGACTCGGCTCATGGCTCAACTCGGAATCAGGCGCTTCTTTTTGTCATTTGGGCCAAGTGCGGCCTTTCTTCTTCTTCTTGCACTTCGCCCGGCGCACGCCCGCGAGGTTCCCGAGGCGACGCCGGATCCCGAGAAGGTCACGCAGCATGCCTTGGATGGCACGGGCAAGATCCTCGAAGTGCCCTTTGTCGCCACGCCGTCGAGGGTCGTCGACAAAATGATCGGAATGGCCGCGCTGAAGGAGGGCGATGTGATCTACGATCTCGGCTGCGGCGACGGACGAATCGTCTTTGCCGCCGTCGAAAACAAAGATGTGCGCGGGGTCGGTTACGATCTTGATCCCGCACGGATCGAAGAGTGCCGGGAGAAGGCGAAAGCGGCGGGGGTGGAGGAGAGCACCGAGTTTCATGAGCAGGACATTTTCGCGGTCGACTTGTCGCCCGCCACGGTGGTGACCCTTTATCTGGTTCCGGAGGTCAACAATCGCCTCCTGCCGAAATTGCTGCGCGAACTTCGCCCGGGAACGCGGATCTTGTCGCACAATTACGGCTTTCACGCCTGGCCGCCCGAGCGGGAGGAGGTCATCGACGTGCCCGACATCGGCACCGACTATTCGGGAGAGCACAAGATCCTTTACTGGACAGTGCCCGAGGATGCCGTTGCGCTGCTCGCGGCAGCCGAGTCGGCAGCCCGCTCTACTCCTTCGCCGGAGGCCGCACCGGCGAGCGACGCGCGTTGACCTGCGCATCTGCGGCTGCCAAGTCCATGGCGTCCCCACCCGGACCGCGGGAGATAATTGCTTCTGCAGCGCATCGCGACCGTCTAACCATGTGGGTGACATGGTTCCTCAAGGCAGTAGCGCAAAGTCGATCAAGTCGGTCCGCACAGCCCTGGCCGTCGGACTTGGCTTGCTCTTGACCAGTTGCGCCTCGGTCAGCGTGAAGGAAGACCGGTGGACGCAAGAGCGCCTTTCATTGCCCAAGCAGATTTACGTGAAGAACTACGAGGTCCCGCCCGAGGTTTTGGCGGTGGATCGCGGTGGCGCGGAGTTGGAGGAGTTTCGCCGGACCACGGCAGACAACTTCAACAAGGAACTGTGCGAACGGATCAGCAAGCGGATTGCCCCGGCGGTTCCGTTGGCGGAGGACGCGCGGCTGGAGAGTGGCACATGGGTCGTTGAGGGAAGCTTTTTGCGCCTTAACCAGGGCAGTCGCTTGCTGCGCAGTCTGGTCGGACTCGGGGCGGGGGGGACAAAGATGGAAGCCCGCACGGTCGTCTCGGTGGTCGAGTCTCGCGGAACCAAAAAGACCATCGCCGAGATCGAGACAACGGGCGGCTCCAATGCCGAGCCGGGCATGCTGACCTTTCCCACGCCGATCGGCGGCGGTATCCGCGCGGTTGTGTCGTTGGCCAAGACCGGCGTGACGGCCGACCAGCGCCGCACCGCCCGCATGATCACCGCGGTCATGGCGGAAAAGCTGGAGGCACAGGGCTACCCGTTGAGCGGGAAGAAGGAAAAGGCCAAGCGATTGGAAGCGCAGGACGCTCCAGTTCGAGGCCAAGAGCAGTAGCCTGGGAGGAACGAAGCGCGCGGGCGCAACGGATTCTGCGGAAAGTGCATAGCGCGGGGCAGTGCCCTTGGCCGTAAATGCCTGTGCTATGAATGTCTCCCGCGACTTCTCTTCGCGCGTTGGGCCCGATGGTGCCGTGACGCCGGTGCCTTCGGCCGACGAGGTGATGGACGCGCTCAAACGCGTCGTTGCCAGTCCGGACTTCCCGGCGTCCGAGCGCAATCGTCGTTTTCTCCAGCGGGTGGTCACAAACAGCCTCAAGGGCGAGAAAACGAAGGCTTCGGAGGTGGCCATCCAAGTCTTCGGACGTCGCGGGCCTTCATTCGACTCAACGCAAGATCCCATTGTCCGCATCGAGGCCGGAAAACTGCGGCGCGATCTCGAGACCTACTATCTGAAAAGCGGCAAACATGACCGCGTCCGCATCCTGATGCCGAAAGGGCGCTACTTTGCGCGCTTCGTTTATGTCGAGGTCGGCTTGCCCGGCGGTGTGCCTACCGCAGGCCACCTCGTGCTCTTGCGAGCGGCGTTGCTTGGGATGCGTGGCGCGGATAAGGAGACGCACCGGGCCTGGGTCTCGGTTTTGCAAGAGTTTCCGGACTTCCATTTCAACCCCCGCGTGCACGACATGCTCGGTGCGATTTGCGGTCAAGATAGCCGCATCCGTGAGTTGCTGCTCGAAGGGCTGCGTCGTGCTTCGGGAACCGACGCCGCGGCGGTCCGCCTCGCCTGAGGGAGAACCGGGAGCGAGGTTGGGCTCGCGGCACGCTTGGATGCTCGACCTTGTTGGCGGAAAGCAAAAGGCCCGCGACGCCATGACGTCGCGGGCCGGTTCGGTTTGCGGTTGGGGATGCTTTACCAGCCGCGATTTTCCATGCGCTGCTCGGTGCGCTCTTGGACTCGCGTGCTTTGCCGGGTCTGCATGCGCTGAGCCGGGCTGAGGCAGGCGGTAAGGACCGAGGTGACAAGGAGCAGGGCTGCGAAACGGATGATGTTGTTCATAGTTTTTTGTTGGATTGGGTCGGTCCAAGCGGACCGGGAGTAACGAATATCTCCAACGACCGCCCCGGCTGGCTATGCAGAATCCGTAAATTCGCTCGCGCGTGCGGTCAGCGAATCTGCACATCCATCGCGCAGCGGAATCCGACGTGGCTGCTCCCGGTGTCCGGCTCGGTGCCGCGGCGGGCGGACGGGCGGTAGCTTTCGCAGTAGTCCGGGTGACAGAGGAAGGATCCTCCTTTGATCACGCGGCGGATGGCGCCGGGAACCATGGGCGGCGAGGGATCCCCGGGGAGGGGGCGCTCGCCGGTTGTCGTGTCGGGCCCCTTCGGGTCGCAACAAGACTGCTCGTTGCCCGCGCGCGCGGCAAAGGTGTCGGCTCGGTAGAGATCGCTGCACCAGTTCCACACGTTGCCGCCCATCTCATAGAGTCCGTAGCCATTGGCGGGAAAAGCTCCGACCGGAGAAGTGCCGACAAATCCGTCCCCGGCGTCGTTGCGATAGGGGAAGTCTCCGGTCCAGCGATTCACCATGATTTTGCCGTCCGGTCGTTCCTCGTTGCCCCAAGCATAGCGGTGTTCCTCCAGTCCCCCGCGGGCGGCGAATTCCCACTCGGCTTCGGTCGGCAATCGCTTGCCGGCCCATTTCGCGTAGGCCCGCGCGTCTTCGAAGGCGATTTGCACGACCGGATGATCCCCGCGTCCTTCGATTGTGCTACCGGGTCCTTCCGGATGACGCCACGACGCTCCGTGGGTCCAGCGCCACCAGTTGCCCATGTTGCGGAGGTCGACGGGGCCTTCGGTCGGTTTGAAGACGAGCGAACCGGGCTGCAGGACTTCATCGGCTGGCTTGGGCGTGCCGGGCGGCACTTGTTTCTTCATTTCTTCCCAATCGACCGGACGTTCCGCCACCGTGACATAGCCCGTGGCTTCGACGAATTTGGCAAAGTCGGCATTGGTCACCGGCTTGACGTCGAGATAGAACGGCGTCACCTCGACCCGGTGCGCCGGCTTTTCATTGGCGTAGGCGTAAGGAGCATCGGACCCCATGACGAAGACTCCGCCCGGAATGAACACCATTCCGGCCGGGGTGGGTGGTCCGCAGGAAGCGAAGACGAGGGCAAGAAGCGGTAGGAGACGCATGCGCAAGCGCCAGACTATCCCCGATCAAGCCGCCATGGGCGACAACCAAGCGGACGCGGGCCTTGCTCCCGCGCTTAGTAATACCCCATGCCGTAAATGCTGCGTGCGGGCGCGTAATACGGCGTGCCGGTGTAATAAGAGCGTCGGGCACGGCCAGCCATGCCGCCCGCCGCCCCACCAATCATGGCTCCGGCGGCCGCGCCTTCCCATCCGCCCACGGCTCCGCCGACGGCGGCACCGGCCACGGCACCGCGGCGGCGTCCGCGCACAACCGGGCTGGGGCTGGGTACCACGCAAGCGGTGAATTCCGTAACAACCACGAGGGCTGCGGTGACAACGAAGAATTTTTTGGCTCTTTTCATGGTTCGCGGGTTTTTCAGTTCTCGAGAGTGGCCACGTAGGCATCGGCCTCGGTCTTGGTGATGTATCCGTCGCCGTCCTTGTCGACCGTGCCGAAGAGCTTGTTGAGCACGCCGTTCTTTTCGGCGTAGCGGCGGTATTCGCGGAAAGTCACCTTGCCATCGCCGTTGAGGTCGCGGACCTCGAACTGCTGCACGTCGAAGGTCGGATCGATTTTTCGCGCGTCTTCGAGAGTCACGCTGGCGTCCCCGTCGGTATCGAACCGGCCGTAGAGGCGCGGCAGGGCGTATTTGTTCAGCTCTTTGAGCGAGAGTTTTCCGTCTTTGTTGGTGTCCATTTGCAGGAACATATCGCGATCCGTTTCGGTCTGACGGCAAGAGGCCAGACAGAGAGTGGAGAGGGCGATGGCGGCGACTAGGTGCGGCTTCATGGTCCTCTCAAATTAACCGGCCGAGGGGGCCTGTGGATATGCAAAATCCGCAAAAATTTCGGGGTCTTCAGTTCTCCGGGACGGAAAACCCCGGGCGGTCGGTGCGGATGGCGCGGGAGAAGTCCAGCGTGCCGTAGGCCTGCGAGGCAACCGGGTTGATGTGCGCACGGCGCTTCAAATCTTGAAAGGAAAACCCGCCCGTTCGGAGCAGTCCGCGTTCGTGGAGCATCTCGTCGGCTTTGCCGTTGATGAGGAGGCGCCAATCGAAGGGCATCTTGGGTCCGTGGTTCATCCCCCGGATCGCCGTGGTGCAGTTGCTGGTCACCGCATTGTACCAACGCGCTTGTCGATGGATACTGTTGATTGTCTCGAGGTATTCGAGCAAACGGTCACGGGCGCGTTCGGGTGACGTTGTCGTGGAGTAGAGGTAGACGTCCTCGCCTTGGCGATGGTTGGTGCGGACGCCGAGCAAGTCGCGTTCGTGGCCGGCCAGCACAATGAGCTCGTATTGCCGGAAGAATCCGGCGATGGCCGAGTAATCCTCACCCTCTTCGCGACGTGTTTCGATGGAGAACGCGAGGGGCGGGGCATTGTTGAATCGGAAAATGACGATGGGATGGGCGATCCAAGGCGAACCCCAGTAGTTGACGGCAAGGTCCAGCGCGGTGACGTCAGACAAATTGAACGTGCGCGTCTCCCAACGGGCAACCTCTTCGCCTGTCGCGGGATAATCGAAGTTGCGCACATTGGTCAGCGTGACCGTGTCGCCGTCCGTCGTTGCGTGCGGCAACCGCGAGTATTCCAGCGACCAGCGGCGGTCGTTGGATGGTGTCAGGGCGAGCCACCACGTCAGCACGGAGGCAAAGCCGGCGAAAGGAACGAACCACGCACGGCCGGTGCGGTGCAGGATCCACGCGGCCAAAACAAGCGCTGCGAGGAAAGCCCACGCGGCGGCGGGAGCGGCGTCGAACCACAGCGCGCCGAAGGCCCAGAGCGCCAGCAAGATGGCGGTCAGGCAAAGGAGGGCTTTGGCCAAAGAGCGGAGCCGTGCTGACAAAGACATGAGGCAAACGGTAGCCGCGGCACGACCGACGCCAAAAGTCAGAACTTGAAGATCAGGCCGCCGAAGACGCCCGGCATGTTCACGTCGTAAAGGAAGTTGTCCTTGTCGTAGTCGATATACATGTAGCGGTAGCCGGCCTCGAACGCGAGATTACGGGAGAAGTTCACTCCCAGTGTGGCCTGCGTGTTCCAGGTGATTTGCGAACCCGCGCCGAATCCTCCGGCATCGGCCTGTGCCGCGGCGAAAAGCCAGCGGGTGAAATTGACCTGCGTGCGCAGACCGACGATCGGGTCGATCCACCAGCGGCTCTGGTCGACCTCCCGCGGGAGCTTCTCCTCGATGCGGTCGGAAAGTTTTTGCACCCCGAGTTGCTTGGCCTGCTGCAGGGTGGAGGCGGGGACGTTCTTGAGTCCGGGATATTTGGCCAGCAAGCGCGGGCCGAATTTCGCGATGGCGCGGTCGATGATGCCTTCACTCAGCGCTTCGACTCCCGGGTGGTTGATCCGGGCCGTGGCCGACGCGCCGAGGTAAGTGTAGCGGCCGCCGGCATAGACATCGATGTAGTAGCGGCGATCGTCTACTACGCGGTAGGCAAGCGCGAGGGTCACCATGCTTTGCTGCGATTTGACCGTGATGTCCTTGTAAATGTCGCCCTTGGGATCGGCTCCGGCGGAGAACTGGGCGAAAAATCCGTCCCCGAGCAATCCCCAGCGGCCCTTGCGCACTTCGCCGCGGGCGAAAAATCCCCAATCCAACTTCTTGAGGATATCGATCGGGCTCTGGTTCACTTTGGCGACGGGCAGGTCTTTGAGGCCGATACTGCCGTAAAGCCCCGGTGACCATCCGTAGGGCTCGAGCATGAAGGTCCAAGCGTTGGCGTCTTTGCCCGGCACCAGTTCGAAGGGAGCGACAGGGCGAATCACTGTCTCCTGCAGCCAAGAGCCCGTCGTCTCGACTTGCACCGGCTGATCGAGACTCGGTCCATTCCCGGCGCGCGCTGCGGAAATCGCGGCGACGAGAACAGCAACGGCGAGGAGAGAGTGTGAGGCGAGAGAAAAGGAGCGGGTGCTGGCTGACATAAGGCGAAGAAAGTGTGAGGCGATGAATATGTCGATTCTGCCGAGCGGCAGCTATGCAATTTTCCCTGAATCCGGCGCGCCGTCGCCAGTCGGGCACAGAATAGCAGAGGGCCGTGATGCCCGGTTCCTGCGGTCCCGGAGGAAGGACTCCGTGGCGTGCTCATCGACAAAGCAAGTCCGCGCGGAGATGATGAGCCATGCGCGGCGTGAAAAAGCAGGACCTGCCCTCCAAGACCTGCGTGGTCTGCGGTCGCCCCTTCGTCTGGCGCAAAAAGTGGGAGAGGGTTTGGTCGGAAGTTCGATACTGCAGCGAGCGGTGCCGCCGCGCGCGGACAAGTCGTTGAGAAGTCGCGTCATGGAACAATTTCCCTCCGACCGCCAGAGTGCGTTGCTACGGCTCGATGAGTTCGTTCACAGCGGTGCTGCGGCCTACGCGCGCACCCGGAACTTCGTGCAGGCCGGACACGACAATGTTTCACGTCTCTCCGCCGCGCTCCGGCACCGGCTCATCTCCGAGGAGGAGGTGCTTGAGGCCGTTTTGACCAAACACCGTTTTTCCGCGGTGGAAAAATTCGTCCAGGAAGTCGTCTGGCGCACCTATTGGAAGGGATGGCTCGAGCTGCATCCCGGAGTGTGGACGGATTTCACCCGTCTGGCAGCTGCGGCCACGCCCGAGGTGCCGGCTGATACAACCATGGACTTCTTCACGGAGGAGCTGAGATCCACCGGCTACATGCACAATCACGCGCGCATGTGGTGGGCGGCGTGGTGGTGTCATCAGCGCGGCTTGCCGTGGGCCGCCGGTGCGCGTTTCTTTTACGACCACCTGCTCGATGCCGATGCGGCGAGCAACACGCTGGGTTGGCGGTGGGTGGCCGGACTGCAGACGCCGGGCAAAACCTACCTCGCGCGCCGCGACAACCTCGCCAAGTATTGGAAAGACCACCGGTCGCTCGAAGGGATCTACGAACATGTCCGCGCACGAATTCCGGCCGAGACGGCTGACCGTTCGCGCATTGCCTTGCCGGAATATCCGGAGGCGCCAGTGGTCGGGGGCAAGGTAGCCCTGCTTGGTCATCCCGATGACCTCTCGATCGAAAACACGCCGCTTGGATCCGTGCGTCCCGCCGCTCTGGCGCTTGTCTATCAACCGGGGGAAGGTGACAGCGCGGCGAAGATCGCTTGGCGGTCGCGTGCCACAAATGATGCGGTGGCTCGTTGGACCGCGCACTACGGAGTGACTGTGACCCGTTTGTCGCGTTGGGACGGGGTCCTCTCATGGATGGCGACCAGCGGATGCGAAGCACTCGTGCTCGTCGCGCCCTTTGTCGGGCGGGATGGTGATGCGTGGCAGCAGGCTCGGCAGACGCTGCAGGGATCCGGAACCTGCGTGATGGAATGTCGTCGTGGATGGGATACTCGTATGTTCCCCGCGGCGCGCGCGGGATTTTTTCCGTTCTGGCACAAGGCGAGCAAAGCGGTGGTGCAACGTTATCTTTGAGGCTTTGCGTCATGCCCCGTTCCGCAACTTCAAGCACCCGCTGCCGCGCCGGCCGGTTTCGGCGCACGGCGGTCGTTCGCACGGCGCATCAGGATTTGGAGATTTGGAAGTCCGCCCTGGCGACCGAATTCCGCGTCGCGGGCGCGGTGCATGCTTTTTATCACCGGCGCCGTTTTCTCACCGGATTGGTGTGGGACATGCTGGCGGCGGCCGCGCTGCTCGGAACGCGTGAGGAACCGCGCTCGGTTCTCATGCTTGGTCTGGCCGGCGGGACAAGTCTCCGCACGCTGCGTCATTTGTTGCCGGCGTGCCGCTTCACCGCGGTCGACATCGACGGGGAGATTGTCGGCTTGGCTCGTCGGCACATGGCTCTCGATGAAGCCGGCGTCGAGGTGGTGATCGGGGATGCCTACGAATGGCTGGGAAAAAACCGCCGCGTTTTCGATGTGGTGGTTGACGACATCTATCTCGCCGGGCGCACGGACGTTTTTCGGCCGCAAACGATGGATCGGCGCCTGTTAGACAACTTGCGGCGCTGCGTCGCGCCGGGTGGTGTTTTGGCGGTGAATCTCGTGACGGGTCCGGGGCATCGCGCCACGCAGTCGGCGGTTCGCCGCATTTTGCGCGATACGTTTCCGGTCGTCCGCTCCGTCAGATCGCCCGCGGCGATGAACGAAGTGCTTGTGGCCGGGCAGTTCGTCGGCACGATGCGGCGCCTGCGGAATTGGGCGTCTTCGTTTCATGAAGCCGGCGACCGCGCCTACTGGCGGAGAATCTCGGTGAGCCAAATCGCAAGGTAGGTTCCCCGGGAGGACGCGGGCGAAAAACGCGGTAAAGGTTTGTTTCCCGGCGCGGAAAGGGCATCATCCCGCGCCACCATCAACACCTATCTCCTTCGTCCCATGAAACGCCCCGTTGCCCTTCTTTTCGCGCCTCTTGTCCTCTCCCTGTCCTCGTGCGCCGTGGTCGGGGTGAAAGTGGACGCTCAATCGTCCGCTTCCGTGCGCCGCGACGCTTTGCAAGTGGTGCGGCAGAGCGGCCAGTCCCCGGCGGCGGTCGCGTTGGCCGGTGCGCAGGACAAGAAACTCTCTGAGCCTGCGCGCGCGGCTGCCCTCCTCAAAGCGGCAGAGATGTCGGCCTCGGGTCGCCCCGGCACGCCGGACCACGCGGTCAATGTTGCGGCAACGCGCGGACTGCTTTCGCTCATGACGGCGCGCGATTTCGCGCCGCTCCCGCTGGGCAACGGCAGAACTCTCGGTGTTTCCTCCGACAGCAGGACAACGATGGATCCGCGCACCGCGACGAGCATTTTCCCGGCCGACAACGTGCGCATCACCAAGCTGCGCGTGCGCACCGTGCAGGACGGCGCCGGGCTGGCCTGCGTCGCCCATTTTGCGCCGAAGTCGCCGACTTTGGCCGGGCAGGCCGGTGTCCCGCCGCGGGCCGGGCTGTGCGAACCGGTCACCGCGCTCGTACGCGCGGACGGACGCAACCCGCAACTCGCCTTCTACCGCACTCGGATGGACGACGATGTCGTCATCGGCGGGCGCGAAGTCGAACTGGCGGCGGATTTCTCCGCGCCTCTGGCCTATATGCTCTCGATGGGACAGAACCGCAACATGGACCTCGCTGCCTTGCTGCGCACCGACCGGAGGTTCCGCTTCACCGGCCTTTATCAGTTCCATCGCTACGACCCGGAAAAGATCCCCGTGGTCTTCGTGCACGGCTTGATGTCGCGCCCGGAGACGTGGGTGCCCGCGGTGAACGAGTTGATGGCCGACGAGGAGATCCGCGAGCGCTACCAGTTCTGGTTTTTCCTCTATCCCACCGGACTGCCGGTGTGGGGCTCCGCCGCCGAGCTGCGTTCGGAGATGGATCGCTACCGCGCAAAATTCGATCCCGAGCGGCGCAACCGCAATTTCGACCGCATGGTGCTGGCCGGACACAGCATGGGCGGACTCATCTCCAGCCTGCAAATCCGGACGGGCGGCAAGGCCTTGTGGCAGCAGTTTATGGATACGCCGCCCTATGAGTTGTCGATCTCCCCGCAACTCAAAGAACGCATCGTCAAAATCGTGCAGTTCCAACCCCGCCCGGAAATCTCGCGTGTCGTCTTTTTCTCCACTCCGCACCGCGGGAGCGAGTTGGCCGTCAACCCGGTCGCCGAATTCTTTTCGCGCCTGATCAAGCTGCCATTCGGATTCCTGGAAACGGACCGCATCAAATTGCAGTCCGTGATCCACGAACAATACCGCGATCTGTTTGTCGCGCCGGCCAATAGCGTTGTGTTCCTGCGCGCAAACTCGCCGTTGTTGAAGTCCATCCTCGCGTTGCCCATGCGCCCCGGGGTTCCTTTTCACTCGGTCATCGGCGACCAAGGCAAGGGCAACACGCCCAATAGCTCCGACGGCGTCGTGCCTTACTGGAGTTCGCAGTTGGATGGCGCGAAGTCGGAAAAAATTGTCCCATCGGGCCACGGATCACACGAAAATCCCGAAGGAATCTCCGAGCTAAGACGGATTTTGCGGCTGCACTTGTAGAAAAGCGTGGAGCTTGGAGCGGGGAGCCCGGAGGTCAGCGATCTATTCGGCCGCCCTGTTGCGGCCGGCGCCGGTTTACTTCGCACCCGGGGCCAGATAGGCGAGGGGAGTAGCAGGCTTGAGGGCGTTGTTGATCTCGCCTTGGAGCTTGAAGCCATCCTCGCCCTCGAGGGCGACGCTGCGCACGCCGGACCCGGGTGCGAAGTCGATCTTGTTGAGATCGACCATGACGACATAAGGGCTGAGGGCCGACTCGAAGTAGTAATTTTTGCGCGAGTGATCGAGGACCGAGCGCCAGTAAGTCGGCGCAATGTTCGGATGATCCGGATCGGCCGCACCCCACGGCACGGAAACGTTGCGCATCACGCTGAAGACGCCGGCCACTTGGCGGCGCGGATCGGTCGCTTCGTCGCCCATGAATTTCAGATAGTAGGACGCGCGGACGAAGCGGTCTTCACTCTGGTGCGAACCGGGAAGCACCTTGGTGTTGTCCATGCGCGACCAATAGTCGTTCAGAGTGAGTTGCTTCTCGTAGGTCGGGCTGTTGGTCATCACCTGATATTGCTTGCCGTGGTGGATGACGACCTTCCCGTCGAGATATTCCATGATGGCGGAGTCGCCGCTCGGATCGGTGAGCGAGAGGTGCACGGAAGGATGCGCCGCGCCGCCCGGTCCGAAATTGCAGGGCACGAAATAGATCGGGTTGTCTTTCATCG
>JGI24766J26685_10000416_pt1 | contig 12189 bp, 8 predicted proteins | sample SanBayMetagenome_FD_26685 | JGI IMG/M metagenome (IMG submission 26685)
CCGCCGCGACCAGATACGGACGCCGACGGCGGTCAGCCTCGGCCGCGAACAGCGAGGGCGCTTGCAAGCCGACTTGAAGCGGACTGCTTCCGGTCAGCTCTCGCAGGGCGAGACCAACGCACTCGCCGAGGCTGTGGGCCACGGCGGGCAAGGCGGAGGAGTCGACGCCNGCGGANACGCCCACGCGACGGAATGGATTGAAGAACTCGATAGGGAGGGAGAGCTTCTCGTTGAAAAATTCCAAAGTGTAGGGGAGCGATACTCCGCCGCCGGCGAGATAAACGCGCATAGGCGCCGATCCGTTTTGGTTGGTGCGGTAAAAGGTGATGGAGCGCGTGATCTCATTGTGCACCCGGGTCATGACCGTGCGTGCAATCTTGCCCGCCTCGGCGGCGTCGGCATCCTTCGCTCCGGCATAGTTTCCAGGCGGAGGAATGAACGCTTCGGCGCACTTGTATTGCTCGACTTCGTGGAAGGGGCGGCCTTCGAACTTTTTCTGCAGCGCGGCGCTGATCGAACTGCCGCCGACCGGGAGAGTACGAATAAAAAGTTGATCGCCTTCGATGAAGATAAGGTTCGTCGCGCGGGCACCGAGGTCGATGAGCAGCGAGCATCCCTGCGCGTCCGGGTAATTGTAGCGGAAGGCGTTGTAAAGCGCGATGGGCGAGGTTTCGATGAGGGAAGGCTTGAGGCCGGCATTGTTGAGCGCCTCGACGGTTTCCTCCAGTTGGTCGCGCTTGGTGGCAAGAATGAGCGCGCCAAGTTTGCCCGCTTCGCGCTCGGGCAGAACTTGGTAGCTCCAAGCGACGTCTTCAATGGGATAGGGGACATTTTGCTGCGCTTCGAAGTGAAGGACCTGACCGACTGTCTCGGCCGCACCCTCGGGAATCTTGACGAAACGGGCAAAGACGCCTTGCGAGGGAATGGCGCAGGCAACCGGACCACCGCCTTTCCAGCCGAGCTTGGACTTGAGTTCGGTCAGGGCAATCTTGAGCTGACCGGAGCGACTGCCGTCGGCGGCGGGATCAGACACCAATCCGCTTCGCTCGTAGGCTGCCAAAGTGAGGCCTCCACCGGAGGCACGCTCGAAGACCGCCATAGTGACGGTCTGCATCCCCAGATTGAGGGCGGCGACTTTGGCAGGTGATTTCATCGGCCGGTGAACTGCTCGGGGCCGGACGGCATCACATCCCGGCCGGACGGGCCTTGATCGCCTCGTAGTAGTCCCAAGCGAGCGGGGCGAACGGCGTTTCGTTCTTGTTCAACACATAGCCGGCGACCTGTTGAAGAGTGCTCCACCATTGGCCTTTACCTTTCCAACTGGACTCGGCGACCAGCTGACCTTGCTTCGTGATGGTTACACCGACGTCCACAACGGCCGAGGAAGCGCTGTTTGGGATCTTGCCTTCGAAGAAGCGCTCCAAAGTGCGCGGGCTGATATACATCACGGAGTTCATGGCTTTAGCTTGGGGAATGGCCACGTGGGTGACCGAGCCGGTCAAGAGCGTGCCCTGCGGGTTTTCGCGGCTCTTGTTGTTGAGAAGGATGTAGTAGTTGAAGGTCAGCTCATCGAGGAATTCGGGCTTCTTTTCGCGAGGCTGCCAGTCGAAGGAAACCTCCACCTCGAGCCAGTCCTTGTTTTTGGAGACCTTTTTATTCTTCGGGCCATAGCTGAAGTTGTATTCCGCCGTGGTCAGCATGTCCGGCGTCAGCTTGGTGATCACGAAGTCTTTGGAAAGCTGCTGGGCTTGCGCGGGGACCGCAGTGGCGAGGGCGAGGAGAAGAACTGAACGGAGACGTTTGCTCATGAGGTGGTCAGGGGTAGTTGAGGGTTGGTTGACAGAGGTGAGACTAGCGATGGGGGCACTGCGAGGCGAGACTTTCCGCTTTAGTGGGCGCCTCGGCCGAAAAGGACCACGGGGACTGTGCGGAGGAGAATGCTCAGGTCGAGGCCGAGGGACCAGTTGTCGATGTATTGCACGTCGAGCTTCACCCACTCGTTGAAGTCCTTGACGATGTTGCGCCCGCTGATTTGCCAGAGGCAGGTGAGACCGGGCTTCATGCTGAGGCGGCGGCGATGGGCGGTGAGTTCGAAGTTGTCCACCTCGTAGATAGGCAGGGGGCGGGGGCCGACCAGACTCATGTCTCCGAGCAGGACATTGAAGAGTTGGGGAAACTCATCAAGNCTGGTGCGTCGGAGCCAGGCGCCGAATGGCGTGATGCGCGGGTCTTTCTCGATCTTAAAGACCGGACCGCTCATTTGGTTGTAGGCCATCAGTTCGTCCCGCTCCATTTCGGCGCCGGTGCGCATGGAGCGAAATTTGTACATGGTGAAGGGCTTGCCGTGGCGTCCCGCGCGCTGCTGTTTGAAGATGATCGGGCCGGGAGAGGTGAGTTTGATGATGAATGCGATGAGCAGGAAAAACGGCGCGAGAAAAATCAGCGCAAGGAAGGCAATGACGCGGTCCATGACATTTTTGACCATCATGGCCCAGGACAATTCGGGTGTGACGCGGAAGACGAGCATCGGCGTGGGCCCCAGCGAGTCGTAAGTCGGCCGCGCAATGGAGGCGCGGAAGAAATCGGCCGCGACCCATGCCTCGACGCCCTCCGTTTCGCAGGCGGCGATGGCATCCTGCATGGATCCCGCATTGTGGCTGTCGAAAGCCAAGACGACACGTCCTACGCTGTGGCGGTGCATGGCCTCGACCAGTTTCTCCGTGCCGCTCTTTTCCAAATCCACGCGCTCGGCGACGTTGATTTCGAGCCGCTGCACGGGGGAGAGGCTATCGACGAGTTCGTCCATTCGCTGCGAGGTGCCAGCGAGAATGATGTTCTCCCCGTGGGCGCCGCGCCGCAGACGCCGCAGGTAGAAATCGCGATAGATTGCCTCACGCACGAGCAGACCGAGAGGGGCGAGGAGCAAAAAGAGCAGGAACGCCGAGCGGCTGGGGATACCGACTTTCAAGAACACCACGCACGCGCCGAGGATCAAGCCGAGCCAGACACCGGCGTAGGAAATTTGCCGCAGCGAACGCTGCACCGATTTTTCCAGCGGGTATTGGTAAAAGCCCTGCATCTCGAGCAGGAGCGGGCCGAACAAGCCAACCACAAGAAAGATCCACAAAAAGCCCTCCAGCGGAGGAATCTCGGGCAGCACATCGAAGTCGATGATCTGGTAACGCCGCAGCGCGTAGCCGACGTAAAGCGCCAAAGCGAGAATCAAGCCGTCGGCGATCTGGTTGAGTTGGAGGGAAATTTCCTGTTTGCGTGAGATCATTGGGACGGCTCGCCGGTCAGTTCTGCGTGGCGGACGAGCACCAAAAGTGCACTATAAGCAGATTCGCCCGATGAATCCGAAAAAAAATCCGCCCCGCGCCGCCTCTTTGGTCGTCGCCACGGCGCATACCGAAAAAGGCCTGCGTCAGGCGGGCCGACTACGGCCCGGGGGGGTTGGATTCGTCGAGGTGCGGCTGGATACGCTTGGGGCGGATGGCCCGCCGCTCAAGGCGGCCCTTGAGTCCATTCGCATCCCCGTGCTGCTCACCGCCCGCCATCCGGTCGAAGGAGGTGGGGAGCGGCTCTCGCTCTCGGAGCGGCGCGCGCTTTTGCAGGCATTTTTGTTGATGGCCAGCGCGGTGGACGTGGAACTGCGCTCCGTCGCCTCGATGTCCGCCATCCTTGAAAGCGCCCGCCGTCGCAAAATCAAACGCGTCATTTCTTTCCATGATTTCCGCGGCACGCCGGGACTGGTGCGGCTTCGACAAATCGTGCAACGCAGCGCCCGCGCCGGAGCGGATATCGTCAAGGTCGCCACGCACCTGCGCAGCGCGAACGATTTGGCCGTGCTTCTTCTGCTGCAGACCGCAGCAAAAGTGCCGCTTGCCACNATGGGNATGGGANNGCTGGGCAAAGTCTCCCGTCTGGTCCTCGCCGCCGCGGGCTCGCGCCTCAACTACGGCTACCTGGACAAGCCGCAGGTGAGCGGTCAGTGGCCAGCCTTGGAGTTGGTCGAACGTATCGAGGAGGTCTTGCCATGAACAATACTTGGAGTAATGCCGCGCAAAGTGGAGAGCTTGATACCGATCAGATCGGCAAGGTAACACATTGGCTGCTTGATGAGTCGGTTCCGGCGGAAGACAAAGCCGATTTTCTCGGCGCGTTCCACCAGCGCGGCGAGACCCCCGCGGAAGTTGTAGCCCTTGCCGATACGATTCTCGGACACGCGGTGCCTTTCGATGTCCCTACCGACTTGCGTCCCATCTTGGACGTTTGCGGAACAGGAGGCGACAAGCTCGGACTCTTCAATGTTTCCACCGCCGTGATGTTTGTCTCGGCCGGAGCGGGGGCAAGGCTGGTCAAGCACGGCAATCGCGGCATCACCTCGAAAAGCGGTGGCGCCGATGTGCTCGAAGCCCTCGGGGTGCCGGTCGACCTTCCCGCGCCTCGCTTGCACGACATGCTGGGTGAGGCAGGTGCCGTGTTCCTCTTCGCCCCGTGCTTTCACCCGGCGTTCAAAGCCGTGGCGCCTGCACGGAAACTCCTCGCCGAGCGGGGGCAACCGTCCGTTTTCAACATGCTCGGACCACTGCTCAACCCCGCTCGTCCGGAAGCTCAGCTTACGGGTGTGTTCAGCGAAGCGCTTGTTTCGCTCTATGCCGACGTGCTCCCGGGCTTGGGACGTCAACAGGCCTGGGTAGTGCACGGGAAAGCGGGCGAAACGGGTGTGATGGACGAGATTTCCACGTTGGGACCGACGGTTGTGGCCAAAGTTTCGCCGAAGGGCGCAACGCGCGAGACACTGCATCCGGCAGACCTTGGAGTCTCCGTGGCAAACCTCGAAGAATTGCGCGGCGGCGATGGGGCCGCCAACGCACGACTCCTGCTCGACATCCTACGTGGAGAGCGCCGCGATGCCGCTCGTGACATCGTGGTGGTCAATGCCGCGGCGGCGATCATCGTCGCGGGGTTGGCAGCGGATTGGGCCGAGGCCAGAGAGCGCGCCGAGGCTTCGATCGATAGCGGTGCGGCCGAGCAAGTCTTGCAACGCATGCGCCGGGTGGCCTCGGGCGCTTAATCCTCTCCCGCCACCGCGGCGTTCATGATCTTCACCCAAATGGGCAAGGCGAGCGTCGCGCCGTAGCCACGGTCGACGATGCGCTTCGGTTGATCGAAGCCAACCCATACGCCGCACGTGGTCTCCGCGTCCCATCCGATGAACCACGCATCTTTATAGTCGTTGGTTGTCCCGGTTTTGCCAGCTGCTTCGCCGCGGTAGCCGAAAGCCGCCGCCACTTGCCCCGTGCCGCGGGTCATGGCTTCGCGCAGAACGGAGGCNGTCAAGCGGGCAACGTTCGATGGGAGGATACGGCGGACCGAACCGCGGTAGCGATAGAGCACGCGTCCCTGCGGGTCCTCAACACGTTCGAGAAGGTGAGGGGTGGGCGAGACGCCGTCATTGGCCAGCGCGGCGTAGGCAGCGGTGAGAGCCCGCAGTGTGCCGCTGAAGGAACCGAGGAAAATGGATGGATACTTCGGAACATCGGTCCCGATTTCGGCGGCGATGATGTTTTCGCGAACGCGGTCGATGCCGGCGATGGCTCCGACGCGCACGCTCATCGTGTTGCGGGAGAGGATGAGTCCGTCTTTGGCCGGAAGCGCACCGCGGTAAGTGTCGTCGCTGTTCGACGGATTGTAATTGCCGTAGGCTTTGGGCAGTTCGCCCGGTTGCAGACGGTCGTCGCTGATCATGGTGTCCGGATCGAGGCCCGCGGCGAAGGCCGAGGCATAGACGAAAGGTTTGACCGATGATCCGATTTGCCGCTCGGCAAAGTAAGCGCGATTGAACTTGCTTGTGGTGTAGTCCCGACCGCCGACCAGCACGCGGATCCCGCCGGTATGGTTGTCCACCGCCATGGCCGAAGCCTGCAGGTAGGGCGTGCCCCCGCGGCTTTGCGGGTCGACAAATGTGGTGTCGGCTTTTTTCTCATGCGCATAGCCGGCGCTCGATTCGACCGAGGAAAGCTGTTCTTCCACCGCGCTCACCGCGGCCCGTTGCATGTTACCGTCGAGCGTGGTGTAAATTTTGAGACCCGCTCCATCGAGGACATCCTGCGGGAGGACGCGCTCGAGTTCGCGCCAGAGCAATTCCATGGCCCAATCCTCCTGCGGGGGTGCGGGCTTCTCCGCGGCAAGCATGAGCGGTTCCGCCTGCGCTTCGACGCGCTCCCGCGCGGAGATGAAGCCCTGGTCTTCCATCTGTCGCAGGACGATATTCCTTTGCTCGAGGGCACCGTCCGGATCGCGGAACGGCGACAGCCGGTTGGGGCTGCGGATCAGACCGGCCAGGAGCGCGGACTCGGAGAGTGTGAGGTCCGCAGCCGGCTTGCCGAAGTAAGCTCGGGCCGCGGTCTCGATGCCGAACAGACCTGCACCGAAATAGATGCGGTTCATGTAGTGGGTAAGGATTTCGTCCTTCGAGAGCACCGTCTCCATGCGCACGGCGAGCGCAGCCTCGAGGATTTTGCGATGCATGGTCTGCCCGCCGAGCGGAAAGCTGTTGCGCGCCAATTGCTGGGTGAGCGTGCTGCCGCCTTGGCGGACGCCGCCCGCCAGCACATTCGCCACGGCGGCCCGGACCACGCCGATGGGATCGACACCGAAGTGCTCGAGGAACCTTGAATCCTCGCGGGCGATAACCGCGCGAACGAACCATGGGCTGACTTTGTCCAACGGCACAGTGCGACGGTTTTCGCCGGAGAGGCGGGTGTAAATTTGACCGTTGCGGTCGATGACGAGCGAGCTTTCCGGAATGCGTCCGACCTCCCGCAGCTCGAAGGTCCAAGCCCATGCGACATAAAAAGCGCCGATCAGCCCCCACAGCAGCAGGCTGGCGAGAATGAGCCGCCCGAGTTTGCGTGTCCGGCGCCGGCGGACGCGACGGCGTTTGGCCCGCGGGCGGAGCAGGCTGATGCGGCGCGCAGCAGGATGGCGGGAGGCGGGCTTCTTCCTCGGCATGGATCGGGTGGACTTTATCACTGGAAGCCACCGCACTCCCGAAAAATACGCTTTTCTCCGGGACGGCGGCCGGACAGCTTGGGTGCGCTATGACTGACGCAATCCATCAAAAATCACCCGGCTGGACTTTGTTCCAGGGAATCCTCCTCATTGTGCTCGGCGGGCTGGCTATCGCTTTCCCGCTTTTCGGCACGATCGTTGTTGAGCAACTCTTCGCCGCGCTCCTGCTTATCGCGGGCGGCTACGCGTTGGCTGCGTCCCTCGGCCGCAAAGACGCCGGAACTGCCTCCCGTGTTGTCTCGGGGCTGTGGGCTGTTCTTACGCTCGTGACGGGACTTCTCCTTATGTTCCAGATCGGCGCGGGCGTGCTCACTCTCACCATCCTGCTGGCGGCCTATTTTGCGGCGCAGGGCATCGTGACGGTTATCGCCGCATTCAGGTTCGGCGGCACGGGCACGATGTGGCTCATGCTATTGAGCGGCATAGTTTCGCTGGTGCTGGCTTGGATGATCTTCAGCGGCTTCCCGGGTTCCGCCGCGTGGATGCTCGGGCTGCTCTTCGGGATCAACATGATTTTCACCGGCTTTTATTTCCTGTCGATGTCCTCGACGCTCAAGGCGATGCAAGCCTGAGCAGTCAACAGCCTTCACATGGGGCCCCGCGGCGCGAGTCGCGGGGTTCTTATTTGTGGAAGGGCCAGACCCAGGGAATGATGAGCAAGGCACCGGCGAAGTAGAGCAGGTTGAGCGGCAGACCGATGCGGAAAAAGTCGCCGAAGCGATACCCGCCGGCGGAATAAACGAAGGTGTTTGTCTGGTAGCCGATCGGCGTGGCGAAGGCAGCGCTCGAGGCAAGCACAATGGCGATGGCAAAAGGCCGCGGATCCAGCCCGAGTTGCGCGGCGATACCGAGGGCGATAGGCATCATCAAGACCACGGTCGCGTTGTTCGACAGAACTTCGGTGATGACCATGGTGAGCAAATAAATCACCGCGAGCATGGCAAGGGGACGCCAGACATCACTGAACCAATCGGAGGTGAGGCCGACCATATTCTGCGCGATGTAGTTCGCCGCGCCGGTGCTTTCCATGGCCAGACCCAAAGCAATAGTCGTGTAAATGAGGAACATCAGCGGCCAGTCGACCGAGGCATAAGCTTCGCGCGGCTTGATGGCGCCGGTCACCATGAGAAAAACGCAGCCGGCGATGGCTGCAATTTCGATAGGCAGCAGTTCGAAGGCCGAAACGAGAATGACCGTAGCCAACGTGGCGAAAACGAGCGGGGCGCTGGCTTTTTGTGCGGAGGTGGGCACGCGGGTGCGATCAAGCAGGAGCAGGTCGCTGCTTCGCCGCAATTGGTTGATGTTCGGTTCGCCGCCCATGAGGAGGAGAGTGTCGCCGGCTTGCAGGGCGACGGACTCGAAGCCGCGGCTCAAGTTCAGACCGCGGCGGTGGACGGCCAAAACGACGAGTCCGAAGCGCTGGCGGAAATTGATGTCGCGCAGGCTTCGTCCGCTGATTTCCGAAAGGGGACCGACAATGGCCTCGGCCAAATGCGTCTCGTGCGCCGCGAGATACTCGCCGGTCTTTCCGCTCTCGGCTTTGAGGTTCACACCCTGCATGCCAAGGATGGCGGCGACACCTTTCGGCGCGCCCACGATGACCAACTGGTCGCCGGCTGCGAGCCGCAAAGTGTCGAGCGGTTCGAACACCGGTTCGCCGTGGCGGAGGATCTCGAGAATGCGCATGCCCACCTGCGGACCGAAGCCCGCCTCGGCCAGACTTTTCCCCACCACGGGCGAGCCCGATTGGATCGTGGCTTCCACCGCATACTCCGAGATGCCTTCCTCCCCGCCGAGGTCCTCGGCCAGCGTTTTGCGCGCGGGCAAAATTTTCGGGGCCACCAAGACGGTATAAATCGTGCCGATGATGGCAAGCGGCAGGCCAACCGCCCCGATTTCAAACATGCCGATCGGCGCCTGACCCGCATCGGCGAGCAAGCCGCTACCGAGAATATTGGTGCTCGTGCCGACCAGCGTGCAGCAGCCGCCGAACACCGCGGCGTAGGAAAGGGGAATGAGAAAAATCGAGGCGGGCACTCCGGCGCGCTTGGCCAGATGGATGGCGACCGGGAGACCGACCACGACGACCGGCGTGTTGTTGATGAAGGCCGAGACGAATCCGGCACCGAGCATCATAACGAGCAACAGTCCGCGCGGTCCCAAGTTCGTGATGCCCTCGAGCGCGACCAGGGCCCGGCTGATGGCGCCCGTTCTCTCCAGCGCGTAAGTGAGCACGAACATGGCCGCCACAGTCAGCGGCGCGGCATTGGCGAAGACTTTGAGCAATTGCCCCGTTTCGGGGAAGCTGTTCGCACCCGGCAACTGGGAAAGCAGCAGAAGCAGTGCAAAAACGACAAGGCCGGTCAGGTCCAAAGGCCAGCGTTCGCGCACGAATTGCACGAGCGCGAAAAGCACCAAGCCGAGGACGATGGCGATTTCCCAAGTCATGACCGCGCGGAAGATGCCTTGACCGTGTTCCCGAGGCGAGCCGGAAAACCGCTCTTTGACCTTGCGGGCGGGGGGATGATGGCGGAGGGTCCGCCGCGTGAAGTGGTCATTCCAAGTGGCGCGTATCGCGGGCATCGACGTGCGCATCCATGCCACCTTCCTGCTCCTGTTAGCGTGGTTCGGCTTTGTCTACTTCGCCGAAGGCGGTTACGCCGCGATGTTCACCGGCCTGGCTTTCATCATCCTGCTTTTCGTCTGTGTGATCCTGCACGAATTCGGCCACGCGCTGGCCGCCCGGGCCTACGGAATCAACACCCCGGACATCACGCTTCTGCCTATCGGCGGCATCGCCCGGCTGGAACGCATGCCGGACAAGCCCTGGCAGGAACTGGTCGTGGCCTTGGCCGGACCGGCGGTCAATGTCGTCATCGCCTTCGGCCTCTACCTCGTGATCGGACGTTTCTTCGGTCTCGGCGACTTGCATGGATTGGCCGAGGGGCAGGGGAATCTCCTCACGCAACTCCTGGCCATCAATGTCATTCTCGTCGTGTTCAATCTTCTGCCGGCGTTTCCCATGGACGGCGGACGCGTCTTGCGGGCGTTGCTGGCCATGCGACTTACCCATGCCCGAGCCACCCGGATCGCCGCGGTGGTCGGACAAATCGTCGCCGTGCTCTTCGGGTTGTTCGGCTTTTTCGGCGGTAATCCGTTTTTGCTCTTCATTGCCGTGTTTGTTTTCTTCGGTGCCCGCGCAGAGGCCAATTTCGCCACTTTCAAGGAAACCGCGGAAGGCACCCATGTTGCCGCGGTCATGCGTCCGACGGGTCCGGTGCTGATTACGGGAATGACCGTCTCCGATGCGGTGCAGGCGGCCATGCAGGGCCACGGGGGCGTCTTGCCCGTAGCCGACCCGTCGTTGCGTCTCGTCGGCATGGTCCCCGCGGACACCTTGGCGCGCGCCCTGCGTTGGGATCCTTCGGCAAAGATCGACCAAATGGTGCGGCACGATTACGCCGCCCTCATTTCCGACGCCTCGCTTTCGCAGGCCGTGGCCGTGATGCGTGGAACATCGCAGACTATTTTTCCCGTGGTCAATGCCGGCGGACAGTTGGTCGGCATGCTCACGCGCGAGGATGTCGAGCGCTCTTTCGCCAACGCCGCCTGACCGAAGGGGCGATTCGGGTTGCCACGAAGGACGGGGCAACCTTTAATTTTTTGCGGAGCCCCCGGGACCGTGCCAGTCACGGCGTGGGGCTCTCATCGTTATGATTGCCGGATTCCCCGAACTGACCGCGGCTGAGGCCGCGTTCCTGATAAAAAACGACGAAAACATCGGCTTTGGCGGGTTCACTCCCGCGGGGTCGCCCAAAGCGGTCTCCCGCGAGATTGCCCGGCGCGCCATCGAGGAGCACGAGGCAGGGCGGCCTTTTTCCGTGGGAGTGATCACCGGCGCGAGCACGGGACCCTCGCTGGACGGAGTACTCGCGGCGAGCGATGCGATCAAATTCCGCACGCCCTACCAAAGCGATCCGGAGCTGCGCAAACGGATCAACACGGGAAAGACGCAGTTCTTCGACATGCATCTTTCACAGCTGCCGCAGGCCGTGCGCTACGGGTTCCTCGGGGATCTCGACTGGGCCATCGTCGAGGTCTGCGACATCAAGCCCAACGGCGAAGTGGTCTTGACCAGCAGCGTGGGGGCATCGCCGACTTTTCTGCACAAAGCGAAGCGGGTCATTCTCGAGTTGAACAAACGCCATCCCGCGGCCTTGCGCGGATTTCATGACATCTACGAGCCGGAAGACCCGCCGACGCGCACGCACATCCCGATCTATCGTCCATCCGACCGCATTGGCACGGAGACCGTGATGATCGACCCCGCGAAGATTGCCGGCGTTGTTGCGACCGACCTCGACGACGAGGTCAGCGCCTTCGACGAGCCGAACGAAGTGACGAAAAAGATCGGCGAAAACGTGGCCGACTTCCTCGCCGGCGAATTGCGGGCCGGACGCATCGCTCCGGATTTCCTCCCCATCCAGAGCGGGGTGGGAAATGTGGCCAATGCCGTCCTCTTCGCCATGGGCGGACACCCCGACATCCCGGCCTTCAGCATGTATACCGAGGTGATCCAAGACTCGGTCATCGCGCTGATGCGCCAGAACCGCATCAAATTCGCCAGCGGATCCTCGCTGACCATCAGCCCGGAGGTGATGCGCGGACTCTACCGAGATCTCGAGTCTTTCCGCGGACGCCTCCTGCTTCGCCCGCAGGAAATTTCGAACCATCCGGAAGTCGTGCGGCGTCTCGGCATCATTTCGGTCAACACCGCGCTCGAACTCGACCTCTACGGCAACGTGAACAGCACGCATGTCATGGGACGGCAAATGATGAACGGCATCGGCGGGTCCGGGGACTTCACGCGCAACGCCTACATTTCCATCTTCACGTGTCCCTCCAGCGTCAAAGGCGGCAAGATCAGCCCGATCGTTCCCATGGTCTCGCACCTGGATCACAGCGAGCACAGCGTGCAAGTCGTGGTTACCGAATACGGTGTGGCTGACTTGCGCGGAAAATCACCGCACGAGCGCGCCGAACTCATCATCGAATGTGCTCATCCCGAATACCGTCCGCTCCTCCGCCGCTACCTCGAACTCGGCGGGGCGG